>Ga0100403_1000060_pt1 | contig 98438 bp, 157 predicted proteins | sample CryGeymet201501t_FD_83663 | JGI IMG/M metagenome (GOLD analysis project Ga0100403, IMG submission 83663) | Groundwater microbial communities from Crystal Geyser aquifers in Utah, USA - Crystal Geyser metaG 2015-01t | ecosystem: Environmental > Aquatic > Deep subsurface > Groundwater | place...
CAGACGCCAGACCACGGCCACCATTCAACCGTGAGACCTAAAAAAAGGTAGCCACCACCGAGACAACGAGCGACAGTGGGGCTACCCGGTTTCTTCAGGTAATTACCGATGAGTGCGAGGCTTACGTACTACTCCGAATCCGATGTTGTCCATTGCGTAACCACTGACTGCGCTTGCCTCTTCTACCTTCTCAGGTAAATAAGACTCTAGTCCGTAATGCTCTAGTGTTCTCCTCATTCGGTTAATAAGGTCTTCGCATTGTTCCATTTTCTTTTCCTCCAGACCACCACAGGAATTTAACCCGTAAGTGACCACAAGAGAAAATAAAAAAGTTGTGGTGTCGCCACCACGTTAATAAGTTAAAACTTCAAGCTGTCGTAGTCGTGAGATATTCTCGCGCAGTCGTGCGTTCTCGCGGCGTTGTTCTTCAGTAATACCACCACGAGCCACGTTTTTAAGCGACGCTTTGCGTGTTGCGTTTTGCCACTGCAAGAGTGCCACGCTCTCAATATGGTTTTTGTAGTCGTTGAAGTTTTCGTACGTTGTCGTTCTTTTAAATGGGTTTTTCATTTTTGTGTCTCCTGTCGTGGTGTGATTTTAACACGCTCACGACCATTGGGAAAAATAAAAAAAATAGTGGCTAGAGCCACTTAAAAAAGTTTTGGTATGACTGGCTCAACTGGTCGCGCAACCGTCACGCTCTCAAAGTGAGCGTTTATTTTCTGCTCAGTAAAACCAGCGTGTGAAAGTTTCGCTCTTATATCGTCGAAACTTACGTTGCGCGTTCGTGCTTCTCTAATAGCGTCTAGTAGCTGGGCGTCGAGTTGCTCAGTCGTGGCAACTGGTGTTTTATCTGCCACTGCGACCACTGGTTTTTTAACTCTCACGTTGTCAAGCGCAACGTTTAAGTGCTTGAGTAGTGCCACTTCAACGGTGGATTTATGAAAGTGGTCGAGCTTCAACACGTCGAGCAGTTGCAACATTTCAATATCTGTAAACTGCACGTTGCACGTATAACAGCCAATGAAGCCACTACTCTCGCGTTGCGTAAGTTTTTTACTACTCTTTAAGCCATTAGGCGTAATGTGGTGCTGTTGTTTTGCCGTCGTTGCTTCGTTCACGCTGTTTTTATGGTCGTGCGTTGCGACGCTTAATGTCGTTGTCATACTCACTACTGGGTCAGAGAAAGTATTTAAATGTTTCGTTTTTGGTATACACTTTATTAATATTTTTGAATAGAGAGCTTAAAACGTAAGAATTCAAGAGTTTAAGCTGTTGTTACTACTCAGTGAAACGCTACTCAGTTTATAAAGGTTTCGTTGTTTTAGTGTTACTTAATAGAAGTAACGCTTATAAAGAAAACAATAATTAAATATGAATGTTTATTTATAAATAACGCGGTACACGGTGTGCTATTAAGAAGTAGTTAAAAGAGTTGCTTAAGTAATGATTAAAACGCATTAAAATAAGGTGTATTAAAGCGTATTAAGAATAGTTTAAAAGGAAGCTAGAAAGCGTAAAATACTACCTACCCGACATCCGGAACAAAAATTGAAGAAATTGGTGTGTTATAATCTCTTATTATAAGACAAGTCTATCAAAGATAGACAGTGTTATACAGACCTATAACGACGAGAAGTATATTTATTAGACTCTTTTAACAGTCTAAGAATTAACCATTCTTCGTCTTCTTTACTATTAAAGTTAAAGTCTATTGGTATGTTAATAATTTCTGTGCCGTCTTTTTTAAATAGTTTAATAGAGAACAAGTGCGGTAATTTATCGGATAAAAAAATAGGCATCATTTTGTGTTATTATTATTGGTTGTTCTCTATTTAAAAAGAAAAATGGTAGGAGCCACCTACCGATTCTTATTGGCTTTAAGACGAGCTTTAAACTCATCATTGATTCTGTAAAGAGCCCCATTAATAGCACGCTCAACATATTGTTTACCAACACGTTTGTACCATGGAATCTCTGCAACAGACTCTAAAACAGCGTTAGCAACTAACGTGTCAAATTCATCCTCAGAATAAACTTCTACGTTATTAAAACGGCCAGTATCTTTATTCTTATCCATCAATCTAATTTCCATCTTCAACTACCTCTACCTTCTTATTAACCTTCTCAACAACTGGTTGTTCTTTAGCGGCATCATTAAATGTTTTTTGTTGTCGTTCCATATCCTCTCTCTGCTTAGCAATAAGAGTCTCCCTATTCTCAACCCATTGAGTATAATCTAGAACTGAGTTACTCTTTGTTTCCATCTGAAATGTTGCTATCGTCGCTCGTAGGTTCTCCAGATTGTCCTTTTGTCTTTGGTTCATTTTCATTCTCCTCATTCGTTTCTTCTTTCTTTTCTTCACCTGAATCATCGCTAGATTCTTCAGTTTTAGTAGAAGGAGCTTCCTCCTTCTTATCATCAGCTTTTTTAGAAGACTCTTCAGTTTCCTCTACAGCATCAGAATCATTATTTGTGTTATCTTCTTCCTTTGTATTGTTTGTTGTTGGTTGTTTTTCGTCTAAAGAATACCAAGTTTCTCCACCATCTTCAGAAAAGAAACGTGGGTCTCGATTATTCTGCCACAAAGGCTTCCCAGAATTTTCTGCTGAAACATCTTTCCATTCATCAGAACTCTTAGTTATAGGACTCAAAGCCTGAAAACTAGCCAACTTGTTAAAAATCCTAACAGCATATTCTGCAGAAATACCACTATGTCCTTGAGACTCAAAAGTATCAACCAACGTCATAATACTATCAAACATCCCTTTATTCACTTCATCCTCAAGAGCTTTATCATCATAACCAATAATTCGTAATTCTCTCAAAGCATGTTCTTTAATTGCTCCCATTTTATTCCACCTGCTCCATATCAATCTCAGCTGTTAATCTCTTCTTATCAACATAAGTAGGTCTATCACCAGCTGCTGTAATCAAAGGCTGCCTATTCTTGGCTTCCTCAACATCATCAAAACTTCTTTTTTTACTTGGCCTACCAGGCCTTCTTCTAGTTTGTGTCATATTTTACATCCTCAACTTTATAAAAAATAGGAATACCATCTTCAACAGCGTATTCATGCTCAGCACGTGACCCCTCACTATTCTCCCAACCATCTATCATAACGACAAAATCACAACGAGAAACAAGTTCAACAGTTGCAGGTATCCATTTATCATCATCCATTATACCATTTAACCACTGATAATTTTTGTGTGGACAAATAACAGCGAACCCTCTTTTCAAAAGGTTAACAGTTATTTCTTCTGCTCTTCTAATATTATCAACAACTTCTTTGTGTGTAGCAGCCCTGTAAGGCCCAGCCACATAAGCAACCATCATTTTTCATTCATCCTCTTCAAATTTTAAAATACTCATCATACCTCTTTCTAAATCATTAGCAAGAATTTCTTGCTCTATATCTATAAATTTCTCCAATTTGTTGTCATAAGCGTTAATCCTCCCATGAATAAGCTCATGAATAAGTATTGAACGCTGCATATTAATACTACTATTCATAAAACTAGTAGAAACTTGAAGCTTCATAATCTGCTCATAAATATCTGTTTCTACTTCAGCTTTAAAATCAGCATTAATAGCGATATCCTCATTAATAACTATCCCCCAATCGCTCATACCAACGAGATATTTATATTTATTCATGAACATAAGTATCTCTTTTGCTTTAGCTTTGGTGAGTTTAGTCGTACTTGCCACTTTCAATCTTCTCCTTCCAAGACTTTTTTTCTTCAAATATCATAGTACCAGGAGAAATAGTAATAGATGCAACATTAATTAGCTTTTCTCCCTTATAAAAAACCTCAAAATCTTGAGATTCAACACATCCAATATTAAAAACAGCATAACTGTCCATATTATCACATCTAACAGTGCAATCTTGTACAGTAAATGTTAAATCAGTGCTACATTCTCCAATACCTAAATCATAATAACTATCTTCTTCCATATTATTCACCTACTTAATGATGCCCATTCGTATTTTTTGTACTAAATCTGATTCTTTTCTATTAGAACCAACATCCATAAGCGCATCATACTCTTTCATATGACTATTGCTTCCGCCACCACCAAAATTGGTGACAGCAAAAGGAATTCCTAACTCTTGAGTGCCTCTATTAGCCAAAGCTAAAGCCATAACTGTATCGTCATGTGCTCCCATACCTTTAAATTGTTCATTACCAGCATGAGTAAGAGTTGTGCAAAACTTAGCAAGCTCATATTCCAAAATATCCATTGCTTCTCTAGAAAATCTGTCTCCACGAGGAATAATCATCTGGTCATATTCAAACGCGGTAATCAAAAATCTTATTAAATCATCTTTCTTCTGACCTCTACCGCCAGTAATAAACGCTTGAACATTAACATTGAACTCATCAACCAATTCATCAATCATATCAATACCAACATTGTTTTGTTCAACAACGAATAATGGATGATTAAACTTAACAGATAGTTCTGCTATTCTTGCAGCTTGGTCACGAATCTTCATTCCTTTCTCTCTCCACATATGAGCTATACGTTTCTCTTGAGATATCTGATTATAAGCTAGAATAAACACCACAGTGTAATCTGCACTAGCACTACCACTTCTAGCAACATCAACTCCACCAACATAAGACCAGTTAGGACCCAAGTTTTCACCAACTCTCATTAATGACAAAGATTCTCCGCGTTCTTTAGCTGGATTAATAATCTCTTCTGGAAACAAACTCTGGTCACGAGAAAAAAATTCTAATTGATATTCTCTACTAAACTTTAATGCTCCCATCTCAAGACGCTTATTAATGATATCCTCCCAACTAAATCTATCAGGGCACTGTAGTATTTTATTATCAAAATCTAATATAGCAGGATATTCTTTAAGTGTCCAAACACTACCTTCTTTAATTCTACGTTTAATAGTCATAAAAATATCTGTTTCGCTCTTTGGTGTACCAACAAGTATCATTTGTCCTTTTCTGTTTAGAAGCATAGGAGACAATACCATATCAATAAAATCTTCAATCTCTTGGTCTGAAAGTTTATTATCACTTCTCAAAATATCGTCAATAACAATCTTATCAAGATGTAATCCTCTAATCTCAGAACCAAATCCTTTACCAAGAATGAAGCCACCATTATAACCAAGCATACCAGCACGCCATTTATCCTTATTAATCTTTGTAGCAAGCCATTCGTTGTTCTCAATTATTCTTTTGATTTCTTCTAATAAAATGTCGGCTTGTTCCTGACTAGCAGATTCAATCAATATTCTCCTATTAGAAAAAAGAAATGTTTCATAAATGTTTCCAATCTGAGAAAAAAACAATGATTTACCATGTCCTCTAGCACACAGAACAGAAAGTCTTTTCTTGCTTTTGACGAGCTTATCCCATTTTCTAAGTAGAGTATTAAACCTAAAAGGAGTTGGATAACCAATCTCTTCTAGACCACCTATAACGAATTTGGTAAAGTAAAACATACCATCTATAGGATGATAACATTTCTCAAGTATATTCTTATATAAGAAAGCTTTTCTAGTCCTTATTTCTTCTTCGGGAAATCTTTTATCAAAGAAATTCTCTGGAAGATAAGAGTCTTTTCCAGTTCTCTCGTAAGTCCATTCGAGATATGATTCGTAAATGTCGTTATAAGTCCTCATTTAATTAATTCACTTTTGCATCTTCTTTTTTCTTATCAGGAGTTTTTACTATAACTTGTTTCTCAACAGTAGATTCCTGATTTTGTTTCATATTTATAACGTCTCGTCCATTAATATCTTTTATTCCTGTTGCTTCTACTAAACAACCAATACAAAAAGCATACCTAATTCCTCTGTCAACAAGTCTCATAGTCCAAGTATCGTTGTGTCCGCATTTCAATCTTCCCATTATTTTTCACCTATTAATTCTATTATCTCATTTATTCGGCCAGTGAATTTGTGTTTTTCTAAAACTGCTTTCTGACCATTTTTAGCAATCTTTTTTCTTATGTCGTCGTGTTCAAGTAAAAAATCAATTTTGTTAATTAAATCGTCCTCACTATAATAAAAAACTAATTCTTCATCCCCAGTAATCTCAGCTCCATCCTTATTAACTTTAAACATTTTATCTACTCCTTTAGTAGCATTAAGTAAATATAAACCTCCAGCACACATAACCCTATAAAGTCTAGCACTATGCCCCATATCTATATCCCTATTCTGGTCTATTCCAAGATTAATTAGACTTGATTGAGCAACCATACTATGTGTCTCATTAATAACTGACTTACCACGATGATGAGGTTTAAGTTCTACGCCTATTTTAGTCCAGTCTTCAACAATAGGCCCCCAAATTGATAAATTAAAACATTCTTTAGACACTTTTTTTAAGATTTTTGTCCTATTAGAATGTTGTTTTAAATATCCTAATGCGCCAACAAATGAAACATCATTACCATATTTTACAGTTTGATACCAATTCATATGAACTTCACCATTAGATTGCGGATAACAAGCTTCGTCAACATAATAAACATTATCAAAACCATCTTCTCTCAGTTTATCAGCAACACCTTTAAGACTACAAATATAATAATCAAACATTTTTATTACTGATAAATATTCTTTTGCTTTCCAAATTGGTTCTTCTCCTAAATAAACATCAAAAAACCAATTCACTAATTTTGCATCAGGAAATTTTTCTTTTAAGTATTGTATAGTAGCGGGATGAAGTTCTAATCCTTTAAGAATCATTATCATTTTAGGATAATATTGTGTTGCATAATCGTCTATCTCGGCAATTATTGCTTTTTGACTTTCTATAGACCCTAATTCTTGAAAGAATTTTCTAGAATCTATAGCTTCCACCGTATGCTCTAGTTCAAACATTGAGCGTGCAATATAAATCCCAGTTTGTTGGTCTTCAAACGCTCCTATAAGCAAGATTTCCATTATTTCATCAACCCCACTAATTGTTTTGCCATATACTCAAACGAAGCTTCTCTTTTTGCCAACTCTGCATCTTTCTTAACAAGGAAGTCAAAAGTTTTAAGTTCTCTAACAATAGCTATTGCTTGTGTAAGTTTTTCTGTATTAAAAGGGGTAGCATAAATAATGTTAGCCCCCTTGTAAAGTTCTCTAAGAACTTTATAGTCCTTACAAATCACTGGTTTTCCTACATATAATCCTTCCCAAGGACTTAATCCTCCTATATACTCCGACTCTTGAGGATAAATTAAACATGTACAATTCTTAATTAACTCATATTTCTCTTTTTCTGTTACATTTTCGTGATGTTCAATATCAACACCGTTCTCTGCAGCAAAATATTTTATTTCGTTAAGGTCCCCCCTATCTCTACCAATTATAACTTGTTTTGGAGGATTCTTTAACTCACCAAGAGCTTTAGTTATCGAACTAACAGCTTTCATATTAGTTAATCTGCAAATACTCAAAATATAATTATCATCTTTACCAACACCAGACATAAAATATTCTTCGTTAAAAGACGTTCCATATGTTATAACGTGGGTGTCATCAAACCATTGTTTTGTATATTCATAATATAAGTCTCTAGCTACATATGTGTTAAACACCATCACGTTAGCATATTTTAAAATGTCAAACCATTGAATCCATTGCAACATTCTATTTCTGTCTTGTTCCATTAAATCCTTTGGTATGTCTAATAACATTATTCCCCATGGAAGCCTATAAGTCCTTGCAATATCTGCGACAACTGGACTAATAGGAGCATGAGAACCAAAAACCCAATCATATTTATTAGTTGTTAATTCTCTTACAAGTTTAGATTTAATTCTCAAAGGATTAAAGAAATCATCCCATTCAACATTTATACGTGTAAGATTCTTATGATATTTAACAATTGTTCCTGCATCATATTCATCTTTTTGTTGAACAACACAGGTAACTTCGTGCCCAAGTTTACACATTTCGTTACATAGAGTAATTACCCAATTTGCGCTTTCAGCACCTATGTATAAAAGTTTCATTTTTATTCACCGTTAATAACTTTAACTATTTTTTTTAAGTCTTCTAAACTTAAAAAGTGATGTATACCAACATAAAAGACTTCTTTTTCTAGTTTATTTGCTACTGGAAAATCAAATGGGTTGAAATGTTCTTCATACGCATCCTGATTAGCCAAGTTCGGGAAGATGTCTCTAGTTTCTATACCTTCATCATTAAGTCTTTTAACTAACTCATTTTTTGTTTCTTCATCTTTGCATCTAATTGGTAAACCAAGCAAACTTGCATTGTCTGGGACAGGAAAAACTTCAACATTTTCATTTTTAATAAAATCATGCAAGAACTTTGCATTATCTAATCTAGCAGCAAGAGTTTCTTTCGAATCTTCAAGACTTGCAAGACCAAGAGCTGCGCAAAATTCATTTGTCTTATAATTAGAACCAACATAACCATGCAAGAACTTCATATTATCTCCAACACGACCATGATTCTTCATACTTCTCATTATTTTAGCAGCTTCATCATCATTAGTTATTACTAATCCTAATTCTCCTGCTGCAATATTATGACTCACGTAAAAACTGAAGGTTCCAAAATCTCCAAATGTTCCAACTTTCTTACCATCAATCTCAGTACCAAAAGCTTCTGCAGAATCTTCAACTACAGTCCAACCATATTTTTCTTTAAGAGCCATAATCTTTTTCATATCTGCTGGGTATCCCATAAGATGAACAGGAACAAGAACATCCAATTCTTCCATCATCTGTTCACTAATAGTATCCATATCTATTTGTAAATCTTCTCCTATATCACAAAGAGCCACAGAGTGCCCTCCAACAACAAATGCGTTTATAGTTGCTGGAAAAGTCATCGCTGGAACTAGGACATTTAATCCTTGTTTCTCCTTATGAATTAAATATGTTGAAACTAACTGTAATGCTACTGTTCCATTTGTAACAACTATTGCATGTTTAACATCAAAATATTTTTTAAATTCATCTTCTAATCTTTTTACAAAAGGACCTTCAGTAATACGATTACTATCTAATACTTCATTAACATAATCCTTTTGTTTTTTTGTAATTTTAAAATCTCCAAGTTTAATAATTTAAATCACCCTTCATCATTTCTTTAACTAATTCTTTAAATTTAATTTTTGGTTCCCAACCAAGTTTTTCTTTAATTTTACTGGGATCTCCATTCAAATTTGGAACTTCTGCTGGTCTATAAAAATTAGGATTAATTTTGACAACCACTTTTCCTTCCTTATCTTTTGCTACTTCATTAAATCCTTCTCCTTCCCATGTAATATCCATATCTACTGCTTCAAAAGCGGCGTCAACAAACTCTCTAACAGTATGTGTTTCACCAGTAGCAACAGCGTAATCGTCTGCTTCTTCTGCTTCCATCATCATAATCATTGCGTCAGTATAATCATCTGCATGACCCCAATCCCTTCCAGAATCAAGATTACCAAGTTCTATTACGTCTTGCCATCCTCTAAAAATGTTTGCAACACCAATTGTAATTTTTCTAGTTACAAATGTAGGCCCTCTTCTAGGACCCTCATGATTCCAAAGCATGCCATTACAAGCAAAAAGACCATAAGCTTCTCTATAAAGACGAACCATGTGATAACTAGCCAACTTAGCAATTGCGTAAGGACTATTTGGTATCATCTTACTTTCTGTGTTCTGTAATGGTTCAGTATTCTTACCAATCTGTTCAGAAGTACTTGCCTGATAAAAACGTGTATGAGGAGAATAACTTCTTATAATTTCTAGAATGTTAATTACAGCAATTGTATTTATTTCGAATACTTTCTGTGGTATTTTAAACGATTCTGGAACTAGACTAATAGCAGCCATATTATAAAAATAATCGATATGATTATCTCTAAATAAACGATAAATAAAATCTCGTTCTGTAATGTCACCTGTTACAAATTCAAAGTTTGGATTATCTACAAACGTTTTCATGTTTGGAGACATCCCTGTTGCGTTCCATCTATCAATTCCTATAACTTTATATCTTTTATTTAAAAGTTTTTCACAAAGATAAGAACCATCCATACCTGCACAACCAGTCACCAAAGCGGTTTTTCTTTCATTTATTTTCATATTTTTCACCACTTCCTACTTAATTTTTTAATAATCTTAGCTATACTAAATTTGTTTTTAAGAATTTCTACGTTTGGCATTATGCAATGACCGCCAATTTTACCAGGGACATATTTTAGTATAGGACGAATAACATTATTCATATTTAATATTTTATACCCTCGATTATAATTCTCATTCCACTCATTGTAAACTTGATTAAAATCCAAACCATACTCGTCACAAAGTAAAGCAACTTCTTTATTAAAAGTTATATTCCACCCATAATATGTTGTGCTCAAAAGTTTTGCCATTTCAGTAGTTTCTGAAGATTCCATTACTCTTGTATTTAATCCTAATGTTAGATTGAAATAATTGGACATGTCTTCTGCAGCCTGTTGTATTGGTGCACCAAAAAATTTTGTGAATGTGATTAATCCGTCATAAAGATTTGGATGAACTCCTACTACTGGAGAATGCACAAACCACCCCGATTCGCTTTTTTCTTGTAATTTTCTTGTTGTGCCAATGTCTACTGTACTGTGAATCACTACGTAATTTGGTCGATGCAATCCTACATAGTTTAAAATCGATTTAACGAACTTTTTTGAAAATGGTACACACACATGCATAACATTATAATCTCCTTCTACAGCGCACGGAAATGCGTTGTCGAACGCATCATAATCTACACCAGCTTGTTCTAAAACTTTTCCAATACTTTTACCAATCTCACCATAACCAATTATTAAATCTTTCACTCTAAATCACCCTTTAAGAAATCAAGCATATAATGTTTATTTTTGTCAATATTATAAATTTTTTCTGCTATGTACTTCGCATTCTTTTTCATCATACCTGTGAACAATGGATTCATAGCAAGTTCCATCTTTTGAGAAAGCTCTTTGTAATCTATTTCTGCGGCCATACATTCTACTTCTGGATATCTTATTAAATCAACTCCTACCAAAAAACCATTCTTGTTTGGTATAATAAATTCGTTTAATGGTGGAATATCTGTTACTATAGATGGTGTGCCTGAAGCCATTGCTTCTATTACTCCAATTCCTATGGTTTCCCATTTAGTTGGATATACAAGAAAATCGGCTTGAGCATATAACCTGTTAATTTCTTCTTTAGTCTGATTTCCATGAATAAATTTTATATTAGGATGAACTTCTCTGTTGAACTGAAGTGAGACTTGAGATGTTATAATTAATTCAGCTCCAAAATCTTCTTTATCACCAGCAAGATATTCAAATGCTTCTATTACGTCTCTCGTATTTTTTCTGCCTCTAACACCAAGCATTCCCCCAGGATGAAAGAATGTAAACTTTTCGTTTTCTTCAATTAATCTATTATGTTTTTTTAAGTCAACAGAAAAAGGTATATAAGAAAAATTTCTTACCTTTCTCCAACGATAGAATCTAACACTAGAAACTGTTGGAGCAAAAACTCTATCATATCTTTCAGCCTGACCAGCTTTATATTTTTCCAAAACAAGAAAACCATAAACTTTACAACCCATATCTCTAGCTATTTGTACCAAATCATTTGAGTCTTTAGACCATTGGTCATACTCGTTAAATACTACAGCATCAAGCTTGTTTGTTTCAATCCACATTTTGAATACTTCTGGGTCGACAAAATATCCTTTTACGTCTGTGACTGAAACTTCCACTTCTTCAAATTCTTTTTCTTTTTCAAAATCGTTAACAACTTGGTTTAAAACAAAACAGTTGTGTTCTCCTTGAAGCATCTTAACATATCCAAGAGTAACATAAGCCTGACCCCTGCCCCACCCCCAATAACTGAGAAAACCAATGTTTGCCATTTTACTTCTTAGCCCTCTTAACTAATGAAACTAGTTCTTGTAACAACCACTTTACGTCTCTAAACTGAACTTTATCATTCGTAATAAGAAATTCTGCATCGAAAGGAAGTTTATCTCTAATCTCTGATAATCTATTTGCTAATGCTCTAATCTGTTGTGGCTCACCATCAACAACTGCAATGTGTACAATTTTCGTATCTTCCGCCATAATAATCACCTAATAAAACATGAGAGGTTTATTCTCATCTACTTTGTATTGTCCTTTTTTCTTTCGTTCTTCCAAATCTTCAAAGAAACCAATATCTTTTTTAAGTTTCTCAAGAAAGTTCACTAGTTGGTCACGATTAGCACGAATACTTATTCGTCTCCACCCAGTTTCATCATTGAGTTCATAATGCACATACATGTACGCATTTTTCATCTCAACTTTTTTTACAAACGAATATTTGCTCAATTCGCCTGTTATCCATTTATAAATCATCCATCATCACCACATGTTTTTGTGACACAGCCCTTTAAGGGTTGTACGACAGTACTTTAAGGTACTTATATAAGACTTATATATAATTATATATAATAATATACCTCCTTAAGGAGGTATAAGTCTTATAAGGGTTGTGCGACCATACTATCTTGATATTTTTTATCTTCCTTTATTATCTCCGCATCAACATCAATAACGTCCTGAAACATGTCTTTTTTTACATCTCTCATTTGACGTTCAATATCTGTATTTATTTCCTGATAAATTATATTTATATCAACAGAACCTTTTGGTTTGATATCACCACTAAGTTTAGCTAATAATTCTATACCTTGAAAAATTCTACCAATTAGCTGATTGTACGTTGTTAAGTCTTTTTCGTCTTTAGCTTCGTTTTTAACTTCTTGTACTTCATCTAAGATAGATTTTAATTCATTTGTATAATCAATAGTTAATGCTTTAACCTGTTCAGCTACTTGTAAATCTTGCTGTATTATTTTTTGTTGAGCAGTCTTAGTATTCTTTATAAATTTTCTTATTGACTGGGCTGTTATAGGAATTCCTTCTATTGTTAGTTCTCTTGCTAGTGCTTCTGCAGAAAAACCAGGCTTCTTCATTTCATTGTATACTCGGTTATCTAAACCAAGTTCTACAATTTTCATTACATTGCCTTTACCTTTTCTTGTTTCTGCCATATTTCATCACCAAGCCTTTTTCGTTAACTATTTTTTTCCAGTGTTCTTCTGCTGTTTCAAATTCACATTTTTCAAGAAAACCACGTTCAATAGTTGCATCACCAAAGATTTTTAACATTTCTAAATCTATACCGTCCAGAGTTTTTAAAAAAACAGTAGAATTCTTTATTCTTGAAAATGGAATATTATGCAACATTCCAGAAACATAAGAAGCGTAACGCTTACCTTTGTAATTTCTGTATACCAATCTACCATACAAAGAGTGGTTTAACAACGTATTACTTTTTGCATCAATAGTTCGATATGATAAATAAAATCCTTCCATATTATATCACTTATGTATCTTTTAATATTTAAAGCTTTTGTTTGTTCTAGGGGCGAACTTCGCTCCTGGTTTTGTTCATCTTTAAGCTCATATTATAGTAATGCAACTTCTAATATATAAACTTTTCGGTTATTTCATCTTATTTTCCAACAAATTGTTAGATTTTCCAATATTACAATCAAAACAAGACGTAATAAGATTACTTGGTGTTGATAATCCACCCATGCTATATGGTATGATGTGGTCTACATTCAGTTTTATAACATCTTTTACTTTTCTTCCACAATATTGGCATGTAAAATTATATCTTTTCAGAATCTCAAATCGTAGTTTACTAATATTTCTTGTTATTCCTCTACATGATTGACAATATTTGTCAGAATTATTTTTTGTTGTTCCGCAACTATGGCAGTCTTTGTAGCTTCTACGTAATTTGAATTGTTTTGAACAATCTATAGAACACAACAATTGTTCTTCATTTTTAGCATCAAATATTTCACCACAAACAAAACATTTCTTTTTTATGAATTTTCTACTTAACATTTTCCATTAACCTATTCAACAGAGTATCGAATGATTCTCCTTTTTTTCCAATCTCTAATAGTCTTGTATGTGTGTCTCCCTTAATCTTTATTGTTTTTAACATTTTTAGTACCTCCAAGTACTTGTTACTATATAATAGTCACTTCTACTATATAAATGTTTGTTTTTTTACCATTAAAACCGAAAGATTTAAATAGTAGAACTGTCATATATAAATGTATATCAAATGATATAGTAAAATTCTAAAAAACTATATCAAACAAATGTGCGGCATATAAGATGGTTAATGAAATTGATAAGGTAGATATTGACCCTTTTTCTAAAGGTGATGATGAAAGGTTGGTTAGAGAACTAAATGTTGCGGCTCAGGCTTCTAAAGAACAGATGGCAGCTGCAAAGGACATTCTTAAAAAACAAAGCGATGATGCTCTTAAGGCTTCATTTACTAACCCAAGCGCAATAGCTTTAAGTGAGACATCAAAAGAATCTGGCAATTCTATGAATAATAATGTCAGAAAGACAGTCAAACAACTTCTTAATTTGTATCTCACAAATCAGTTTGTTGCTAGAGCAGTTAATGTTAGAGCAGACACACTAATTTATAAAGGGTATAAAGTTTTTGGAGAAGACCAAATTGGTATTAAAGCTTGTGAAGAATTAATTGAGAATAGTGGAGGAAATAACTTCTTCTGGCAGTTATCAGTTAATAGCGTGACAAAAGATACTCCTATACTGATTAAATATCCAGATGATTCTATTGATATAATTGAAATGTCAGAACTTTATAAAGATAAAGAGGATTCGTCAAATATTGGAAGATATTCTACACAAGAAATTAGAGATTTACAAGTTATGACAGATGAAGGTTGGAAAAAAATTAAATATGTTTTCAGACACAAAATAAAAGAAGATATTTATAAAATTAATACAGGAACAGGTCTTGCTAAAGTCACACACGACCACTCATTAATGTCTAATGGAAACGAAGTTCATTCTAAAGATTTAAAGATTGGAACTAATATAGATGTGGTAGATATTATAGATAACAGTCTTAATCACGATATTTGGAAAGAAATATCTGATGATATGGCGTGGTTATGCGGGTTTTTTGTAGCAGATGGAACTGCTGGCACATATAAAACGGGTAAGCAGTGGAAAATTACTAATAAAAACAGAAAATTTTTAGAAAAGTCAGAATTAATTATAAAAGAAAACATTGATAAAAACGCAAAAACATATTGGTATAATGATATTGGACACGTTTCTTTCTCAACTATTAAAAATGAAGAATGGTTTAATTGGTTTTTAAATAAATGTTATACACCAAATAGATTTAAAAGAGTTCCCCAATCAATTTTGAATTCTTCAAAAACAACTATGGAATCGTTTATGGAAGGATATTGGGCCGGAGATGGCGCAAAATATACATCTTGGAGGAATTCATCTTACGCTACAGATTCATTTTCATTGATTGCTGGTATAGAATATATTGTTAAAATGCTTGGTAAAAGCATTTCGTTAACAACTATCAAAAATAGAGAAAACGTTTATTTAATTAGAATTAGAGATTCTTTTGAAGATAAACACATCAATGGAAAATTAGAACAATTAAATTCAATTATGAAATCAGAGTATGATAAAAAAGAATCATTATCAGATGATGAAATTTCTTTAATTACAGAAATTCCACGAAGAACCATTTCATATTATCGTAGTTTAAATAATATACCATCAAAATACGAACGACAGAAAATATATGATTTAGAAAATTCAGAATTTGTATTTTTAAAAGATAATCATTTAGATTATTTAACAAAAAGAAAACAAGACGGCATTATTGAAGAAATTAGAAAAGAATTTTATGATGATTATGTTTATGATATAGCTACAGAAAATCATAGATTTGTAGCTGGTGTTGGTGGACTTTTACATCATAATACAGACATTGCTGGTGATGGTTTTGATGAGAAAATATACAACAAGAAAAAGAATAAGATTCTTAAATTAAAACATGTTCACCCATTAACTCTTGAATTTACTAAAGATGATAAAACCGGAAAGATAATTTTAGGCCCAGATAAAGAGCCAAAAAGTTACACACAGTACTACATTGATTCTGAAGGCAAAGAACAAAAACGTATAGTGCCTAAAGAAAATATTGAACATTTACGATTTAATACTCTTGGAGACGAATTTACAGGAATAAGTACAATTCAACCAGGATACAATACTATTGTAAGACTTATGAATATGGAGTTTTCAGCAGCTGAGGCAGCTATTAAAACAGCAAACCCTCTTATTGTTGGAACTGCAAATACAAAATCTCCGCACCAAATTGCACAGTGGGGACAAGTGCTGGGAAGAATAAGTGGGCAGGAGCAAGTATTTATTCCTGATGGAATGAAACTTGAAATGTTATCTCCAGGCCAACAGAATTTTAGCGATTATGCAGACTATTTTTTGAATGCTGTTGTTGCTACTTTTGGTGTTCCAAAATCAGTTTTACTTGGAGCGTCAGACGGAGGAAGTAACAGGGCAGAAGGAATAGTTTTAACAAGGCATTTTTATTCATTGATAAGAAGCAACCAGCGATATATTGAAGATTTTATGAACAAAATCTTTAAAGAATATGCTTATCTTGCAGGGTTTAAACCTCCAAAGTTGGTATTTGAAGATATCGCAGAAGATGCAGCCGGTACAGCTCAAGCAGCGATGGAATTATTCCAAGCTGGTCTTATCAGTAGAGAAGAAGCAAGAAATATGATTGGTTTGGAAGGACCTGGAATTATTCAGAAACCGTCTGATATTCAGACAGATATGAAGAAGTCAGATATGCAAACTTGGCATCCTGCTACTGAAAATAGCCCAGCTGGTAGTCAAAAAGGAGAAAAGAAAGCAATGAAAACTAGTACTTTCTCCGAAGTAAAGGCTAACTCAAAATGAATGAGTAAGATTAAAAATGGTACGTGCGCATTCGAAGGAAACCAAAAGGAAGTTAAGAGAGGCTGCGCTTAGACAGTTTGCTAATGGTATGCCAGAAAGTACTAAACAAAAATTGAGAAACAATTGTGGTCATTCACAAAACGAAAAAACTAGAAAGAAGATATCAAATTACCGTTCTGGTAAAAAGATGAGTGAATATCAAAAACAAAAACTCAGAGAGGCCACATTAAAACAAATGAAAGAAGGACGTATGCCAACAAAAGAAACATCTATAGAAAGAATAATGAAGAATAATCTTTTGTTTAGAGGTATACTTTACGTAAAACAATATCATTATAAGCTAGGGGTTGCTGATTTTTGGCTACCGGAAACAAACACAATCATTGAATGTGATGGATTATATTGGCATAATAGAGAAAAAGATAAAAAACGAGATATAAAACAAACGATGTGGTTAGAAAAAAATAATTATATCGTGTTTAGATTCTCAGACAAAGACATTTTGTCAGATATAAATAAATGTCTTGATATGATGTGTAAAAATGGATTCATCTAATTACAACAGATTGTTATATAAACTTGACATGCTGATTAGTTCGGAGAAATCCGAGCTTGTCTCACCTACATCACCGCCGTCCGGAGTGGGCAGGCCGCCTGCTTCGGGCCTATTTATCACACAAGATATGGATGTTGAGTCCCTATCTCAGGATGAACTTGTCCTAGCACACGTGTTACTTCACAAGTTCAATTTAACCGGAAATAAATGGTTAAAGAAACCAGTAATAAAAGAATTACATGATAGAATCGCTGTCTTGATACCGCACGAAAATTATGACAGACTTGATGAAAAATGAATGAAGAAAACAGAACAGAAGAAGTTTTGCGTAGAGTTGATAATTATTTATCTCTTATGAGATTTAAGTACTCTGATGAGGAAAAACTTATGAGAATTAATGTAATTAACGACTATTACAAAACACAAAGAGAAACACCTTCAGAGGAAGTGTTCTCTAGCACAATTGAATATGCGGAACAATTGTCTGACAAATTTATATTACCGCTTAAGGTTCGTGGTGTGTTCTTATATGAAGGACGACCAAAGAAAAAGTTTTATACCGCAGATGAATTAGCAAAAGCATCTGTTAATCCTATTAACTCTAAATTTCCTTTAATGCTTGACCATAGAGATAATGAAGCATCAACAGTTATTGGTATGGTTGATAAGATTAAGTATGATGATAAGATTAAAGGTATTAGATGGTGGGGGCATATTAATGATGAGACTTTCGCAAGAAATATTTTAGATGGAGCTATTAAAGAGGTTAGCGTAACTGTATTCTCTGAGGGAGTTCCAGATGATAAATATGGTATTGTCGGTATAGACCTTGCATTTAAAGAGTTATCTCTTGTAATGGATGGAGCAGTAAGTGGAAATTTTATAGAGGTTGATGCATAATGCCTTACGATTCAGTCGATTCTTTACCTGAACATGTAAAGAAATACTCTCAAACCAAACAACGCCAGTGGATGCATGTTTTTAATAGTGTGTATGCAAAGGTATTACGAGAATCAAAAGACGCCAAGCAGGCAGAGGGAAGAGCTTTTCAAGCAGCTAATAGTGTCCTTAAAAAGAATTTGGACAAGGAAATGAATGTTGGGGAAGTTACTCATAGAGACCGTATTAATTTTATGGTTGATAGTTGGCTTGGTAATATGAGAGGGTAAAAACGATTATGAAAGAAAAAATAAACTCTTCGGAGGAGCAAAAGATGGAGATTGAAAAAGAACAGTTGTTTAGGGACGTTAATCCTAAGATGCAACTTGAAAAGGTTTCTGAGGAAAAGATTGAGGAACCTAAAGAACCTGTTGTTGAGAAGGAAACGGTCTCTGAGACACCTAAGAAGAAATCAGTTCTTGAGAAAGTTAAAGAAAAACTTTCAGAGGACGAAGAACCTGTTGATGAAGCTGAGAAGCTTAAGAAAGAGGCAAAAGAAACAAAAGAAGAATTAGCTGTAATTAAAGAAGTTCGAGAGGAACTTGTTGCGCTTTATGCAAAAAACAAAGACCTTTCAGCACTTAAAGAACAGCTTTCGAAAGAACTTAAAGAACTTAAGTCTGAAAGGGCTGAGTTTGAAGAGAAACTTTCACGCTATGTTGAAGCTGAAAAAGCTATCGCAGAAAAGCAAAAGCTTGAGCGATTAGAGCAACTTTCAGCTAAGTTCAAGAAGCTTGGACAACTTAAATCTGTTGAACAGCTTTCTGAGAAAGACGACGAAACACTTGATGAGTTTGAAAAAATTGTTGACGCAGCAATTGATAAAGCAGATGAAGCAAGTCCTGCAGAGGAAGTTACTAGTCCTTCACAAGGAGCTGAAATAGCAGAAAGTAATGTGGAACCTGTAAAGGTAGAAGTAAAGAAAGAAGAAGTCAAGGCTGATAATAAGGAACAGTTCTTCGCTGGATTACTGCAAAAAATGGCAGGAGAGCAAGAGCGAGACCATAGAAACAGCAAGATACAATATATGTAAATAGAGGTTTTAGAAAAATGAAAACACCAGAACAACTCGATAGTGGAGTTACAATGATTGGTAGTTCAAGTTGGGGTTCCCAAACTGGCGGAATCGGCAGTATTATGGGCTCAACTTGGAGCGACAGAATTGTGTTTGACGCACAACCTGACCGTGTTCTATCAAAATATTTCCTTGAGTTTAACGACTTAATGGGAAATAATGACGTCACGATTGTCATCCCTAAGATTGGAGATATCAACCTTATGGGCGGACGAACAGCAGACAAAGAAGGCGTTGCACGTGTTATGACTAAGTTCGACACTGCTGACAACATCACAGTTAGCCTTACATCGGCAGATGTTAAGCTTGGTGGATGTAGCATCTCATTTGAGACTGCTTCAGCAACTCGTGTTAGTGTAATCGAAATGGCTCACAAGCAGCTCGTTCGACAGTATTTGAACACCCTTGAGACTGATGCAAACTCAGTTCTTGAAGGAGCAACTGTTAACGCTACGACTGGAGCAGGAACCATTTATGGTGGTAGTACTGTTGCAGACAACACAGCCGTTGCAACCGGAGACGGAAACTTGGCAGCTGGAGACGTCATTGACGTTGACAAAGTTGTTGATATGAAAATCCGACTTCAGAGCATGGATTTCGGAAAGCGACCTGGAGAGGCAGTGCTTTTCTTGCACCCTACTCAGTTTAAGCAGCTTTTGAAATCAAGCCAGTTTACCAATGCATCAGAATTTGGTTCACCTAGTGTGGTCCGAAAAGGAGTCATTGAAGAGTACATTGGTTGCATGATTGAAGTGTCAACTCTTGTTACAGGTGACGCAGCTGTTAACTTCGGAGCGGCAGGACACTTTGCATACATGATTGACCCAAGCGCTGCAGCAGGTATTGTGTGGAAAGAAAAAGCAAAGGTAAAAGTCGTTACTGAAGACGATGAGAGAATCCACAAAGTTCTCTTGGACGCTTGGTATAAGATGACTGTTATTAATGCAAAAGCAATCTGCCTTGGTTTGTTTACTGACGCATAAGCTTAGTTTTTTACTAATTTAATGGGGGAGCAATCCCCTGTTACTTTTAGTAACGTTAAATGAGGTAAAAGAAAATGGGACGATACAGTCTACGAAACGGAAAAATAAGTCTTCCTCAAGTGGAAGCAAAACATGTTGTTATCAAGGATGAAGACAACCAAGGAACAAAAGCAGCTCCTTATTTGAAACTCTATCCTGTAGCAAAAGGTGGAAGTCCAATCTACATCTTTGTTGGCACTGCTAACAGAGTGTGTGCAAGCGACTCAGCTCCAGTAGGAACTAGTGGTGCATTTGCAAACGTTGGCGCACCTTTGGGTACAGCAACTTAAATATAATTTGGGGCTTCGCCCCTTTATTTTTTTATAATAGGTGAAAAAATCAAATGAGCAATAACTTAATCGAAGAAGTACGATATTACTTAGATATTGCTAGTTATAATATAATCAAATCACATGTAGGTGTAGTAAATGGCGGAAAATCAAAAAGAAAGAAAAGTAGATGAGACTGAACTTCAGAAACCAACAGAAGACCTAATAGAAGAAATTAGTCAAGAATTGTTTGGAAAACCAAGTAAAGATGTTAAATATTTATTGGTTACAAATTATATTCATAGACAACTGTTGGAAGAAGAACTAACAAGAACTGGTTTATACCAATGGATTAACGTTTTTAAAGGAGACGTTAAACGTCCTCGTGACATAAAAGATTATAATGACTACGATATCGTGCAAGTAAATTTATCTTCACAAGATATGCATCTTATAGGTGATATAAGAGCAAAAATCGGAGAAGATAGTAAGACATTATTAGTAGTAAACAATGATTATACGACAGAGATTTGGGAGAATGCATTTCAGTTCCCAACAACTATGTCCAGAGAAATAGCATATGCAGATATGTTATTTGGCACAGAATATTATCAGACAACAGCCCTTTCAGAAATGGTAGGACGTAAATGTTTTGTAATACCTCATCCAGCAGATATTAGAAGATTAAAATCTTTAGCTCCTAAACAGAGAAAAGATATAATAACAGCTATTTGGCGTAGATATGATAACAGAACCTTTGTCCCATCTTTGGCTATAAGAGGTCATGGTTTGACGACTAGATTGATTGGTTATGATAAGAATCAAGACCAACGATTCCACGCGACAACTCCTCTGTATGATTATGTTATGGCTGGAACAAACTATTTTCAGTTTTGTGACCAGATGAGAGAAAGTAAGATTGTTTATGACCCTTTCACATATCATAGTTATAGCAGAGCTACAGTTGATGCAGCGGCTTTGGGGGTAGCATATATTGGTTCTAGTAGAACACAATCATCTCCTTTATTGTATCCGTTTACAACTATAGACCCATACGATATAAAGAAAGCAAGAGAGTTGGTTGTGAAACTTAACACTGATGAGGAGTTTTATAACAAAGTTGTAAGTACTGCTAGAGAACGTTCAGAGTTTTACAACCACGAGAATTCAAAACTTAGATATATGATGGCATTATCAGAATCAAAGAAAGACGGTAGAAAACAAGAGTTTGGTCACATAGATAAATTATCTACTGAAATGGGTACAGGAGAGGATGTTTTTAATATTAGTGCAAGAGAGGTCGAGAGACGTGGCTAAAACAAAAGAAACCGTTAGAACGGAATTAAAATATAATAAATGTTCATTTAAGAACATATTTTACAAGATAAAAAAACTTTTTAGTAGAGGTAAATAATATGGGAGCTTTAGTTGGTACAGGATATAATGGTAATTGGTATTACATTGTTGGTAGCGTAGATGCTGTTAACGCAGAACTTAATAGGGTTAATGCAAAACCACAGAATGTAGTTTCTGGGCAATTTGATTTTACAGTAAAGTCAATTATAATTTTTGTTGGTAGACCTTAAAAATGACACAGCCACTATCAGTAGGATTTGAAGATTTTAAGAGATTAGCTTCAAATAGCAGAATATATTATTTTGAAGGCGATTCTTTTATTGATTTACAATTCTTGTTTGATGGTGTAATTATTAAGACTACTGTTATGAAAGACAGTATAACAAATCCTCAAGCATTTTTTTCTGATAAAATGTTTACTGGAGCTATGAAGCTTAATTTTAGGATTCCAGATGCTAAAGGAGACATTGTTTCTACTGTTGAAGAGAAAAAAACAGAAGGAAACTTAATAGACATTTCATTAATACAGGATGAAGAAACAAATCCTCAAGATATTCAGAGAGAAGGTGTCAGAGAAGACGACACAATTTAAAAATGGCAGTTCAGATAGGAGACAGAAAAAATATGTCTCAGCAGATGAAAGTCAATGCTGATGGCAGTATAGACACAAACATAGTTAGTAGTGGTATGATTAATTTTGAATATGACTATGTTACTATTACCTATCCAAACACAACTACTGAGGTTTATATTTTTAAAACGGGAGGTAGTGGCGGGACTACTACTGGTACAATTACTCTTGTCTATACAGATTCTGGTAAAAGTAGCCTTAGTACCGTTACAAAATCATAATGGGTTTTACTTACAATCCTTTTACTGGTAATTTAGATTACAAAATTTCTCTTACTAGTCCATTGCAGTTTGTTGGTTCTATTGATTCTAATGATGATTTTCCAACTAGTTCTGAAGTTCAGAATGGTTGGTTCTATAAAATTGCAGCAGATGTGACTGACAACGATGTTTCTAAAACAAATACTGGGCAATCATTTCAGGAAGGAGACGAAATTATTTGGACTGGAACTGATTGGACTGTTGCTGGCAATGAACTTATCTATGTTCCTTATTCTGGCGCGACTGGTGATGTTGATGTTGGAAGTCACGACGTGGCGGCTCAGACTTTCACTCTCCCAAGTGGTGTTGAGATAAGTGAATCGGCAACAGGCAGAATAAGATTTCGTAATCCTAATCCTGTTTATCCTTCAATAACTGAGAGTAACTTGTATTTAGGTTTGAATAGTTCTGTTTATCAATGGGGTGCGAGTATTGATGTTACTGACAACACCGGTAGTGGTGGGAAAATTCTTTATTTTATGTGCACTCCTTTGGTTGCTGATAACAAGTTCTTGATGTTGGGCGGTCAAAGCAGTGCGGGCATTCGTTTTGTTAACGGTGGGAGCACCGATGATGGTGTGATGGAGTTTTATACTCACACGGCAGGGGCTGCCGAGTGTACGGGGATTGTGAGGGTAAGAGGAGAAAGTGCTCCTACTCAAACAACTAATGCTGGCATTGTTGACCCTCAACTTCATGTTTGCGCTAATGATACTACTCTAACCCATCATATTGGTATGCAGCACAACAAAACTGATGGGGAAATATACACTGGAGCAGGAGATTTAAAACTCAGCCCAGCAAGCGGGACAGTAGCGCTCGGAAGTAATAATTTAAACACTACTGGCGACGTAACGGCAGGAACTGTGACTGTTGATGATGATTCGGTCATCGTGGGTCAATTGCACCAGTACGATATAGGTCTTGCAAACCCTAATGGTTTGTACAATAATGATTCTAAGTACGTTTTTGGTTTCACGAGCTCGGCTATTGTTGTGACGAGAGTTGTTGCTAAGACTGATAGCTCTTCTTATGAGTTATCGGGTAATGTTAAGTGGGCGAGTGACATGACGAGCTTCACAGGAGCAACCACTATTAATAGTTTCAGCACGAGCAGCGGTGTTTTAGACGACAGCACAATAACGGCCGGCAGTGTTGCGGCAGATAAGGTTTTGTACTTAGAGTTCACGGCTGAGCCTAACGTGGCAATAACTAAGGCTCTTATACATATTGAATGGAGGTACGCATAATGGCTTCAACGATAGTTTACGGTCATAGTAGTGATTGCAGTATCACACAGACTCAGACGGTTTTTACTGGTGACCCCCCAGAACGTCAGGGCTGATGATTAAAAATGGCTACTTATCTTGCTAAAGGAGCAACAAACACATATTTTACTGTTGGTAGTTACTACACACCAGGTGACCCTCTTGATACTTATCATAGTACGAGGGCTTATATGAGGTTTGACCTCAGCGGGACAGGGTTATCTTTGGGGGACATTACGAGTGTCAAGCTGTACGTTTATCCTCATTATCAGCAAGCCGGTGGAGTTGACATTAGTACTCTTAAAAGTGCCATTAGCACTGATTCTAATTGGGGTACTACTGTTGACGCAACTGAGGCTGATTGGCTTAGTACTGCAGCTCATATTGAGGATACGGGTGTTGATTTGAGCACTAACGGGGCTTATGTTTCTTACACTATTGATAAGAACAATATTGATTTGTCGGGTACTCTTTGGTTGAAGATTCTTGATGAGCGAGAAGGAACGACTTATACTACTTCTCCTCGTTACACAGGAATTTATAGTCAAGATAGTGCTTCTAATAAGCCTTATGTTGAGATTATCACGAGTGACGGAACAGTTTATACTTTTGCAGGAGTGTGCACAAATTGAAAATAAGCAGAGCTTACGAGTATGGGGCGGTTATGCTGCTTATTTAAGTATTACCCATGCTGCACCAGCAGCTGCATATTATAATGTTAGTATATGTACAACATAGAAAAACCAAAAGATTTAAATATAAGAACAATCATATATAAATATATGGTAAGCTATGAAAGATATACGATTTGTGCATCGTGCAAACGCACAGCTGCCATAGACTATGGGTCTTATGGTATTTGTTACTATTGTGGTGGAAGATTTAAAAACAATAAAACACAAGATGTAGAGAAAGAAATTGAGGATACTTAAATATGCCAGCACCAATAACAACAAAAACTGATTTAGTAGATGCCATAGTAGCAAATGACTATAATTCAGTGAAAGAATATATAGAGGACGGTACTTACAGGATTAATACTCTTGCATTAGAAATAGGAGATACTTCTGTTATTACTGATTCTAGAGTACTTCAAAATGTTACTAATACTAACTGGGATGCGGCTTATTCACATTCAGTAATAACAACTGGAAATCCTCACCAATTAGATGCTGACGATATTGATGATACAAGTACTACTAATAAATTTGTGACTTCTGGAGATATAATAAAACTTTCTAATCTTTCTGGGACAAATACTGGTGACCAAGACTTAAGTGGTAAACAAGATAACATTACGTTGACAACTACTGGTACTAGTGGAGCAGCCACTCTTGTTGGAGCAACACTTAACATCCCTCAATACACAGCAGGTGGTGGTGGAGACGTTGTTAAGGTAGGTACGCCTGCTGATAACCAGATAGCTGTTTGGACTGGTGATGGAACCATAGAAGGAACATCAAGTCTAACTTATAATAGTTCTAATAAATATCTTACTTACACTGCGAACGCTGATGATAATAGTTTGTTAATTAACCCTTCCGACACTGGAGGAACAGTTAACAGTCCTTATTGGTCTATGAGAAGTTATTATAATAACACCCCTGCTGACATGAATTTTAGAGTTGTTAGAAATGATTCAGCAACTTATTATTTTGAAATATCTGATAGTGCCGGAGACCCCGTGTTTACTATTGATGAGTCCGGTAATCTTGAGATAACAGGTGATTTAAATGTCACTACTGGTGGTGATGCTTTAGTGCTTAACCAAACAGGTGGTGTTAATAATAATTTTTTCTCTTTCCAAAGTAGCGGTGTAGAAATAGCTTATATGGATGGTGGAAGAATAGGCATTATGAAAGGAACAGAAGCAGCTCCTGGTTATACATTTTTTAGTTCGCCTTCAGGTTATTGGACAACAACTGGTTTTTGGAGTCCTTCAAGTGGAATTGTAGCTGTTAGTTCTTTAGGCAATGAAGTTTCAAGATTTACAAGCACAGGTTTTGACGTTACTGGCAACATAACTGTTTCTGGAACTGTTGACGGTATTGATATTGCAACTGATGTTGCCGCTAACACTCTTAAAGTGGGGGTCACTGACCAGATAAGCAATGTTGTTGAGGACACTACTCCTCAGCTTGGCGGAAACTTATCTTGGAACGCTAAAGGGATGATTCTTGAGAGTATCAGTCCTAGTGGTCTTTCAGCAGGGAATATTGCTCGTTTTAATGGTACGAACTGGGTTCAAGCAGATGCTAGTGCTGAGAGCACTGCTAATGGGATGCTTGGAATTTATGTTTCAACAAACACAATCCTGACACACGGTGTTTATACAACTTCTGGTTTGACTGCTGGGGCAACTTATTATCTTAGTGAGACTGCTGGAGCGATAACAACTACCGCCCCTAGTACGAGCACTTCAATAGTGAGGATTGTTGGTTATGCTTTAAGCACCACTCAGTTGTTCGTAGACCCTGATAAATCATACGTAGAGGTGGCATAAGATTGGTAGAAACTACTGGTTTAACAGCTTATTATAAGGCTGATTCTGATGGTAGTTTTAACTCTAGTGTTGGCAGTCTTCACGGAACAATAAGTGGGGCTTCCTATAACGCTAGCGGAAAGATTGGTGGAGCTTATGAGTTCGGTTCAGGAGACTATATCGCTCTTGGGGCTTCTAACTCTCACTTTACCAGCAACACTAATTGGTCTGTTAGTATGTGGATTAAAACAACGACTTATCCTCTTGTGGATAGTGATTTAGTTTTCTGTTTTCATACAGCAAGCACTGCTTCTTATGCTTTTTATGTTGTGACGTACAACAGCCCTACTGGAAGAATTAATGGTTATGTGAAGAATGGTTCTGGGAGTGCCCAATTAATATTTGATGTTAACGGGTATGACACCACAAGCTTCTATCATCTAGTAATTACTTATGATGGGGCAACAGTGAAGACTTATATCAACAATACTGAGGTTGGTAGTCAGGCAACTACTTTTAATGGTTTTGGCAGTTTCCAAGCTTATCTTGGCAGTTATTCTAATTCTTTTACGGCAACAAGGTCTTATGATGGTTTGATTGATGAGGTTTCTACTTGGTCAAGAACATTGTCAACATATGATATTGCTGACTTGTACAACAGTGGTGTTGGTTTATCTTACCCTTTCAGTGGGGGAGAACCAACTAGTTGGAATGGTAAGTTTAATGGCATCGCTCCTTCAAAGATTAATGGTATAGCAATAACTAGTATTAGTAAGGTGAATGGAATATGACCATATCTGCATATTATGGTGTTGGTGTATATGGTAACTCTATTTATGGATTTATAAATCCAGAAACACAGTTTAATACTTATACTGGTCCTTTAATAGTTATGTCTAGTGTTTCTTCTCCAGAAATACCAATAATAAAGTCTGCTTCTGGTTTTGGTGATACTTTAATGAGTGTTACTACTGTTCCAGAAAGAACACAAATAATTAGCGTTTCAGACATAGAAACTGAGAATATTACCATTATAAGTGATGAAGTTGAAACGCCTGTAATTATAGGAAGATTAAAAAACCAAAAGATTTAAATACTAGAAGAACAATATATAAATATAGGTATAAAAATGGCACAAACTATTCATTGGCAATCACCGAGCACAACAGATATTATAGAGCATGAAGTTAGTCGTGCAGTTACTCTTTATGGTAATTATACTGTTTTAATTACAGCGTCATCATATGTTGGAAGTAGTGGGGCAGTAACTTCTTATACTGACCCAGATGGTTCAAAAACACATTGGTATAGATTAAGATTCTATGATAATGCTGGCGGAGCATGGTCTGATTATTCTACACCAATTTCTGCAGAAGAAAATGTTAGGCTTTGCACTGTAGCAGAGATTAAAAGAGTTATTGATACTGTTGGTAGATGGGCAGATGACGAGATTTTCGACCAGATTTCAGATACTGATGAATTCATTTATTATGAATATGGACAACCTTTAGCTGCAACTTGGTCATATATTAATAAGATTGATGATACTATTCAGGACACTTATTATCTTGGTGAAGAGAATATTTATAGAGTGGATAGAGTTTTCTATGGCACTACAACAAAAACTGAACTTTTCTTAGAGGATGGGTATAAAGTTAATGCTAAATATGGTATGGTTCGTATTCTTCCGGTTGGTTCTAGTGGTATAACACTTGATACAAACGATGAATTGGAAGCTCAGTATGTCCCAGGTTTATTTAATAAGCTTTCTATTTATAGAACTTGTAAAGCTCTTCTTGAGAAGCTTGATTTTACGAGTGGTGGAGAAACTAGCAAAGAACTTCAGACTATTACAGATAGACTTAATATGGTAGAGAAAATACTTTCTGATAGGGTTTCTGTCCAATTAAGTTCAGATGTTAAATATTATGATAAAGTTTATGGTGTAAATCGTAAACATATAAGACAAGACCACGACAGAAATGCCTATATTGGTAGTTATGGTTGGAGTTAGGTGAATAAAGGTGATTAAAAATATGGCTATAGAAAAGAAAAAAGCCCCTAAGAAGGGCACTGCAGACCAACAAAGACTTGGTGTAACTAAAGATGAAATCAAACGTGCAGTTGCAGTTGATTATACAATAGATACAAACAAGAGAGGGCCTGATGGTTCTACGGGCAAAGAGCCCAAAATGACCAGCTAATTCTTAACAAAACCGAAAGGTTTATATACTAGAAGTGCCATATATAAAAGTAAGTGGGTTTCCAAGGGGAAATTCTCTAAGAACCTTTTTAGGTCGCCAAGGGGCACAACTATGAATAAATGTAACTTTTGTGGTAAACATACCACTAATAAGTCTTTTTGCTCACGTTCTTGCATTTATAAATGGCAATCTGAAAATTGGTCTGGCACAGATATTTGTGTAAATTCTAACCATGCTAAAATTAATTCTTTTGTTTGTCCTACATGTGAAGAAATGTTTGAAAGAAAAACATTTAACAGCACAGAAACAAAAAAATGTTTTTGTTCTCCTAAATGTAGAAAACCTTTTTTAGGAAAAAAGCATAGTGAGAAGTCAATAGAGAAGATAAGAGAAGCTTCAATTAAACAAAAAAAGAGAGGTTTAATAACTGAAGACACGAAACCAGAACGAATGGTAGAAAATTATCTTTTATTCAATAACATTTTGTATGTAAAACAATTTAAATATAAATATGGCATAGCAGATTTTTGGCTTCCAGAAGATAATATAATAATAGAAGTACTTGGCAATTATTGGCATAGTTTGCCAGAGAAAATTGAAAAAGATAAAAAGAAGATTTCATACCTTAAAAACAAAGGATTTGATGTAATAGTTATGTGGGAGAGCGATATAAAAAATAAAGGATGTGGTGCGCTTTTATGGAACTAATCGATGCTATCAACGCAGTTCGTGACACATTAAGGGATAACTTAATAGACCCATATGTAACTGCTGGTGGAAATTCTAGAAACGGACTCTGGGTATTTACTGATGAGCCTGATGCTGGTGCTAAATATCCACGAATTCAAATAAAGAAATTTGATAATATTATTGAACCAATTACTATTGGGTCAAACTTTACAGAAGAAGAAGTTTTACTCTTAAATGTTTGGTTTTTTTCTAAAAATAATTTTAAACTTACAGTAGGTGGAACTGTATATAAAAATGACCAATTGGTAGATTATTATCTTGGTAGAATAAAGAATACTCTTAAGTCAAAGATGCCTGATAAAGTTTCTGATGGTATAAAAGGATATAAGGCTGTTTCTACAAGCCCTGTTGAATATGACCCTGAAACTCAGCTTCATTATGCGAATGTTACAATATCAGTTAAATATTATAATGTGGGTTGTTAATGGTAAGTGTCACAGTAAGTATAGATTTCAATAGAATCGCTTTAAGTAATGCTCTTGCTAGTATAGATAGACCAGCTATGAATACTGTTAGTCGTGTTTGTGAAGTAGCAAAAGATGAAGCGATTAAAAATTACAGAAGTAAAAGAAAAAGTAAACATCCAACAAGTATGATTATTAATAGTTTTGTTGTTAAATCTCCAGTTAAACATGCAACTGGATATATTGGGTATGTATATGCAGAAACTCCATATCTAATATGGGTAGACCAAGGGCATACATTGAGAAACAAAAAACATTGGCCTGGATATCACTTTATGGCTGCTGGTGCACTACTTGCCGCGCAACAAGTGCCAATTATAGCAGATGAAGAATTTTCAATGGCATTTAAGTAAAGGTGAAAATATTATGAAGAAAATTATTTATAATGGAGACATCTCTCCGTGCAGAATTAAAGTAGGGAATGCAATTTTTAATGACTGGAAAAAGGGAGATGTTAAAGAATTAGATGACTTTACAGCAGGTAGAATTTTAAGAAATATAGATTTTTCTGAAGTAAAATCACAAGAAGAGAAAAAAGTAAAAAAAGTGGTTAATGAAGAACCTACAGAAGAATCACTTGACGATGAAAAAACAGATAGAGAGGATATAAAATGGTAAATACAGGATATAAACAAAGTTTGTATTTCGCAAATGAAACAAACTATGGTTCTGCTATGCCCGCAAATCAATCAATTGGACTTGTTCAGACGGTTAACCCAACTGAGACAAACAACCTTATTAAGATTAGAACTATGGGCGGAAGCAGAGATTTTAGTAACATTGTTCCTGGTAAGTTTGAAGTTTCTGGAAGCTTCGATTATTACTTACAGGGCGGTTCAATGATTAGACAGGCAATTGGAGAAGATAGTGGTACTACTGCAGGAGTAGATATAGGCCCAAGATATCATGATGCAAGTAAAGCAACGTATCTACACGTTATGGGCAGTGCAGCTGCACCTCAAACAAATAGTTTTCCAAGTTTTACATTAGAATTTACAGATGATGAAGACGGTGGAAACCCAGGAACTTACAACCTAAAGAGAATTTATGATGGTTGTAGAGTAAACAGTATGACTATTAGTGGTTCTGTTGATGAACCAGTTATGACTTCTGTCGATTGGATTGGAAAGAGTGTAACTATTAGTACAGCAGCAGCAGAAAGCGTTAGTGAGTTAACTGTTGACCCATACGTCTTTTATCAAGGAGTAGTTTATGCTACAACTGGAGCTATTACTGCGTATACAGCAATTGATTCTGGTTCTAGACTTTGTAAAGTTAACAGCTTTGATTTTAGCGTTAATAACAACCTAGAAGCAAATTGGTATGTGTCTGGTACTTGTAGTGCTACAGACAATATTCGCTCACTTAAGAGTCTTATTCCTAAAGGGCGTGAATATGAGTCTAACTTAACAGTTCATTTTGAAGACAAGAGCCAATATGAGATGTTCCTAGGCGCTACTGGTGCTACAGAACCTCAGAACACTTTTACTTCATACCAAGTTGTTCTCGATTTCGTAAGAAGTGGGGTTATATCTGGAAGTAAAACTGCTACAGATGACTGGATGAGAGTTGTACTTAACAACACAAAATTTGACACTATGAATATTTCTGGTTCTCCAGAAGACATCGTTAGCCAATCTATTGGCGTATTCGTAGAATCTGCAAAGATTTATGTTGTTGATTCAGACGCATCATATAAGTAAATTATTTTTTTAATTTTTTTTAATTATGGGGAAATGAAAAATGAAAAAACCAAATCAACTAAAAGCATTTGCAGGAAATAGTTCTGTTGGAGTTTCAACAGCTATTATTGGTAAAAACACTGGAACAAAAGCCAAAGTTACACCTTCAATAGCAGGAATATCTAAAGTAGTTAAAGGAAACGGTACCGCAAGAAAAATTTCTACTGAAAGTGTTACTCAAACACCTTCTGGCGGAGGAAAGACACCCCCAGCAATGCAAAGTTAAAATAAAAACAAGGTGATGAAAGAATGGTATTGAAAAAAGGAGATACATTATATGAGAGAGATTCTGAAGGAAATCTTATTCCACAAGAATGGGAATTAGAGATTGATTTAGATGACGATAATCAACTTATGTTGAAGGGAGAAACTATTGTAGCTATTCCAATACCAAGGGGAGACATTAAGAAAATATTTTCTCAACTTGGAAATAAAGACGAGAAAGATATAGATGGAGATATTGTGAAACAATATTGTGTAGAACCAAAATATCTTCCAGAAGAGTTGCCACATATAAAACCACATATGTTGTCAGCAATTGTGAATACTATACTTGTTAATAGTGGTCTTGATACCTCTGGTGGTAAAAAGTCTGGTATGAACAAAGCAGAGGATGAATTCGCAAAAAACTAGTTAAAGCAAAGAAAGAACGTTATGAAGCAGACTTACTTCTTTTTTTGCATGAAATGGGATACAATTTGTTCAACATTGGAGCATTAACATATGGGGAAATAAACCATTTGATTCGTGCTTGGAACAGAAAGCAAGAGAACTTGGCTAGAAACGCCAAAAATAGTAAAGGACGTAAATAATGTCAGACCACAGAATAAATATAGTTACAAACTTTGAAACAAAGAATGAAAAGGCTGCCACAAAAGCTTTAGACGACTATATTAATAAGACACAGAAAGCAGCTCAAGCTAATGATAAAGGAGTAATTTCCTCTACTAAAGCTGAGAAGGCTGTTCAGAAACTTTCTAAAGAAGAAGATAAGTCTGCTAAAATAATTAATAAGTATTCTATTCTTCGTGATAAGAACAATAAAGTTACTGGAGTAGCTGTATCGCAGACAAATAAACTTACTGGGGTTACACAGCGCTTACAATCTACAACTTCTAAACAAGCACAAGGTATGCTTGTAGCTGCAGGATATACAGAGAAACATTCTAAACAACTTACATCTAATATTCGCGCACAGGAAAAGATGTCTCATTGGCAAAAACTTACTACTGGCCAATGGGAAACAGCTTATCCTGCACTTAATAAGATGAATAGGGCTCTTAATAACCTTCGTTGGTCTATGGTAAACATAGCTTTCGCAGCTACAGCAATTGGTGCTGCTATGTATATTATTTATAAGCCAATCCAAATGCTTATAGGTGAATATGAGAAGATGGAAGAAGCTATGGTTGGCGTTACTAAGACTGCAGGTCTTAGTCAGGCTGAGGCAGAAAGTCTTTCATCTCAATTTTATAGTATGGCTAGAACTATTCCTGTAGCCGCAGATGAACTTGCTAAGATTGCTAAAGTAGCTGGGCAGATGGGAATTAGAGGGACAGAAGATATTGCTAGATTTACTCAAGCAATCTCTATTATAAGTTTCGTTACTGATATGACAGCTGAAGATGTTGCAACTAATTTTGCTAAGATTACTAATGCATTTAATCTTCCAATTGAAAGTACGTTTTTACTAGCTAGTTCATTGAACAAATTAGAGAACACTACAGCAGCAACAGTTGGTAACCTTATTGGTGGTCTTACTAGAGTTGGAGCACAAGCAGAAGTGTTAGGAATTTCTTTTGAGACAAGTGCTGCTGGTATAGCAACTATGGTTGACGCTGGTATGAGTGCAGAACGTGCTGGTACTAGGTTGCGCAATTTATTTTTAAGAATGTCTTCCAATGTTGAAGAATTTGCAGATATTGCAGGAATGTCAGTTGAGTCTTTTAGGAATGAATTGGAGAATAATGCTGATGTTGCGTTCCAGAGAGTAATTGATGGTCTTAATAGAATGAGTAGTTCTGTAGAAAAATCATCAGCAGCATTTGATGCAGCTGGTAGAATTGGTGGTAACGCTCTTATTACTTTAGCAAACGGAGCAGATGATTATTATATTAATCTTAAGAATGTAAATGAAGAGATGCGCTCTGGTAATTCTTTAATGGCTGAGGCATATATAGCTTTTAGAACAAATAAGAATATTGCTGAAGAAAATAAATCTATAATAAAAGATTTGGCTAGTGAGAGTGCTGGTTTTTGGGGTAAAGCTAAGAAAGGATGGACTGATTCGTGGAATCTTATTTTAAATAATAATGATGAAATGAAAGCTTATACAAATTCTATGAAACATTTAGATGAAGCTTTAGCGTCAGGAACAATCTATGGCAACCAATATAATGAGATATTAGAGTACCAATCAAAATTATTAAAGGATACAAATAATGATATAGGTTTAACCGCTATTTATATTCAACAGTTAATAGATGCTCTTTCTGCGATGAATGAAGTAGAAAGAAACGAGCTATTAAATCAAACTAAAGCACAAGATAAATATAAGAATAATCAAGAAGCTTTACAGGATTTAAAAAGCGCATATGAAGAATATGATTCTGCTTTGGCATCTGGAAATCTAGAACGTCTTATAGCTGCTACGTCGGAACTTTCAGATGTTCAAGAATCTATATCAGACCAATTTGGTTCTGTCACGTTACAGGCTATGGAGAAATATCTCGATAGGTTGAATGATGTTACTGAACGAACTAATAATTATAAAGACACGCTTACATTACTTAGTCTTGCTATGGATGAGACTAATTTTGCAATAGAAGGTGTAGCAAAAGTATTAGATAAATATAAGAAAGATTTAGCTTCTACTACTGATGAGATTAAAAGACTTACATCTATGAATTTTAAGATGGAAACTGCATTTTCAAGAGTTATTCAACAACAAGAATTAGTTATTAAGAAACAAGAACTTGAAGCTCTTGGGGTATCAGATGCTCAGGCATTTATTGCAGCAGCTGTAGGTAACACTGGAGACGCTTATAGTGGGGTTGTTACAGCTATAGATAATGTGACTAATGCAGCAACTACATCTCAGACTGCTTTTGAAGCTTGGCAGACAACTGTAAGGGAGCATATTCGTGCTTTAATAGTTGAAGGAAATGAACTTGCTAAGAACACAACTAGTGCTGTTCAAGCGCATCAAACATTATTACTTAGTAGTTCAGCTATGGACACTGGTGGTGGTCAAACTGAGGCTGAAACTAATCTTCGTAGATTACAACTTGCTCAAGACGTATATTTTGGAAATATGCATAATCAGGTGCAGAATGCTATTCAGATTGATGAGGATAGAAAGAATGGTACAGCTAGTTCTGCTGAGTCAATTATAAGTTCTCTTGGTGGTGAGTGGAATCAGAGAGATAGATTGGAGCGTAAAATTAAAACTCAACAGCAAGAATATGACGATTTAAAAGAAATTTTAGACCAACAGAGAGACGCTCATGAGCAAATTTCTTATGCTATGAGATTTGAAGAGGCTGAAGTTAATAAACTAATACCCCAGATAGATACTCTTAGTACTAAGTATGCAAATCTTGCTAGCAATGCTCTCTCTTATTCTAATGCTATAGGAAGAAGTTCTAGCGGTGCATCTGGTAGTTCTTTTGATAGGTCTCAATATAACGCATCAACAACAACTCAAACAGGACTTGGCGGAAAGGAATATAAGATAACAAGATATACACCTAAGGATTTCCTTTTAACAAACGATGGAAAATATATAGAATTTGCGCAGAATGACACTATTATGGGATTTAATGGTGAAGGTCCTCTTGGAAATGGTGGAGGCCAATCAATATCTATTGGAAACATAACTATCAATGGTGCTAATGGTAACCCAAGTAGTTTTGCTAACGAGTTTGTGATGGAAATTAAAAGACAATTGAGGACACAATAAGATGCCGCCTAAAGGATACAAACACTCAGATGAAACCAAGCTTAAGATACGATTGGTTAAATTAGGCAAGACAAGCTCAAGAAAAGGGGTAAAATTGAGTGGCGGAATTAAAAAGAAAATAAGCGAGTCAAAGAAAGGAAGCATTCCTTGGAATAAGAATAAAAAAGATGTTATTTCAGAAGAAGCACGACAAAAAATGAGCGATTCAACTTATAAACATATAGACAACGGTATAACATTATGCCTTAAATACCATGATGACGAAGACATTCATAGGCATCTAGAGAGGGGGGATTAACACGGCTAACTACAATGATACTATCACTATAGATTCTACAACTCTTTATATTACAGATATGACTCCAACAAAAGAGCAGAAGACTCAGAAACAAGTTATAGGTAAAACGTTAGTTGAACTTAATGTTATGGGGCTTGCTTCTAATCAGTGGAGAATAAGATTATCTGGTATAATTACAGGAGCAAACAGGACAGAATTAGCAACTAATCGTGCTTCTGTTGAAGCTCTTAATAGTGCTGGAACACACACATATACAGATGGAATCCATGATGGTACTTATTATGTAGTCCCTGGTTCTATTACATTTACAGATTCACAGTCGGACGCTGGTTCGATATATCATTACACTATGGAAGTAGTGCAACAATAGGTGACAAAATGGTTAAAATTTACGGAGCTAAAGAATTACTTAGTATGGATTCTGCTAATGCTGAAACTAATTCAATATTTGTAGATTCTAGTGATAACGTTCTTAAATTTAAGAACGGAACAGGAATATCTTTACTCTCAAATGCTTTGCCAGTTAGTACTTCTTTTAGTCTTGTTGGAAAAAATCTTATTAGACAAGCCTATGATAAGGCTATTGCAGTTGATGCCTCTGGAACTAAAGGTTATTTAGAAGCGTATACTGATACAAACGGAAGATTTAACACTTTTGATAGAGACACTTCTGATTCTTATTATGATGCAATTAATTTAAATATTTGGAAGGGTGGTAATAGTCTTCCTAGCGGAGATACTAACCATGACCCAGACTCATTTACAAATTATGCGAATGCGTTTGATGGAGATACAACTACTTATGCTAGTAAAAGTATTTCTGAAAGTATAGCTGATTTTGAGATAGGTAAAACGTTTAGTGCACGGACAATAGGTAAAGTGTTTACAAAATTTTTTTATTATAGTCATGAAAGCGTTGGTAATACAAGCGTACATATCTATTTACAAACATATAATGGTAGTACATGGTCAAACCACACCACTCTTGTAAATCAAAATTATTTAGGAACACACTCAGATGATATTGAGAGGGTAATAAACATTGATGCTAGTGTGCAAGGAATAAGGTTATATTTTGATATGAATGCTGCTGGTAGCGGTACTAGTAATTATTGTTACGTATATTCTTTAGAATATTCTTCAAAAACAGAAGACAGCTATATTTATAACAATATTCCCACTGGAACATTTTCATCCTCTATATCTAAAGCTTTTGCTACAACTGTTTCAGATTTATTTACTAGTGGAGATTCTATACAATACAAATTAACTAATACTGGTGGCGATGATAGTGGTTGGTTAAATATAGATGATTTTACATCTTTTACTGCTTTTAGTAATGGTGAGCCTGAGACGTTGATTTTAAAACTTGACCCATCAGGAAGCCCTGTTTCTGGAAGTCCTAGTCTATTGGGGGTGTGGTGTTACGCCGAATAAAAATGGTTAAGACACAAGGGTCATTACTGTTTAATGGTATATCAAGTACTGCAGCTGAAGATAATTCAGTATTTCTTGATTCTAGTGATAACAAGATAAAATTTGTAGATTCTAATTCAAACATATTAAAAATAGAAAAACAACTATCTCAGAACAAACTATTAACTTTATCAGGTCTTAATAGAATTAGACAAATGAAAGATAGGACAGTAGATTTTTCTGCAGATGATAAGGATGGTTTTTCTGAATTATACACAGACTCTAATGGTTTATACAATACTATAGACTTAGCTAATTCTTTTTTTGCATATTGTGATACTGATGGAGAAACAGATAGAATAGGTTATTTGCGTAATATAACAAATAACGAATCTTCTGGCGATACTCCTCATGCTGCAATTGTTACGTGGACTAATGCTTCAAATGGGTATGATAATGATACCTCTACATATGCTACTTGTGCTCCTACAAATACTCAGCTTCAGGCTAATACAATAGCTTTTGGAACTACTTTTAGTGCTAAAACCATACAGTATGTTTCTGTTAATTTTTATATGGATATTAATAGAATTGGATATAGTGGAACTAATCGTGTAATATTGCAAACATATGATGGTTCAACGTGGAGTGATGTACAAACCCTTTTTTCTAGTAGTGGCGTATTTATTTATAGTGGTGGCACAGTATACTTAAATGCCAGTGTGCAAGGTATAAGATTGTTGTTTTATGCAGCTAGTTATCTTGAAGCATCCGGGCACGAGTTACGTGTAAGTATATTTAGCTATTCCACAGACACTGTTGCTGGAGATTGTTATATAACACACGATGTCGATAGTGGAACATTTAATGCTACTCCTTCATCTGGTTTTGGTGTTGCGTTTATTAATGATACGAATTGGGAGACTGGTGATACAGTTCAATATAAAATTGCTAATGCTGGTGAAGATAGTGGGTGGATTGGTTCAGAAGAAGTTACTGGATATACAGCTTTAACCAGTGAACCTACTAAGGTTCTTGTTAAACTTGATACTCCTGGGACTACAGCAACTTATGGATATCCTGCAATAGAAGGAATATGGGTGTATACTGAATAATGGTAAAAGTATCTGGTTCAAAAGTTTTTTCACAAATAGGAGTTGGTTCCGCAGTAGATGACAGTATGTTTATTGATGCGGCCAGTGATAATCTTAAATTCCAGGATGCAAACAGTATTATCAAAGAAGTTAGTTCTCCAATGGATTCAGGCATAGCGTTTAAAGTTGAAGGAATAAACACTATTAATCAGTCTATTGATAGAGCAATAACGTTCAGTAACGGAAATGATTTTTATGTTGAGGCATATACTGATACAGATGGAAGATTTGGAACTGTAGATACTATAAATACAAATGCAGATTTTGATACTGACAAATATAAAGCTATAGATTTAACTATGCCATATGTTATTATTGAGGCTACAGCAGTTTCAGAAAGCGTTTTCAATATTAATAATTGTACAGCTGTTGAATTTGACATTGGTAAATGGGTTGTTTATTGTAGTACTGGTACGTATGATGTTAGACATGCTCAAATTATAAAAACCCTGTTTTATGGTACTAATGGTACTAATCCTGCTGTTCTTAAATGTCCAGATATTACTGCTATGAAGACATCTGTTACAGATGATGTTGGTAGAAGATGTCATTTGGCATATCTTTATGGTAAAGAGTCAATAGGTTATTCTGAGCCTGTGTTTAGATATACTGGTACTTTTGAGAACACGTCTGATAATTTAGTTGATAGTTGGTCTTATCTTAACGGATATACTGATAGTTATAATCCGTACGTTCAGTGGGAAATGCCAAGCAGTACTAATCTAAATTATACTGGACAACCAGTAAGTGATGAGACAGGAATAGATACATCTTCTGACCAAATAACTAATCCAGCAACATGTGAATTAGAATTAAGACCAAGTAGAACTGATAGTAATTATGGTGTTAGATATGCTTATGCAATAATATTAACTAAAGGAGCAATATCTTGGGTTTTTTCTAACCCAGATGGTAGTCCTTCTTCAGATTATAGTTATTATACAAACAGTTATTATGCTACTTATGGTATTCCAGATTTTACTGCAGCTACAGAAAATCCTTCAACTATAATTACCCACGATATTCCAGCTAATAGGGTACCTTCTGGTATAGGTGCTAGTCTTCTTGCTTATAAAGTAGAAGATTGGGAAGAAGGTATCAGTGTCGATTATAGAATTTTATCAACAACTAATAGTACTTTAACTACAGAAATAGAGAATTATAGTTTTGAAAACGCTCTAGGTGATGAGTGGGATGTTTCTATTAGTGGTAGTTGGTCTTCTTATACACGTTCTAGTGATGCTGCAGAAGACGGTACGTGGTCTTTTAAAACAGCTGAATCTAGTCAGTCTAACAATGAAGGTGCATACGTTCATGCTGACCAGATAGTAGATACTAGAGGTTGGAATAAGATTCATGTGTCTAATTGGTTAAATACTACAAACGGTAGTGTGCAGCTTAATATATATATAGATGATGATGTTGTTTATACTAGGACTAAGACTGCTGGTTCTGGTGCTACACAAAATGATTCTTCTTGGACTACAGGAAGTGGAGATGTTACAGCATCTTCAAGAAAATCTTCTGCTACTCTTAGAATAGAAATCATTGGTTGGGAGTATTACTCTGGTGGAAGAACTAGTACTTGCTGGGTTGACAACATTTATGTTGATAAATATATAGACCAAGAGGACACTGGTTGGCTTAATGCAAATGACGGAACTACAATGAGTAGTTTTTCAACTTTTGAATATTCTCCTACACAATTACTTGTGAGACTTAATCCTAAAGATTCAAGTCCTACAACTGGTTATCCTTCAATAAATGGTATATGCATGGTGTGTGAATAATTATGACTTCGTTGACTGAGACTGATGCTGCCCGTCCAAGCTTTAGGGTTCAAATAAAAGATGATTCTGATGTTGTACATACAATTATGGATTCTCAGAGCAGTACTACTAGTGATAACAATGTGATTAGTGGTCAAGTTGTTAAATCTGTGACTGATAGTCTTGGTAGATTTAATCTTAGGGTTACTAATAGTAATGGTGAGTTTTTAAACACATTTGGTGGCGGCGAACTGGTGTCAATCTATGGAGGATATCGTGTTCCTCAAGATATTAATTTTTTAACTGGTCTTGACCACTATTATAAATGTGATAGTGGTAATTATATTATTGATGAGATTTCAGGAAACAATGGCACTTTTCAGATTAGAGCAGAGGCAGTTTACGGGTTTAATGGTAATGCTAACGATGTGAGTTATACTCCATCTCATAATGGTACTCTTTCAACAAACCTAGTAGCCCAATATAGAATGAATGATAATACAGATTCTAAGACGGTTACTGATACTAGTGCTAATGGGTTCGATGGTCTTTCTCAGAATAATACTAATGAGTTAAACGTTACTGGTAAAATTAATGATGCATTTGAGTTTGATGGTAGTACAGATTATATAGAACTTAATCCATCAGATACGTCCAGTATTCACCTATATGCGTTTACAAGTAGTATTACGTGGTTCGTTAATCACAATCTTAATTTTAAATATGTAAACTTTGAATGTTTTGATGATTCTGGAAATATTATTCAGCCAGAAGTTGCACGTGCACTTGATGAGAACTCTCTTTATCTAGAGTTTGGAGAGGCAACAACAGGATACGTCAGAATTCTTAGGACTAGTGTTGCTGAAGATTATTTACATACGCAAACAATTAGTAGTACAACTTGGACTATAAGTCACAACTTTGATGTTTCTAGACCAATAGTTACAGTATATGATTTAAATGGATATGTTATTGAACCATTAACTGATAATTATACTAGCGCAGATATAAGAACCCTTACTTTTGATAGTTCTCAGTCAGGATATGCTATCGTTAGTTTTAGAACTGGTGATTATACTTATACTAATGGCACTTCTAGTACAACGTGGAATATTACACATTCTTTAAATGATGAATATCCTCTTATAGCTTGTTTTGATAATAGTCACCATAGAATAGAGCCAACAGATATATCAATAACAGACGCAAACACAGCAGTTATTACATGGGGAGAACCTGTAGATGGTTATGCGCGCGTAGTAAAAAATGTTTATGGTGATATTGCTGATGAGCTGGCAGCTTCTGATATGTCATGTTTTACGTGGATTAAAGCGAACTCTTCTGGTTCTGGAAACGATATGATTCTAGGAGTTAGTGATTCTTCAGGAGTAACAAATAGAATATTGTTTTTTATTAATACTTCTGGTTATATTTCAGTTCAAAATGTTTCTACACCAATAGTTACTGGTTCTACTAATCTTAGAGATGACCAATGGCATCATGTTGGTTTTACTTATGACCATAGTGCTGGTGACTGGGAACTTTTCGTTGATGGTAATTCTGTAGATACTGATTTATCTACAACTGTAACAGTTGCAAACACTGATTTGTTTGTTGTTGGGCAAGAGTGGGACACAGCTACTCCTAGTGACTTTTTTGATGGCTCAATAGATGACCTTAGAATTTATGATGGTATACTTAATTCCGGTGATATAGCCAGAGCTTATAATAGCGGTTCTGGTACAGAGAACATAAATATAGATTCTGCTCAACTTGCAACAGATAGATTTGGTAGTTTAAACAAATGTTATTATTTTGACGGCATTAAGAACAATATTATTTTAGATAATACTGATGGAGGACTTAGTCCAGTTGATGATATGTCGTTCACTATTGGTGCATGGATTAAAACAGACACTGCAGGCAGAACATTTATATATAAGTCTGATAACGGAAACGCTACTGATAACAATGATAATTATCAATTTGTTGTTGCTGTAACAACAGGATATGCTAGTTGGCACGTAGAAGATAGAATAACAGGCCAAGACGTAACTGTTTTAGGTACTACTAATTTATCCGATAATGAGTGGCATCAAGTTGTTGGTGTATTCGGCGCACAAGAATCTTTATTTACAGATTTAGTATCAGTTTATTGGATGGAAAGTGACGCTGGTGATGAATACGGAAGCAACGATATGACTGAATATAATAGTCCTACTTATACTAGCGGTAAATTTAGTAATGCTGTTGTTTTAGATGGTGTAAATCAGTATCTTCAGAAAACTAGTTTTAGCGGTGTAAACAGTAGAGATATACAAACAACTTCTGCTTGGATTAAGGTTGATAATTTAAGTAGCGTTAGAACAATAACTTCTTATAACGGATATCATACGTTTGATGTTCAAACAGATGGAAGAATAAGAGTTGAAGCTCAGGGTTCTACTGCTGGAAGAAGATATTATTCTGTAGGCACAATAACTACAGGCACATGGTATCATGTTGTAGCAAGAACAAATGTAGTAACAACCACATCTACTAGAGTTGTTGGAGACGTTGAACTATTTATTAATGGTGTTAAACAAACATTAACAACTACTGTTACTGGAGGAAACGCTACTACAAGCACAACTTTAAACATAGGAGCATATGATTCTACAACTAATCTTATGGATGGAGCTATTGACGATGTTGCTATTTGGGCTAGGGCACTGACAGACGATGAGATATTACAGATTTATAATGACGGTAATGATGATATAAGAATATCTAAAAGAATTTATGTATACGCAGATGGAGTTTTAGAAGGAACAAATGTGTTGTATCCAGATTTTAAAACTTGTAATGGAGCAGGAAATGCTGAAATTGGTGGAAATATTACTTCTAATCATATTGCACCTTCTACTTTTGAGGGTTACATAGATGACGTATTCTTTGTGAAATCTATGTTAACAGACTCTGAAGTTAGCAAATTATACACTATAACAAATAATCATAGAATGACTATTCCGTATAATACAACTGGAAAGATAGTTTCTAGTTTAGATATGTTAGGCCAAAAATATAATATTAATGGTTATTTTAATTCATATGTAGAATTAACTGATTATGTTGTTATTAATAAAAATGGTTCTACAATATCTTTCTGGATTAAACGTGGCGAAGAGGGTAAGCATGAAACTATTTTTAATTATGCGCCAAATTCTTTCAATAGGCATTTTGAGATAGATAGCGGGAACGATATTAGAATAGAGCCAGATGTTAATAATGCTATAGTATCTATAGGTGATAGTGATACACTTAATGATACTGCCTGGCATCATGTTGTATTAACAACAACTACTCCTTGGGATATGACAGATGCTACTTTAAGATGTTATTATCCGTTTTCTTATAACGATTTATCTACAACTATTGATGATTTTAGTAGTTATGGGGGTTCTTTAACCAATACTAACGCAACTGATGGTACTAACAGATTTAATTCTGTAAATTCTTGTATGAGCTTTAATGGTTCTACGTCGTATCTTTCAACTTCTAGTTTTGAAGATGTTGATAATGATGAATTTACTGTAGCTTTATGGGTTAAAGCATCAATTGCTCCTTCTGTAGATAGTAGAATTGTTGCTAATACTACAAAATGGGAACTTTTAAATTATTCTCTTGGTTCTAGATGGCATGCTAGATTATATGGGACTGGTGGGGACACTTTTTATCCTCTTAGCGACACTGTAGGCATAGATGATTATCTTGGAGAATGGGTTCATATTGCGTTTACTGTTAGTAAAACAAACGATGAATTAATAGGATATGTTAATGGTATAAAACATAAAACAAATACTAGCATTCGAACAGATATTCCTTCAGCAACTAATCTAAATTTCTATGTTGGGAGATATGTGTCAGGTAATTATTTCAACGGATTAATAGATGATATTATGGTTTTTGATAAAGCGTTGACAGATGATGAGATAACAACTCTTTATAGTAATCTTTATAATGAACAAACTTCAGCAAACGTTAACTTATATATTGATGGTTCTCACATTAATAGTTTTGGCGAGATGATGGTAGCAGATTTAACGTTTAAATATATAGGTTCTCCTACGACTTATTCTTATGGGCTTTCTTCTCAGATAGACGAGATTGCACTTTGGACTAATAGAGTATTGAGTGAAAACGAGGTAAGTGTTTTATATAATGAAGGAAACGCTATTCGTTATGCTAGCTTAAATACACTTGCTCAATTATTATTTAAAGGTTACATTGATAATGTATCTTATGGAGCAGATATGTCTAGTGGATTCTATATAGATATAGATGGGCGTGATTATCCAGAGCTTATTGATAAGACTATTACTGGAGCACATGTTGCAGCCACTGCAGCAGAATCAGTTGGAAAAATTCTATATAATGATTTTCCAGACATTATTATGGTTTTCTGGGATGGAGATGAGTGGGCTGAAGCTACTTATAATCCTGGGACTGGTTTAATTAGTTGGTCTACATCTGTTACAGATTATCCAACAGAGCTTATTAATATTTCATATCAGCATAAAAAAGCATGGACTGTAATAACAGACATATTTAAACGTGCTGGCTTAGACTGTTATATGTGGTATTTTGATGAAGGTGAGCAGTGGTATCTTAGAACTTTTACACAAGACGATGTAATAAACAATGATGAATCTATATCTTATGGTTCTAACCTTATTGGTGTAAATAGTTATGGTAAAGACAACACAGCAATTTCAAACAGAGTGTTTGTTTATGGTAAACAAGAATCGGACAACATTATATTGCTTAAATCTGAAAATGATGACGCATCACAAGCAGATTTGTGGATTAAAGACCTTATAATTACTGATGGAGACCTTACTACAACAGACGAGGTTCAAGATAAAGCAGACTTTGAACTAGCTAAAGGAATAGAAGATGTTTTCAGTGGCCAAGTTACATCGTATGGTTTATCTACTCTTAACCCAGGAGAACTTATATCTGTAACAGTTGCTAATTGTGGTATAACTGGATATAACAGGGTTCAATCATTTACTCATAATTTAAGTAACAGTGGGTTTACAACATCTGTAGAAATATCTAAGAAGAACGTTGGTATATCCGATATCTTTGTAGAGAAACTTAACCCAGACGAGATTGGAGACACAATATCTAATATTAATTCAATGGAAAATAGTTATACAGTCTATTTTGACGAAGACCCATCAATTATGACTCATCTTAATACAGAAGAAGTTAGTGGAAGACTTAAGTTGGTCTCAGCAGCTACTGTTGGCACAGCAACTTCTGATTTTAGAATTACTGATAAAGTTGTGTCTCAGTGCGAGTTCAGAACTTATTCAAACCTTTTAATAGATAATGATATATATACGGTTACTGCTGATGGTGGTAGCAATTGGGAGACTTACACGCCAGGAGAGGTTCACACATTCACGAATACTGGTAGTAGCTTTGGATTTAGAATGGAGCTTCATAGAAGCACTACTTCAGCAACGTCTCCTACATATGAAAGTGTAACTTTACTTTACAAGTGATTATAGTGGAAGATAGAGAAGCAATAGAAATATATAAAGAACTTTCGAAAATGAACGCCAAATTGACGGTTGATGTAGCTTCAAAGCTAGATAAGATGACAGATAACATATTGCAGATGAATGACCAGAATATATTACATAATAGAGAAGTAATGGTTTTGTTGAAACTTATGTCTGGTAAGTTTTATAAACTAATCATAGCGTTAATAGCTGTATTAGCTTTACTTGCATTGGGTGAAAAGGCGGTAGAAGTATTTTCGAGGTTTGTTATATAAAAATGATATCGGAACATTTAGTATCGTATAGTTTGTCAATAACACTGATAAGTGTGTCCTTAATAGTTTCATTTCTCTATTGGTACTCTTATTTTAATTCAAATAGAAATATTATTGTTGGTAGTGCAGCAGCACTTATTACTACAATATTTATAGAGGCACTATCTTCTTTTTTAATAGTAATTAAACCAGAAGTCTTTCACACTTTTTATTTTAAAATAATACCAAAATTCATATTTATTTTAGGACTACTAAACATAATGAGATGTAGTCTAAAAGACACGGGTGATAAAAAATGAACGAATATATAGCACTGTTGTTTCCACTTTTGCGTGGAGTCCTTGGGTGGATAGAAAACGCATTTATCGATGGAATCATCGATTGGCCTGAATGGAAACGATTAATGACAACTGTGGTCTCCCTTGGAACACCTATAGCTATTATAGCTATTGGAGTACAAATTGCTGACCTAGACCAGGCGATTACAATCGTATCTGGAATTGTTATTGCTGTTGCAGACTGGATTTATAGTCAGTTTACAAAGAGAAGAGCAGCATTACAATAAACAAAGTACACTAGGACGCAATCCGTTGCGTTCCTAGCTACTTTTTTAATTCTATAGTACTTTACTAAGCTAAGAAAAAGTCTTGTTAAATCGCGCTTATATGCGTTTAACGAGCATGTGGATTTTCGTTCTGATAACGAATATAGCTCTCTTTCCAAGTTTCTTTTGGAGAGTCTGGTTTAAAAGTAGTTTTCATACCACGTGCTCTCATAACATACAAATCGTTATCCCTATCATAAAAGAATTCTACAGAATCTTTGTGGTGGTGTAAATTATAACCACGCAACTGTTTAACATGTCTAAGCATCCTTGTTCTCTCTTCTGACGCAGATACGTTTTCGTCCAGCACAACTTCAAATTCATCTTGTGTGATTTTTTCTAAATCCATTTTGTTCACCTTTTAAAAAACTTATAAACTCTTCCAAGAAATGTTGGAAAAGTTTGCGAAAACAAATATTCGCTGTTGTTATAATAACTTATTGTATCTTCCTTCCAGTTTTTTTCGTATGTAGAAAAAAGATGTGTCCATTTGTTCTTTTTGTGTGTAGAATTATCCCTAAACAAAACAGAAAATGTAAAACTCATAATATCATCCCTATAAGCCTTACTTTATCTTCAGAAGTAAGATTATCATCATTAATAATCTGTTTAAGAACAGCAACTATATCATTAAGATACTTCATCATTCTTTCGTTCATTTTTTCTCACCAAAATATTCTAAAAAATAATATGTTACTTACAAACATTTTAATATCAGAAAACATTATTAAGAACACGTCTTCTGTTCCAAAAACCTTGAAAATTAACAAGTCTGATATAAGACTATATAATAATAACCCAATTATGACTCCTACCATTATTGGTATGTTCGTTGAGGCTGTAAGCGTTCCACATATAAAAACTATAAATGATACTGGGATAGTTATTAACATTGTTGGGGTAATATCTATTAATGCGACATAACTACTAATCATAAATAATAAGGATATTAATACACCAGAAGAAAAGTTTAACCAATAACCAGATAAGAAACATCCAGTCAGCGTAATATCCAATCCAGCAACCATTGTGCTGTGTTTTCTTGTAACTATTATGATTAAAATATTAACAACAAATATTATAATTAAGTATATATAATTTTCCATACATCTTCATTAAAAAAAGAAAAAAAAAGAAAAAAGCGGGGATTACTCCCCTAATAAACGAATAGTTGTGCTTCAACGTCGCCAAGGTCTTTGACAAGTCCAAACTCAACCTCTTTGTAGCCATCGTCTTCGTTCACAGATGACTTGTAAAGCAAGTCTCCATTAACTAATAGATAGTGGTCATCTTCGTTCATATTAGTTGCATCAGCAAGTGATTCAACAAACTCGTTTCCACTGTATGCGAAAACGTAGTCTTTATCACCAGAGAGTGAAACTTCTCCACCAGCAACTGAGAAATCAAAGTCACTGCGGTCGTCGAAGACAAACTTAATCAAACTAAAGTCTGATTCTACAAATTTATCGTCCTTATATTTGTATTCGTACTCAAGAGTATCTAGGTCGACACTAAACTTTGCATCATCTATTCTCTTTCCATTAATCTCAATATCTCCTGTAAAGGAAACATCAAGGTCATTTCCAGAAATCTTGAATTTAACATCTTCATAATCGAGTCCAAGGACTTCACCAAACTTAAACGTTACGTAATCGTTTGGTAGAGAGATGCTATCTCCAACTTTAAATGCTTCATCTTCGTCGTCATACTGCTCTACAAGTGCTACACCGATAGCGTCAGATTCTACAATCCACTCATATCTATCATCGGCTGTATATTCATCACCTGTCTCAACAGTCTCTGAAATTTCGTCGCCAACAAAGAATTTAACGTATGTATAATCTGAGAAGTCTGAAGTGAAAACCTCATTAACTTCTACACGCACACCATTAATAGTTCGTGCGTTTCCTTCGTCTACAGCTTTAGCAACACCATCAACATCAATAAGAGCTGAATTATCACTAACAGCAATAATAGTTACAGTTTTACCCTCAACTTCAAATGAGTCTCCAGTACTGCCTGCAAGCTCTGCAGATGTTCTATATGTAAGTTCGCTTCCGTCGAAATCAATAATAGTTAGTGGTGCTCCAAGGAAAGTAATGTCTAATTCCTCTTCACTTCCATCAACAACGATTAGGTCGTCGAAAACATACTTGTAGATGATTGCATTATCTGATGTGATACCAAGGCCAACTGCACCATCGAATCCTTCTAGATTTAACAATGGCAAGAGGTCTTCGCTAAGATATAGGACTTCCTCAAAATCATAATTTTCGCCATCGTATCGAATTTCGTCTTCTAACAGTTTAGCAAGGTCTCCGTTGTCAATTGTACCTTCAAAGTTGCCATCAAAAGCGACTCCATCAAAGGTGTAACCAACGAATTCATCTACTGCTGGTTCTTGTAGCTGAGTAACCTCATCATCGAGCGCAGCAATTTCTGCGTTCAATGCGTCAATCTCTTCAGCTTTAGCGGCAATATCTGTTTCCTTTTCGGAAAGCTTACTTTCGTAATCCGCTACTTTTGCGTCTATTTCTTGTCGAAACAACTCTTTAGCACTGTCTAGTGAAGCTTTATACTCCTCTTGAACAAGTACTTTTTGTTCAGCTAGAACAGCATTTACTTCATCGTCGTTCATTCTATTGAACATGCCAACAGCAAAAACTACGGCTAAAGCAACTGCAAGAGTTAAAGCTCCAACAAGTATCTTTGTTTTATCCATTTTGTTTTTCCCTCCAACTTGGCTTCCTAAGTCTACAGTCTAATAAAATGACGTAGAAAAAAGCCTTTATGGTTGAATATTAATTATCACACAAAACACTCTATTTTCGTGATATCATACTATATATGTTAGTTCTACTATATAAAACTTTCGGTTTTTCTAGGGTTAAAACTCGTTCCTTGAGCTATAACCTTAGAATTCTTTATTTACAGCGTTTCTAAGAAGTCTTCAAGTCGTATAATAACGAGTGGTTCATGCCTATTCTTGCTAATCACTAGTGCAGGCTTACGCCCTTCTCTAGTGTTAGCTACAGCTTGTTGCCACCAATTAGGTATAGACCAAGATTCTTGGTTTTTGCATTCAAAATCATAAGGTATAATCTTCTTAGCGTAAGGAGATAGAACTATATCTACACCTGCACCGCCCATCATCTTTGGCTGTATATCTCCGTCAAAACGTTCTAGACCTTCGTCTAGTTTAAACTTTTCTCTGAGTTTTTCAGCTAAAAGATTTTGTAATTTTGAACCTTTTTGTTTACGACTTCTTGTATTCATTTGAACACCTATCACAACAAAAGAGCCCCTTATTTTTTCTGCTTCTTGTCGTACTTGCCATTGTTTACATCTTGTAATACTTTTACAGGAGTTAGATTAAATATTAAAGTGTCTATTTCAGTCTCTCCTGTAAAACCATCAAGCTTGTTTATCCAACCAGATAAAATTATTGTGTTCTGGTGTGGGTTAATCTTTTCAATGTAGTTTATCAAGTCTTCCCAGTTCCTAATTACTTTCGTCTTCTTTCTTATTGCCATTATCCTAGATACCCCATATCTTTTATTTCTTTAGGAGTAAGAGGAGTAGCTGGCTTATATTTTGCTGCCATCTCATCTAATTGTTGTTTTAAATCTTCTGGCAATTCAGACATAGGTAACTTTACTTGCAAAACTTTTTTAGCCATCTCTTCTGGTGTAGGAAACGAGTCTATATTATCAGCAACCAAATTAATTTTACTATTTAAATACTTAAATTGCATAATAGTATACGATATGAATGCTCCTGCTCCGAATCCAAGCCCAAAACTAATCAAATCCATATTCACACCTCTGCAGGAATAATAATTGGGTATTGTTCATCTACATTAATTATTAAAAGCACTTGGCATGGTTCAGAATACATGTTTAGTTTAAACGCATATTCAGAAGTATCGGTAATACTTCCATTTCTAATAAGCATCTTTCCTTGGTCATATTCTACACCAAATTGATGTAAGTGCCCAACCATTATGATGTCTCCATCATAAAGTTTATGTTTACCACAGATACCTCTAAACGATTTAAGACCAGAAGCTGTCTTAATCTGGTCTCCAAGGTTATCTCCATGATAAAGGACAATATGTCTATCCATTACAGGAACTTTAGCCTCATCAGTCTGGTAATGGTTAACATTAACAAGCTCATCCTCTGAGAAGGTTAAATCAATCATGTCATAAACTACATTATCCCAGTTATCCATTTCTAAGTTTTTATAGTTTGTGATTCCGTGGTTTCCACGAACAGCATGAACATTAACATATATACCATATTCTGTAAACGTTTTAATCATACCTGTAAGTGCAGAAACAACATCTTTAACTTGTTCTACTGCAGCCTTTTCAACGTAGAATAAGTGATTCTTATAAATAGAATCTCCATCAACCATATCTCCAAGCATCATAAGATAAATCTCTGTAATCTCATTATCAGTAAGTGTTTGTAATACTTCTTGAGTCAAATTCTCAATCCTTTCGTATGCCTTACTTGTATCAAATACTACTTTACCAGATTGGTCTTTTATAATCTCACCAAAATGCAAATCAGATAGGGCGAGCACAGCAGCAGTTCCTTCTGATATTCGTTTAGTAACTTTCTTTTTTGGTTTCTTAATATCTCTAAGTTCATTTAGAAATTCAGTAATACCATAAAAGTCTTCTAGACTTTGCATCCTTTTAGATACTAAGTCACCATAAGTAACTGGTTTCTTTAGTTTTCTAGTTGTAATTTTCTTATGTTCCATCATTAACACCGTGTTCTTTCCTTCTTTTAGACGTTGTATATTTATTCCGCGCTGTTTAAGCTCAGAAACACGACCTCTAACACCGTCATAACTAAGACCAGTAGCCTCAGCCAATTCTTCATAAGTATACTTTTCTCCATCTCCAAGAACAAGCAATATTCGTTCTTGAGCTTCACTTAGGTTTTTTTCCATTTTTCTTCTCCTCATATCTTGACAATTCACTTTTTAACTTTAAAATCTCTTCTTCTTGTCTTAAAGCTTGATGTTTCCATTTTGCAGTTTCACTGCCTGCAGACTCTGCGAGCGTCCGCATATCTTTTGCTTGTCTCATTAAATTATTATTGTCTTTTTTAAGACTATCAATGAGAGCCTCTAATTCTGGTTTATTCATCATCTTTCTCACCAATAAGTTCTTGTATCTCCTCTAAAGGGTGTGAAAGCTTATAAGTATCTTTATCTATAAAATTCTTTAACTCCTGATTTGTAGGACAACCATATCTCTTCATGTTGTTCTGTATAAAATTCCACTGTGTACTACAATTACCACCTTGTACGTGTTCTAACTCTTCATCTCCTAGTACAGAATAATACATAAATTTAGCATCTTGAGGTTTATGAACAGATAGCAAAAATCTAGCTATTAAGAATCTGTTATAATTACCTTTATGCTTAAGAGCCATTAACGCGCGAATTGGTTGAGGATATTTAGCTATAATTTTTTCATCTATAGCAAGTGTTTTCTTGAGTTTTATATGTTTTGCTTCTGTAATAAAATCAGGATTAATCTCTTTAGCCCAATATTTCATTTTGAGCTTGTTTAGTGGTTGCCAAGTCTGGGTGCAGTTAGCACTTTTTTGTATAATCTCTTTAAAAGACATCTTAGTAGTTATTCCAACTGAGTAAAGTTTAGTATATTGATTTACTGAGCCAATGGATATTTCTGTATCATCTATTCTAAAATCTGAGTTTAAAAAATTATAATCAGGAGTCATACCTTTTCTCATCTTAGAAATGTTTTCTAAATGTTGTTTTAGAATTTTCATAAACATTTCTGTTCCGCCATATCTTGTAATAGTTGAGTGTTGTTTTGGGTCTCCACTTGGTATAATAGCATAAGCTTTTATACTAAGACCATCATAGACCCATCTGAAAATATTTGGATACACCATTTCTATCACTTTAGCTTCTTCTAAACAAGAAAGTAATAGTTGCATTGGATTCTCAACTAGTTGTTCTTCTTTTGGTTTTAAATCAAACACGAATAATCTATCATAATTAACATACTCAATGCTTCTATGAACTTCATGTTTAGTAATATCTACTTCTAGTAATTCATCTTTACTTAGAATCTTACCAAAATCTCCATCTTCTGTCCTATCGAATTTAACAAGATAATACGTTGCTCCTGCACAAAAGTCCTTTATAGTTTCTAATTGTCTCATTATAATCCCCATGCGCTAAGTTTTGAGTTGTTTGAATCCACGTCTGGGAACTCTCCGAAACCAGCCGCTTTAAAAATTGATTCTAATTTCATCTTAAATATTTTATCATTAAGTGTTTTATAATCTACAGTAAACCCTTCAGGTATGAATTCATCATAAGCTATGACATGTGTTGGTGGATAACCTGTTGGTACAGACCTAACATATATCCATTTTGGTTTGCTACCTTTAGTAAACCTAGTTCCAAGATATTTATTTGAATATAACGCGCCAGTTACTGCCGGGTTTGCTTGTTTATATTCTTCAAGATGAGAACTTAAGCCTTTTGGAAATCCTATTTCTTCATCTGGAATTTCTTTGGCTTTAATCTTCTTATCAATACTAACTATATAATTTTCAATGTCTTGTCTCCTACCACCGTTAAGAATCATCTCAATAACATTCTTTTGTACTTCTCTTGCTATTCTTGGTATGTCTGAGCGTACTGTATCAAAACCTGTGTATTCAACACTACCATCTACATCTTTACCATCAATCCATAAAGGAATATATGCGTACTTCTTCTTTGCACCACCATTTCCTCCACGTTTTTCAACAAAAATAATCGATTTAAAAACTTTTTCAAACTCCATCTCTAAAGTACAATCTTTAGCTCCATAACTAGAAGAGAACTCTTTATAAGATTCATTGATTTCTTGAACCAATTTATTCCCTTCTATAAGCATTGACACTTTAGTATTCTTCTTAGATTGAACATAGACGCTATCAGTATCACCATAAACAATGTCGTATCCTTTGTCTATTAAGAATTTTTGAGTCCATTTAATAAGTTTTTGCCCCATATGAGTAACTGCAAAAGCAACTTCTTTTTTATAAAGTCTTGCCTTTGGAAAACCTAGATATCCATAAATACTGTTCATAAGAACTTTTACTGCGTACTGTCTAAAGTGAGCAACTTTCCACTCTCTTTTATCTTTAGTTTTTTTCATAATACTTTTATAATGAGCACGTTCTTCTTGTAAATCTCTAATTGTTTCCGATATTAAACCTATGCCGTCATCAAATGCTATGTCTTTCGTAATTTTTATTGAACCTTCTTTGTTGAAAGTTTCATACCCCATATTAAATGTTTTAATAATATTAGGATACATGCCTTTTACGTCTAACGCAAGTATATTATTATACACCCCAGGTTTTGGTTCAAATACATATGCTCCTGTATATTTATCTCCACCAACAAAGTTCTTACTTGGTAAAACCATTTTACCCTTTGTTCTGTTTAATAGTAATCCATCAATAAGAGCTGTTGTTTGATATATGTTTTTAAGTTGCGTACAAGCTTTTGACCTAATAGAGTTAAAGAAATCTATAATCTCCAACTCCCTATTAATCTCATTAACTAATACAACGTCGCGTACGTTATATTCTACTAACTTGTCTGGATAATTAACCCACATGTCGTAGAAAGATTCTAAATGTTCAATCTTTCCACGCCCTAAAACGTCTTGGGCAGTAAACTCTAACGAATAAGATTCAGCACGTCCTTGATTTGAGATGCCTCTGAAATACATGTAAGCTTTCATCATATCTAGAACTACACGTCCTTTAATAGTAACATCTTCAAACTTTTCATCAATATAAACTCCCCACATTGGTGACATTTCCCCATATTCTATTCCAAGTTTACCCATACGTCTTATAAGATAAACTAGGTCGAAATGGTCGCAGTTATGTGTAATAAATGGTGTCTTAAACGTATGTGATGTAGTTTCTATATCTACCATATCTGCATAGTCATCTGTTATATTATTGGTAGTTATATACGTATATATTGTTTTCTCTTTGCGGTCTATAAAATATTTTGGTATTTTAGTACTTCTGTTTAATTTTGTTGATTTCTTAATTTTTTTTATTTTATATGAGTTTATAACATTATTTTCTAGTGCTGATAGAACATCATCGTTTTCTACGGATATTATATGAAATCTATTACTATATTGCCCAGTAGTTTTGTGTCTAGACCCTATAATTCCGTTTGATATTAATAGATTGTGAAAACCATTAGTTTCTTTATATGATGTCTCTTGGTTTACCTGAATCATTGAATAACTACCATCTCCATCAATAAGACCGGAACAAAATACAGCAAATTGTCTTGGTGAAAGAGTTGATAGTTTTTCTATATTAAGTTCTTTTTTATATCCATTATAAACTATATCTAGATTTTTAATATTTTTTCGTTTTACTGTTATTCTGAAGGTTGTGTTTGTGTGTCTTTTATCTGTAGTAATAACAGATGCATCATTTTCTTCTCTATTTTTATAAATACGATTTATTATATCAATATTATTATTATACACGCTTATTCTATTCCTTCCAATTGTTCCATCAGAATATATTATGCCCAACAAATACAAATCAAAGTCTGATATGTCCGTATCTTTGTTTTTATTCGTATCATATTCTAATTTTAAGAATCCTTTTTTAACATTTTCTACTTTTTTGAATTCTCCTTTCTCTTTTTTCAATGCTAGCAATGATTTATATTTATATGGTGTATCAACAACCAAGAATTTGTGGTCTTTAGAGGTTCGTATAATGCCAAAGTTGCTACCAAATTCAACAACTCTTTTTTTACTATGCGCTTTTTTTAATACGGAATCTCCATTCTCCAAAATATCTCCTACAGAAATATTATCGAGAGTTTTTAATCCGTTTAGTGTGTGTATGTGTGTATCTTTATCTAAACAATTCCAACCACTTATAATGTCTGGGTCTGAGTCTTTGATATAATTTATTGTAGCTGCTAGTAAAGCTTCTTCACTGTTTACTATCCTAAGATTTGGTGTTGGTTTAGGAATAATGTCGTGGTCTTTTGGTTTATAAAGGATTGTATATGGTTTATTTGTAAAATCATCAATAAATGATATACATACAACCTCTTGGTCTGGGTCTAACATATCTGGAAAATCAACCTTTGTATTCAGTTCTATATCTAGATATAAAGTTTTTAATTTATAAGGGTCTATTTCTCCTACTTCATCAACTATATATCTTTGAGTGACTGGAATATCTGCTTCATAATGCTTTGTGAACCTTTCACGAAGTTGTCCTATATCTCCTTGTTTTCTACAATATATTTTCTTTAAAGGTTCTCCAAGAATACTTTTGTGGCCTTTTTCTATTTTAGTTATCCTATAATCAGAAGGAACAGTGGAGTCCTCGGAAACGTAGAAGTACGGAAAGAAGTTAGTTATTTTTTTAACCTGCTTCTCACCACGTTCGTTTCGACCAAAAACGAATATATCCGTATTCTTCTCGTTTTCCTTAGACTCCACCAAATACACTAGTACATCACCATAATGTTTAAATTAATCGTAGTAGGCTGTAAACTCGGGTTTAAACCTAGTTATGCCCTTCTTATCGTATTCCATCTCAACTGTCCAGAATCCAACATTTGAAGGACTTCCTTTCTTTTTCATGAATTGGCTCTGGTCTTGTAATGCACCAGCATCAATTGCATGTATATTCCTATAAAACATGTAATTTGCTTTGTGGAAATGACCTTGGAATACTGCATTTGGTTTCTCTCCACCTGCTAAACTTTCTAAATATTTTTGCATTTTATAACTGTTACCAGACCATATAGCTTTACCATTTCGTCTCACCATGAGTGTGGTGTTCGGAACGCTAACACAGTAAACCCTTCCAGTATATTCTATCACTTCTGGTTTTTTATTAATGGTTGGTAAAACTTGTTTCTCTGAAACACTTACCGAATCTTTATTTGTCGAGACAGCATAACCAAGCTTCAAAGATATTTCTGTGAAGTCATCTAATAGTTGTCTACTGATACTTCTATAGCCTATTTGAGAACCACTCCAACCATCTCCTTTCACCATAGTATCAAATATTACTCTCAGGACGTCCTGTGGTTGATTCTTTAACCATTTTGGAAGATGTTTGTTTTTACTTCCAGAGCCACATTCTGAAACAAGCCATTCTGCCAACTCTAGAGAATATGTTTTAATGTGTTGTTTATTTTTATCTTCTTTGGGAGTAAGTCCTATTCTTCTCCACATATCAAGTATTTCTGAATAATTATGTGGATTTATTTTTTTGTGTTGAGCTATTTCTATAAGTGAATCTCTTATATATCCTTCTGTCACATACCAAGCAATTAATTCGGCAACATCATCAATGTGAATTCTTTCAATTCTCGGAGACTGTCTTTTTCCAAATTTTTTAACTTTTCTCTCTGGAATATCTATAAATTCGGTTAGTTCACCATTCCATTTAGAAGAAGTTCTTTTCATTTGCCATTCTTGTCGTTTAGCATTAACTAATTCTTTTGCTTCTTTAAACACCCAATCAAAAGATATTCTTCTGTGTGATTTTGTTGGATAAGTTAATATTTTACTTCTTGATTGTAATAAATTATTTGGATATTTTCTTACTAACATTCTATGGTTTGGTGTCACTAACAAATCTACAGTTCTACTGTTAAAATGCAACATTTCTCCATTATAGTGTTCGTCAGTATATTCTGTTGGTGTTTGCCATTCAAACTCGTCATTTTTGAGGTTTAATGTTGCTACTTTTTCTTGTGGTGATAATTCCTTGAATAATTTCCACCCATTCTCACTTAATATTTCTGTCTTATCATCAAAACATAACGCGTAAGCTGTTCCTCCACCAGGGTGTCTAAGTCTTAATGCAATGTTATCGACCATAAGGTCTTGTTCATCATAACCTAAGAAATGATAATTGTCAGCACGTCTTTCAAGTTCTTCGCCAATATTTAATCCTTGATTAGCCTTATTATGAGCCCAACCACCATGACTATCTTGTGCTTCAATGGCATATACATTCCAATCTTTTAATTGCTCCATCTCTTTTCCAAAAAAATCCATCTGAGCACTAACACCTATATAATCAAGTTCATAAATGTGACCATCTCTATTACTCATACCTTCAATAGTATCTCCTGGGAATAATATAAAATCAATACCTGACTTAGACCAATAGTTTGCCGCATCCCTTAATACGTCGCCTCTATAATTATGATGCCCCATATGTTGGTCGCTAAGTACACCAAACCTACTTGTCTTACTATTACCATTAATTTTCTTACCATGATATTTTCTTGGATTTGTGCCCTGTAGTTGGCCTAATACTTTCTTAGCTTCTGTGGGACTAAGTCCTAATCTTTTAATTTCGTCAAAAACTTGTTCTTCGAGTGTCTTTTCTTCTTTTTTCGCCATTATAACCCCTGCAGTCTATTAGTGAAGTTGTTTTATTTCACTCTTGCTATAGCCGAACTGTTTAGATACTTCTATCTTAAGTTGTTCTAAATCTATAACAGAAAAATTTTGCTTTAACTCCCTAATTGTCCAACCATATAGTTTTGCTGCATCTTCTAGAAAAAACATTGGCAATCCCTCGTTGGGCTTTTTAGGGAAGCGCATAAAACCCTTTACACTTATATTTAATGCAAGTTCTGTTATATAAATGTTTCGATTACCGTACATAAATCTCTTATTTATCTTCTGCATAGCCTCTATATTTCCCTCTTTAGAAGAAAACCATTTATATAACTGTAGAAGGAATTCTTCTGGTGGGCGAGCACCTTTTTGTACAGCTTTAAAATGGTCTAATAGATTCATTTATAAACCTCTGGAAATTGTTGAACTAATTGATATAATGAATGTTCTACCTTTCGAATAAGGTCTTCGTGTTGCTCATCTGGAACTCCAATAAAATCAAGAATAACGTGCCCAAATTCATGAGTTAGTGCTACTCCTTTTCTATGAGGATGTAACTCCCTAGCTAGATAAATTCTTTGGTTATCATAATCTGTATAGGCGTCACATTCATATCCCATCCTTTGTTTTATGGTGTCAGATTTTATCTCTCTAACTTCCCATTCAGCATTACAAATTTCTACTAGTGTTTTTGCCATTTTATATCTTACATGTAGTTTTGAGCATACATACCAACATCAATTAGATTCCAAAAACCATCGCTGTTAATATCTGCTTTATAATAATGCGTGTTAAACCAATAAATAAATTGTGATACGCCCCAATTTTCACAATTATCCCAATATTCACCAATCAAGTCTCCTATTAGTTGATTTGTAACAAGATATGTATAGTTTGTAGGTATAGTTACAACAATTTCATCCCATGCATCAATCATACACTCATAACTAACATTATTATATTCGTATGCGCATATACTTCCGCTAAATATGAAGTTATCAACGCTATCTCCATTAACTGTTACATTGCTCCCTTCTGGGAATGAATACCAACCATTCCCTTCATTTACAATGGTGAAATCATATGCAAAAACAAACATCAAAGAGAGTAAAACAACAATTCCAATTATATAAAAAAGTTTATTCATTTTTAATTTCTCCGATAATCTCAGAACTACTTCTTATTTTTTCTCCGAGACCATCAACTATAACAATATTTAATTCTCTGCACACCTGTGTTTCTGGAACTTCGTGATTCTTTCTATCTCCCCCATTAGCAAAAACTTCAGGGTGTATAAAAGTTAAAGACTTACAAACAGAAGAATCGTCGTCAATAGATAAAAACACTTCGTCTACTACTTTAAGTTCTTTAATAATTGCAACTCTATCTTCTTCAGACATAAAAGATTTACCTTTCTTAAGTTTTGCTTGTTCATCATTATTCACAATTACTACAAGTCTATCGCCAAGTTGTTTTGCCAGCTTAAAGTATTCTAGATGTCCTACATGAAGAGGGTCAAAATATCCACTTACTGCAACTGTTTTCATCAATTTATATCACCTGTTGTTTTAATCTTGCTTGAGATAAATCAAAATATTCTTTATTAATCTCGCTGCCCACATAACGTTTTCCATTCATTACACATGCTACAGCAGTAGTTCCACTTCCCATAAATGGGTCATAAACTACTTCTACTTCTTGAAAATTCTTAATAAGTTTATCAACAACGCCTAAAGCTATACCATATGGATATTTGTGGAACTTGTCTTCTTTATCTATATAAACATCATACTCATAAAGATTATGATGTGTTTGTTTTGGTTTTTCACCCCAATAAAAAGTCATTATATGAGTATAATTTAATCTATAAAGATTTCGTTTAGGGCTTTTATGCCAAATCTTATGGGACAACAATTTCCATTTAAAATGTTCAATCATATGTTCCATGATAACCATATGCTTAGGAATTATTCCGCCATCAAATTTCCTATCAGTGATAGCAATGGTTATTAAGTCTGAACAATTAGTCATATGATATAATAATTCGTATATGAACTCATAATAATCTTTTAATTGAGTTTTTGGATTAAGACCAAGTTCATCAAAATCTGGTGGCACAGTGAATACGTAATCTACTTCACCAAGATGTTTTACAGTTTCCCTATAATCTTCATTCTTTATCATTTTTCTTTTGGTGTGAATGGATAAACCGCGCTATGAGGTCCTTCTGGTGGCTTATACATAACTATAATGTATTCTATACTTTTTGGCATGAGCTTCTCTTCCCAAATCTGGTTTGGAAAACTCTTACGCATAGCATTAGCATACTTCATAATAACCATATCGTATTGTTTGAAACCAACGCTTTTTAAAGCGTTAACAGTATCAACGTGATAACTATAGTATTCTCCCCCCTTTCTGAAGTCATTAACATTAATGATGCAGAATTTTCCAGGCTTAAGAACACGATAGCATTGAGCATAGATGTCTGTAATGTCTTTCATAAAATCTTCATATGAAAGATTTCCAAGCTGTTCCTTTTCATCTCCATACCATTCAATATTCCAGTAAGGAGGAGAACTAAAAATGAAATCTATACTGTTGTCTGGGTCATCAATAAGTCTACTATCTTTCTCATGTAACTTAATTGTCATCTTTTCTGGGTTGTCTTTAAGAAGTTTTGAGGCTACTTCCCTATTAAATTCCATAAAATCATGACTACAATCATAACCAATATAATGTCGTCCTTTTCTAAAAGAAGCTTCCATTCTAGAATTGTGTCCTGCGAAAGGGTCAAAGAATACATCCCCTCTTTCAGTGTAGAAATCAAGTAACTGGTCTAGTATTCCTTTAGGGAAAATACTTATAGCACCTTTCCATCTAACATTCTGATTTCTTGTAGAATTATCAAAAGTCTTAAGCGTATCATTACGATGCTCAGTAGAAACTTTTTGTTGAGTTCTTTCTCCCATGTCAAGTTTTTCTGTATGTTTAACATCCCAGATAGTGTCTGGAATCTTACCAAAGATACTTATTAATTTAACTTTTCCAGCATGAGAACCAGCTTTACCAGCAAGAATCTTCGTCCGTTGGTCTTTATTAATCTTTACTGGTTTTAGAAATTCTTTCCACACATCACTCATATTAAACACCCACCAACACTACATGTACAATTACCTGTCTTATTTACTTCCACCCATTCATAAACGTATTTTGAACAATTGTAATTAGTATAATCATTCATACATTTATATTTACAATCTGTATAGTTGTCGATAAAGAAACTGTGTTCTTCTTTACCTATTGGTACACAACTAGTAAACAGAATCAACGCCGCCATTATCCATATCAGTTTCATACACCATCAACTCCTTATTACCTCTTCCAACAGCATAATCTATAACGAATTTTGTACCACTACTTTTACCATCCCAAAAAGCCGCTATTAAATCCGCTTTAGTAATTATCTCCACGTTCCTAAACAAATAATCTATTTTTTTGTTTGGGTTTAGTGGTCTAATAATTTCAACATCTATATTATTATCTCCGCAATAATCAATTGCCCAAGTATCTACTCCTCTAGCGCCACCAGTAACAAGAATAAAATCATCATATTGCTCAACAAAATAATCGAGCAACCTAATAACTTTATCCTTATCTGGATATTCTCTACTTCCTATAATCGCTATTCTCATTTTTTAATCTCAACAAGACAAGTATCTCCGTCACAAAATTTCTCAACTTGGTCGTGGACGTTGTCTTTGACGCGAACATCACTAATTTCTTTATTCATCTTTTCATATTCTTCTTTTGTAATAGGAATATATGGTGCTTGAACATAACCATGCTCTTTGTGAGGTAAGAAACTAACACTTTTCAATCTACTCTCATACATTTCAAGAGCATATTTTATTTGTTCTGCTTCTTCTGGTTTAAAACTAACTGTCACACTCACTTGATTGTCAGCCCAATATTCTTGAATCTGGGCAGCATTTTCTAGTTGTTCCCAAATAGATACTTCTGTAACAGCTCTATCGAAGAACTCTTCTTTAACTGGAAAACTAACAACCCAAGTATTAAGACTATAAGAATCTTTTTCTACTTTGTAGCCAGATTCTCTAAGCTTATCTAATAGAGGTGTCCCTTCTTGAAATCTAATATTTCTAATATAATATTCGCTAACAGGATAGTGGACTCCTGGAGTTACTCCTCCAAGCAAACTAACAGTTCCGCTTGGCTTAATACTTGTAACTTTAATACTTCTAGGAATACAAAGCCAATCAGAATATTTTTTATCCCAATCTTGTATCTTATTATATCCTTTATCTGAAGCTTCAAGCATTGCTCTTCTACCAAACTTAGTAAACGCTTGTGTGATACCACTCATACTACAACCAATACGTCTATTTCTCATCATTACAGCATTACTAATCTCATTATGCGATGGCAATAAAGTCACTGTTTTAGCATATAGATATGCGTATTTGAGCGTCTCAATCCATTCAGCTAAAGTGTCGTGTTTTCCAGGATAAGTCTCTACAAGGTTACACATTTCCATATTTTCCAATGGTTGCTCTCCGCAATTTCCTGTATATACATATTCACATGGAAATACGTGAGTGTCATCGTAAACTGTTATATCCCAAACATCTTCATTTGGTATGCGTTTAATATTTTTTATAGTATTAGACTTTTGTATATAGGAACCCTTTTTTATGTTCTGTTTCTCTTTATGTGATATAGTCAATCCACTCATTAAAAATTGTGTTCCTGAAAATTTAATTCTATAAACCGTGTATGTTTTATCATAATCTTTCTTATTTGGAAAGTTTCCAGTAGTTGTTGTTTCTAATATTGAGCTTTTTATACCAAAAAAAGATATTAATTTTGTGAATTCTTTAGCTAAATTCTTTCTTGATGTTACTAAAATTATGGTGTTTTTACTAACACAACCATCACTACTTAATAATCCATCTATAAATCCATGTATAAATCTATCATTTGAAGTCCACACACTTGTCGGTATCTTGTCTTTTCCACACCATCCGTACGTTTCTTCTATTTTCTTTATAACAGATTGGTTTGATGTTTGTATATTTCCATATCCCTTATCGTTGATAGTTACATTGCATTTACTACCAAATTCGTTTAACGTATTTAGAATTTTATCTGATAAGTGAAGAGAATCTTTTCCAAATGTAAAACCCAACACCTTTTCTCCAACATTGTTTTCAGATTTTCTTGTAGAAATCCAACCATCGCCAAGCAAATATCCTAAAAAGAATCCATCATCTATTGTTAAGTCGTTGTTTCCATCTGTAATTCTAGGTGGTTCGTTTCTTGATAGCGGAATTAAATCTCCAACAACCAAATCTTTAGCATAAGTTTTTATTAGTGTTCCTTCACTTTTTTGTGCTTTGTAGATAGGCCACCGATGTTCTTCTGTACATTTAACACTTATCCCTTTATTAAATTCTATTTCTATTAATTCTTTATCGTTCTTAGATTTAAAACATTCAGCTGTAGAAATAGAACCATCTATACTTTTAACATAGAATTTTTGTCCTTCTAATTTTTCTATAGGGTATATTCCTTTTGTCGTACACACCAATGTTCCAGCAGGCATTGAAGGATTTGTTCCCATCACACGATAATCTTTGTTATCAACTATTCCGTTCATACGAGAATACTGTTTACTATTATCTAGCCAAAGATATCCTGGCTCTCCATTCTTAGCAGTAAGTTCTGCAACTTTAGAATAATCATCTCCAGGCTTTACAAAAACAGAATTATTACTAGCCCACCTATGATGCATAAGTTCTTCTTTACTAACATCTGGGTTCTTTAAATCAAGGAATGCTTGGTCATCATAATCTCCAAACATAATCTGAGCACTGCGCCTAATATTTCCAGATACGACACATCTACCTATTAGGTTATGTATATCTACAATGTCTGTTGTCGTAATCTTTTGACCAATCCTGAGGTTCAAGAGGTTCTCGATTGACTCATACATCTCAATAAGAGGCCCAGGCCCAGAAGCCACACCACCGAAACCCTTAATTATTTCGCCTGCTGGGCGAACAAGTGAGTAGTCTACTGATTTAGGTAAAGTATCTTTACCAACAAAAGCATTAAGAAGTCTTTTTAACAAATCAACCCATCCTTCACGTGTATCAGGAACAACATGAACTTCTTCATCAAATTTTGGTTGTTTAATAGTTATTTTTCCTGCTCCTCTGGTGTCGCTTCCAACACCAACTCCAAGCATACTCATATCCATCATAAAAATAAATGGTTGAGCAAAATCAATATTAATGTTTTCTGTACTTGCAAAAGCACAATTTCCTGTTGGAAGTCCTCCAGCAAGAGTGAAAGTATGTGTTTCTGGTTCTACTACACAATAAACTTCTTCTATTTTTCCTTCATCTATTATGGATTCTACAACAAATTCTACATCTTCTTTTGTAAGAAGTATTCTGTGTAATGGGTTTTTTCTTTTACCATAATTAGTTTCTCGTTCATCCAATGTATGACCAGTAATATTGTAATTTAGAATGTTAGCATTCTTAATAAACCATTCTGCAGCTTCTGAATTCTGAGTGTTGAGTGATGTGCTTCCGCTTGGAGTTAACCATGAATCTGCTTTTAACCACCCATCAACGAACCCTATTTGATACTCTATTGACGTATCATATGGTAACTGTTTCATATCTATATCTTCTGTAATTATTGTTACAACAGAATCTCCATCACATGATGGTGGATTAGTAGAACTGATAAACCCAGGATGCTCAGTGAGTATTTTTATGTTTTCTGCAGAATTCTTTTCTCCGCATAATCTAATCATAAATCTATGTGGGTAGTATGTGTGTTTCCACCCATCTCCAAACATTAATCCGTGAACAATTCCATTTTTATACTCTTTTTCTTGTATATCTGTGTGGAAATCGTATGGTTTGACAGTTGAACGCACTCTATCTCCAACTTTTAGGGATGTTGTTTCTTCTCCATTAGAAAGAATCCACCTATGGTCTTTTGTAACTTCATAATCTATTCTATGATTACTTCTTAAACCAACTGGTTTAAATACTGTTCGTTGTAGTTTTTGTTTTCCAAAACTTTTAACTTCTGCTGGTTTAAATTCTCTATCTTTTGTTAGTACATTTACAGTATTTCCAACAACGTCTTCAAATCTAACTGTGCCTTTATCTGTATAAAATTCTGTGTCGCCACTAAAACAATTCATAAGAGCTGCACTGCCTTTATCATACATGGCTTCAGTTCCCATCATCCACAATCCACGACCTGGTGGAGTGAATTTAAAGTCCCACATCAACTCAAACATTCTTTGAGCACTCTTTTGTGCCTTAGATTGATTCCAGGGCAGCTTGTTTATATAACAATAACGCTTCTGAATAGTAAATATTCCCTCAACGACACGCTGAATGGTATTCCAATACTCCTCACTTTTTCCATTAGACATAGTCCTTGCGTAGGTTCTTTTATATGTGACATATCCTATAGGCCCCCAATTAGGTTGTTTCCATTTATATTTATTAACAAAATCCTCTGTTAAAGTAAAGTAAATACTTTTTGCACCATTCTCATTAAATACTGTAGTCATTTTTTACCTCTAATTCTGCGTTTTATTTTTTAAGTGCTCTTATGAGCCTACTGGCTATTGCTGAAAAACAAATATCTTTATCAAACGAAAATGCCATCTCAACCTGCCCTTGAGCCAGAATGTCATTCAAGTCTGCTTTTTTAGAAATCGTCAAGTCTGAATTAAAGAATAGGTTGTCTAAATCAACCAATACTTTATTGTAATCCGGATTCAAGGTTGGAACTTCCAACCTAATAGCAGACCAGTTGCCATCTAGCAAATGTTTGTGTATAATACTTATAGCACTTCTCCTATTTAAAAGTTTCTCTTTTGTAATCCTAGACCCTTCAGCTGATAAATTTTGTAGTGTATTAATACAAGCTCTAATATCTCCATTATTGGAACTTATAAGCTCTGTAAGCGTATCATCATCAATTTCTATCTTCTCAGCCTCAACAATCTGTTTAATTCTAGGGAAGATTTTTAGAGTTGATGGTTTCTTAAATTCTACACATGAAAACCTACTTTGTATAGGCTCAGGAATTTTATTAATATAATTTGCTGTGCATATGAATCTTGCGTTTTTCATATACTGTTCTATCATAGACCTTAGCGCTGCAAAGGCACTAGCACTCATAAAGTCAAACTCTTCAATCCAAATAATCTTAGGTTTACCATCAATACTACTTTTTGATGTCATAAAGTTAAATACTTTATCTCTTACTGTATCTACACCGGTAGAATCAGAGCCATTAATCCTAATAAAATCAACTGGCGACAATCTGGATAGTAATATCTTAGCTAATGTTGTCTTGCCTGTTCCTTGTGTTCCATAGAACAATAGGTTTGGCATATCCATAGGTGAAGAAATAATATTTTCATACGTATCTTTATTTATACCTATAACATCGTCTAATTCTGTTGGTCTATATTTCTCTATAAATGGAACATTCATAATTTCAACCTCTTTAATAATCGTTCTTTAATCTCTTCGGGTAACTCGCACTCTCTACAGTGAACGTCGCATTCTTCAATGATTGCTTCTCTAACAAGTTGTTTATCAAGATAGTGGTTGTGAACATCCTCATGACGGTGAGTATAAACACACCCGAGCTTGCACGTATGCATCCAACCCTCATCATACAAGTACAACCCGTGATTTTCGCATCTGAACATACCTTTTTCTTCATCCCACACATCCGCATAGTCTTCTTCAAAGCTCATATTCATAACCTTAAAACATTTTGGACAGCGGTAGACATCTAATAGACTAACAGAATCCATAGAACCATCCTCAACCCATGTTTTATCTACCTTATCACAATCAAAAAATTCTATTCCACATTCACATATAAAACTTATATTGTTCATCCTCCACTTCTTTAAATGTAGATACTACAGAACAAACAATTATCAAATTACATCTTTTCTGAGCCTTAGACCCAAATCTATGATATTTACCACATATTTCACACGGTGTTCTATAAGATACTGATACAGTTCCACCATGTCTTTCTATTATAAGATTTCTAAAATTGTCATAACGTTCTCTTATTTCTTCATCTGTTGGTATTGAATCTGAACCACAAAATACAGCCATATTAAAACCTCACGTTATTTTCTCTTGTCCCGTTATCTGTAATCTGAATGAACCTTTTTAGTCCTATCATATCTGAAACTTTTTCTGCGCCAATATAACTACAAGCAGATTGCAACGCGTGAATATATTCAGTAATCCTATCTCCTATTTTAGGGTCTTCTGGAAACATCCTAAAATATCCTGCTTGTCCTTCTATATATTTGCTCCCTTTATATTTGTTCTCACTACTAGCACTACCGAAATATCTTTTCTCTTTAAATACTCCTTCAAATTTTTTAGGAGTTTCCACATCACTTGCTGTGTTGTCATAAGTATAAGCTAATTGTTTACCAATCATTACAGCATCTGCTCCAGCAACAATTGCTTTCGCAACATCCCCTGGATTATTAATTCCACCATCTGCTATGATAGATATTCCATGTCTTTTAGCAACTTCAAAAATTTCCATAATAGCAGAAAGTTGAGGATATCCGCAACCAGTTTTAATTCTTGTTGTGCATGCTGCTCCAGGGCCTATACCAACTTTAAAAGCGTCTATACCATATCTTGATAAATCCTCAGCTGCATCCTTTGTAGCAATATTTCCAACAATCACAGATACATTAGTAGTCTGTTTTACTGGCTCTAATACCTTTTCTATAAAAGACATAACAGGTTCTGAGTGAGCGTGAGCCACATCCAGAACAAGACCATGGGCCCCAGCCATACAAAGCTCAGTAACAAATTCTATAGAATCTTCCATTCCAACAGAAGTTAAAATAGGATATACAGCTGCTTTGCCTAGAGTTATGATATCATTTAATCTTTCTTGATTTCCCTTAAATCTATGAAGAACTCCAGTAGCATGATATGAATCTAATTTAATTATTGTGTCAGTATTTACTACGCTTTCCATATTAGAAGCAATTACTGGAACAATATTGAACCCAGCTACGTTCGTTCTTACATTTACTTTTTTTCTAGAATTTATAATACTCTTACCTGGAATAATAAGTACATCATCATATGTTAATCCTTGTTCCATTTAATCACCAAATATTCCTATTCTTACGTTCTTAAGACATCTATCGCAAAAAAGGATGTTTTTATCATTCTTATCATGAACGATTTTACCATCATAACAAAAAGGGCAGAGAGGTCTGCTCATAATTTATTCCTCTATAATAGGAGCAATAAAACAACTGAAGTCCATTGCTTCGTTATCTTCTACTACCATAAGAGGCCCATCAGTAATTACAGACATCCTACAATTATTATCTAAAGAATTAAATAGGTCTATAATATGAGAACCTATCTTTACAGATGCTTCTGCTGTATGCTCAGTTTCATCTTTATTAATAAAGTAATCAGATTCTCCAAACACACCAACTTCAAGTTTTACTTCATCTGCGTTTTTAGTTATTGTTACAGATTTAATCTTTATAGTACTCATATCTTCAATCGCTTTTTTTAAGAAAGTCTTCTTAACATCAAATTCTGCTTCAAAAGTGATTAAAGGCGAACCATTTCTGTTTACATTATCACAAATAATATCTGAACCAAGAAGAACATTAATTTCCCTATCATCGTTTGATAATGTCATGTTGTAGGTATCATCAATAACAATGTTCACATTTCCAGGAAAAGACTTAAGATACTTCATAAAATCCAAGGTGTTCTTAATAAAAATCTCACCGATAGCTTGATATTCAGCAAAAGATTCTCTTTTAATAAACACGTTTGTTAGTGCAACATATGTAAAATCTCTCACAGATGAATGTAATCCATCTTCTTCAAAATTCATGTTGATTGACATTATACTGCCGTTTAAACTTGCCTTCTTAATAAAATCTCTAAGTAGTGTTGCATCTATTTTATTCATTTTTATCTTCACCCATTCGTTTTTCCAATCGTTTAATTTTAAAATCAATCTGCTCATTTATATCGTCAGATGATATACCAAATATAATCTTTGCTTGTTCAAGCATTATATAAACATCAGCTATTTCTTCTGTAATGTATTCTACTTCTACTCTTCCCCTAAGTTTATGGGTTATTGCAACTAACAGTTCTGCCATTTCTTCAACTAGCATGAGTAGTTGTTTATCTTCGCCATAAGTGTTTATTGCTTTATGTAGTATCTCAATCATTGTGTATCACCGTTCTAGGATGCCCATTACAACAAACATTTCCAGACCAATATGCGCCGCACACGCCGCAGACATCATTATCATTTATTTCAATCATCTGGGCAACACTCATATGCTTCATCGTATGTATTGTAAAATTCGTGACAGTTGTCACATTTCCAACCTACTACTTTAATTGGTTTTGGTTTTGACATTATAACACCTTCATTAAAATCATATATTGGTTAGCGCCAATTATTTCTAATAAAAACAATCTTTCAAGGTTTTTTTGTTGTTTAAATGCCATCTTTATCAACAGACGTAGGAAAGTAGTTTAGATATTCCCAAGCCACATGGTCTTCAAACATCTTTTTATTTCTTTTATATTGTTTTAGTTTCTTGTAGTTTTTACTCATATAATCTATAAGTTCATTCTGCACTTCATTAGGCATATAATGTTCTTCTACTCTAAACTCCTCAGTTAGTTTCTCAACATCTACACCAAATTGCATCCATATATTCCAAGTAGCCGTCTTACTTAGGTCTACTTTACTCTCATCAAATTTTAAACATTTCATTAGTAAAACCTTCCGTTAATTGTAACCCTATAAGGACCTTGTAATACTCTAGGGACTCTACTACCAAACACTTGCATTGTTTTTTGTTCCATAAAAACATCTATTGGTTCATCAATAATCAACCAGTCAGGTGCATCTGCCAACCACTTATCGAGTTCTTTTGTTTTCTCATCATCTATATCAATCATTTTTATTCCTCTTAATACCATATTTCTTAAGTGTGGTTTCCTGCCACTCTGCAGTTAATACGTATTGTGGTTTCTTAGCACACTTAGGACAAATATCTGTAGGTACACAATCAGAAATACATGCGCTTTTACACACTCTACATTTTTTCATTTTCTACCACAACAACCAATAATACTTAAACATAAAAAGAATATTAAAACAACTATAACAAAACTTGGGAATTCTTTAAATATTGATATGAACAACATTGACATAATTATTAACAGTGAAGCAAAACCAAAAAAGAAAAAAATTAAAAATATACCTATACTTGTTGTAGTAGCAAGGTTCATTTTGGCTTCACATCCGCAAACCCATCTTTAGTAACCCAGAAGTTACAATCAGTTTGAGGAAGATTCGGACTGTCCACAAGCTTAGCATAAATACTTCCTTCTTTTCCAGGTCTCATATAAATACGAAAAGTGGAATTGTGCCCAACTATATGACCGCCTATAGGTTTTGTAGGGTCTCCATAAAAACTATCAGGAGCACTCATAACCTGATTAGAACAAAGTACAACCATATTATAAAGGTCTGCTAATCTAAGTAACTGGTGCATATGCTTATTAAGATGTTGTTGTCTACTGGCAAGTGTTCCTCTACCAATAAATTCTGCCCTAAAATGAGAAGTTAAACTATCTACAACTATAACCCTAAATGTTTGGTCTTGTTGCAACATCTTTTCAATTTCATCAACCAAAAGTTGTTGGTGGTCAGAATTATAAGCTCTTGCAACAAATATTCTGTCAAGTGCTTCATCTGGGTCTAATCCATTTGCTTCTGCAAAATCAATAATTCTATCATCCCTAAATGTGTTCTCTGTATCTAAGAATATTGCTTTATTATTGGGATTTTCTATAAGGGCTCTAACAACAAGTAAATGCGATAGTTGAGTCTTGCCTGAGTTATGCACTATCATTTCATTAGCGTTGAAATTATGGAACGGTTCTGCACACACAATATCATATGTTTTTTCTATACCAAGTTTTGTAACACTCTTCACTTTAACAAACTCTGGAACTCCTTGATTGAAGTTTGAATACAACTCTGAGCCATGAATTTTAACATGTTCTTCGTGTGTAACTAACTCAAGGTTTTCTATATCGTTGTTATAATGATTGCCGTCTTTGTGGTGTATTGCATATGTATTCGTGTCTACATATTTTAATTTCTGTGCTTTATCTGGTTCTGAATAAACAATTTTCACGTATTCAGATATAGTTATGTTATTTATACACGCTTCATAGATGGCTCTATGGATTGAAATCCCTTTATGTCCACTTTTTTTACACTTTGGGTGGTGTTTAGCGTCATAAAGATAAAAATCTCTAAGTGTGTTTGTTTTATGACCTTGTGTGTTTTTGCGAGTGTTTGGTGTATCGCACATGACAGAGTGTTCAGATGTTAAATTTTGCACTTCTATCCATCCACTATCAGTCATAATTTTATGTTCAGGAGTAGCTTTTAATTTATATTCGTTGTCAAGAACGAGTTCATAAACTTGTTTTTCTCCACTATAAACCACATCTTCTATTGGATGTCTTCCGATGTTTGTTCCGTTATAAGAACGAATATATGTTGGTGTTTCTAAATCCCATCTAAAGTGTTCATTTAAAGATTCTCTTTCGTGGAATTGCTTATATATCCAATCTATACGATGTTTATGTCCTTTTTCATGTCTACTGGTTCTTATAATAGTGTCTCCGGACAGACAACCAAATTGACCATATACTTCTGTAATAGCACCGCTTTCAAAGCCTCCACCCAACATCTCATCAAAAGGAGCACAACCAACACTTATCTTTTCAACAATATCTCTCTTCTTTGCAAACTCTTTGGCTTTTTCGAAACCTAAGCTAAGACCTTCTCGTGCTTGTTTTATAAGCTTACGTGCAGCATTTTCACTAAGTCCCGCGACAGAACTAACTTCTGCAGGAGAACTTGTAGCCAATGCCATCAATGTACTTATACCTGCTGTTTCTAACTTCTCAAGTGTAGTAGGACCCACACCTTTGAGTGTTGATAATTCGTTTTCCATTTAATATACCTCTCGTTCAATCCTTCTTCTGTAAACACACCATTTTTTATAATATTCTGGATGAGGAATTGGTTCTATACGTTCAACCTTATCTGGTGTAACTAAAATAAATCTCCAATTTCTATTTGGGAAAGCAATACTAGCCCTATAAGCTTGCCACTCTGCTTTCTTTTTATTCTTTCTACTATAAGTACTCTTTACTTCATAATATCTATGTTGTGAGCCTCTATGTAAATATATATCAAACTCTCCAAGCACTCCCCGTTTACTATAATCAAGCTTTGTTTGAATACCTTCATATCCGTATTCAAGTAATCTATCAACCAACAAGTCTAAAGTGCTGTCATGTTTGCTGTTTCTTCTAGTCATTTAAGTTCATCTACAACCTTTTCTGTCTCAATAAGAGTGTCATAATTTTTATAACATTTATAAAGTTCAAGAATTAAATCTTTAAACTCTTCTTCTGATTCTGAAAATTCTGCAACATATTTTGCAAGAATACAAAAAGTTCTATCATAACGTTCCTTGTTTCCAAAGTCTATTTCTTCTGGTATTTCATATTTAAGTTCTGTTAATTTATTAACTTTATAGAATTCAAGTGTAGCTATAATATCTTTAATTTTATCTTCATGGGTGTCTAATACTTCGTAGGGGTCAAGTAAATCTTGAAACTTAGTAGCCAATCTCCCGTCAAATACGAACGGTATGAATCTGTCTATGACCGCAGGTGTAAACATCTGGTCAAAGTATTCTTGCGCCTTATCACGATAATATTCAGGTAGATTATAAAGTATAAGTAGACTTGTATCACTAACATCATATGTCTCTTGGGTTGTATTTGTTTTACGAGTTCTTTTCTCATAATAATTACGATAGGCTCCTACGGCAAGAAGGTATTCTTGCATATTGAATTTCTCATCTGTTTTTAAGTTGCCCATTTCATTGAGACACAATAACCTATTTGTTAGGTTATATTCTAATTTGGCAAATGTAGCACCATAAATATTAGACGTGCTATTAACAAGTTGTTTAATAATGTCTATTGTGCTGTCTTTTCCAAACCCAGCTTCTGTACTAATTCTTGCGTTTAACCTATCAACATAGGCTGCAAGACTGAGTATCTTATAAAGTAAATAGTGTTTAGGATTAGTATGTGTAAACGATGGCGTATTGAGAACAAGTTCTCTAAAAGACATTCTTTGTTCTGCAGGAATAGTTATTGGAAACACGTGAGTAATCATATCAAATACGTCTCCTTTATAATCTGTTTCTACAGATTTTGTTATTTTAAAAGGAAGTTTATCAACAAGTTCATCAATTAGAAAATATGATTTCTTATTCTTTTCCATATAATAACCATAAATCTTTTGAGGTTTATCGCCTTTAATAAGTATTGCCTTTTTCTTACTTACTATGTTGTCTTCTGTAAATACGCTATCTAACAATTTTCTACTGAACTCAGCAACTACAAGATTATGAAATAAGAATTCATCTTTATTTATCATTTTTATACCTCTCCTTCCAAGAATCTAACCTATCAATAACTGTAGTATCGTGGTGTATTAAAGACATATAATCTAAAGGATGCAATAATACTATTGGTTTGTTGGGTTCGACACATATGTCTCCTACTATTCTTGCTAGTGTTCCATTCATTAGTGTTGTAAAATAAGGAGATTCTTTATATTTTTCTACAAACATTTCACTAATTAATCTTTTAATAGAGTGATTCATTTGGTCATCCAAAGTAATAAATAAAATATCTAAATCTTCTACACTCTCAAGCATTGATAATGTTACAGAAAAAGAACTATATTTTTCTGGGACGCCAAATGTTAAATGGAAACAACCAACCCTATACTCTACACGCACCATAGGAAAACAATTTTCAAGTATTAATTTCCACGTTTCTATTTCCGTATTCATGTGTCATTCCTTTCCAGTACATATGATAACGCAAACAAGAAATCGCCTAACCTATTAATATATTTACAAACTACAGCGGTTCTCCACGGAGCTGCAAATCTATTAAACATAGTTCTTTCAAATCGTCTAACCCTAACACGTGCTTCATTTATAGCAATAGCTAACTCATCCCCAAATCTTACAAAAGAATATAAGTCAATCTCACAAGAATCAATATATTCTTCTAAATCTATAATTGATGATTCTTTTATATCATATAAGGTGGTTGCTTGCATACCAGATATTCTACCTGCTAAGTCCCACAAATGTTTCTGTATCTCTTCAATAAGTTCGTATTCTTCCAAAGTGTCATTTTGGGAAAAACCAGTCATATATTCTCGTTTGAAAATATGTCTAACCAAATCAATTGAGACCTGAATTTCATCTATCTGCCCCAACAATTCTAAATCTTCATGGCCTTTAGGAATATTAACACCATTAAAATTCTTAGAATACCCAGCATCACCAACCTTTGTATAGATTTTAGAATAAGTTTTCTCGTTTTTGTTCTTCCCCACCTTCAACACCAAATTCAAATTCTGGTTTGTTCTCTTTCGCAACAACCTGTTTAGTCTTTTGCCAAGATTGTGTTTTTACAGGAATATTCTTACCATAGTCCAGTAACTGAATGTGAACAAACTTATCATTTAGAGCGGTGAATCTGAGGGCATAACCATCCCCCAGTTCAACCACTCCACCACCGTTAGAAACATGCCCAATTAAAGCTCCTTTATGAAAATCCTTTCCAGCCTTAACTATACAAGGATTCTCTTTTAGTTTCTTAATTTCGGCAGCTAAAGACATATTAATCACAAGAATTTATATAGTTCTTTAGCTCGTTCTGCATTAATTTTTCCTTCATAATCATCTTCTTGAGATAGGATAATAAAGGCTTTCTCACTTACTTCCATACCACTCTTTTTAGCAATTTTTGCATCGTTAATAAGGGCAGACTCTGTAGGAGTAAATGAAGACTCTGGGACTCCACCTGCAGAAAGTTTTTCAAGTACATATCTACTTCGTAGACCTTTCTTCGTTTCTTCTGCTTCTTTCTTAATAGAAATTTCAACATCCTCTTCTTCCCCGCCAGTAATCTCAAGCATAGTATCATTCATATAATCGCTTGATGGAAACATAAATGCTTCTCCTGTATATCCTTTTTCTATTTTGTTTCCTTCTTTCCATTTAACAACTGCGTCTTCTACAGCAACTTTCCACAAATACCATTTTCCGTATTCACTTTCGCCTTCTTTCATCGGTCTAGATGTTAGAAGTGTAATCTTCTTTGCTGGGTCAGACAGTTTAAATGTTTCCTTCAAAATCAATGAAGGAATTGGTGTTAGTTCTTTTTCCATTTTTATTCCTCGGTTTTCTCTTCATATCTATAAGTTTATAATATCGTTTTAAATCTGAACCCCATATTCTAAACAATAGATATCCATTTTTATCTGCTATAGAATTTTTTTGTTTGTCTATACGCTTTTTTCTTTTTTGTATGTTATTAAGTTCAGACTTTTTATAAACAGAAGGATTTCCATGCCAATAATCACCATCTATCTCTATAAGAATATTCGGTTTTATAAAGAAATCATAACTTTTGTTTTCAATTACAAACTCTTTCTCAAATTCTACTTTATTATTTTCGAGTATTTTTTCAAACACCCTCATTGGTTTAGTGTTTATAGAAGAATTGCCTTTCATAGCTATTATAGCACCACCGTCAGACATTCTATTGCTTAGAAATCTTTTAGTGTCTTCTATGTGTTTATAATTTCTTACAGATAATGCTTCCGATATATCTCTTATTTCGATGTTGTTTTCTCTAAGAATTTTTCTTATTGTTCCTTCGCTTAAATTAACAGCCACTCCTATTTGATATGCAGATTTACCAGACAAATACTGTTTTATTATTTTTTTCTCGTTCTTTCTTTGCAGAACAAGTTTTGTATACCCAGTATTTCTAATTTTTACATTGTTTCTTTTAAGTATATTCAAAATATTAGTTCCAGAACACGAAAATTTCTTTCCTATGTCATTAGATGATAACCCCTTTTTGTATAAAGCTACAACTTCTTTGTCCTGTATGTCTTCTCTTTTATTGTGGGGAATATCGTTCTTCCTAAATACCATGATGTATTAATAGTTCTTCTACTATTTAAGCTTTGTGGTTTTTTGTTCTTTTTGTATCTTTTCCATACACTTAGAACACAAACTAACAAAAGCAATAACTCCAGGGTCTACTTTGGTTGCTTCAACTACATTAACAGGGTTCTCTACAGAAAACTCTACGTGCTTTTTACAATTAAAACAGACTTTATCTTTCTCAAGTTTTTCTCTCACTTGAGTCCACAACCAGCCCATCTCTCCAAGGTGCTCTTCAACGCTATCGTCAATCTTATCTTCTTGAGTAATAACCTTATCAAGTTCTTCCTCAATAAATTTTTCTATCTCATCTATTGTTCCTTCCATAATATTTCACCAATTAAACATCTTTTTAATATCATTAATATTTTTACACATTTTATTGTAGCCTTCTTTATCAAGAACTTCATGCTCGCCGCTAATCTTATCATAAATCGCAACTGGGGTTCTAATTCCCAAAGAATATATTAACTCATACCTATCATCCACATTACATCACCAAAAAATTAATTACCTACTTGCTTCCACAAACAGGATTTCTTTTTTTATTCGCTCTAACTCCTTTTCCAGAGCCGTCACGTTTCTTTTTTCCGTATTCCATTTATTTCACCCCCAATATAGAATCTAAATAATCTTGGAATGGTGTATTTTCTTGAGGAATTTGAGGTTTTCCATTTGGAATAGGTTCAAATACGTAATCATAACCTATTCTGTAGAATTTAAAATCAAAACCATTTTTCTGTATATAAGTAACATATTCATTCCAAAATTCCACACGTTGATTGTAAGGAATTGCGGCATCAACAACTCTCCCATAAAGTTGTTTCATTGCTCCTTGGTGGTGTTTCTCAAATTCTTCTCTTGTTATTTCTTCAAGTTCATCTGCCATTTAATAATCAACTCATTTATTTGTAGTATGGCCTATACCTACACCACAAATAAATAATACTTATTTTCTTTTAGCTACATATCCACGAGGGACTTTTTTACGACCAGAACCATTACCTTGAAAATTCTTTGCACGGTCATGTTTCTTTTCATGCTCACTGCGTTTACTTTTAGGAATTACTTCAAGATTACTCTTAGCGTTATTTTTACTATCACCATCTTTATGATGAACTATAGAGCCTGGTTTTGCATTAACTTTCTCTCTGTAACTTCTCCTGCCATCTTTGTAGGCAGGATTATCTTTTCCTTTCATTGCTGCAGCAATCTTCTTTTTTGTAGCGGGAGTTTGTTTTCTTCCCATTTCTTCTTTATCCATTATGATAACCTCGATATTAACAACATTAATAAAATTGTATTAAGCAACAATACCGCTAATTTAAATACGTCTAATTTAAGGTTGACTTTGACATCATCCTCTGAGTACACTTTAACTTTCAACATTTAAACACCTCTCTGGTGTCTCGCCTAATCAACCAATATGTTGTAATGAACGCATTGTGCCACCTGTTGCCATAGCTCCTCTTCGTGCACGTTCTCTGTTTATTTCTTCTTCAGTTTTTGGAACAGTTGGTTCTACAGGAGTATTATTATCAATTGTAGGTCTTGGTTTTTCATCTTTCTTAACATTCTTTTTGAAAAAATTCATATCAATCTGAATGACAACCTTAATCTCTTCAGGCTCTACAGTTATATTAGAAACTCCATCATACTGCTCTTTAATTAGCTGAATTATGTCTTCCTTATTCATCACAATTTCCATTTTTAAAACCTATTCTTTTCTTATAAAATATAAGATGCACCCCATCAGGAGTGACTAACTCTCAGGCTACCGAGTTAAAGCACCATATATTTATTATGTTACTTCTGCTATATAAATGTTTCGTTTTTCGTAGGACGAGTGTTTGCTCCTGAATTATCAAAGAGTGATAACTTATCTATCAATTGTCCTGCAAAAATCATACACACTTTTTCTTCCCCAACAAGAGTATGCCTATCAGTATCAGTAGTCCTGATAATCAGGTGGCAAACTTCGTGGGCAAGTGTCTTAGAAATCTCATCGATTAGTGAATCTTCATCTAACTTAAACAAATCATTCCATTGTTCTGCAGATAAATTAATAATAATATTTTTATTATCAGAAACTGTTAAACCTCTAACATTATGTAAGTTGTCTTTAAATATGAATTCACCCTTTTTAATTTTATCTTCTATATCTTTTTTAAATAGTAAATCAATGTTCATGGGTCATTCTCCATATATTCTTTCCAGTTTTTTATGTCTAAACATTCAACCTCTTCTTCAACACTACCAGGCCAATAAAAATGTTGTGGTGTATAAGCGCCGTATATGTCGCCAAAACTAACTGTCCTGTTAATTTCTTGGGGGCCTCAAGAAACATTCATTCCAGTAAAACTATATCCACTCATTTCTGTGGGTGTATACTGTCTACCGTCAGAGTAAGAAGTCATCTTTCATCACATCCTCGCTTTTTAAAAACACTAAATCAAGTTCTTCTAGGTAATAAGATAATTTTTCTTTAGCCATTGCCTCAGTTTCGCTATGTAATATTTCATATACTCTATAATCTTCAGGAACATATATATCTGCTCTTGAACCGTTACTGAATATAGCCTCGGTAACAATCTTCTTTCCGTTTTTAATAAGGATATATCCTACCTTACACTTTGATAGTTCGTGTATAAGGGTATTTCCGGTGTTAAGTCTTATAGAGTTATATTCTACCTTAAACCTGTTGTTAAGAAGTCTTATACCGTTGTTAATCCTTAAATCCCTACTAACCATTATAAGCCTCCTTGTAGATATAATAATAATATAATTAATATATATATAATAACAGATAGAACCCCAAATGTTATAACTTTACAATCTTTGTCATCTTTGCATATCTTTTCTATCATTGTAACTCACATACGTATTAAACGCACAGAAACAGCGTTTAAATCAATCTTTTTACTAAAATGGTGTCAATAGTGCTTGAAAATTAAAGTGTCTTAAATCGCTTGGAAATGCGTTTAATCATCATCTTCATTTTCAGTCCACAACTCGTTAATTGCAAGCCTTTTCTTTTCACTATTTTCAATTTTTTCTTCTTTCATAATATCACCTATAATTGGTTGTCTCCTATGATGTGACCTGAGAAAGTCCAATTGGCTACTCCCCAATCAGCTTCATATTCACTACCTTTAAATTTCTTTGGTTTTGCAGGAACACCATCAAGAGTGGATTCATAGATATACCAACCTTCTCCGTAGTTTAGTATAGGCCAACTATGACCAAATTTATCTTCTGCTTGGTATACCCAACCAGTAGCATTGAAAACTTCATCAGACTTAAACCCAGCCTCTCTTGCTAAATCAACAAATAGAATCGTACCATCCTCACAATCTCCTTTCTTATAGTAATAAGTTATTGGGGAGAATCTCCAATCTTCAACTTTATCATTCTCATATTTGAGAGCCTGAATAACAATTCTCCAAATTTCTTTAGCACATTTCTCCTTATCTTCAGCACATAGTTTTTTTAGGTTATTTTCATTAGAAATTCTTTTAATAACAGCAGATTTAGTATAAATATCTTGTGGTTCAAGAAGACTTATTACTTTTTCAATGGTTTCATTAACTATCCTAATCTTGGGCTGATAAGATTTTTTAGCAGTAGAAAGCCAATCAGGTTTAACAGTTCCTTCATCGTCTTCTTCTAAGATTTTAATATAAGAATTTAATTCGGTAATCTTACTTGTAAGTTTACCTACTACTTCCTCATGGGAACCAATAAGTTCATTAACAAAAGCGTTTAATTTACTTATATTGTTGTTAAATCCATTGATTTTAGAATTTAATACGGACATTTCTTCATCGTATTGTTTTTTAAATAGAAAGTTCCAAATTAGTGTCTTGATTTTCCCATTTATCTTCATTTTCTTCCTCACGTAGTAACTGTGCCGCTTTAATATGAGAGCAAGGTATTTGTCTCAAATTCTTGCAGGTGCAAGTCCACAGCCCTTTAATCTTTTGATAGATAACATCATACACGTTTCCGTTACCTTTACAAATATAATAAACTATCTTTGGGGTTTCAGATGCTTTAAATACCCTTTCATTAGTATATAAATCAATAGCCTTCGCTGTTGAGCCTAATCTCATAATCTCCACCCTTTTCCCCAAACCAAATATAATCTCTCATTTTAGATAAACCGAAATAATGAGCGTCTAACATTGGGTTATCACCAATCTCGTATAATTCTGAATTAGTGTATTGCCTGACACAATACACATAGCCAGTTAAAGCGGCTAAGATAGACTTACCAGTTTTTTCAGCGTCCCACGCTTCTTTTACTGTAGCCTCTAAATCCATAAAGTCTTTAGCCATACTTTAATATATGTTTCTTCTCATATATAAAGATTTCTATTTAGAATTCCGAAAAAGTCACACCGAACTGGCGTCAATCGGTTACCATAATATCCTCATTGTTCTTATGTATGGAGTTTCGTGTGGGTAAGAATCTATCTTTTCTGGGTCTGGCTCCTTTAGACTTTGTATAATATCTTTATACATTTCTAAAGCGCCTACGCTATTACCTTCTTTTTCCCAGTAAACATATCTTTCCATATTATCTTCAAGTAAATCCATCCTTAACTCTGTAAATAACTTTAATGCTTTACTCTTCCTAAATGTGATAGCCATTAACACATCGTGTTCTGGCCCGCAATGACCAACAAGATATACTGTTGGGTTAATCCATTTCGTCTTCATTGATTCCCATATACTCATAATAATCCCCTTCATTTTCTATTTCTTCTTCATCTACTACAAGTAATCCGTTGTTAGTTAATACACCAACAACATCATATTTCTCATAAGCCTCAAACTTAAGCATTGTTTCCTCTGGAAACATTTCTGGTTCCCCATCATCATTGACAAAATATATAGAAACAAGGCTTGAATCAATATCTTCTATTACTACTTTTTTTTTCATTGTATCTTTCCTCTTTCGTGTCTTCGTATCCGCAAGACATTGCTTCCCAATGTTCACATTCGTGACAATCCCCGAAACCAATAGGGCACATGCTCATATATCATCATCCCTCACAGCACATTCTGGGCATTCAAAATACTCGACTTTTCTTCTATTAAATAAACACCATAAGAAGAAATATATTTCTCTTTGTATTTTTGTGAACCCCAAAATCTTATAATACTTGTTTTTAAACTGTACCTTAAGTGTAAAGTCATCAACATCTTTTATTGTATATGACCATCCTAAAAAATATTTAGCCTTAAGATGCGAATAGTAGCAGTCTCCTAATATTTCTTTTGTAAATGGGTCGTATTGAAATAAGAATCCTTTTCCGCACAACCAACATACTTTTCTTTCGCCTTTAATTACAGGTCTTTTCATAGTCTTTTCCTCATATGGTCAATATCATAATCAAGTATCATATAGGCTATTGGTATGACAACAAAACCTTCCCAGAAGAATCCATCTTTAGCCATCAGTATAAAATATACACAGAGGGCTAATACTATTAATAATCTCCATCTTATATAAATGAAGATAGTGCGAAACATTTTCATACACCTATTATGGTAAGTGTACTATTTAAACTTTTCGTTTTTAGTCACCCTAAGAATTCTTGCCAGTTGTCTATTGTCCTTTTTTCAAGTTCAATTACGAAGATTCCGTCAGAATAATTATCCCAGAATATTGTGTAGTCAAAAGGTTTACTCGCAAATAGTTGTTTTATAATTCTAACTTCTTCTGTTTCTCCTATAGCATCATACCAAGTCCAGTATGCCTCTGAATCTACACGGAATCCCATAAGTCTGTGAAACTCAGTCTTCAGTCTAAACTCGTCAATGATTTCTTTAAAATCTCCTCGATATTCTCTCTTGTTTTTCAATATCATTTTTTCACCTTTTAAAAATATAAAGGCGACTACAGAAGCCTTCTATAGCCGCCAAACATGACAGAGGGGTCATCATAAATTATTTATTACATCTCTCCAAGCACCAATAACTCCTAAACTAAAGCGATATTCTCCGCTTGAATCAGTCCATATTTCTTTACCATCAATATTAATTTTATGCAATCTTTGAATATGCCCCATCTCCAAGCATTAGTTAATGTTTTAAACGCTAGGTAGTCTTGTTCTCCATATCCTCTTCTAAGATAAACTGTTGCTGTGAACACACCTCTTGAATCTAAATTCTTTATACCATATATAGTGCCTCCATGTTTTAATTCGCCGCCATATGGGTTTTCTCGAATATGTTTAATCTTTGGTTTCTTCAATGCGAACGGATTCATCTTCTTTATCCTCTTCTTCTTTTATTTTTTCTTGGAATTTTTGTAAACGCAACCTTTGTTTCCACTCGTCAGTGCCGTCATGAAGGTCTGCATACGCACACCATTTAGAAGAGCCTGCTGTTGGAGGATAGTCTTCTATGTTTATAGTCCTTGTTTTGGAATATATATCTTCTATTGTCATCCTTGCGAACTCTAAGATTTGTGGTGTGACCATAATCCTGTCTGTTTCTCCATAACGTAAGAAGTTTACAGCGGCAAAATCTGGCATTTCTCCTGTCTGATTCTTGTAGAGTAAGGCATAGATTGCAAGTTGTCTGACATAATCCATTGGAAACCCCATGCCATATCTTTTACTCGTCTTATAATCCGCAACTGTAATATATCCATCAAAGTCTTGGTGAACACGGTCAATATATCCAACACAATGAAGTCTTTCATCCTTAACATACAATTCTCTAAACTTAGGTTTGAGTAGATAATAGGCGTGACTTTCATTTTCTGCCTTTCCAGCCTCCATAAGACTTGTCATTTGTCTTTCAAAACTAATCCAATATTCGTGAAGAATATTATAAGCGTCAATTCTCTCCTGCTCAAGGATTTCAGGAGCTAATTCTAAGTCCTTAAGTGCTTTATCATATTTCTTCCAAGCCTTATCAAATAAGGCAAACATATTATCTTTTAGTCCTTTCTTATATCCTTTAAAGAAGTATTCTAATACTTCGTGGACAATACTTCCTTTAACAAGATGTATACTTTTAGGTTGTTTTAATTTTGCTATGTAATTATAAAAATAACAGCGAGGACATTTTATATATGCGTTAATACTACTTGGGCTTAAGTTTACTTGTGGTTTGAGTTCCACTTCCTTAATTGTGGCTTTCTTCGCCGTTTTTGTTTCAGTCATAATAATCATCCTTTTCTGGTTGTGAGAACTTCCACCTATTCTTTGCTTCTTCTAGTTCAAAGAGATTAGGATAGTCTTCTTTGTTTCCAAAGACTTCATTCCTATACCAGTTTTCTGTACTTTCTTTATGTTCTGTCATCTTTATTCTCCTTTTTAGGTATATCCCATACTTCGCAATAGATTGCTACCAAAATCCAAAACATCGCCGCAGCAAGCATTAAAGGGCCGCCTCCTAAAATGGCTATAATCAATGATAACATTCCAGATACTAAGGATGCTATTCCCCATCCATTTGCCATTTTAGTTCACACTCCTCTCCGATATTCTGTCGCACTTTTCAATGCAGAACTTATAGTTCTCACGGTGGTTGTGAAATTCAAACCCGCAGATGTGCAGACATTTCTGTTCTGGGCTTAAGTCTTTGATAGTGTTCTCAAAGTTTTCAACCCTAAGTTTGTTGCGCATATAGGAACCATATATACTGACTCCTACCAATCCTATTATTGCTATAACAATTACTACTGCCATAACAATATCTTTTGTGTCCATATCCATTTTCTTTTTCACCTTATTTGTTTTAATTCAGGATTATCATATCTTTCTTTTAAGTAGGATTTCCATATTTGATAATCACCCAACGCTCTTTGGGCAACATAGTGCATCCCAAAATCAGTACGTTCCATAAGTAGATTTATACCTCTCATATATGCTTTTTCTACTGGGTCATCAAATGTGGTTTTGCAGGCTGCAATGTGAGTTAGCTGTTTTGAAAAATAATTTACCCATTCTCCAAGGTCTTTTCTAAGAGGATATCTTTCCTCTATTTCTTTAGGCTTCATCTTTCTCCCTTTCTTCTTCTTCTCTAAATCTTTTTGATTGCTCCTCATAGAGTCTATCTTCTTCTTCTATTGTAAGAGGCTTTGGTCTGAGTTTTACTTGCAACCTATCTGCCAATTTCCTCATAAGATATTCTGCAAACAACACATCCGTTTCATTAGTTAGGATTTGTGCAAAGAACTCTACCAAGGTAGAGTCTGAACAATTTCCGTAATCTTCAATGTAATCAGGGTCTCCAACACTACAAAATATGTAATCGCCGGGGTTTTCTTCATCTACGTACCTATAAATTGATGTTGCTCTTATGTAACTCATTTTTCTACCTCGTTCAAATAACTTCCGAATTCGTGTATTTTTTCTGGGTATGAATCTATTCTTAGTTTCTCCATGGCCTTATATAACTTAAACCATTCTTTGTCTGTTTCTGGGAAACTACAAACTATTGGGCAGTCATTAAATTTATTCATAGCAAACCCCATAGATACACCCATATCTATTTTATTTCTACGTAGGATTCTTCATCAAACTCTGATAATTTTTCAATTAACTCCTTTATTTTCATTCTTAGTTCATCTCCCAAGTATCTTTAGGTTGAGTCATAAGGAAGTGAAGACAAGCAGAATCTCCTGTAAGTTCTTTCACTTCTCCAGTATGCTTATTTTTTAGTGAGTATTTAATAGTTTCGTTTTTAGGAGCCGTGAGTTTTTCGGAAGTTCTAACTGGTTCGTCCTCAACAACAATCTTTTTCTCAAGTCTTTTCTCTAGGTGTTCTATTTCATAATCCTGTAAATCAAGAAAGTTGTCAATTACAGACCTGTTTAATCTTTCTGATACTTTCAGTCCTTCTAAGAATCCTAATAACTGATTCTTCCTTTCAAGTGTTGCAATCATAAGTTCTGTATCTGTCATTTTGTTCCCTCTATTAGTTCTTTCCAAGTTGTTGGTTCGGGTGGTACTACAAGATGTTCTTGTCTGTACCTATTCATTTCATCTTCTTGTTCCTCTTGGCTTTCACACCATACTGCTTCTGTGCCGCATTCAGTACATTTTATTTCGTGTATATCATTCCAATCCGAATTGTCCGTCCAACTATCAACAGTGTCAATCCAATCTCCTTCACTATCTACTATATGTACTTCCGTGTCGTAGTTAGTTATAGACCTTGTTTGTTTGAATTGGTTGGTGCTTCCGCAGTTAGGACAAAAATTACCCATTGATTATCCCTCTTTGAATAGTTCTTTCATAACTTTATCAAGGACTTCTTCAAGTATATCATCCTCAACAAAGAATGGGTCTTTTATTGTCCCAAGTTTTTCACCTCGTTCTCCCAACATAGTATAATTAAATAATAGTTGAAAGAACCTTTGGTCTGGGTACAGGTTCCAAATTCTTTGGATTTTATCCAGAACCCTCTGTATTCTTGCTGTGTCTCTCATTTTTTTCTCCCTCTATCTTAGTGTATAGAGCGTTTTCTAAATCCTCAAAAAAGCTATTTAACATATTTGAGGCTACGTGTTTAATCACATTAGAGTCCTCTAACTTGACTAAATCTGGTAATCCTTTTATGAAAGGAAGGCCTTCTACGAGTTCTTGTCTTTTCAAGATATCTCCTTCTAACCAGTCCTTCCACCATTCTATTTCATATTCCATTGTGTTTCACCTTATTACAGGCTTCTGTAATTCTGATTGCCAAAATTCCTCAGTGTCCACGTTCATAATGGTCAAACGACCATTCCATCCTGCCCCGGTGTCCAACATTACAACATTGTGGTTGAAGATGGGAAGTGTCCCTCCTCCATATAGTTGTGTTGTTGAATGACCGACAAATATCTTTTTAAATCCTGGAATTTCTTTGTATCGTGAATCACTGCAAATGTTTCTATCCCACATAAGTGTGTATTCCGATGTTTTTTCCAGACCTTCAAAGTAATTGAACCCTCCGTGAACAAAGAGGTAATCTCGGTCTTTGTCGTGAAAATAATACACACCTTCATTAAAGAAGATTTGGTGGGTTGTTGGCACATTGAAATCTTCTAAATCTAAGGTATATTCATCTGTAACCGTTCTTGCTTCGTGAACTATTTTAGCCCCATAAGAGAGTACTGTATTTTCTCCCCCTTGATGAAGCCATATAGCGGGATGATATCCGCGCGACATAAAATCAATAAACCATTTATCGTGGTTTCCTATGATATAGGTTTTGTTTTTGATTTTAAGTAGTTCCTCAACTACTTTATATGTATCTGCTCCTCCATCAACTACGTCGCCTAAAATAATTAAGTGGTCTTTTTCGTAGTCAAATCTACATTTTTTAAGCAAATACACCAACGCTTCATATCTTCCGTGGATGTCACCTATTACATAGTCTGTCATTTGTAATTCCTATTTATTGACTTAATTCCAGCCTTTACTATCAACCAAACTACGAATGCCGCTATAAGTATCATAATAACTAAAGCAACATACATACTTACTGGGTTACTAGCTACTGTGTCTGGCGGTAGACTGCCTGGAATTGGTGGTGGTGGTGGTAAATAAACCATTTTTTGTACCTCGTAATAATAATACAGGACTTATGCAATTATAGCCTAAATAAAACTTTAGGCGCCGCCTGTTTTTTTATAAGCTTCTATGGAGCTGATGGTCTTACAGGGAATCGAACTCGGGACTACAGGGACTTTTTATACCTGTCGCTTTTCCACTAAACTATAAGACCGACCTGGCGTACATTCTGGAGCCTTCTATTCATTTTTAATAAAGTCCTTCCAGTTTGTTACAATGTTTTTATAAAAGTGTATGTTAAAGAACTGTTGAGACACCCGCCATTCTGAATCTACTTTGTTTTTTAGGACAATAGTATTTATTTGCGGTATAAATTCTTTTTTGCTAAGGATTTTATCAACCGTCCACACTTCGTCATAGCGCTGAGGTGTTACTATTATTTTCCAGTCTGTTTTATCACTTTCTCTATTTAACTTGAATTCATCACCAATAACGATTTTCATTTCTGCGCCTCTCTTATTACGGCCACGTGAATATCGTGTGCTCGTGCAGCCGCATTTCCAATGTATGCTTTCTCATAATCTTTTCCTGAAAGGAACATTATGATATTCATAACAAGCATTCCTGCTATTTGAACATTTATAGGGGCACTTGCTTTTTCCCCACACTCAAGTTCTGAAGTTACTCCACCAGTATCAAGGGTGTCAAGATAAAATTTAACGTGTTCTTCATTGGTACAATCAATGAGATAATGCCTCATATTGTACTGACCAATTCTCCCATCAACAAATGTTGTTGGGAAGTCTTTAAGTTTGTCAAATATTAGTTGTCGTCCTTCGAAGCTATCAAAAAAACAACAATATACGGTATTAGGTGAAGGTGTCAAATCTGTTTCGGTAGTAATTTGCCCGTGGTGAGTAACTATTTCTACACCAGTTGCCCTTCTAACAATGTCTGCCATAGCGTCTACCTTGTTCATACCAAGGTGTTCAAAATCAAACGCTTGTGCGGCAATGTTTTCTTCTTCAACGGTGTCCATATCATATACTTCAATAGCTTGGAACCCAGACTTAGCAGCCGTCTTAACAAAGTGGCTACCAATACTTCCTACTCCAAAAACCTTCAGAGTAGTCTGCTCTATGATTTTTTGCGGGACAAGTTTAGCTTGTCTACTTAGGTTTAGTGTTTGTTTTTCTTCTGCCATAGTTCCCCTCTATTTCTTTTTTGACTTCTTCTTTTTGTCCTTTTTCTTATTGGATTTTTTAGGTTCACTCTTATCTGCCACGGCTTCAGCTTTAATTATTTCTTCTGCCGCTTTATCGAGTGCTTTCTTTCCTTCTTTTTCTGCTACTTCATAAGCAATATCATCAAGGAAATCTTCTTGTAGAGATACAATTAGGTCGCATAGTTCAAGACCTGAGCATTCAAGTTTGTCATACCCAGGTGATATCTCTAGAGAACCCATATAGTTGAAACCAGCCGAATCATCAAGTTCATATACGATTCCAGTACAACCATCTTTACCCCAATCTGTCCTGGTGTAATGTTGCATCTCCTCTAAGATTGCTTCAACACAATCAGGGTCATTCTCTATTACGTGACTCTCTTTCCTTTCTCGTTGTTCGGGTTCTACATCAATTATTTTGATGGGTTCAGATACGTCTTTATTTATTTTGTCAAAAAGGACTTTATTATAATTATAAAAAATGTCCCTTGCATTTACACATAACTTTTGGAAAGTTCCTCCTTTTGGTTGTATGTTGTATTGAACTCTTCCATTCCCAATATCCGTTTGTCGCACCTGTCTTACATTATGGTAAAGTTTTCCTTTTGGGTCAAGTGCGGCAATCATTACTTTCTGAAAGTCTTGGGAAGCTTTGATAGTCAGTTGCCCGTTTACAATCTCAAAAGAACATTTCTCTTCCTCTGAAGTTGATATGCCGTTCAAACTATCGTTATCCATATATACTCTATCCTTCTCAACTTCATAGTTGCCAAATAAAGTTTTAAGGGCTTCTATATCGTTTGTGATTTTCTCAGGTTTAGAATAACCAGTCCCGAATCTTTGAATATCGTGTCTGCTTGCCCAACCATTAGTTCTGTTATATTGTTGTGGAACAGCAGGTGGTGTATATTTAACAATACAATTCTCCTTGATTGCTAAGCATTCATCCTCGAGTTCTTGGTCTTTAGGTTCAATCTCATATTGAACTTCAATGTTTTGGTCAAGGATTGTTGCTCTTATTGGTCTTCGGATATCTATTCGTGATTCAAAGACAACATCATTATCCTTCCAAGCTGTTTGTAGGAAAGCAAAATATTGTCTTGGTGGATTAGCATCCTTTGACATGAAGGTCTCAAAAGTGTCTTCATCATCTGTTCCTGAATGGTGTGGTGAACCACCAGGGTGTCTGTGCCAATAGAACGCAATTCTACCAAGGTCTTCCATACCAACATCACGCACTAATTCCCCCCACATCTCTCCAGTGAAGTGAATTGTTGCCGACGTTACACGCTGTTTAGGAAAGAATAATTTATCAACATAAAAGTATTTCTCTCCATCTTCTTCCTTGATATCCATCGTGCCTACTGCACCAATTTCGGTGTCCATGTGTTCGGTGAACCACTTTATTTTTTTCCATACGTCCAATGATAGGACAATTTTCGGTATATGTTTTCCCATTTTGTTTCCCTCTCTATCAGATTTTTACATCCTTATATTTCTTGATGTTTTCGTCATAATTACTTGTCTTATCAAGATGTCTTTGTTCCCCAGTTTTAATTCTTACTGGGTCATTAATCTCTATTCTTACTCCTTTCTCATCCCAAACTGGCAACCCTTGTCTTAATCTGTCATCATAGAAGGAAGCCATCTTAACATATGCTCCTTCTTCTCTATGGGTTTTAATCCAAAACCACAACATTTTTGCAAGGTCTGTAAATTTGTTATGAGCAAGTAGGTTGTGAATCTTTCTGCTACCATCGCCGTCTCCAAAGCAAGGCCCGTTACTGCTACTTCCGTGTGTGTGAGGGTTGCCATTGTAATGGTCAATGACCTTCATTGGGACACTGCTGAAAACTCTGAAGTTTGAAGGAGATATTTCAAATCTTATCTCGCCAACAAACACCGTTCGTTTACCAACAGACTTACTCATTGAACTCCTTCTAAACACTGGGAACTCAAGAGTTGTAGGTATGAAAGTAAAGTAAATCTTGTCCGATTTCACTTCCATTTTTTTAATAAAAGACAAAGACTTGGACTTATCAAGTTCTGCAAACAAGTTCTTTCCTCCTGTAGCAATAGATTTTTCAAGGAACTCTATTGTGTCTTGGCTTTCTTTGTACCTTTCAAGTGTTTGTCTTATATTATCCTGATATTCTCTTACTCTGTTCTCAAAGGAAGAAATATTATTTTTATGTTCAGCAAGTTTTTCCCTTGTCTTCCTCATAAAAGAGGATACAAAAAACATTTCTGCAATTTTGCTAGTATCTTCCTTGATAATCTTACTCTTCTTTAATAGGTCAATGATATCTAACATAGGTTGTGTTGGTTTTCCTTCGACAGATGAAAAGCGAAGGATTGTAAATGGATTGTAAAATATTTGTATCAAATTTCTTGACCTAAAATACTTACCAACAAGAGTTGTCCCAATATTAATGTCTTCTGTTTTTTCACCTTCAAGAGGATTGATAATTATATCAACATTAATTGATACCTTAGTCTTATCAACCTTGTAATGTGTTGCAATAGAAGTTTTCATCCGTGTTGAGAATCCACTTTCTGAATTACTTCCTATCTCTGAACATGGATAAGAATTGAAATAGACTGTGGGTGCAGCACAAACCGCTTCGGAGTTTCCTATTTCTCCTCCGTAGACTACTTTTTCAACACCCACAGCTTTCAATTCCTTCTGGAGATAATTAAATAACGCAGAATTAGAGGCAATATTGCCAAAACGGTCTCCAGTATAGTTTTCAAAAACCGACGAGTCTATAACGGTTTGAGTGGCAGGTTTAATCTTCTTATATTTGTCAATTAGGCTTTTGACAAAAGCAATTATTTCAGTTCCCTCTACCGTCATTTCGTTGATTTTCATAATCAACTTTCCTAAAGGTGCTTTCTTTGTTCCTATAAGTATGGTGTTGTCATCTTCCCAATCCATACCGTATTTTGCTTCAACGGTTTTAATGATGTCTGCTAAAACTTTTGGGTCTTCATTAACATAGTTCATAGTGTTTTCCTCTGTTTTGTTTTTTGTTGATGATAAGGAGTATGAAAAAAATAAAAGGGGCAACGCCCCAAAAAAATAGTTGTACTTACGCTGATTTGATTTCAGGCGTAATTACGTAGGTTTCACCATCAACAACTCCTGTTGTTGATAGTACTTTTGTGCCGGTACTTTGTGCTACAACAGTTTCCTTCTTGCTATCAAGCGTGTAGGAAGCTTGGTTAATCAAGTCAGAAACGGTTGAACCTGGAACCATCAAGCAGTTCTTAGTTCCGTTCACACCAACACGTCCGATATGACAGCTAAAAGCTGCAGGGCTTGCTCGTGTTGCAGGTCGAGCACGTGCTGTGCTTTGGGTATTAAAGGCTCTGCTAACAGCAGCCTTCTCACCAGGGGTGAGATATTCGTAGTCGTCGCCGTATGTATCGTTGGCAATTTGGTCTTTTGTTTTTCGTGGCATTTTTGTTTACCTCAGTTTTGTTTTTTTCTAACACCCAAAATCTTATTTTGGCGGGTTGAATGCGAGGGAATAGCTACCTTAGAAGTAAAAAAACTTTTTGGTAGCTATTCCCTAGTTTTCTTGGGAGTCACCGCTTTCGTATTTCAAACATATCAAAATACATTGTTGCTCCCGCGGAGGTGTCCTTATAGACATACCAACAAGGATGCTTAATAGCAACATAACCGTTGTCATAAGCAACCCGTTGAACATAATTTATTAGTTCTACTACTCCCTGATATTTATATGATTGTTTACTGACACTTCGTGCCGAAAACGTGAACGCAAGTATTGAATTATCATTAGGAAGTTTGTTCTCAAAATATTTCTTTAAGTCTTCCTTCGGATTAACCGTCTGATTTCCCTCGATGGTACAGCAATAGTCAAACCATACACCGCCAAAAGTTTCAGTTTCACCAACTGAAATAACCCCATCGAGGTACTCAGACAGCAACATATTGTAGGTCTTTTTGTGCCACTTTTTTATGCTACTAAAAACATAAGGGTTTGGCACTTCAACCTTATTTAAATCAACCCCTGCTTTCTTAAGGGTTTTGAGTGTAAAACGCTTTTCGCTTTCAAGGATAATATAATATCCTCTTCTTTTCTTGAACTCTTGCGCGATAAGGTTATTAATTTCTATTTTTGATGGTCGTTCGCTCCTATCTGTTACATATGTTTCAACAGGTGTTTTAATTTTATGTTGTCTTCCTCTTTGTTTGGTTGTTTGTAATTTCATAACTGACACTCTCCGCTTTTATGTCTTTCATCATACTACTTCATTATTTTATGGCTTTATAAAGCTATCGTTTTTGTTTCGGAACTAACTTCATTCCGAATTGAAAAAATTTACTAATTCCCTCATAATAAGTAATCTGAGATTTGCACCCGTATGCCCACCACCATATCTTTCTAAAATTATACTCGGGCTCACACTTATCACTTTATCTATAATACCTTTTACCATTCCGTTATTGCTTCCGTTGATACGAATTACATAATCTCCTTCTTTAAAGTTCACTCTATTCCCTCCATTTTTAATATTTCACTTCTTTTTCCACTCACTCTATGTAAAGCGTGTGGGATTTTGACAAGATTACCGTACTTTCTGTTTTCGTTCAGTTCTGTTTGTTTAGGAAACACTTCATACTTTAACATACCTATAGTATTAAGTCTTGCCTTAACTAACTTTTGACCAAATTCTGCAGGAACAGGATGTTTAAAAAATACCCACACGTGATATCCTCTTCTTCCACTAAATTCTAAGATTCTACCTTTTATATAATTGTTTGGTGGGAATAATTCGTAAATGTGGTCAGCTTCCTTTTTCATCTGCCGTAAATCTGACCCATCTAAATCTACACACGCCCACATTATAGTATTGTCTTGTCTTAAACAATATGCGCCCATAGTTATTTTACCATCAAGGTGTTTCTGTATATCTTCAAGTGTTGGAGACCTTTTTGTAGGAAAGTATGCACCGTTTTCTTGTTGAGTAGAAAACACATCTGACCTATGAAAAAATAATTTTAGCATTTGCTCCTTAGTTAATTGCACCATATACTTCCCTCCAACTTTTTTTCGTTGCTAAATGTAAATTGTCAGCCCATACAAAGTATAGGTTAGTATCATTAATTGCGGCTTCTTTTGCCCTCTCTATTGTTGTTTTCCAATGAGCCCATATCTTTACTGGAGGCCCAATAGTTACTCGTTGGATTACACCGTACCAACGGGCATCAAAGTCGTCATAATAGACAATATCTCCCTCACAAAAAGTTGTCATACATCTTCCTCCAATTTAGTTCAAGTTTTATAACCTTATTAATAGTATAAGTGGGTCTATCAAATATTGTTGGTTTAGCCTTCATATTCATAATTCTTGGGAGACTATCATTGTATGCCTCAATAGCTTTATCTGGGCTATCTCTCCAAAAACCCCAATGTCTTGTGCTTCTGAAAGGTGAGCTTTCAACCTTGATAATTATGGCATACCTTGTTCTTCCGTCGAGCGAAAGATAACACGCCAAATCACCTATTTTTATCATTCTTGTACACCTCTATTACTGGATTACCGTTCTTATCTAATATTTTGTAGCCTTTAATACCATCTTCGTCGGCAAGCATATCAATCATAGTTTGTTCGGCTTCTACATTGTATGCACATTCATCTTTATCTTTACAATAGAAGTTATCTCCTAACTGTATAAGATTTGTTTCGAGAACAATCTCTCTGTCCTCATCAATATCTAAAAGTTCTCTTCCTTGGCATAAAGCACATCTTCTGCTTGGGTTAGAAATTATCATATATCTCCCTCCAGTTATTTTTTATTAAGGATAATTCTGAAATGTGAAGTAACCATTCAACACCGTTTGAGAAACTGACGTGCGCGTTTAATTGGTCTTTCATATCTATTATAACACCGTCTGTCCCAATAGGTACTTTTATCTCATTGCCCCCATGAGCACAATATTGTGATTCTGAGTAAGGTTTGCATTTAAACACCTTATCTCCAGTATTAAATATCATCATATAGCTCCCTCCACGCTTTAATATTAACCAATTCAAGGTGTTTATTTTCACACCAAGATAATGAATTATCACCCCAACGTATTTTTATTGGGAATATGCCTTCTTCTTCAATACTGATTACAACAGCTGTTTGCTCTTTATGCTCCACCCAATCAGAAAAAGAATGAAGCTCAAAGGCATAAGAGTTAAGACTAACAACCATACCTTCTTTAAATTCTATCATAGTTATTCCTCCAATTGTCTACTTTTTTATTGTGTTGACTCTACCTATTGGTATATTAAGACCTTTTCTGTTGTTGGCTATAAAATGATAATTGTACTCTGCCTTAGCCTTAGCCTTAGGTAAGGACTTACCCCACCACCCCCAAATTCTTTCCGCTGATACTTCTGTTACCTTGGCATATACTTTATGTCCGTTATTGTTAATATAAAATACTTCGTCTCCCCTATGGAAAATTTGAGATGTCATTGTATACGTCCCTCCAGTTTGTTATTACTCCTCGCGCTATTAAGATTAGGTCTTTATTATTTATCATACTTAAAAACTCTATCTCTTTCATACTGTTTTTACTACCTTTAAGTTTATACCATATATTTCCGTCCATAATAGAAGTAACTTCTATCTTCCCATACATATGGATGTAAACATCTCCTGGAAAAACTTTCATCTTGTGAACGCCTCTTCAATACGTTTTTTTAGTTCTGGGGTAATTGTTGTTCTTTGTGCGGCGGCAAGTAATATAAGGAACATACCATATTGGTTTACTGCGTTAGGGTTATATCTCATCTTGTCTTTTAATTCTGGGAACAATTCTTGATGCAGAGAAATAAGTTCGTGCGGAACTTTTAGGACAGCAAAATCTCTTGTGTGGTGTTCTAACCCAGTTGGTTTCATCATAATACCTCCATAACCTTTTTCCAACTACCAAGTCCTTTTCTCTCACATTCTTGTAGTAGGAACAATACTAATTTTGTTGCCGCCTCATAATCTCTTTCACGATATTGAGGCCATATTCCTCCGTGATTTTTGTAACCATAACAGGAATCTGCTATTTCTTTTTTATCTAATTTTAATAGGGTAAATATAATATCATTTTTATCCCAATTAAAACCACATTCTAAATAGCTTTCACGGACGTAATAAATATAATTTCTTTTTTCTACAGGGTCAAATATAATTGAGTCTCCTAACTTCAATGTTTTGCCTAAGAGTTCTGCTGAGTATTTATATTCCATTTTTGTCTTTCCTCCATTATCTGTTTTATTGTAATTGGGGTAAAGTTCCATTGGTCTGTGCCTATATTTATAAATATTCTGTTTCCTTCTTTTTTTGATTTCCACTTTTCGTGGACGTTCCCGCACAACACATCATCCGATGTGGCGTTAATCGGGTTATGCACAAGCTCCCAATCTATACCACCATAACTAATGACGGCTTTTTTAAGGATACTTTTCTTATCGTGGTTGCCTTTTATCCACACAATATATCCGTTCAGACGAGAGAGATATTTCTCAACCTTGGATTGAAAAGTTAAGTCTCCCAAAAAGTAGACAGTATCATCTACTTTAACCTTGCTATTCCAATTAGCTATTAAGGCTTCGTCCATTTGTCCTACATTCTTATGTGGGCGACCACAATATTTTATGATGTTGGTGTGCCCAAAGTGAGTGCCAGATGTGAACCATACTCCCATTCTTGTAAACACCTCTCTATTTCTTTTTCCTGCACTTCTATAATTGTTCTAGGGTCATATAATAACGACAGAACATATCCTTTTGGTGTAACACATACTATGTACCCTATTTCTCCTGCATGGATTGAGTTATTTCCGCATTCATTTAACACTGCAGGATGTGCTAATTGTACTAATTCTCCTTGTTCATACATTGTTATCCCTCTTCATAGTTGAATATGAAGGAGTGATGGGATGGAGGAAACCTTGACTGACAACGACAAAATTTAACCCATCACTCCTATTGGTTAGTGTAATAACTCCTCCACTTCGTTGGAATAATATCATTTACAAAAGATAGGTATCCATTATTTGACATCTCTATTAGGATATATAATGAATAACTATCTTGCCCATCATAAAGGTCATCTTCATAAGACGCTTGGTTACAATAAAAGTTAAGGTACACCCTTTCGCTGATATTATCAACGGATGTTACTTTACAAAAATCTCCTTCACTATCAATAAATACTCTTCCTATTGGAAAATCCTCCAATGTAAGTTCAGTCATTGTATCACCTTTAATGCTTTATAGTATATTCCTTGTGGTTTGTCAGTTGAAAACTCAAGATACCTTAAGTTTGAGGATAATAAAGTAAAAGCTGTTGCTCCTTTGTGTGCGATTAAACTCACCTCTGAATTTAACATTTCTCCAGTGGCAAGTATCTTAACAAGGCGACCAATGTAAAAGTTTCCTTCTTCTGACTGCATTTTTTACACCTCTCATAGGAACTCTATGAATCTTTCCACGTGCTCCGACTTTAATTTGACTTTAAGCACCTGTGATAACTCAAGAAATATCTCTTGAGGAACTCTTCTCTCCTCACGAATTTTGAGCAAGTATTCAAACTTCTGCCTATCTGTCTTGCAGTATTTAGGATAAGTTGGTTCTTGATGCTCCCACAACATTCGTTTGGCTTCTGAATTTACAGCTCCTTTATATTTCTTGACTGGCACTGGTCGTCCTTTCAGTGCTTCCTGCATATGCTCAGCTATATCCCTTCTAATGATGTGCCAAGAAAGGGCTTCTTCTCTCTGATAGTCTGGGATATTGTAGCTTTTGAGAATCATATCCTCTACTTGCTTACGATATTCAACAGCAGTTAGTCCTTTCTCTACTGGTAGCTTCATAAGAATTCAACCTCTTCAAGTTGTTGTTCGAGTTCGGTCAACAATCTCTCTTGTCGTTCCCGTTGCTTTGCTTGTAAATCGGCAACAAAATGCGTGTCAAATGGGGATTCATAAATACCAAGTTCCTTCATCTTATCGAAATTACGGGTCATTATAGCTTCTATCTTGGGATAAGTAACAAATGCGTCTTGGGCGCACAGCTTATCACAAGCTGGGACAATCTGTTCTTTGTACTCAATAAGAGAGCAAGGTCTCTTACACCAAGCACATACGGTTTGTTCTGCCATTTTACAAGAACTCCACAACTGGGCTAAGTTCTTTCTTGATTCCCAAGCTGTCCATTAGGTCTTGTGTGTGTCTTGCTTCTATTCCCTTGTGTGCAACCCAGGATACGAGTTTCATAATTTGGTCTTCATAGGTAACACCATTACGAGTAACTCTTCCTGTCTTACATATTGAGCAGGTATTAAACACAAATTCTCCCTCTGCTGTTCTCGCACGATTAGAAGGAATCCAGTCGTGCATAAGGCACGTTCCAGTATCTTCATAAGCCTTTCTAAGTTCTATTAGTTTTTTACCTTCCACTTTGCTACCTCCAATAGCTTGAACTAAAAGCTGGGATGCCATTAGTTCTGCAAACGTGGGTGTTAATTCACCTACACGGTTGTTGAACATATATTTTGTGTTACACTCCCCACATATGCGTTGGGAGTGTAATGGACTATCTGCGTCGGCCATCACGAAATCTTCTTCTACCCATATTTCACCATTTTTGCAGACGGGGCAGTTTGGCAAACTTTTTGGTTCGCCTGCAATGTTGTATGCTGTTTTCATTGTTGTCTTCCTCCATATTCTTTTTTTTTGATAATAACCCCAGAGCAGACTATTTTAGGATCAGTGTCTACTCTGGGCGGGCGTGGTTGTGTGAGGTGTGTGAGTGTGATTTTCTCCATACTAAAGCTGTTGTGAACCGACTATTTAAACTTTTCGCTTTTCTATGGGTTCTTGATACAGACTTTTTCCACAGAAAGGACAATAAAATATTGCGCACCCTGAAAATCTCTTGTCATTTTTATCTCCTCGGGGGTTTCTGTCGTTGAACTACCGTTAA
>Ga0100403_1000062_pt1 | contig 96042 bp, 90 predicted proteins | sample CryGeymet201501t_FD_83663 | JGI IMG/M metagenome (GOLD analysis project Ga0100403, IMG submission 83663) | Groundwater microbial communities from Crystal Geyser aquifers in Utah, USA - Crystal Geyser metaG 2015-01t | ecosystem: Environmental > Aquatic > Deep subsurface > Groundwater | place...
AAAAACAATTACGCCGACTAAACTAATAGCACCTAGACCAATTATCCACTTTCGACTTCCTTCGGAATGGATAAGTCGTTTCCATTCTCCTGAATCTCTTGTCGAATCTTGGTTTTCTCCCACAAATAAACCCCACCTTTATTAAAGCGCATTAAGTCTTCAATGCTACTAATCTTGGAGTCTAGCAAAGCTTCTGCTCTCCTCCAAGGATCAATGGGACTTGTTGGATCTAGACAAAAAATTCCTGCCTCAAACTGTTTAAATATCACTGCATCATCTTCTTCTATGGATAAGTCGCTTAAAAATAAAAGAGGCTGACACCCGTCTGGCCGAACTAACACTTGATAGGCTTGCGGCTGTTGCTCAACGTTGAAGAATAAAATTCGCTTTGTTTTCTTAATAGGAAAGAACTCCAAGCTACCCTTGTTGATTCGAATTCGATCGTAGCCTCTTAAAATATTAAATCTATAATTATAAAAGCCTTCGCTTAGAAAACGCGTTGCATCTGATTCCACGCAATAGATGGGAGTCTGGGTTCTAGCCGCCCATTCACAGGCAATAACAAACTGTTGATCCGTCATCTTCCTTGGAAACATTACGAATTTGGCCTGTTGGTAACTGTTAAGGTTGGCTTCCTTTGGGTCTAAGGCAATCTTCCCGAATTGCGGAAGTGAAAAGAGTAAATTTCTGTTATCATTACTATCAGGGTCCATATACATGTTTCATTTTAGCTCGCTAAAGAAAAATAGTATCGGAAATTGTGCCAAAAAGAAGTCGACTTTGGGACAGGCCGCTGTCGAATATATTTTGGTTGTTGTGGTCACCGCATCAATCTTTGCCACCTTGTTTTACGCAATAAGACGTAACCTATTTGAACTTTGGGTGTGTTATTTAGGTCCTAAAATTCAATCTCCAGGGGGCTGTGGTGTAAGTATAAATGACTGCTGGGACGCTCTTGGTGGCGGGCCAGGGGTAGATGCTCAAAGAAATATCTGTAGTAAGTAGCGATTTAAAATGCTCCCGCCAACAAAGCCTTGACTCGTCTCTTCCAAACTTTGATCAATTGATTTGCTTCTGCTCTTCTTAAATTTGGCGAAAAGGTTTTCTCCACTACTCCGTGCCCTGCAAGATCTTCAATCTTACACAAACCAGCCCCATAAGCTGCAATATAGGCCGCACCTCGCACCGTAGTTTCTACATCAACGGGTCTTTGTAAAACAACGCTTAGAACGTCACTCTGATATTGCATCATCAAGTCATTCTTCGAAGCCCCACCATCAACGCGTATGATTCTAATCTTTGAGCCAGAATCTTTAGCAAGTGCCGAGAAGGCTTCTGCCACACTAAGAGAAATTCCTTCCAAACAAGCTCGGGCAATATGTGCTTTATTGGTTGCTCTAGTAAGACCACCAATGAGTCCGCGAGCTTCAGGCCTCCAATAAGGAGAACCTAAACCAGTAAGCGCTGGAATAAAAAACACACCCTCAGAAGAGTCTACACTTTTTGCAAGCTCTTCAATCTCGGCACTATCTTTAAACAGATTTAGATTGTCTCTTAAGAACTGAACCGCGGCTCCGGCTATAAAGATACTCGATTAAACCGCGTAGGTGGTTTTTCCAGACAAAGTCCAGGCAATCGTGCTTACGCCTTCTTTACTTTTACGGCACTGATGTCCAGTATTAACCAACATAAAGGCACCGGTTCCATAGGTAATTTTTGCTTGAGACTTTCTAAAACAAGCTTGACCAAAAAGTGCCGCCTGTTGATCTCCTAAAATTCCGTGAACAGGAATTCCGTCTGGCAAAAAGCTTAATCCTGAAGTCTTGGCAAACATCGCGTTTGAATCTTTAACTTCAGGGAGAATTTGTCTTGGAATTTTTAAAACCTTAAGTGCAAAATCACTCCAAGCTCCTTTATGAATATCAAAAAATAGTGTTCGCGAAGCATTGCTCGCATCGGTTGCATGAGCAGAGCCTGAGCTTAGCCTCCAAAGCAAAAACGTATCAATGTTTCCAAAAGCAATTTTTCCACTTTTTGCTCGAGCTAAAATTTCACTGTTTTCTCTCAATAAATAGGATAACTTTGTTCCAGAAAAATATGGGGAGATCTTCAAACCTGTAATCTTCGCAATTTTTTTTCCATCTCTCGACTTTCCTAGCGTGTTACAAATTTCTTGGCTTCGGCTACATTGCCAAACAACCGCATTACATAATGGTTTGCCCGTGCTTCTCTCCCAAAGCCCAAACGTTTCTCTCTGATTAGTGATGCCAATGGCTGAAATATTCTCAACACTAAAACCTGATTTAGACGCCTCTTCAATCGCCTGCCTAATGGAGGCCTCAACACTGCTCCAAACTTCTTCTAGATCATGCTCAACCCATCCGGGTTTCGGGTAATATTGCTTAAAGGCACATTGCCCACGCCCAACGACCTCGAATTTGGAGTTGTAGATAAAGGCTCGACTAGATGTTGTCCCTTGATCTATAGCCAATACATAGCTGCTCATAACTTAGTTAAAGCGTAAACCGCCGATTAAGACAAGTGGGCTTAAGGCATTAATAATATGAGTAATTTTTGGAGATTCGGATTAGACAGAGTATTAAAGGCGGTCAATGACCCCTCCGTTTCCAGAGAAGAACTTGCTTTTCGAATCATGCCCCGATGGCTGCTCGAATCCTTAAGGAGTTACTTTCAAGTAAAAAGTTTTGATGTAGAAAACATCCCTCTTCAAGGACCTGCAATCATCATAGCCAATCATTCTGGCTTTGCAGGCTTTGACGCCCTTATGCTGGCCAATGAGATAAGAAGAGAGACTTCTCGAAAGCCAAAAATTCTCACTCACAAAATGTGGTTCAAAGGCGATTTGCTCAGGAAACTTTCTACAGAGTTTGGTTTTGTTGAAGCCAGTTTAGACAAAGCAGAAAAAGTTATAAACGAGGGAAACCTTTTGTTATTTTTCCCCGAGGGGGAGGATGGAAACTTTAAACCCTCTTCTAAGAAGTATCAACTACAAGAGTTTAAGCGCGGCTTCTTAAGGTTAGCCCTCAAAACGGGTGCTCCAATTTTCCCGGCCATCGTTATCGGGGCCGAAGAAACCAGCATTAACCTTACAAAACTTTCAACAAAGAAACTTTTGGGAATACCGGTTCCACTACCCTTAAACTTAATACCTATTCCAGTTGATTGGAGTCTTCGATTTTTTCCCGAATACAAAATAGATGATTATTCTAAGGATGACATTTCAAACAGCGAACGCCTGAGACCTTTAGCCAAAACCATTCGTCACTATATGCAAAAAAAAATTCTGACAGAAATTAAGAAGCATCGAGATTTGAGTCTCGATGAGGTTAACTTTGACGAACAAGATCTACCTTAAAACAAATTCGCGCTTAACTGAGTCCATCAACGACAGAACAAAAGACTCTTAGGCCAAAAGTAGCGATAACCAAAAGAAAAAACTTAAAGATGTCTGACAATACTTTTGCAACTTGCGAGTAGATCTTTCGGCCTTTAATTAAAACATCTTCAATAGAAAGCTTTAGCTGCCTTGTTTGAAGGGCTATCTGTTTCTCTATAACGGCAGTCATTAACTGCCATTTTCGCATATCTGCGGGGTGAATGATATCTACTTTTCTAAGTTCTAAAAAGTTATTCATCTTATTTCATAAACTCCGCACTCAAACGCTTTGAAACCGTAGAAGGTAGGGCGGAACTAATTCCTACCGTCATTTTGTTCATCATTCCCGCGATGACTTTATCTTGACGTGCAACCATCGCCTCTAAACCAATTGTTGCAACCTCAGAACTTGTCATCATGGTGCTATCAACTAAGCGATTCGTTTTATGGCCAGCGGTTTCAAAAAAAGCAGTTTTGGTCGCCCCTGGGCAAAGCGCCGTTGAAGAAACGCCCGTGCCTTCAAGCTCCCAATTGATTGCTTGTGAGAAACTCAAAACAAAAGCCTTCGTTGCTGCGTAAACTGAATACCCCTGCAAGGGCATAAAACCAGCAACAGATGCTGTTTGTAAAATATAGCCATCAGATTTTTCGAGCATTTGTTTTGCAAAGAGGTGCGTGAGCTTAACCAAGGTGTTCACATTTAAATTGATCATCTCTGCACTTGGGTTCAAATCTTGTTTTAAAAAGTGACCGTGCAAGCCAACCCCTGCATTGTTTAAAAGAATAGTTACGTTTTTTTCTTTGGAGAAATCATAAACTGTTTTAGCAGATTTTGTTTTGCTAAGATCTACGACAAGAACATCAACCTCTACTTTGAAGTCGCTTACCAATTCTTTTTTCAATTCATTAAGCTTCTCTTCGCTTCGAGCAACTAAAATTAGATTGGCTCCTGCTTCCGCCAATTGTTTGGCGAAATCAACACCCAAACCACTAGAGGCCCCTGTAACGAGCGCGGTTCTCCCTGAAATTTTATCCCTAGTAATCTTCTTTAAACGAAACTTAGATAAAGCCATATCAAACTCTCCTCTGGGTTTTCCCAATTGCCATAGCTAATCTAGGGCAGGGAGCTCTCAACTAGCAAGTGAGAGTATGGTCAGCTTTCTTGGTTATGTGTCAGATACAAACAAGCGGTAGTACAAAGGCCTCGTTCAAAAATCCACATATATAGAGGCCGCTTAGCGTCGAATGCTTGCTTTTCTAGTGACTGGCTTCTTGGCGGGCCATAGCTCGCTGAAGTTTTAACTCGGTTTTTCTAAACGCCGAGTCATCAAGACCGCCCTCTTGAAGCTTCGCTTTTGCACTAGCTTCAGCAGCCTGAGCTCGAGTTAGGTCAATCTTGTCACTTAACTCGGCCACATCTGCAAGGACGGTGATATTTTCATCAAACACTTCAAGCCACCCAAAGCTCATAGCTGCTACAGACCATTTCTCACCCTGTCTCCACTTAAGAACACCGGTCTCAAGTTCAGTCAAAAAGTTGGCGTGATGTGGAAAAACATCAAGCGTGCCCTCAACTCCAGGAGTAAAAACTTCATCAACTTCAATGTTTTCCACCAGCTTCTTAAGGGGGGTTAAAACGGTCAGTTTCATTATGCTAAGTTCTTCGCTTTCTCTACAGCTTCTTCAATCGTGCCAACATACAAAAAGGCTTGCTCGGGTAATTCGTCATGTTTGCCATCAAGAATTTCTTTAAACCCTCGAACAGTGTCGCCAATCTCTACATACTTTCCAGGAAAGCCTGTGAACTGCTCGGCAACGAAGAAGGGTTGCGACATAAATCGTTGAATTTTACGTGCGCGAGTTACAGTTTGCTTATCCTCATCGCTCAATTCATCCATACCTAAGATGGCAATGATATCTTGCAACTCTTTGTATCTTTGCAGGATTTGCTGAACATCTCGAGCAACTTTGTAGTGTTCTTCACCAACAACTTCTGGGGACAGAATTCTTGAAGTTGAGGCCAAAGGATCCACCGCGGGGTAAATTCCTAGCTCTGCAATTGGACGAGACAAGTTTGTGGTCGCATCCAAGTGACTAAAAGTTGTCGCAGGAGCTGGATCTGTATAATCATCGGCAGGAACGTAAACGGCCTGAACCGATGTGATAGAGCCTTTGTTCGTAGAAGTGATTCGTTCTTGAAGAGCACCCATTTCAGTTCCCAACGTTGGTTGATAACCTACCGCTGAAGGAATACGTCCTAATAGGGCAGAAACCTCTGATCCAGCTTGAGTAAATCGGAAGATGTTATCGATGAACAATAGAACGTCTTGGTTTTCTTCGTCACGGAAATATTCCGCAATCGACAATCCAGTTAAGGCAACTCGAGCTCGAGCTCCAGGGGGTTCATTCATCTGACCAAAAACTAGGGCTGCTTTTTCAATAACCCCTGATTCACTCATTTCTAAGTAAAGGTCATTTCCTTCTCGAGTTCTTTCGCCGACACCCGCAAACACAGAGTAACCGCCATGCTCAGTTGCTACGTTACGAATGAGTTCCTGAATAAGAACCGTTTTACCAACACCAGCACCACCGAAGAGACCAATCTTTCCACCCTTTGAATACGGTGCCAAAAGATCGACGACTTTAATTCCTGTCCAAAGAGGCTCAGCAGATGTGCTTTGGTCTTTAAAGGCAGGAACTTCTCGGTGAATTGAGTAAGTTTTTTCATGCTTTACAGGACCTTTTTGATCTATCGGGTCGCCTGTCACGTTTAAAATTCGCCCTAAAACGCCTTCGCCAACTGGCACTTGAATAGGGTGGCCGGTATTTACAACATCTTGCCCGCGGATAATTCCATCTGTGGTATCCATGGCAATACATCGAACACGGTTGTCGCCTAAATGCTGTGCAACCTCTAAAACAAGGGCGGCAGAATCTTCGCCCTCTTGTTCGTAACGAGTTTTAAGTGCTGTGTAAATTTTTGGAAGTTCAGAAGACTGAAACTCCACGTCCACAACTGGACCTAATACCTGTGAAACTTTTCCAATATCTGATGGATTAGCTGTTCCCATTGCCATTCACTCCTTTTAGCCGTTCAGTGCCTCAGCACCGCTTACTATTTCTGTTAATTCTGTCGTAATTGAGGCTTGTCTTAGCCTATTTGCCTGTAAAGTTAATTTGCCGATCATGTCGGAAGCGTTTCGAGTTGCGTTGTCCATTGAGGTCATCCGAGATCCAAATTCACTGGCAAGACTGTCTGCAAAACATCGAAACAATTGAGTTTGCACTTGGGCCGGTAAAAGCCTTTGCAAAAGTTCTTTTGTGCCGGGTTTATACAAAAAAGGAAGAGCGTCGTCTTCTTTTTGCTCGTCTTTAGCTCCCGAAGTTTGTGTCAATTCATTGGCATTAATAGCCATTGGAAGAATTACTCTGTGTGTTTGATTTTGCGTTAATGCCGAAACAAATTCTGTATAAACAATTTCAACACGATCAAACTTTCCTGATTTAAAATCCTCAATCATTTGATCAGCAACTTCGTTCGATTTGATTCTACTAAAACTTCCCTGCCAAAACTCTTGATACCAATGACCTTTTGCTTCTCTTTTGCGAAAGTTGCTAAAGCTTTTTTGTCCTACAAAAAAGAGCTCAGGGGGCTGGTCAGTTTCTTGACGAATTTCCTGATATCTCTTCCAAGCATATTTAAACGCATTGGTGTTATAGGCGCCGCATAGTCCTTTATCAGAACTAACAACTACAAGTGCAACCTTGGGGTTTTCTCCCGTAGCTTTTCTTAGCAAGGGGTGAAGGCTCAACAAAAAGTGTTCAGCATCTTCAGTTTTCATTCCTTCGGTTTTTGATGCAAGATCTTGCATCAACCTTCCACTTAGTTGATCAATTTTTTCAGCAAACGGTCGTGCGTTGGTGATCAAATCTTGAGCTCGTCGGAGCTTTGCTGCAGAAACCATTTTCATGGCTTTAGTGATTTGCTGAGTGCTCTTTACACTCGAAATCCTTCTGCGAATATCCTTAACTGATGCCACTTACGCTCTTTCCTTCCTTTTCCAACTAGCTATCAGTTGAAAATTGTTTGCCGAAAGTTTCAAGCAATGAAACAAGTTCCGATTGAAGGTCCTTGTCTAAAGCTTTCTTTTCAGACAGTTTTTTAGAGAAGTCAGATCCTTGACTCTGAATGAACGCTAAAAGTTGCTCTTCAAAGTCCTTCACTTTGTTTACCGGAACTGTATCAAGGTAACCTTGTGTTACAGCAAAGATAACGATGATTTGGTTCTCAACATCCATCAGAGAATATTGTCCCTGCTTAAGAATTTCTTGAAGTCGAATCCCTCGATCAAGCTGTCTCTTCGTTGCTGGATCCAAGTCAGAACCGAATGCAGCAAAGGCCGCCAATTCTCTAAATTGAGCGAGCTCCAAACGAAGTGGTCCGGCTACTTTTTTCATTGCCTTAACCTGAGCATTACCACCCACACGAGAAACAGATAGACCTGCGTTCACCGCAGGACGAATTCCCGAATAAAACAAATCGCTTTCCAAGAATATCTGACCATCCGTAATAGAGATTACGTTAGTAGGAATATACGCTGAAACGTCACCGGCTTGAGTTTCAATAATTGGAAGGGCCGTCAAAGAACCGCCACCTTCTTCGTCACTCATTTTTGCTGCACGCTCCAATAAACGGGAATGAATATAGAATACGTCTCCAGGAAACGCTTCACGCCCCGGAGGTCTTCTTAACAACAATGAAAGCTGACGATAGGCTTGAGCTTGTTTTGTTAAGTCATCATAAACAATAAGAGCATGCTTACCATTGTCGCGATACCACTCACCAATTGCAGCCCCAGTGTAAGGAGCAATAAACTGAAGTGGCGCTGCTTCAGATGCACCGGCCATAACAACCGTTGTATATTCTAAAGCTCCTGCGCTACGTAGTTTTTCAACAACCAAAGCAACCGTTGATTGCTTTTGACCAATGGCAACGTAAACACAAAAGACTCCTTTGCCCTTTTGGTTAATAATCGTATCAACCGCTACCGCTGTTTTTCCAGTTTGACGGTCACCGATGATCAATTCACGTTGACCACGGCCAACTGGGATAAGAGCATCAATAATTTTAATTCCAGTTTGAAGAGGCTCAGTTACCGGCTGTCTTTTGATAATGCCTGGCGCTTTTGTTTCAACAACTCGGGTTTCGGTTGTTTGAATTGGGCCTTTACCATCAATAGCAATACCAATCGCGTTGACCACTCTTCCGGCCATTGCTTCACCGACAGGAATCTGAAGGATCTTACCTGTTCTTTTGACGGTATCCCCTTCACGAATATCAGTATCTTTACCGAAAATCGCTACACCCACGTTACCTTCTTCAAGGTTTAGAGCTAAGCCTTTGAGTCCGCCTGACATTTCAAGCATTTCACCACTCATACAGTTATCAAGACCATGAACACGGGCAACACCGTCACCAACACTAATAATGGTGCCGGTTTCGCTTTGTTCCACGCGGGTTTCATAATCACCAATTTGTTTCTTGATGAGTGCGCTGATTTCTTCTGCTCGAATTTGTTGCATCAGTTAACTACTCCTTTTTTCCTATGCCTCTGCGTGCAGAAGCTCTTGTTTCAATTCGTTCAAATTTGACTTCAACGAAGCGTCAATACTTCGTCCATCTACATTAACAATGAGGCCCGCCACCAACGCTTCGTTGATGGTCACTTCCAAGTTCACCTTTACATCTAGAGCGGCTTCAAGAACTTGAGTGATCTTCTCTTTTTGAGCTTGGCTCAACTCATAGGCCGTTTGGACATGGGCCTCTTTGGTCTTTCTTGAGTTCAAATAAAGCTGTCTAAACTCTTCGTTCACTTCAGCCAATAACGAGAAACGATCCTTCTCCGCCAATAGCTTTAAAAAGTTGATCATTTCTTTAGAAAAGGAAAGCTTTTCAAATATTTCGGAGAAAACCTTCAACTTCTCGTCAGAAGTGAAAATCGGGCTCTTAGCTAGATTCTTTAATTTCAAATCTTCTTCAATTAATGCGTTGAGCTCTTCCAAGTTTTTTGAAAACTCATCGGCACTTCCGTTTTTAACAGTCGACCAAAGAGCTTTTGCATAACGCTTTGCAATCAATTTTGAATTAGACATGAAAAACCCTCGAAGCCTCTCTTACAAATTTATCCACCAATTGAGAATGAAGTTTTTTAGTGAGGTCTCCGCCAGATTTTTTATCAGCATTCAAAGACTCCATAGTTTTTGCCAACGAAGCTTCGACAATATCTTGGCGCAATTTGTTTTGATAAGAAGTCACTTCTGACTTGGCGGCTAATTTAGCATCGGCCAAAATTCTTTCGGCCGTTTTCTCAGCCTCTGAAATTAACTTTTCACTCAACTTACGACCTTCATGCTCGACCTTTGAAATCAAAGCCTGCTTTTCATCATCGATATTTTTAATTTTTTCTCGAGCCTGCTGAATTTCAACTTGAAGTGCAGACAGCTGCTCCTTGGTTTCGATAAGTTTTTGTTTAATTCCGCTTCTTCTGCTTTCAAGCGCGCCCTTTATTGCAGTTTTGCCGAAAAAATAGACAATTCCAACAATCACAGTGACGTGAGCTAACGTATACCATTCCTTAACAGACCAAGCTGCGGCTTCGTGTCCAACTGACATTTGATTAAGCCTCCGTCCTTGGCGCTGTTTTTGAAGATATTCCTGGCGCCGAAGAAACTGAAATTCGTTCAATTATTAGTTGAACAAAGGCATCAATTTCACCGCCAAGTTTTTGTTCCTCTACACCAAGTTGTTTTTGTAGATCGTCTCTCAAAGATCCAATCTGTTTTGCACTGTTATTACGAGCTTCGTTAAGTAGATTTCTTTGCTTTTCTACGGCCGAGGATTTTAAGTCTGAAAAGCGTTTGCTTGCCTCGCCTTGTGCGATTTTGATTTGTTGATTCAATTCAACTTTAATGGTTTGGAGTTCGGCTTGAATGTTTTTGATTTCCTTTTCTCTGCCCGCCATTCTTTTGTCGCGCTCGATAAGCGTGTTGGAAAGAGGCTTCAAACTTATGAAATAGTTAATGAGAAAAAATCCAAAAAACACCGCCATCATTAAGAAAAACGTTGAATCTAGACCTAGCTGTTCGACCATTGTGGAGAGCATATCGGCCGCTATATGAGCATCGCAGACCTTTACTGGTCAACCAAAAATTCAATCTTTTAGCGAGAACTCTTGAAGGAAAGTGCCTGCGCCATTAGCTCTCTAACATCTGGGTTTTGCCGTCAAAAAGACCGCCCTCTTCGATTTTAAAAACAGGGGCGCTAACAGCCCCTTTAACATGTCCAGTGGATTGTATTTCGACCCGAGACAAAGCAACGATATCTCCCTCAAGATGTCCGCCAACGACCACAGTGTCAGCTTCAATCTTGGCTTTGACCCTAGAATCTGGGCCCAGGATTAACGTATCTCTTGTAAGAATTTCACCAGTAAAAGTGCCATCAATTCGTACGACACCCTCAAAAACCAACCGGCCTTGAAATTCACATCCACGGCCGATAAGCGCCGTTATCTCTCCTGGAGCGAGTTCGACGGCTTTATAATCAATATCCTTGCTCACGAATTGGTTTTCCTCAAATCATGGACCAAGCGATTAAAAGAATCTTGGCCAGCATAAAAGATTTCGATCGTTCCTTTTCTTTCACTTCCGCGAATCTGAACCTTCGTTCCAAAAACCTGCCGCAACTCATCTTCGATGGCCAACAAATGGGCGCTCTTTTGATAGCTTTTCGCGTCGGAATTTTGGGGACTAGAAACACTTTGAGACACAGTTTTTTGGGTATTTTCAAGGCGGGTTCGGGCTTCAACGTCTCTGACGCTCAAGTTTTCGCTTAAGATTCTCTGGGCAAACTTCGAAATTTCTTCATCATTTTCTAGCGCCAATAAAGCACGGCCATGCCCTTCGGTTAGTCGCCCAGCCGAGATCAATTCTTTGACGTCTTCCGGTAATTTCAAAAGTCTCAAGGTGTTTGCCAAGGCAACTCTGGAAATTCCAAGTTTTTGAGAAAGCTGTTCTTGAGTTAAAGAATGGTCGCTAAGAACTTTTCCATACGCTCGAGCAAGTTCAATGGCAGAAAGTTCTTCACGCTGAATATTTTCGATCAAACTTGCTAAGTCGTTACTTTGTTTCGTGTGTGACTCTTCACGAATAATTGCCGGAACCTCAGTGAGTCCTGCAATTTTAGAAGCTCGAAAACGACGTTCTCCAGCTATAATTTGATAGCTTTTTTCGCCCATTTTTCTAAGCAAAATAGGCTGAATTAATCCCTGTTCTTTTATACTATCAGCCAACTCTTGCAACTTTGCCTCGTTAAAGACTTGTCGTGGTTGTTCAGAATTTGCAGATATCTCTTTCAGAGATATCTTGAGCATTCCAGATTTATCGACCTGGTCTTTAGCATTATCAACTTGCTGAGCTTCCTCTGCTTCGTCGGCACTATCCCCCAAAAGAGCGGCCAAACCGCGCCCTAAGGCACGCTTATCACCTGGTTTTTTATTAAAATTGCTTGGGTCGCTTGAAACTTCCATTAAAACTCCTAATTATATCAAATAGTTGGCTCTTTTTTGCCCAGTCTGTCGACCGGATCTGGCGGCAAAAAAGCCTGTTTCTGAGAGGGTTGCATTCTCAACCCCTGACTTCTAAGAATAAATTCCTTGGCTACTTCTATATAAGACCGAGCCCCCATGCAGTTTGGATCATAGATCACGCCGGGAATTCCGTGAGATGTGCTTTCAGCGAGTCTAACTCTTCTTGGAATAACGTTGTGATAGAGGCGATCCCCAACAAACTGCTTTATTTCATGATAAACCTGCTTGGAAAGGTTCGACCGAGAGTCAAACATTGTTAGCAAGATTCCATCTTCTTCTAACTTAGGATTCAAGCCTCGTTTAACCAGTTTAGCCGTTTGAAGAATGTTGGCTAAGCCCTGCATAGCAAAGAACTCACTTTGCATAGGTATCAGGTAGGAATCGCTAGCGGAAAGAGCATTAATCGTAAGCAAACCAAGAGAAGGCGGGCAATCGATTAAAGCAAAGTCAAAATTATCGAGATGCTCAGTAAAAGACTCCTTAAGTTTAAACTCTCTTGCTTTAACATCAACCAACTCTACTTCGGCACCAGCAAGATTGTTGTCTGAGGGAATCACATAGAGGTTTTTCACACTAGTCTCGCAGACATTTTCAACTAGCTTATTCTGGCCAACCAATGCGTGATAAACATTTTTACTTTCAATCAAGCTTGGATCAATATCAAGACCAGAGCTGAGATTCCCCTGAGGATCTAAATCTATTAAAAGAACCTTTTTCCCCATGAGGGCTAAGGCACCACCTAGATTTATTGTTGTAGTAGTCTTTCCAACCCCACCTTTTTGATTAATTACTGAGCATACCTTCATTAGATAGGTTTTAGTCTAGATCTTTGCCCTTTGGGAAGTAACTTATTATAAAAAAAGAGATATAATGAGTCACTGCGAAAGTCTGAAGCCTCATATAGGGGCAAAAGAGCGTCCGCCGGTGAGAATGCTCGTGAAACAAGGGTAAAATTGGGGTCAATCCTAGCAATTGTTTCACGTGGAACACCTTCAAAACGCCTATCGTCTACAAAAAGCCTTCCATTCAAGCCCTCAAGGGAACTTAATGCCAAGAAGAGAAAACTCGAACTCTTGGGGTCAGGCTCAATGCAGTAAGCCTTTCCTGTCGTGGACATACTTAACCAGGCCATTGCCATCCACCCGGCCCCTGCTCCTACATCAACAACTAGAGAGCCATCGACTATCTCGGGAGTGTTCTTTAGAGCCTCTCGGGCCTGAGAAAACAATTCGCATGGATCTAATCCACCGATTATATTGTGTTTTTTGCTCCACGTGCGAACAAGAGCCAAATAGGCTTCTGCATCAAATTGTTTCATGTGAAACAATTCCACCCTTACGGCCAACCAATTTAGCGATGTTTAACACTGCGGTAGGAGTAACTCCGCTAATCTGGGTCAACTCCCATACGTTCTTAGGCCGAATGGCTTTATATTTCTCTAAAACCTCCATTGAGAGACTAGCAATATTGTCTAGCTCAATGGAGGTATCTAACTCCCAGTCCTTTATCCTTTGCAGCTCGGCAATCTCAGCCTCGATACGCCCAAGATAGCCGGAGTATTTCGCCTCAATCTCTATTTGCTCCAAAGCACGCGTGCTGGAAGGCTCATATTCAATGCTTAACTCTTCCCAATTAACCTCAGGGCGTTTCAGGTATTCCTCTAAAGTAATTACCCGGTCAACACTAAGTCTAATCTTTTTCCCTCTTAAAACACTTCTTCCCTCATTAACTTCGAGAGTCTTTTGTTCGAATGCGCGAATCTGTTCGCTCGAGAGAAGCCCTAGAGATTTTCCCAGGTCCAATAGTCTCAAGTCAGCATTGTCTTCTCGCAAGTGCATTCTATACTCTGATCGAGATGTAAATAAACGATAAGGCTCTTCACTACCTTTGGTAGTAAGGTCATCTACTAAGGTTTCAATGTAACTGCGGGATCGATCCGGGCGAACAAAATCCTCTCCCAATAAAAAACAAGAAGCATTAATTCCAGCCCATAGACCCTGAGCCGCCGCCTCCTCATAACCAGATGTTCTATTTACTTGACCTGCTAGAAAGAGCCCTTGAGCGAACTGTGACATAAGCCCAAAATTCAATTGGGTGGGGTCGATAGAGTCATATTCAACAGCATACCCTGGGCGCAGAAGCTCAACACTCTCTAACCCATTGATACTACGAAGGTATTCCAGCTGAACATCGGCAGGAAGCGATGTGCTCATCCCGTTTGGGTAAATAAAAGGAGTACTGAGCCCCTCTGGTTCAATAAAAATTTGATGTCTTTCACGATCAGGGAAACGTTTAACTTTGTCTTCTATACTCGGACAATAGCGAGGACCTATCCCCTGAATGTCGCCCGAAAAAAGCGGGCTCTTATCCATGTTCGCGCGAATAATTTCGTGTGTTCGCTCATTGGTATAGGTCATGTAACAACACACCTGAGGCAAAGTGCTGTTTGAACTTTTCCATGAGAAAAATCTTCGTTCTGAATCTCCCCATTGCTTTTGAAGCTTAGAAAACTCAATTGTTCGCGCATCCAATCGCGCGGGCGTTCCGGTCTTCAAACGTTTTGTTCGATGACCTAAAAACTTAATGGAATCAGAGAGCGTATTGGAAGCCTTGTCTCCGAAACGGCCACCGACACTTTTCTCAAAACCACAAAACATCAACCCCTTCATAAAGGTCCCACTAGTAACCAAAGCGGCCCTACACTTAAGAATTGTTTGGTCCCCCAAGCGAACTCCGGTAATGCGAACCTGGCCTGAAACGCTTTCAGTCATGAGTTCTGTCGCCTCTGCCTCAACAATTCGAACAAACTCCATAGAGCGAACCTCTTGAATCATTGAAGCCGAGTAAAAATCTTTATCGCATTGAACTCTGGTTGAGCGAACAGAAGGGCCCTTTCGCATGTTTAAGCGTTTAGCCTGTATAGCAGCCCTATCTGCGGTAAATCCCATAAGACCCCCCAAAGCATCGATCTCATAGACAAGGTGACCTTTAGCAACACCACCAATGGCAGGGTTACAGCTCATAGCGCCAATCTTTTGGGCATCGAGAGTGACGAGAGCTGTTTGAAGCCCGCGGGAGTTCAAGGCCCTTAAGGCCTCAATTCCAGCATGCCCAGCACCTATAACCACCGCGTCAAAATCAACCATTGTCTAGCTCTTAGCAAACCCCAGGGAGAAGTATCAATCATTGATTTCAATCGCTCGAGCGAAAAAAACTCAAAAGATTGATCTTCTCCAAGCAAAACATTAAAAATGCGAAATGTCGGCATTTAGCTATTATGGACACAAAGGAACCGTCTCAGACCCAAAGGCATTCTACAGCGAAGAAAACTACGTTATTTGCAGAGGGGCAATGGACCAACAGCAAGTAACCGACCAAGAAATTGAACGCGGCCAATACGAGTTATATGCCCCCGCGCTGAAGAAGGGCGACATATTTTTTTGGGGCTCAAGAGTTATTCACGGCTCAATCGCCGGCACCAACAACAACCTACGAAGACGCTCTATAGCGGCACACTTTGTTCCAGAGGGAATGAAGGCGGGTAATCTCGAAACTGAGTTTCAACTAATTTATAAAAAAGAAAAGGGTCTTACCTACAACTTCCAGGATTTAGATCGCCAGAGAACAAGACGCTTTGGAAGGCGTTTTGTTGACTATTGGTTTTAAGCTTATTTTCCTAAACAAAATTGGCTAAAAATCTGCGCTATGTATTCTTCGCCTAGATCACGACCGGTGCAAAGTTTAATCAAGCGTTCAGTTTCTTGAAGTTCACTGGCAACCATTTCTAGCGGCTCTTCGTCTTTAAGAAACAAAATAGATCGCTCGATATGAACAGCAGCTTCTTTTAAATGTCTAAACTGCCTAGAACTCAAGATTGAATCTTGATCGAAATTAACTCGTTGAAGTTTGTTTCCAATTTTTTCATAAAGAAAGTCTTTAATGGGCTGGGTGTCTTTATGGGTAAAGTCAAAAGCTCCCAAAGAAACTTCATTGTTAGAGTCTGCATGAGAAAAAACTTCTATAACTGGAATCTGAAAATTCTTGAGTAAACTTTGAGAATATGTCTCACTATTCTGTCCGGCCTTCTTTACCCAAACAAGAACTTCAGCTTTTTCAATCACGGATAGTCCTTGTTGAATCCCCAAGCCTTCAAGACGATCGTGACCTTCAGTCGAAAGCAATTCTCTTAAACCAGCCGTATCGACCAACTTTGCTTTAAAAAAAGATGTCTTAAAATCTACTTCTACATAATCTCTAGTCGTTCCTTCTATGTCAGAAACTAAACTGCGGTCATTGCCGCAAAGAATATTGAACAGCGTAGACTTACCAACATTGGTTTCGCCAACAATGGCTACCCTTGGGAAGTTTATACTCTTAGCGAAGTTTTCATAGAAGTTAAGATACTCTTGAGCCTCAATATTTAGCGAGTTTAGGATATTCAAAGCCGCTTCCACATCATGGGACTGCTCCTCTTCGGCTTCAGGAAAATCAATCGCTGATTCAATTCTACCGCGAGCAACAAACACCTTTTGTTCAAACTTTTCTAAATTCTCTAAAGCTCGATTCTCTTCACCACTAGAAAAACCAAGCATCCTTGATGCAGCACGCGCATCAATACTTTCGCTTGCCAAACCTTCATTTAATCGCTCAGCTTCATCGAGTGTCATCTTATTGTTCAGATAGGCTCGGAAAGAAAACTCTCCTGGAAGAGCGGCTTGAGCTCCAAGTTTTTCACATTCGGTGATAATAGAACGAACAAAACTTCTAATGCCGTGGCAATGAATTTCTATAACGTCCTCGCCTGTAAAGGATTTAGGGCCCTCAAAATACAAAACAAGAGCTTGGTCTAAATTTGCTACTTTTCTATAACTTGCCATTCTAGGCAAAGGCAGAGAACCACCAACCATTGGTGCGAAGCTTTTTAAATCTTTTCCAGAAATTCTAAGAACGCAAATAGGGCCTCCACTTGCTGTTGCTTCCGCAACAATGGGGGCCCCATTTCGTTTAAAGTAATCTAAGCTCTTTAAAAGAGTTTGCTTTTCACTCATTTAATCTTCTTGAGGGTCGAAACGATCTTCTCCTGGTGCAAGTCTATTTCCAATATTGTCGTCGATTACTCGTTCTTTTTTAATAGGTGCTGCGACGTTACCGTTTACTTCGGGCTTATTGTCAGACACACCAAATGGATCATTCACAAAACTAAACCCTCCGCTTGAGTGGTTTGGCTGAACATCGCTTGGAAAGTTAACTCGCTCTTGCTTTTCTCTTCTTGGTCCGTTGTTACGTCCGCCACGGCCACCTCTATTATTATTGTTACGATCGCCACCGCCCCGAGGGCCACGGTCATTTCGAGGGCCACGATCATTGCGTGGTCCATCCTCTCGTTTTTGTCTGTGCTTAGAGTCAGCAACAAGCTTCACTCTAATTCGTTTAAAGGTTCCTTTACCAATACTTTCACTGGTGACTTCACCAAGGTCAGCTAGGTGTGTGTGAATAACTTTTCTTTCAGATGGGCTCAACGCTGGAAGGTAGGATGGCTTGCCGCCAGCATCAATTACCTTTTGCCGAGCGCGTTCGGCCATATCTTTTAGATTAACAATTTTCTTTTCTCGGAAACCATCAGAGTCAAAAGTTACTCTAAAGTTTTTCACGTCTTTTTCGTCTTCCAAGGCAGCATTTGCAACTCCTGCCTGACGCCTTAAAATCCTCATACTAATATGAGATAGCGCTTCAAGCATATTTGAATTCTTAGTTAAAAACTCTTCAGCTTCCTCACCAACGATTTCAAAATGGGCGAGGACATCATCACGGTCCTCTGGCTTAAATTCGATGTCGTAGCCGATCAACGCTGGAAGTTCCTCTAAAAAGCCATCTAAAGTAGCTCCCTTAACTTCCTTTTGAGATTTAATACCAAATAGATTGAGGGCAGATTTTACAATTCTTGACATATATTTATGCTCCTTCTTGAACAGTTTGAAGATTAGTTTGTGATCGTCGGAACAAGAACTGCTGGAACGTACCTAAAAAACTACTTACAACAAGATACAGACATAGTCCCGACGGCCAGTCTTTAGCCATAAAACCAAAGACAAAATACATAACGAACATTACTTTTTTCATGTCCGGCATTCCCGGTTGATTCATTGTTGGCTGTGGAGTGAATTTCATCATCAACAGCAAAGAAGCCGTCCAAAGGATCGGCAAAACGTAAAACGGATCTTTATAGGATAAATCTTCAATCCACCAAACAAATGGGGCCTGGTAAAGATCAATAGCATTTGAGAGCGACCCATAAAGGCCAATAAATATAGGCATTTGAAGTAAAAGAGGCATGCAGGAACCCATTGGGTTCACCTTTTCAGTTTTATAGAGGCCCATCATTTCTCTATTCAACTGCTCCATTTGCGCTCGATCTTTGCCATATTTCTTCCTTAAAGCTTCGATTTTGGGCTGAATATCCTTCATTTTTTGCCCAGATTCGAAAACTTTTCTATTTAATGGCCAAAAGACTAGGCGAACTAAAACGGTTAGAGCAATAATAGACCAGCCAAAATTCTTAAACAAAAGGTTAAGTTCTTCTAAGCACCAAAGCATAAAGCGGCCCACTGCCGAAAACCAACCCATTTCCACAGCGTCTACTAGGTCTTTGCGAATACTCTTCAAAACAGAAATGTCTTTTGTGCCGATATAAAGATCAGACTCAAAAACCATGGTTTGCTCGCCCAAATCAACAAGCGGATATTGATATGCAATTCTAAAACGCCTTTGGCCTTCAGCGACAGCCTCTCCATCAATGGGAGTAACTGCTAGGTCTGGATTAAACTTACCCTTAGGTAAAACAATCGTCGTAAAATATTTATCGCCCCAAGAAGACCAATCTAATTTTCCTTTGAAAACTTTTGTCTCAAAAACTTTATCGCCCTGTAAATCATCTGTTTCTCCATCTAACTTAAAATCTAAAATTTTGAAATCAAAACGATTGCCTTCGCCTAATCGGGCGACTTGCTGCCAAAATACGGTCCCTTCAAAAGACTTGATTCCAGAAAGAGAAAGAGACGACGAATAAACGCCTTCCTGTTCGGAAGCCTGTTGATACTGAAGGGAGCAGGTGATGCCTTCGAAACGGCCACTAAAAGTTAAATTACCTTTATAGTTTAGACTGCTTAAACACTTCTGAACGGCTGGGTTGGTAGAACTCCAAGACAAACCATCTTTTAAAATCTCAACGGGGATCTTTTCTGCAGTTCCTCGTTGAAAATAATCATTAAATGTAGCGTTGACCAATGTTCCGTTAGACATAAGTCGGACTTGTCTCTTTGAGCCGAGAGACAAGGTTTCTACTTCTTTCAATTCATTAATTTCGTTTGTAACAACATTCATTGAAACATTGTCAGAAGAAGCTTCTGCTTTGGTTGTTTCATTTTGAATTGCGCTAAGGTTATTCGTTGTATCTGATTTCTGTTCAACAGCTTTCTCGGTTTGTTTTTGAGCTGCAAGCTTTTGATTATACGGTCGCAATATAAAAAGATCATAAGCAATCAATAAAGCAATCAAAGCAATAATTATAGACCAGTTTCTTTTCATCGGTGAGAACCTCTCATTTGTGGAGCATCGTCAAAGTATTTAGTAGATGGAAACAATGGGTTACAACGCAACAGTCTCCAAGTAATTAAAAAAACCGCAAAAATAAAATTCGTATTTTTCATACAATCTTTTGCATAAACAGAACACGTAGGATGAAAACGACAGCTGTGCGTTTGATTGCCCGAGATGGCAATCAAAAACGGTAAGACAAAAACCTTATAAAATAAATGTAATCCGTCTAAAACTAATTGCTTAAATTTGCCTGCTCTAAAACTCGATTCCAATACTGTGGAGTAACTGGATTTTGAATTTTGTGCTGGCGTAATAGTCGTATCCATAGACCTTTACCTTCTGGAAGAGAACCTAGGTAGGTCTTCAAAGAATGTTTCAAGATTCTCTTCAATCGATTTCTTTTTACTGAGTTGCCACAGGTTCTTGGGATAGAAACAATGAGAGGTCTCATATGACGGTGCTGGCTACCAAACTCAATTGGGCAAACCACTACACCGCTTTTCCTAACTCCCCGACCCGTAGGTCGAAAGCGCCTGTATTCATTCATTTAAACTACTCGAGTCTTAGAAGAAACGCTTACAGTAAGCCTCTTGCGACCTTTTCGACGTCGGGCGCTAAGCACCTTTCGTCCGCCTGGACTGGCCATTCTTTTTAGGAAGCCATGCTCACGTTTTCTTTTTGAACGACTCGGTTGATATGTGCGTTTCATATAGGCTAAGGGTTATTCCACAACTAGTGGATGCTTTTCAACAAAGAACTCAAAGGTTAGGAAAATAATGACAGAAATGTTCAATTCGCTACAAGATAGCCTCGAAAGCCCTTCAGAAAAGCTCGTCAAAACGGTATCTGGAGAAGTTCTCACTCCTAAATACTCCTTTGAAAATTTTGTTGTAGGCAAAAGCAATCAGTTTGCACACGCCTCTGCTATGGCGGTTGCCAATAAATTAGGTGTTTACAACCCACTTTTCATTGTCGGGAAAACCGGTTTAGGAAAAACTCATCTGCAAAAAGCTATTGGATATCGGCTACTTAGCGTAGACCCTGCAAAAAGAGTCTGTTACGTCTCAACTCAACACTTTATTGAAGAAGTAATTTCAGCCTTAAGGGACGTTAAACTAACGGAATTAAAGGAAAAATATCAAAATGGTGTGGATATTTTATTGATGGATGACATTCAATTTTTATCCCGAGCTCACTCAACTCAAGACCAGTTTTTCAATGTTTTCAACGCGTTATTTGATTCAGGCAAACAAATTGTCGTCACTTCAGACCGATATCCAAAAGAAATTGCCGATGTTCATGATCGAATCATTTCACGATTTGAATGGGGAATGGTGGCTGACATTGAATCTCCTGAACTTGAAACTAGAGTGGCCATTCTAAAATCTAGAGCTGAAGCAGACAATATTCCTTTGTCAGATGAAGTCGCCTACCTAATAGGTAACTATGTTAAAGCGAACGTGCGCGAACTTGAAGGTTGCCTCACTAAACTTGCTGCACATGCCGCCATCTATAATGTAGAGATAACCTCTGATTTAGTTAAAAAAGTTCTCAAATCCTACATCAGCGAAAACCGACGAATCGTTAACATCGACAATATCATTGCGGTTGTAGCCCAGTATTACTCACTTAAAGCATCAGATTTAAAAGGTTCTTCTAGAAAAGCCCCTGTAGCCAAAGCCAGACAGGTCGTTATGTCTTTAGCCCGCGAGCTTTCAAACATGAGTTGTAGTGCAATAGGGCAGGCGCTTGGTAACAGACACCATACAACGATTCTACACGGCACTGAATTTATCTCTAATCTTCAAGAAAAAGACTCCGTTTTTAAGAATCAGCTTGGTCAAATTCGCTCGCAATTGATGGACAACCTGTGAATAACTAATGAATAGTTTTGTGGATAACTTGGGGATAATGAATGAATTGCACTATTCACCTTGTTATCCAATTTGCCTATCCACAGAGTTATCCACAGATATTAATGTTTGTTTTCAGTTACTTAAGTCCCTCTATTCAATATATCCGGCAAGACAACTATAATTAACAACAACTATTAATATTTATAGTAATGTAGCCACTAAGCTTGTAATATCGTGAGCAAATGCCCAATTTGGATGGTCAAAGATGGAAATAAATGTAGATAAAAAGGAGCTTCTAAAAGGATTAGAGAAAACTCTTAGTGTTGTCGAAAGACGAAACACTATGCCTTCCCTGAATCATGCATTGTTGGATGTAAAAGAAGAAGTTCTACAAATATCAGCAACAGATCTAGAAATTTTTGTCAGTGCAAATGTTTCATGTAGAACTCTTCAAGATGGAAGAATCGCAATCCCTGCCAAAAATTTGTTCGATATCATTAAAGAGTCTGATGACGAAAAAGATTTGTTCATCAAAGTTATTGATGCCAATCGTGTAGAAATCAGATCAGGAAAAAGTGTTTTTAAACTTTTAGGACTACCTGCTGATAATTTCCCTCATTTTAAAACTTCGCCAAAAGGTCAACTTAGCACCGGTAAGTTGAATACGAAGATGTTCTTAAGGCTTCTTCAGCAAACTGAACATTGTATCTGCACTGAAGAGTATCGTTACGCTTTGACAGGTATCTATTTTGAATCAGATGTTGGTGAGGATGGTAAAAAAGTTCTTAAAACAACGTCAACAGATGGTCATCGATTAGCTCTTATGGAATTACCACATGAAGAAATCGGAGATCTCGATTTGAAGAAGGGGCTCATCATCCCTAAAAAGGGTGCTGTAGAGTTAAGAAAGCTTTTAGAAAGCTGTGATGATGAAGAATTTGAACTTACTTGTGATGAAAACTTAATTAGAGCAAATGTCTCTGGTAACAAACTTTGGATCAGACCTATTGATAGTGAATACCCAGATTGTAAAAGAGTAATTCCAAAGGCTTTGCCAAGTCGTTTGTATGCAAACCGAAAAGAACTTCTTATTGGTTTAAGAAGAATGGCACTTTTAGTTTCTGACCGTTCAATGGTTGTAACTTTTGATTTTAAAAAAGATAGCGTTATGCTGTCAACAAACAATCCTGATTTAGGCGAAGCTAAAGATGAAATTTCAGCTCGCTTTGAGGGTGAAGAAGTTAAAACAGGCTTCAATGTAAGATTTTTCATTGAAGCTCTTAACAATCTTCACGGTGAGGAAGTTGAAATTGAACTGGGTGAAAAACTTCAACCCGCCTTGTTGAAGAGTAGTGAAGATCCAGGATATAGAATTGTTGTTATGCCAATGAGACTTTAAGTCTTGATGGAAAACCGGTGAAAATCACCCGAGTACAAATTAGGTCTTTTCGAAACATAAAAGAATCTTCCTATATTCCAAATGATGAATTAAATGGCTTTTGGGGTGAAAACGGTCAGGGTAAAACCAACTATTTAGAAGCTCTTTATGCGAGTTTTCGCTTAAAGAGCTTTCGACCTTATTGTTCAAAGAGTGACTGGTTTCCAAGTAATGATGAACAAATTGAAAACTCTAAAATTCAAATCGATTTAATCGACAGTAGAGGTTTAGAAATTCAGCTTTTGTTGATAAGTGATGAACAAAAGCGCTGGAAACTTTTTTATAATGGAAAAAAGGCCAGTATTGCTCGTATTCGTGAGTTGATACCCATTATTGTCTTTTCTCCAGATGACCATTCGTTGATAAGAGGCGGCCCGGAGGGACGCCGAGAGTTTATAGATGAGTTATTCACGGATGTAGCTCCAGGTTATGGCGAAGTCCTTTCACGTTATCAACGGACCATTAAACAGCGTAATGAGCTTCTGAAGCGATTGAGACGTGAAGAAATCTACGAAAGCGATGAATTGATCAACTGGACAAGGGTTTGTGCTCGAGAAGGCGCTGAGCTTTGTCGTCTACGTGAAGAACTTTGGCCTGAGTTTAAACAATCTTTCCTAAAAATTAGTCATGAAATATTGGGAGAGCGCTTAAAAGATATCCACATATCTTTCCACAATGACGTATTTGAAAAAATGGGGGCTCATAACGAATCTATGATCTTTTCAGCTTTAATGGATGAAAAGATGAAGGATATTGCAACAGGATGGACCCATCGAGGCCCGCACAGAGATGATTTTTTGATATCTATTGCAGAAGATTCTTTGGCAAAAACTCATGCTTCCCAATCACAAGCTAGATTGCTCGCTTTGGCGCTAAAATGGACTCATGCAGAGTTCCTAAGAAGGCAAAGAGATGAGCCAGGAATATTCCTTATTGATGACCTTTCGAGTGAGCTTGATGCGGTGCACAGAGATCAGCTTTTCTCTAGAATTATCAAGCACTCAGGACAGCTATTTCTTTCTGGTACAGAGCATAGTTTAGTCGACTTAAAAGACTTTTCGGACTACACCTATTGGGAGGTCCAAAAGGGCCGTATACAGCAATTAAAACATGGAAAATACTCAAGGATCTCAACCACCCAACGATGCTTATGACTCCTCCCAGATTAAGGTTTTGGAGGGGCTCGACGCTGTCCGAAAGCGTCCTGGAATGTACATTGGCGATACAGGTAATCGCGGTCTTCATCACTTAGTCCAAGAGGTCATCGATAACTCTGTTGATGAAGCTCTTGCTGGATATTGTAATGAAATCTTCGTAACTATTCACGTCGATAACTCTGTCACGGTTGAAGACAACGGTCGAGGTATTCCAACCGACATCCATCCTGAATCTGGAATGTCAGGTGCTGAGCTTGTTCTTACGAAATTGCATGCTGGTGGAAAGTTTGATGGCAAAGCCTACAAAGTTTCTGGTGGTCTACACGGCGTTGGCATTAGTTGTGTAAATGCTCTTTCTGAGTGGCTTAAAATTAAAATCAAAAAAGATGGAAAAATTCACGCAATGCAATTTGCGCGAGGTGTTCCAAAAGCGCCACTTGCTCAAACTGGACAAACCGAAGATCGTGGAACAACCGTTACTTTTAAGCCAGATCCAGAAATATTTGAAACAACCGAATATAATTACGAAACACTTACATCGCGATTTAGAGAATTAGCTTTTCTAAACCCGAAGTTGAAAATTCATATTACTGATGAAAGAAATGATAAAAAAGCGGAGTTCTATTACGCCGATGGTATCAAGTCTTTTATTGCGCATTTGAATAAATCCAAAAAGCCGATTCATGAAGATGTAATTTATCTTGAGGGTGAAGTTGATGGGCAAATGCTTGAGTTGGCCATGCAGTGGAATGATGGCTACAAAGAAACAGTTTTTAGTTTTGCTAACAACATTAACACCATTGAAGGTGGAACCCATTTTCAAGGTTTCAGAACAGCACTCACAAGAGTGGTTAATAAATTTGCTGAGCATTATAAATTAACTAAAGATTTAAAAGGAACTCTCGAAGGTGATGATTGTCGAGAAGGATTGGCCGCAGTCATTAGTGTTAAGCTCCCGGAACCTCAATTTGAAGGCCAGACAAAAACCAAGCTTGGCAACTCAAACATAAGAAGACTTGTAGAAACAGTTACCTTTGAGAGAATCAGTTCTTATTTTGAAGAAAACCCTGCTCAAGCTAAACGCATTATTGGAAAAGCTTTAGATGGGGCACGAGCTCGTATTGCCGCTAAAAAAGCGCGTGAATTAACACGTCGAAAAACAGCTCTAGATTTTTCAGGACTTCCTGGAAAGATGGCCGATTGTCAGGAAAAAGATCCTGCGCTTTGCGAACTATATCTAGTTGAGGGTGATTCAGCGGGTGGTTCGGCTAAGCAAGCACGTGAACGAAAGAATCAAGCAATTTTGCCGCTAAAGGGTAAAATCCTAAACGTTGAAAAAGCGCGTCTTGATAAGATGCTCAATAGTGAAGAAATTAGAACCTTAATCACGGCTCTTGGGACGGGAGTATCTAGTTCTGGGACAGGTTTTGATCTTTCGAAGCTTCGTTATCATAAAATTGTTTTAATGACAGATGCCGATGTTGATGGTGCTCACATTAGAACGCTATTGCTAACTTTCTTTTACAGAAAAATGCCTGAAATAATTGAGCGTGGGCACTTATACATTGCTCAACCACCTCTTTATAAAGTTAAAAAAGGTAAAACAGAGTTTTATGTGAAAGATGATAAAGCTCTTCAATCCTATTTGATTGAAGAGTCTTTAGAAAAATCTCAATTGGTGAATCAAAATGGTTCTTCTTTGTCTTCTGAGGACTCGAAAAGAATTCTTTTTCAAATGCAAAAATTTCAAAAAGTTTTTGATGTTCTTTCAAGAAAAGCTGATCCAAGGATTTTGAAAGCTCTTTTCTTAGATGGGCATCTTTCTAATGAAGAATTGCTGTTGAGTAGAGAAACTTTAGAAGAAATTGCTCAAAAGGTTTCTAAAAAAGTCCCAGAAATTAGTTTTGAAATTAAAGAAGATGGCGAAGACTCTAATGTCTTCAAGCTTATCTTTATGTCTCGAATACAAGGGGCAAGATATCAAACTGAAATTAAAAACACCTTTATGGAAAATCCAGATACTGAAGAAGCATTAAGACTTCTTAGTTTTGTTCAAGAGCTAGGTGGACGACCTTTCAATCTTAAAACTGATGATGTTTTAGAAGAATACAATGACCCGAAAGAGTTGCTCAATTTCGTTTTGGAACGAGGCAAAGAAAAAATGTATATTCAGCGCTATAAGGGTTTGGGTGAAATGAACCCAGAGCAACTTTGGGAAACAACCATGGACCCGAAGAAACGAACCCTCTTGAAGGTTGGCGTAGACGATGCGGCTGCTGCTGATGAGATTTTTTCAATCTTGATGGGCGATGATGTTGAATCGCGCAGAAACTTTATTGAAACCAATGCTCTTAAGGTTAGAAACCTAGATATTTAAGGCGTTTGACTTATGGAAGAAAATAAAAACGACCACATTAAAGTAATTAAACTCGAAGAAGAAATGCAAGGAGCATACTTAGAGTATGCCATGTCGGTTATTGCCGGCCGAGCTCTTCCAGATGTTCGAGATGGTTTAAAACCTGTTCATAGAAGAATTCTTTTTGCTATGAATGAGCTTGGCAATACTTACGATAAAAAATACTTAAAGTCTGCCCGTGTTGTGGGTGACGTTATTGGTAAATACCATCCGCATGGTGACTCTGCTGTTTACAATGCCATGGTTCGAATGGCACAAGATTTCTCACAACGCTATCCTATAATCGATGGTCAAGGTAACTTTGGCTCTATAGACGGCGATAGTGCGGCCGCTATGAGATACACAGAGTGTAGAATGTCTCGTCTAGGTGGAAACATTCTTACGGACATTGAAAAAGATACTGTTAGTTTTATTCCAAACTATGATGGAAGCATGTCAGAGCCTAGGGTTCTGCCTACTCGTATTCCTAACCTTTTAGTGAATGGATCGAGCGGTATAGCAGTGGGGATGTCTACGAACATCCCTCCACACAACATTTCAGAAATTCTAAAGGGCTGTATTGCTGTTGTTGATAACCCTGAAATTGATCTTGAAGAATTAATGAAAATTATTCCAGGGCCAGATCTTCCTACATCAGGAATTATTTCCAATGTAGGTGGAATTAAAAATGCTTATCGATACGGCCGAGGCTCTTTCGTGATGAAGGGGCGAGCTGAAGTTGAGGCTTGGGGCAAAGACCGAGAAGCGATTATTGTTACTGAGCTTCCATATCAGGTAAATAAAGCAAATTGGATTGAGTCTATAGCACACTATGTTCGCGATAAGGTGATTGAAGGAATTTCTGACCTTAGAGATGAATCGTCTCGAGATGATATTCGAGTCGTTATTGAACTAAAAAAAGGTGAACAAGCCCAAGTTGTTTTAAATACGCTTTATGCGAAGACTCAGTTAAAAACTAGCTTTGGAATTATTCTTCTGGCCATTGATAACGGAAGACCTAAGCTTTTTAACCTCAAGGAGTGTATACAGTCCTTTGTTGATCACAGAGCAGACGTAGTAACACGAAGAACGGTCTTTGAATTAAATAAAGCAAAAGCACGAGAACACATCTTATTAGGTTTAAAAATTGCTCTCGATAATATTGATGAAGTTGTAAATTTAATAAAGAAAGCTGATTCTGCTCAAGCAGCAAGAAGTGGCTTACAGAACCGTTTTGGAATGAGTGAAAAACAAGCACAAGCTGTGCTTGATATGAGGCTTCAAAAATTAACAGCTTTAGAAACGCAAAAACTTGTAGATGAACTTGAATCTATCATGAAGCAAATTGCAGGGCTTAATCTCATTTTGAGCAGCAACGAAGAGCTTTATAAAGTTATTAAAACAGAGTTGAACGAAGCCTTGGAAATTTACGGAGATGAAAGACGATCCGAAATTTCCTATGATGAAGAACGAGGTTATGACGTTGAAGACTTTGTTCGAGATGAACAAGTTGTTGTTACTGTATCTAAAGCTGGATATGTGAAACGTGGTTCTGTAGATGCCTATAAGGCGCAGGGTCGTGGAGGCAAGGGGATTCGTGGCGCTGCCACCGGTGCGGATGATGATTTTGTTAGCGATTTGTTTGTAGCCTCTACTCTTTCTTATTTGCTCTGCTTCACAAACACTGGAAAGCTTCATTGGTTGAAGGTTCACAGAATTCCTGAAATGAGCCGCACAGCTCGTGGACGTCCGATTGTTCAGTTCTTACAATTAGAGAAAGAAGAAAGAGTATTATCTATTCTTCCGGTTGCAGAGTTTTCTGAAGATAAATTTATTGTGATGGCAACTAAACAAGGCATAATTAAAAAGACTGACCTTATGGCTTTTAAAAATGTTCGAGCCAATGGAATCATTGCATTGAGCGTGGATGAGGGCGATGAGCTCATCGATGCAGCTCTTTGTGAGAGTAATGATGATGTGTTTTTAGCAACATGCAACGGTCAAAGCATTCGCTTTGCTGAGTCTGATGTTCGAGCTATGGGAAGAACCGCTCGCGGAGTCAAAGGAATTTCTCTTTCTAAAGAAGACCGAGTTGTTGATATGGCGATCATTCCCCACGCTAATGCTAGTGAAATCTCTTTATTGAGCATTTCAACGAAGGGATATGGAAAGAGAACTCCGTGTTCTGAGTATAGAAAACAAGGTCGTGGTGGTTCGGGAATCATTAATATTAAAGTAAGCGATAAAATTGGCGAGCTTGTCGGAGTTAAGAAAGTTAGAGCCATTGATGATGTTTTAATCATTAGTAACGTTGGTCAATTAATTAGAACGCCGGCTTCGAGCATTTCTGAAATTGGTAGAAATACCCAGGGTGTGCGTGTGATTCGTGTCTCTGAAGGCGAGCAGGTTAATGCGGTTGCCGTTGTGCAGGAAGTTGATGAAGTTGACGCTGAGGACAAAACTGTTCATTAAGAAAGTTTGCCTTTCTACGGCTCTTTTTCTTGTCTTCGGTTGTTCATTAAATGTTCCCGAAAAGCATTTTAAGCTAGGCGAGGAATATTTTTTGCAAGGGCAGTTTAAGCGTTCTGTTGAAGAGTATTCAAAAGTCATCGAAATAGAGCCAAAAAAGAGAATGGCGCTTACCGCCTTGGATCGAATTGCTGAAATACAACGGAACAAACTTAAAGATCCAGCAAATGCGATTGTGGCACTACGCCGAAAATTTAACTTGTCAAATGAAGCAGATTCTAAGATAGGCACCTTAAGGCTGATCGCTGACATATATAGAGAAGACTTAGAAGATCCTCGAAAAGCAGCTGAAGAATACCAAAAAATCTATAATGAGTTTGGCCTTGAGACCAATGATGCTGATCAAATTATTTTGAATTTTGCAGAAGTTCTTAAAGAGGCACAAATGTTTAGTTCAGCAGCTATTCGATACCAAGAGTTTTTAACTAAGTTTCCCGGACACAAGCTCGGACCAAGAGCAATGCTCAACATGGGAACAGCTTTGCTGTCTGCAGGAAATTTGGACAAGGCCCAACAAGAGTTAAAAAAAGTAAATGATCAGTTTAGCGGAAGAGCCGAATATGACTCTTTGGTAGCAGAGTCTCTCTTTGCCATGGGAAATCTTTTTGAAGAAAAAGATGATTTAGATAGAGCAATTGAACTATATAAACTCGCTAGCCAGGCTTATCCAAATCCGGCAGTTGTGGAGTTGAAGATTAAAGCATTAGAAAAAAGAAGGAAAGAAAGAAACTTATGACGCTTTCTTTAGAAAAATCTAAACAGGCTCATCAAAGAGCTCAAAAGGTTATTGTTGGCGGTGTGAATTCTCCCGTTCGAAGCTTTGCTAGAGTGGGTAGGACTCCTTTGTTGGCATCTCACGCAAGCGGTGCACATGTTTTTGATTTAGACGGAAATAAATACATCGACTTAGTTTTAAGCTATGGCCCTCATCTCTTTGGACATGCGCATCCCTTGATAGTGGAAAGAATTCATGAGGCTGCAAAAAAGGGGTTAGGTTTTGGGTTAACCACGGAAGTGGAAATTGAGTGGAGTGAGAGATTGCTAAAACACTTCCCAAATTTAGATCGTGTTCGAGCTATGAATTCAGGCACCGAGGCTTGTATGACAGCTATACGTCTAGCTCGAGGATATACGAAAAAAGAAGTTATTCTGAAGTTCTCGGGACACTACCATGGTCATGTTGACTGGTTGATGGTGGACTCTGGCTCTGGCATTGCCACACTTTCGAACGAGTTGAATCCTGACTCAGATGGTTTACCTAAATCTGTGGCAGAGAGTGTAAGAGTTCTACCCTTTAATAGTGAGATTTTACTTGAAGAGTTTTTTAAAGAAGAGGGCGACAATTTAGCTGGTGTGATTTTGGAGCCTGTTATGGGAAACATGGGTGTTATCCCAGCTAAAGTTGAATGGCTTGATAGACTGAGAAAGCTGTGCACGGCCCATAAAGCGGTTCTTATTTTAGATGAAGTTATGAGTGGCTTTCGAGCTTCCTCAACCTCTGCACAGGGGCTCTACAATATTAAGCCAGACTTGTGCTGTTTGGGAAAAGTTGTGGGAGGTGGAATGCCTGTTTCCGCCTTAGCTGGGACTCAAGAGATAATGGAGTGTCTTGCGCCCATGGGAAAAGTTTACCAAGCGGGAACTTTGTCGGGTAATCCAGTGGGAATTGCTGCCGGACTTGCCATGCTTGATTTGATAGAAAAGGAAGAACCATTTTCGCAGATGGAAGAATTAGGCTCTTGGACTCAATCGATTTTTGAATCTGCCATTGAAAAATACAAGATTGATGCCAACGTTATTCGAAGGGGATCCATGTTTAGCGTGTTTTTTAGAAAGCATAATCCAGAGAATGCTCGTGATGCGACGGATATAAACCATGAGCTGTTTTCTCGTTATTTCTGGGCAATGATAGAAGAGGGAATAATGATTCCTCCTTCATCTTACGAAGCTTATTTTTTGTCGACGGCTCATGGGGCGGCCTTAAAAAACGGTCTTGAGGGCAAAGTTGATCGTGTCTTTAAAAAAATCAGCTAAAGGAAAAAGAGGCGGGATGTTCTTGCTGGGGCTGGGCATGTCCCTTGGGCTAGAAATAGGTGTAGCCGCAGGTGGCGGCTGGTGGCTTGGGGCCATGTTGGATGATCATTTTGGATTCAAATCAATTTTTCGAATTTCTTTGATGTTCCTCTTTTTTTCAGTTTCAATCTTCCACGTTATAAAGGTCTTTGAAGGGATATCTTATGATGATGAGTGAAATATTCAGTTTTCAGCTAAACGATGTGGCCTTTGGTGTTGCCACAGGTCTGGTTTCGACCCTTGGATTAATGCTTGGCGTCAAGATGATTTTTAAGGCTCAAGCAGAGAGCAATAAGTCTAATTTTTTCATGCTTTTAGGTGTAATAGTCTTGGTTTTGCAATTTGCACTTGCCGGATATCTGGTGTTTCTAGCGGTTCCAACTTTGAAAGGCCCTCTTGGCTTTGGTGTGGGCTTAATGGGAACGATGTTGCTGGTCACAATTGCTAGTAAATTCTTTCCAAATCAAAGTTAATTTCTAGAAATTATCCTTTTACAAATCGAGCTCCTAGACGTTAGAAGAGTGCCTGAAATGGCAGCTGGTTTTAAGGTTTGGGACCTCTTAGGAAATGAAGATATTACGGCTCATCCGCACATTGCGGCTGCAGGGATTACCGCAGGCCTTCTCATTGTTGGAGGCGTTGCCTACCGAGCGGCTTCATCTCGCGGCGACGCTTCTAAAATGTCCGACAACGACTTAGTTCCAAGTGCAAACTTGGGTATAAAAAACCTTTTTGAGCTACCCGGCGAGTTTGTTCAGAACTTAGCTAAAGATATTATTGGAGATCACTATGCGGCTTATCTGCCGATGATGATTTTTGTTTTTCTTTGGACGCTTGTGAATAACTTAATGGGATCGTTGCCTGGGTTTGGCTCGGCCACCGATAATTTGAATTCAACACTTTCAATGGGTTTTTTCGTTTTTCTTTATTACAACTTTGTTGGTTTTAAAGCTCGAGGGTTTCAATATTTAGAGGATTACACAGGTCACCTTAGAGGAATTCTACTTCCAACCTTAGGGCTTGTTATGTTCCCCATTGAACTAGTTTCGAATATGGTTAGACCGATCACTTTAGGCTTCCGTCTAAGGTCAAATATTTATGCCGATCATACGGTTTACGGAATTGTTAACGATTTGTTTAAAGATCTTACCGGATTTTTGAACGAATCTTTAGGCGTGTTTGGAAGTATCATAGGCCACATTATTGCCAGTGTTGGTCCAGTTCCAGTTTTTATTTTGGGACTGTTGGTAGCGTTCATTCAGGCCTTTGTCTTTACAATGTTATCAATGATCTATGTGGGTATGGCAACCGCTCACGCAGACGACCATTAAACCTGGAGGTTATATATATGAAAAAATTAGCACTATTAACAACAGCACTTTTACCATCAGCCGCGTTTGCAGAAGAAGCTGTGGCAACTATGACGACATCTGGTTCTGAAGGAACTATTGCTTTGGCAAAAGCTCTTTGTATTGCATTGCCAGCTGCCATCGTAGGTTATTCTCAAAGTCGTGCAGCATCTGCAGCACTTGACGGAATCGGTAGAAACCCTGCTTCTGGCAAGCCTTTGTTTACGCCGTTGTTGTTAAGCTTGGCACTTATGGAGTCTTTGGTGCTTTTCGCTTTCGCAATTGCGTTCATGATCTAAATTAGTAGTTAGGTTTGGCTGCCTCTTTTTTTGAAGAGAGGCAGCCTTTTTTTATGCAAATTCAGATAATAGACAGAAATACAAAAGAACTTTTTCAAGAAAAGGTTTATGGAGCCCGATGGATTTCTGTTTTCTATGAAAACTTCTTATTGCGAGTCATTGTAAAAAATTACTGGATTCAAAAGATAGTTTCTAAGGTTTACGGTTTTTTACAAAAACAAAGTTTTTCAAAAAATAAAGTCGAGCCCTTTGTTAAAGCCTTTAAAATTTCAATGAATAAATTTGTCACACCCGCGGGTGGCTTTAAGAGCTTTGATGACTTTTTCATTCGAGAGTTAAAAGAAGAGTATCGTCTTTTCCCCCCAAAGCAGAACTCTCTTGGATCCCCCTGTGAAGCTAGACTATCTGTTTTTGAGATCAAGCAATCTCTGGCTCCTTTGGCCGTTAAAGGAAAGCAACTCTCTTTAAAAGAGCTAGTTGGAGATTCCGTAAAGATGAACAACTTTGAAGGCGGTCATGTCTGGGTTTTTAGACTTTGTCCCGTGGATTATCATCGTTTTCATTTTCCCGATGAAGGGGTTCTTCGCTCTCTTTCTCAACTGCCTGGACGACTGCATTCCGTGAATCCAATTTCATTGGAAAAAATTCCCAATGTGTTTTTAGAGAACGAAAGACAACTGTCCTCCTTAGAAACTAAGAACTTTTCTGAGATAATCTATTTAGAAGTGGGCGCTATTTGTGTCGGAGAGATTGAACAGTTTAAAAAAGTTGGAGAGAGCTTTGCGCGAGGAGAGCCGAAGGGCGCCTTCCATTTTGGTGGCTCTACTGTAATCATGCTCACCACGTCTGGAGTTATTCCCTCAGGCGATTTAATTGAAAACACGAACAAAGGTTTTGAAACTCTTGTTCGTGTTGGTGAAGAAATTGCAGCTAAAGATTAATTTGAGCTGCTTAAGAAAAGGCAAACACCCGCGGTCGTTTCCATTGGTGCAATATTAAAGCGTTGATTGTGGTATCGACCAACGTCTTCAAGAAGTCTGTTCAAGTTTACAGAAGAGCTAGAAGAAGTTGGATCTCCACAGAGCACTGCTGCTCCTTGTGTGTTTAAAGTGTCGGCAGCATATCGGGCAGAAGAAGCTACGGAAACCGTTTGCTTTGTCCCGTCCTTAGCAGAAGCCTTATTGGAAAAGTAGCCAGCGCCTACGGTGAGCACAGTTGTAATTGCAGAAAAATAGATTAACGTTTTTTTCATATAATCCTCCCAGAGCTTTTTTTAACACAAACAAGTGTATCAACCTAGTCGGTCAATTTACTCTTAGTGAGCGCGGCGCTTAAAATATTCGCGAATGGCTACGGCAGTGGGAGCGGTTAGGGTGGATTTAGCCATCTGTTTTGGCGTTCCTTCAAAAACAACTTCTCCACCGCCTTCACCAGCTTCAGGTCCCATGTCAACGAGATGATCTGCAGCTGCCATAACATCAAGATTATGTTCAATGACTAAGACAGTGTTACCTGCGTCGGTGAGGGTTTGAACCACGTGAAGAAGCTTCTTAATGTCTTCAAAATGAAGTCCAGTTGTTGGTTCATCTAAAACATAGAGAGTTTTTCCGGTGCTTCTTTTTGAAAGTTCTTTGGCAAGTTTTATTCGCTGGGCTTCACCGCCGGAGAGAGTGTGGGAAGGCTGTCCTAGCTTTATGTATCCCAAGCCAACGTTTAAAAGTGTACTGAGTTTAGCCTCTATTTTTGGATTCTTTTTAAAGTGTTCGTAAGCTTCCTCTACGCTCATGGAGAGAACATCGGCAATGCTCTTTCCAAGGTATCTAACCTCAAGAACTTCTCTTCGATACCGAGTCCCATTACAAACTTCGCAGTCGACGAAAACATCGGGAAGAAAATGCATCTCTAGTTTCTTTTTTCCAGCCCCTTCGCATCCATCACAACGGCCGCCTTTCACATTAAACGAAAAGGTTCCGGCTTTATAGCCCCTGATTTTGGAGTCAGGGGTGTCGGCAAAGACGTCTCTTAACAAACTAAAAAGTCCGGTATATGTAGAGGGATTACTTCTAGGAAGTCTTCCGATGGGTTTTTGATTTACGTGAACAATCTTATCAATTGATTGAAGGCCACTTAGTTTATCAAATGGAAGAGGATCACGAACAGAACGATAGAATTTTTGTACGATAGCTGCTTCAAGCGTGTCTCTAACTAGAGAAGATTTTCCTGACCCACTAACGCCTGTAAAAACACAAAAAGTACCCAGTGGAACTCTCAGCGAAACATTTTTAAGATTGTTTCCTCTACAGCCTGAAATCTCAATGAAATTTCCATTTCCGGTGCGACACTCTCTGTCTTCTGTGACAAGCTTTTCTCCGCGAAGATAAGCGGCGGTTTTAGAGTCTTTGTCCTTAATAAACTCAGAAGGAATTCCCTTCGTGATCACTTCTCCGCCGTGGATTCCAGCGCCGGGACCAATGTCGATTAAATAGTCGGAAGCCAGCATTGTCTCTTCGTCATGCTCTACAACAAGGACAGTGTTGCCCAAGTCGCGCAGTCTTTTCAAGCTACCGAGAAGTTTGCCATTATCTCTTGGATGTAAGCCAATACTTGGCTCGTCTAACACATATAAAACGCCGCTAAGTTGAGAGCCTAATTGAGTTGCAAGGCGAATTCTCTGTGCTTCTCCTCCAGATATGGTAGAGGTTCTTCTGTCTAGGGATAGATAACCAACTCCAACGTTATCTAAAAAGTGAAGTCTTGTTAACACTTCCTCCAGGATACGTTTCGTTACAGGGTTGTCGTCGGTTTTAAGTTTTTGCTTAAAGAGGAGGCTAAGGTCATTGGCCGTTAAACCGCTTAGTTCATAGATTGGCATTCCGCAGAACAAGACCCAAGCGGCTTCTTCTCGTAATCTCGATCCATTGCAGGTCGTGCAAGTGATAAAGTTTTCCTCTTCATCATCTAAGAATTCGATGTCGTCGCGACCCTTCCCCTTTTGAATTCGAGAAGTCTTTTTATGGGCTACCTCAAGAAATCCAACGCCTCGACATTTCTCGCACATTCCGTAGGGAGAGTTGAAGGAAAATAGTCTGGGCTCTAGTTCAGGAAAAGTTTTGTCTGAAGTTGAAGATGCAATTTTTCTAGAAAAGAATTTTTCCTCTTGAGTCTTTATATGAACGCAGCGAAGCCAGCCGTCAGCGAGTTTGTCTATGTGCCGGAAGGCTTCGGGCATTCTTTTTTCTAGATCTTCTGCTCCGGCGACAACTGTGTCGATTAGTAGGTCAATGTCGTGAAGTGCGTATCGTGAGAGGAGAATTGGATCGTGGAGACTTCGCATTTCTTTATCGATGAGAACCTTTGTGAATCCGGCTCTACGCCATTGTTCGAATTCTCTTAAGAACTCACCCTTTTTTCCTCGGACAACACTTCCATAGAGTTGAACCTTGTCACCAGCGGGCAGTGTTTTTAGGTAATCAAAAATTGATTGATCATCATGGGCGGTTAGGGTTTCTCCTGTATCAGGATCCTTTACTTCTCCGACGCGAGCATAAAGCAGCCGTAAAAAATCATATACCCCGGTAACCGTTCCTACTGTTGATCGAGGGTGACTAGAAATAGTTTTTTGTTCAATTGCTACCGCCGGCGATAAGCCGTCAACCATATCGACGTTAGGCCGGCTAAGTTGATCCAAAAACTGACGTGCGTAGGCGGAGAGGCTTTCCATGTAGCGACGTTGGCCTTCGGCAAATATCGTATCAAAAGCAAGGCTTGATTTGCCTGAGCCAGACGGACCCGTAATCACGACTAGCTTTTGAGTAGGAATATCAATAGAAACATTTTTTAAATTATGTTCCTTGGCGCCTCTAACTTTGATGGGGTCGTTTTCGTTATCTATCAAAGCGTTGGCACCACTAACGTCGCATCAATGGAATGAATGATTTCTGCAAAAGTATCTCGGACCTTCTTTAAGTTTTCTTTTGAGTCAGCTTCAAATCGCATTACGACCACCGGCTGAGTGTTGGAGGCTCTCATGAGACCCCACCCGTTGAAAAGCTTAATTCGAGCACCGTCGATGTCTAAAACATCTTTTGGATACCTTTCTTTTGCAATCTTAATAAAGGCATCTACTACACCAAACTTTTTATCGTCGGGACAGTCGACTCGAAGTTCAGGAGTGTTTATCACCTCGGGGAGGGTGGAAAGGAATTGGTCGAGAGTTTCTGGAGTGTTGTTTAAAATTCCTTCAAGCAGTCTAGCCCCTGAGTAAATGGCGTCATCGAAACCAAAATATCTATGTGAGAAAAAGATGTGTCCCGACATTTCGCCAGCTAGTTCTGCCTTAGTCTCTTTGAGTTTAGCTTTGATGAGACTGTGCCCGGTTTTCCAAATAATAGGTTTGGCACCCATTCTCTGAAGCTCGTTGAATAAAACTTGGCTACTTTTAACCTCCGAAATGATTGTTGGATGGGGACAATCTTTAATAATTTCACGAGCAAAATACAGAACAAGGTGATCTCCGTATAGAACCTGGCCGGTTGCAGTCACTGCTCCAATACGATCGCCATCTCCGTCGTAAGCTATTCCAAGATCGGCTCCAACCTCTTTAACTTTTGATATCAAATGAGCTAAGTTTTCGGCAACGGTGGGGTCTGGATGGTGGTTTGGGAAAGTGGAGTCAAAATCGCAAAAGAGCGGAGTAACCTTAGCTCCGATGGCTTCGTAAGACTTGATGGCAAGAGGTCCGGCGGCGCCATTTCCTGCATCAACAACTACGTGAAGTCTGCCTTCGAGGTTTCGAATGTTTTCTTTCAGGTAGTTCACGTATAAATCTTCGTGATCTCTAAGCTCTAATTTTTTATCAAAAGAAGTTGGCGCAGAGCTAAGATATTTTTTAGTGAGCGCTTCAAGGGCTGTTATCTCATCGCCGTAGATTGTCTTTCCCGCTAAAACCATTTTAAAGCCATTGTACTCGGCGGGGTTGTGGCTACCGGTGATCATTATCCCCGAAGAGCTTTCAAAATCACTTGGGTTTTTGTGACAAAGAAAATAAAGCATAGGGGTTGGGCCAGGGGTAAGTGCTCGGGTCTTGATTCCACCAGCTTCGAGTCCCAGTATTAATGCTTGGCTTAGGCGAGGAGATGACTCGCGAACATCTTGTCCGATAAACACACCTTTTTCACCTAATTCGGTGAGCTTTTCGGCTAGAGCACGCCCTAAAGACCAAATGATTTCGCTTTTAAGGTCAATGTCAGCAACGCCGCGAATGTCGTATTGTCGAAAAATGCTCATTTATTCACCACCACTCTGATTTCTTTTTTTCTTCTTTCAAGCCAAGACCCAAAAAGATCGTCTAAATCTGCACCTTGCTTACGTCGAATAAGCTCTTCTTTCATAGCTTGGAATTGTTCTTCGTTTCCTTTCCGCATTCCTTCAACAAAAAGAACATGGGCAGTATCCTTTAAGACTATGGGGCCGACGGCATCACCTGTCTTTGAGTTTTTGAGAGCTTTTTGAAAGCTAGGGTTTAAGGAGTCCGCATTAACCCACCCGAGTTCTTGAATGCCATAGTCATTTGAAAGCTGAGCGAGGGTCTTTTTTCTCCCAGAAAAGTTGTTAGCTTCTTCTTGCATTATTTTTGATACTTTGGGGGAGTTCTTGAGCGCCCAAAGCTGTAATTTCCACTCTGCTTTTGCCAGACGATTAAAGTCAGCGCGAAGTTCGGCGTCAGACACATTTGTTGTGGAGCTTCTAATCTCTCTTTCAAAAATAGCTTTTTTCTCAAGTTGGAGTCGAATATTTTTTCTGTAGGAGTCAAAGGCAATCCCTTCGCGCTTCAGGCTGGACCTTAGTTGATCCACGCTGAGTTTGTTTTGAGTCGCAATGGATTGAATTTGTTTTTGTATATCTGATTCTCGAATGCTGGCATTGAGCTCTTCTAAACTATGTCGAACAACTGCTTCGGTGATAAGCATTTCGACGATTAAGTCTTGGGTGATTTTTTTTCCACCAACACCATAAAAATTAGCGATGTTCGGGTTTTTCTTAAAAAGATTTTCAAGGTCTTGGGCTTCAGACAAAAGAACGGGAGAGTTGCCTACAATAGCAACGATCCGATCTAGCGTCTTGGCACTAAGGCCGAATGAAAAGAACAAGAATAGTGGGGCAAAAATAAGCTTTTTAGCGGACATCTTTAGGAAAATAGCCCATTTGAGCCCGCTCTTGTAGTCCTAAAGCAGGCTTTCGTTAATCTTGACGGTGCTGGCGTTCTTTAGGCCTTCAAAATAAGCATCGTAAATGGATTTACCCCGCTTTTCTTTGATCGATCGCACCACAAAGTTTTTGTAGACTTTGTCGATGTCTTTATATTCTCGAATGCCTTGAAGCTGAATGATGTGGTAGCCGTAGGGAGTTTCGACAACATCAGAGATCTCACCTGGCTTTTTAAGGGCTAGGGCTGCCTCATAGAACTCTTCAAGCAGCTTATGGCGAGCGCCCCAATCAACATCCCCACCAGTTTTAGCGCTAGGGCCTTCGGAGTATTCTTTTGCTAATTCGCTGAATTTAGAAGGATTCTCTTTTGCTCGCTTCATAAGTCCTTCGGCCGTCTTTTTTAACTCAGCGCGGCTTTTTTCGGTCATGTCTGGGCGTGTCAAGAGCACGATGTGCTTGGTTCTAACAAGAGGGCTTTCTTTGTAAAAGGAAAGAACCTCTGATTCAGAAACTCTTAGTTTATCAATTTCTGGCTGAACTTTTCGGCGAACGAGTTCCTGATAGAGCAAAATGTCGATTTGATCTTTCACACCAGGATCTTGGTCGAGTCGCATTTTGCGAGCTTCTTGCGTAGCTAGTTCAAAATAGACAATGTTGTTTAATACTTCTTCTTTAGAGGGTTTCTCGCCGGGGCTTAAGTTTGAATTCTGTTCATAGCGATTCTTGAACTCACCTACTGTTAAGGTTCTGTTGCCAATACGAGCCAAAACATCACTGTTTTTTTGCGCTTGAGCTAAAAAACTACACAAAGCTCCGGTTAATATTAAAAAATGATTTCGTACTTTAAACATGAGGCCTCCTTAAGCAGGTCTTTCCATTCTAAACGACATATTTATTCACACCAGCTTTCAATTTGAGAGAGGGCAGCTTCAACGCCGCGCAGTAGTTTTTTAGGCTCGCTCACTGCTCCAACATTTAAAAGCGCAAGCCTTCCATCTGGGTAAAGGTGAAAGTGCTTTGGAAATTTTCTTATCTGCTCTACCAATTTAATTGGTTTTACAGGAGTGCTTGAGTCGAAGCTGAGTAAAAGCCCCGACTTACCACTGCTGAGTGTTCTTACCATAAGACGTCTCAAAACACATTTGAGCTCCATTGCAATCAATAAGTTCTTCACGCTTTCGGGCGCAGAGCCAAACCGGTCTTCAATCTCTTGTTCTATCTCGTGAACTTCGGACTCACTTCTCACGGATGAAAGCCGTCTATAAAACAAGAGTCTTAAATTCACCTCGTGTATGTAATCCTCTGGAATAGTCATATCGATGGGGATGTTGATTTCGGGGTCAATGCTTTCGTCAAGGTGTTCACCCTTTACTTCAGAAACGCATTCTTGAAGGATTTCATTAAAGGTTTCAAAACCTAGAGCTGACATTTGTCCACTTTGGCTTCTGCCGAGTAGGTCACCCGAGCCTCGAAGGTCAAGGTCGTGAGAGGCGATATGAAAACCTGAGCCTAGTTCTTGATAAGACTCTAGAACAGAAAGTCGCTCTTCTGCATCTCTTGTGATGCGCGCTTGTTCAGGAATGAGTAAATATGCAAAAGCTCTTTTGTCTGAACGACCCACGCGCCCTCTCATTTGATAAAGCTGTGCTAAGCCGAACATGTCGGCTCTATCTATAATCAAGGTGTTTGCATTGGGAACATCTAAACCCGATTCAATGATTGATGTGGTGATGAGAATTTGTGTTTTTCCTTCGTAGAAGGCTAACATTCTTTCTTCTAATTGTTTCTCGTTCATTTGCCCGTGCACATAAGTAATTGTGTACTTCGGAAACAATTCCTTAAGCTCATTGTAGACTTTTTCAATGTCTTTAACGCGATTATGGACAAAGAAAACTTGCCCATCGCGGCTAATTTCTCGCGTAACGGCATCTACGATAAGGGCTTTCTTTTTACGCGCAACGTGGGTGCGCACACTAAGTCTGCTTTGAGGTGGCGTTGCAATTATAGACATGTCTCGAATTCCCGACATAGCCATGTTCATTGTTCGAGGGATTGGAGTTGCCGTCATTGTAAGCACGTGAACATTGGCTTTTAGACGTTTAACTTTTTCTTTGTGGGTAACGCCAAAGCGTTGCTCTTCATCGACGACTAGTAAACCGAGCCTTTTAAATTTGATGTCGCTAGAGAGCACTCTATGAGTTCCGATAATTACATTCAAAGAACCATTTTCGAGACCTTCTCGGGCTTTTTTAGAATCCTCTTTGCTTGTAAATCGAGAGAGAAGAGCCACTTTAAAACCAAAGGAACCCAACCTGTCGGCAAAGCTCTTGTAATGTTGTGCTGCAAGAAGGGTTGTGGGTACGAGAACACAGGCTTGAAAACCTGCGCTGATTGCTGAAAAGGTAGCTCTTATTGCAACTTCAGTTTTACCATATCCAACATCCCCACAGATAAGTCTATCCATTGGGGAGGGTCCCTTAAGATCTTTAATGGATTCTTCAATGGCTTGAAGTTGATCTTGAGTCTCTGTGAAGGGAAAGCTTGCTGCAAAGGTTTCTATTTTCTGTTTGTCGGCGTCTATTATAGGAGCTTTTGCTAATTTTCTCTTTGCATAAAGGTCGAGTAGCTCTCCCGCAATCGAGCGAAGTTCCTTCTTGGCTTTCTTCTTTTTCTGTTCCCAGCTTCTCGTACTGAGACGGTCTAGATTTACCTTCTCACCGCCTGCGTATTTTTGAATAAGAGAGAGTCTTATGACGGGCAGAAAAACTTTTCCGTCCGAGTATTCCAGCTCGATAAATTCTGAAACCACACCATTGAGGCTCATTGTCTTTAGACCAAGATATTTTGCAATCCCGTGGTCTTTGTGAACGACATGCGAGCCTGCCTTAAGTCCGAGGAAAGACGTGTTTGTGTTTATCTCGCTAATTCTTTTTGCTGAGCTAATTTGTCTCGAGGCTAAGTGCTTCTTTTTGGTTCCAAGTATTTGCTCGTCATTTAGAAAGTTAAAAGAAGTAGATTCATCGCGAAATGGGGCGGCCATAGTTCCAAGTAAGCAAGAGAATCGCTTTTCAGAGCTTATAGCTTCTTTAAGGGATGAGAAAAGATTTAGTTCAAGGCCGTAATGCCCAAGTAAAAACTTGAGTCTCTCGTAATCAGAAGAGGTAGAGAGAAATATAAAAAACCTACCATTGCTCTCGGCCTTAAGTATTTCTGCTACGTTTTTTAGTGGGTTTTCATTTGAGTCAGATCGAGAGTTGGCTAGTTTCGAAATCAGCGAATCCATTGTGGAGATTTGACCAAGCCCTCCGTCAAGATGCTTTTCGTAAGTGAACGTTAGTAGGTCTTTAGATTCTTCTAGAATATTTAGAGACTCATCTTCTAAAAAGAAGAAAGCCTTGGGTGGTATCCATTCTCCTTCAATGTAAGCTGTCTCAAAGTCTCTTGTTTGTAGGTTTTTTGCCTTTTGAGTGGCCACGAAGGATTGAGGGGGCTCGCAGAGGTGTATGGAGTTAGCTTGAGCGAAAATAATTTCCCAGGGGTCCTCGTTAAAAAACTCTTTAGATATAATAGACGACCAGTAGTCAATAGATGGGAAAAAAGATCGAAGCTCAATTCTTTCTAGCAGTTCATTTCTACTCGACCTTTCCCATGCCTCTTCGTCAACGATTCCTCTGATTTGGCTTTTAACTAATGTTCGTTTGGCGTCGTCTACAGGAAAAATGAATTCTCTTGCGGGTGGGATGAAAAGGCTTTCAGCTACAGAGTCTCGACGTTGCGAATCTGGGAAGAAACTATGTATGGATTCAACTTCATCACCAAAAAGCTCTATTCGCATAGGTCTTTCGTTTAATGGCGTGAAAACGTCGATTATTGAGCCCCGCATTGCATATTGAAAGGGCTTCTCAACAAGCTCGGTGTTCTCATATCCAAGGTTAAGAAGTTTTGCGGCAAGATCAGTGCAGCTTAACGTGTCGTTTATTTTTAAAAAATGAGAACACTTATCCCAAAATGGAAGACTGGGAGTTTTTTGACAAAGAGCCTCAGCACAAAGAATATAGACCCCTGGGGTTTTAAGTTTGATGCCAGAAAAAAAGCTGATGCGTTCAATCCGACGCCTTTCACTTACTCCTCTATTTCTTAATAAATCGGTTTCCATTTCAGGAAAAACGAAGCACGGAAGCTCAACGGCAAAGGAGTTTAAATTATCTTGAATGTCATAAGCCCAAGAAAGATTGGGAACGACTACGAGGTTGATGCCTGGACTGAAGTTTTCAAACAATCTCCAGCTAGTGGCAGAGGTATTTATAAGGCCTTTTAACGCTTTCAAGGTTTAGCTTACCGCCACTCATCTAATTGTGGTCTTGAAAGAAGTTCGTCAATTCCAGTTGCTAGATCTTTTCCTTGGTGAACAATTTTAAAAACCTCAGCGCAAATGGGAAGATCAATTTTTTTAGAGAGAGCAAGTTCATGGATCGCTTTGGCCGTCGGAATTCCTTCAATAGTTGAGGCAATTGCTTCAATTGCTTTTTGCGGCGAAAGGCCTTGGCCTAGGTGGTATCCAAACAGGCGGTTTCTGGATTGTGGACCGGTGCAGGTCAAAACGAGGTCGCCCATTCCAGAGAAACCTCGAAAAGTAAGGGCCTTGGCTCCAAGTTTTCCCCCGAGCCGCGTCATTTCTCCAAGCCCTAGATTGATGATGGCAGCCTTGGTGTTCATTCCCAAGCCGAGTCCTTCAACAATTCCGGCGGCTATTGCAACGACATTTTTTGCTGCTCCGCCGAGCTGAACACCTGTTAAATCCGTTGTTCCGTAAACTCTAAAAAAGCGGGTTCCAAGTACTTCTTGGAGCCTCTTTATAGTGCTTCTTTTTTTTGCCGCAAGGGTTAGGCATGTGGGGTGACCTGCGATGATTTCTTTGGCAAATCCTGGCCCGGATAGCATGGAAAAATGATGCTTCCAAAAGTGTGTTCCAAGCCTTGTTTTGACGCGCTGATCAAATAGGCAAAGGTGCTTTAAGTCCAATCCCTTAGCTGTATTTACAAAATCCTTGTTGGCAAAGTCCGGTAGAAGCTTAAGTTGGTCGAGTATTTCATTCAGACAAGAGCTTGGGCAGCAGTAGACAAGGGTGCTCGATTTGCGCACTAGTTCTTCAAGATTGATAGTTGCTTCTGGGGGAGTGCCTTTGAAGCGGGCCTCTCCCATATATTGGGTGTTTCTACTGTGATTATTGATCTCAGCGACAAGCTCATTTGAGCGAGCCCAAAAACAAACATTGCGACCCGCCGCAGCAAAAGCGTGCCCTAGGGCTGACCCAAAAGCTCCTGCACCAATGATTCCAATTATTTCTTTCATGTCAGTTGGTTGTCACCTTATCAGTCTGTGATAAAAATAGTCGATAACATGCTCCAAGAGTTTGCAAACGCCTTATCTTTTATTGTTTTAGCTGCAGTTTTGCCTGTGGGAATTTTGTTTGTATCAAAATTTCTAAGGCCTAGTTATCCCTATTCGGGAAAGCTAGCCACCTATGAATGTGGAGAAGACCCTGTTGGCTCAGCGTTTGTAATGTTCAACAATCGCTTTTACTTGGTTGCGATTGTCTTTCTCGTTTTTGATGTTGAAGTTGCATTGCTTTTTCCGATAATGAGGCTTTTTAGAGAAGCTGCAATTAACGGTGGAGCATTGCCAATATTTTTATTGGCCTTTGGCTTTTTGTTTGTTCTTTTGGTCGGTCTTATCTACGAGTGGAAAAAAGGAGATATAGATTGGGTGAGAGATGCAATTGAAAGAAAGCAGGCTTTGAGAGAAGATGCGGCCTTTAAACATCGATTTGAAAATGTAAAGGATTCCTAAAGAAGTGAGCCTTGCCGAGTTTTTAAGTGGTCTGAACGATTTTATACCTCCAAACGTGCCCTTTTTCGTTTTTTCAATTGCCGCTGCGGTGATTGTGATTCTTGGGTTCGCAATGCCTATTGGTGGGATTTGTACTTATATTGAAAGAAAGGTTGCGGCCGACTTTCAAGAGAGAATTGGCCCCAACCGGGTAGGCCCTTTCGGGATACTTCAATTCTTTGCTGATGGAATCAAAATGTTTCTTAAGGAAGATACTGCAACTAAAAATGCAGACATGTTTATCTACAACCTTGCTCCGGGCTTAGTGACTGCCGGAGCCTTGGGCGCTTTTGCTGCTATTCCTTTTTCGAAATACGTTATCGGTGCCGACTTAGATATTGGAATTTTTTATGTCATGGCGCTCGCCTCCTTGGTTTCTCTGGGGATTTTGTTGGGTGCATGGTCGTCAGAAAATAAATGGTCTTTGTTGGGTGGAATGCGTGGAGCTGCACAGATTGTCTCTTATGAAATTCCGCTTGGGATCGCTCTATTAAGTGTGGTTGTTGTTTCTGGGCAGATGAGCATGATCAAAATTGTCGACGGCCAAGCTTGGCTGGGTTCGGGTAGTTTTTGGTACATTTTCCATAACCCGTTTTTGTTTCTAAACTTCTTTGTCTATTTTGTAGCCGCCTTGGCGGAATGTAATAGAACGCCTTTTGATTTGCCTGAAGCCGAGTCAGAACTTGTTTCTGGGTTTAATACTGAGTTTAGTGGAATGCGTTTTGGTTTATATGCTTTGGCTGAATTTGCAGATGTAATTATGTTCGCGTGTGTTGCCGCGGCTATTTTCTTGGGCGGTTGGCATCTCCCTTTCGTAAACATAGAAAACATTCATTTGGGCTGGTCTCTTGCTGGTAAAAGTCTTGATCCTCTTATTCAAACGTTGTTTATGATCTTGATCTTTCTAGGCAAAGCTTCGGTCATTGTTTTTGTGGTGATGTGGTTGCGTTGGACGCTTCCGCGATTGCGAGTGGATCAGCTAATGGATCTTTGTTGGAAATACCTAATTCCAATAGCCTTCTTTAATTTGGTCGGAGCTTCTCTGTGGGTTTGGATATTTAAAGGACAAAGTATGATTGAGCTGATCAGCGGAATGATGGGTGCTGGATGAGTTTTCTAGATTTTTTTGTTGTATTTTGCTTTTTAGGTGGCGTTGTTTGTTCGGCTGTCGTGGCGCTTCATCCAAACATTCTTTATGCGGCTGTTGCCTTGATTGGGTCGTTGCTTGCGGTGGCTGGTGTATATGCTTCGCTAGGTGCTGACTTCTTGGCGGCTGCTCAGCTGATCATTTATGTTGGCGGCGTTATTGTTGTGATCTTATTTGCGGTGATGATGTCGGAGAGTATCTATAAAAGACGTTTCTTGGATGGGGTAAAGAAGATGTTTTTACCAACCATTTTATCGATCGCTCTCATGTTGGGAATGTTTAAGTTACTTGTTTCCACAAATTGGGGTGAATTGCGTATACCAAATTACGAAAACACAACAATTCGTATTGGTCAGGCTTTAACTGGGCCCTATGCTTTGATTTTTGAATATGTTGCGATTGTTCTTTTGTTCGGTCTTATTGGCGCCATTGTTGTAGCCAGGCCAAATATTCTCAAAAAGGATCAAGATGGGGGTAATTCATAGTTATGTTTGCGGGAATTGCTCATAATTTGACAATTTATTTGGCAATGTCGACTGTGTTCTTTGTTTTTGGGTTATTTACTATTTTAACCCGAAGAAACGCAGTCGGAGTTTTTATGGGTGTTGAGCTGGTTCTTAACGCCGCTGCTATTAACTTCGTTGCTTTTTATGCCCTCAAGGCTGACTCTGCTCAAAGCTCACCATGGTTAGATGGACAGATCTTTAGTCTCTTTATAATAGTCTTGGCTGCAATTGAGGCCGCGGTTGCCTTGGCAATCGTGTTGCGTGTGTTTGGCGCTAAGAAAAACATTGATCCAGATCAAGTTATGGAGCTGCGAGGATGATGGCTAACGACTCTTTGATAACACTTGCCCTTTTGATTCCGGCGTTTCCCTTGGTGGCTTATTTGATCCAGGCGTTTGTTGGAAAAAGACTCCCTAGAATGGGTGACTGGGTTAGTGTTTCTGCGATTTTTGTCTCTTTTATATGTGCCTCAATTATTTTTGCTAATATGTGGAGCAATTTTGATCCAAATTGGGTTGTTACGGCTCATTGGACATGGCTGGACTCTGGAACAGCAGCTCACCCTTTTAAATTAGAGCTAGGTGTTCGTTTGGATAATTTGGCCGCCGTGATGCTTTTCATGGTAACCCTCTGCGCCACTTTGATTCATTTGTTCTCAACCGGTTACATGCGCGATTATGATGGAAAAGAGTCGGACGGATATAGATACGCTTCTTTTTTTGCCTTTTTGTCTTTGTTCACCTCAGCCATGTTGGCTCTGGTTATTTCTGACAACTTGTTTACGCTCTTTATGTTTTGGGAAGTCATGGGACTTTGTTCCTACTTGTTGATCGGCTTTTATCGACACAAGCCCTCAGCTGCAAATGCTTCTATTAAAGCCTTTATGACCACTCGAATTGGAGACACTCTCTTATTCATTGGTATGCTTGCGCTGTTCACTCAAATTGGATCATTCCGCTTTGATGATATTTATGCGGCAATCGAACAAGGAGCCTTCGGTGGAGAAACCTTAGGTTTTGCGACAGCAACCTTTATTGGTTTCCTTATTTTTTGTGGAACGGTTGGAAAGTCTGCTCAGTTCCCACTTCAAGTTTGGCTTCCTGATGCGATGGAAGGACCAACTCCCGTTTCTGCGTTGATTCATGCTGCAACGATGGTGGCTGCCGGTGTTTATTTGATCATTAGAACCTTCCCCTTGCTTGAGCTTGGTGGAGTTCTTCCTTTAATTGCTTATGTGGGCGCTTTCACTTCTTTGTTTGCCGCTATATTGGCCATAAAGCAGTTTGATATTAAAAAAGTGTTGGCTTACTCCACTCTTTCTCAGTTGGGGTACATGGTTTTGGCCGTCGGAGTGGGCGCGTATACCGCTTCTTTCATGCACTTGATTACGCATGCAATTTTTAAGGCTTGTTTGTTTATGGCTTCTGGAGCTGTGATCTATGCCATGCATCACGAACAAGATATGCGCAAAATGGGCGATTTGAGAAAAAGATTGCCTATTACCTACAAGGCGATGCTTGTAGCAACGCTGGCCATCTCTGGAGTTCCGCTCTTTAGTGGCTTTGTTTCTAAGGACGCTATTTTGGTGAGTGCGCTTGCTTACGGTGGTTTCGAACATCCAGAGCATATGTTTCTTCCGATTGCTGGCTTTTTAACGGCCGGCTTGACTGCCTTTTATATGTTCCGCTTGATGTTTATGACCTTCTTCGGCGAGGCTGGAGATAAAAAACATGTTGAACATGCCCATGAAGTTCCGTGGAATATGTGGCTACCGTTGGTTGTTTTGGCTGGACTTTCTTTGTCTGTTTTATTCTCGGGATCTGTCACGGGCGGCCTTTTGGGGCACGGAGACTTTGTTCTTGGTGGTGGAAACGAATGGTTTGTTAAGTTGATCAAAGCTCCAGTGGTTAAGGTTGATGAGCACTTCGAGCATTTGCTTCACCAGGCGCATCTTCCTGGCATGATCGCTTCTGTGGTTCTAGCAACTCTGGGGATTGTTTTCAGCTGGCTTGTGTATAAGTCCAAAACTATTCCGGCTGAAAAGCTTGCAAAGCTTTGGCCAAATTTTGTTCATAAGGCTATCGATAATCTTTATTATTTCGATTGGCTCTATAAAGATGTCTTTATAAAAAGAGTGTTTCTTCCTTTCTCAAGGTTGATGGCTCGTTTTGACGATCTGATCATTGATCGAATTTTGGTTGATGGCTGGAAAGACGTGAATGCCGTAGTGAAAACGTTCATCGGCAAATTTGATGACACTGTAATAGATGAAGTGTTGGTAGATGGTGTAGGTGGAAGCGTTCCTCAGTATTTGGGCGCCTCCTTAAGAACATTACAAAATGGAAAGATTCAAAGGTATTTGATGGTGGCCGCGGTGGCTCTTCTCACAATTTATCTATTGATAGGGGTACTTTGAGAAATGACTGAACATATTCTTAGTTGGATTATTTTTTTCCCGTTGCTTGGTTTTTTTGGGCTACTTTTTGTGCCCTCAAAGCAGGAGAACTTAATTAAGTGGATATCGGTAGCGGTTACCCTGGTTCCCTTCGTTTTGGCTTTAAACTTACTTGGTCAGTTTGATTCTGGACTCAGTGAAGCCCAATTTATTGAGCAAGCTATTTGGATACCAAGCATAAACGTTGAATATCATCTTGGAGTCGACGGGATAAGCATCTTGATGATTCTTTTGGGCACAATGCTCAGCTTTTTGTGTATGTTTGCCAGCTGGAATGTGAAGAAATTTGTAAAAGGCTATTTTATGATGTTTCTTCTTTTGCATGTGGGAATGTTGGGTGTTTTTTGCGCCTTAGATTTCTTCTTGTTCTATGTTTTCTGGGAGCTAATGCTTCTTCCTATGTATTTTCTTGTCGGAATTTGGGGTGGAGAGAAAAAAGAATACGCTGCTATTAAATTTTTTCTCTACACGCTTTTTGGCTCGGTCTTGATGCTTGTCGGAATGCTCGCTCTGTATTTTTACAGCCGAGATCCTTCTGGCAATCACTTAGCGACTTTTAATCTTATTAGTTTAGCTAGCCAGGACTGGTCTGGTTATACGGTTCATATCTTTGGAACTGATCTACCATTTGATAAAACGGTTTGGTGGCTACTCTTTTTTGGATTCGCCGTGAAGGTGCCAATCTTTCCCTTTCACACTTGGCTTCCTTGGGCTCACGTTCAAGCTCCCACCGCGGTTTCTGTTATTCTAGCCGGTGTTTTATTAAAGATGGGGGTGTATGGGTTTTTGAGAGTTAACTACCAACTCTTTCCACAAGCCACTCAAGCTTTTTCATACATCTTAGTTGTTTTAGGTATTATAAATATTATCTACGGGGCCTTCTGTGCGATGGCCCAAACCGATTTGAAAAAACTGGTTGCCTACTCTTCGGTGAGCCACATGGGTTATTGCATCTTAGGAATGGCCGTTTTTACGCCTGAAGGGATGCAGGGCGCGGTTCTACAAATGTTCAATCACGGGCTGTCTTCTGCAATGATGTTTATGTTAGTGGGGGTTTTATACGATCGTCTTCATCATCGTTACATTGAGCACAATGGTGAACTAGGTTTTGGCGGAATTGCTCAAAGAGCGCCCGTTATCACGGCCGTTTGGACCTTGGCTGTCTTTGCCAGTCTTGGGCTTCCTACTTTAAATGGATTTGTCTCTGAGGCATTGGTTTTTCTAGGGGCATTCCCGGTCTATAGAACTGAGACAATTATTGCGGCATTGGGAATTGTTTTAACCGCCGCATATTTGTTGTGGATGGTTCAACGAGTTTTCTTGGGACCATGGACAACAAAAGAAAAAGACATGACCACAGGGCAATTGGTTCCAGCGGAAGGCTTGGCACCAATGAGGGCTAATGAATGGGCCGTGTTGGCTCCATTGGCTTTGTTGTGTGTTTGGATTGGTGTTTATCCAAGTCCTTTTATTACTTTAATGAAGACTTCTTTAAACTTCTTAGTGGAGACGCTCAATTGATATGAGATCACTGTTTCTTGTTAGCCCCCATATGTTGCTTTGTTTGGGGGCGATCATTGTTCTTGTTGGCGGGCTTTGGATTCGAAACAAGATGTTTGCGGTTGTTTCTTCAATAGTGACATTGCTCGGAGCTGGTGTTTTACTTGCCACGATGGTTGGGCATCCCGCTCAAGACGCATTTAACGGATTGATCGTATTTGATTCGCTAGGACTGTTCTTTGCCATTTTTTCGGTGATAGTTGTTTTGTTTGGTGTTCTTTTGAGCATGGAATCAAAAGAGATATATGCTGATCGACGTCCCGAGTATTTTTCCATTTTGTTGGCTCTTTGCACAGGGCTTATGTTCATGGGTGTATCAAATCACTTCTTGATGCTGTATTTGTCGATTGAAACGGTTTCTATTTTGAGCTTTACGTTGGCGGGATTTCGAAGAGAAAGAACGGCTTCCGTGGAAGCCTCTATGAAATACGTGGTTTATGGTGCTATGGCTTCAGCTCTTATGGTTTTTGGAATGAGCTTAGTTTATGGGGCCACCGGCCACATGGACTTGATCTCTTTAAGAGAGTTTTTCTCTTCCACAGCCACTTCTGATTTGCCAAACGTTCTTTGGGCAGGAGTCATCCTAATGTTTGCTGGAATTGGATATAAAGTTTCAGCCGCGCCCATGCACATGTGGACTCCGGATGTTTATGAAGGTGCTCCAACCCCAGTAACCGCACTATTTTCAGTGGCTCCTAAGGCCGCTGGATTTGCGTTGCTAATGAGGTTTTTCATTACTGGCTTTAGTTTGCCGGTCCAAGAGGGAGCTGCAGCAGTTGCTCAAATGGGCAGTGCTTCCGCTATATCGTTTTATACCGTTGGCCCAGTTGCCTGGACTAAACTTTTAATGATTTCGTCTGTCTTCACTATGTTCATGGGGAACCTGGCTGCTTTAGGTCAGTTTTCAGTCAAAAGAATTTTAGCTTACTCAAGCATCGCTCACGCGGGTTACATCTTGATGGGGGCGACGACTCAAAGTTTTGAAGGGCTTACGGCGATCATTTTCTATCTGGTTGTCTATTGTTTCATGAATTTTGGAGCTTTTTGGGTTACCTCTAAGGTCGAAGATTGCTTTGGCGGAGACGGCATAAGCGAGTTTCGTGGGCTGGGCTCAAGAAAGCCCATTCACGCAGCTTGTATGGCCATCTTTTTGTTTTCCTTGGTGGGGCTTCCTCCCTTTGCGGGCTTTATAGGAAAAGTGTATTTGTTCTCGGCGGTTTTGGCGCGTGAAATGTATGGCTTTGCTTTGATTGCAGCGCTTAATTCCGTGATCTCGCTTTTCTATTATGTGAAGATAATTCGAGCCATGTATTTAGATGAAGCCGAGGTCGCTATGCCTGAGGGTAAGACGAGTTTTGACTCTAGAGTATCTTTGGCCTTCATTGTATTGCTTGCCTTGCCAAACTTGGTTCTTGGAATTTACTGGGAGCCGGTTATGAAGGTGGCTAAGAACGCATTGAACTTTTTTGTTGGAATGTAGATTTAAGGAGTATGGATGACCGGCGCCGAAACTTTATTGCCATTGTTAGCCATGCTGGGCTTTGCTTCTTTGGTAGCTGGCGGCGCACTGTTTGTTGGAAGATTTCTTGGCCCTCGCAATCTTGAGGGTGTAAAAATTCAGCCCTACGAGTGTGGTGTGACGGTGTCTGGAAACGCTCGTGATAAAGTCAGCGTTAAATATTACTTGATCGCGATTTTGTTTCTTTTGTTTGATTTAGAAGTAGCCTTTCTTTTACCCCTTGCTATTGCCTGGGATGAAATGATTGCGCTTGGTTGGATTACAATGGGCCTCACGGGATTCTTTTTATTCTACTTTGTTTTGAGCTTATGGTTTGAATATCGTTCTGGCGCGCTTGAATGGGAGAAATCATGAGCTCGAAACCTGCTTGGCTTGTTGATGCAGAAGGCAAATTTAAAATTTTAGAGGCAAGAGAGAGCTCTTCTGGAGAATGGGAAGTGTATGTCGACTCAAGGGGAATTATACAGTTCCTTGCATACCTTCGAGGCTTAGAACAGAGTGCGTTTGTTCATTTGGCAGACTTAAGCGCTTACGATGATCATCCAAGTTCTCCACGCTTTAATGTTTTTTACGAGTTGATCTCTATGGATACTGCTAAACGCATGCGCGTGGTGGCTCGAGTTGAAAATGATACCAAGCCCGAGCTTCCTTCGGTTTACCAGTTATGGAAGGGTGCTTCCTGGCTGGAGCGAGAAGCTTACGATATGTATGGGATTATTTTTACAGGTCATCCTGATTTAAGAAGAATGCTTTTGCCCCCGTCTTTTAAGGGGCATCCTTTAAGAAAGGATTTTGTTGTCGACTATCGGCAGGAGTTTGAAGTTAGCAGTCAGGACGAACCTGTCTTTGACCCTTTTGGCTCTACAGTTGTTCAAGCCGAGGGAGATTTAAAATGAGTTACAAGTTTTCCCCTGCTCTCGAAAAGAAGTTTGAATGGTTAAAGTCTCGATATCCTGTTCAAGATGCGGTTTTAATTCCATTGCTTCACTTCGTTCAAAATGAAGTGGGGTATCTGTCCTTGGATGCGATGGAGCATGTCGCTGAGAAAATGAATATAAGCCCTGCTCGCGTTAAAGAAGTGGCCTCCTTTTATAGTCTGTTTCGTTTTGAAGCGGGTGGAAAATATGTTCTTCAGGTTTGCCATAATTTGACTTGCTACTTGAAGGGGAGTGACCAACTTTTAGAGTGGATGGAAAAAAACATGGAGCTCGATGATTCTGGAAACTCTAAAGACGGAGTGTTTCGTGTAGAGCGAGTTGAGTGTTTGGCGAGTTGCGGGACTGCCCCCGTGATTCAAGCCAACAACTGGGATTATTTTGAAGAGCTCAATCTAGAAAAGCTGCAGAAGATTGTAGAAGCTTTGCGCGCTGGTAAATGGGCATGTGCTTCTTATGAAGACAGGATTCAAGAGGGGAGTGTTGCGTGAGTCAGCGAATTTACGAAGCGCATCCCCTAGAGAACCGAGTTGTTATTGCTGGATACGGAGAGCCTAAGTCTTGGACGCTTGATGTTTTTGAAAAAAAATTGGGTGGCTACAAAGCTGCGCGAGGTGCTGTTAAAGCTGAGCCAGACTCCCTGATCACAACCGTGAAAGACGCTGGATTGCGTGGTTTGGGTGGCGCTGGATTTCCTGCCGGAGTAAAGTGGAGCTTTATTCCAAAGAACCCAACCAAGCCTGTTTATTTAGTTTGCAACGCCGACGAAGGCGAGCCAGGCACTTTTAAAGATCGACAAATTATGGAGCACCTTCCTCATCGCCTTATTGAAGGCATGATTTGTGCGGCTTCTGCGATTGGCTCTAAAACAGCGTATATTTATGTTCGTTATGAATTGCGATTAGCTCGTGAAAGATTAGAGCAAGCCATAGAAGAGGCTTACAAGGCTGGATACTTGGGCGAGAATATTTTTGGAAGCTCGAGAAGCTTGGACATTACAGTTCACCCTGGTGCAGGTGCTTATATTTGTGGTGAGGAAACCGGTTTGATCGAATCGCTTGAAGGTGATCGTGGACAACCTCGATTAAAGCCACCATTTCCTGCGATTAGCGGCTTGTTTGGTGGACCAACGATTGTAAACAATGTTGAGACCTTGGCTCATGTGCCTGGAATTTTGAATAACGGCCCAGAGTGGTTTGTAAAATTGGGGAATGGAACTCCTCGAGGGGCGGGCACTAAATTATTATGTGTGTCCGGTGATGTGAAGCGCCCAGGTTTTTATGAGATCCCACTTGGACTTCCTTTAAACTCACTTTTAAACGACATTTGTGGAGGCCCTCTAGAAGGTCGAAAGTTTAAGGCTTGTTACCCTGGTGGAAGTTCTTCACCTTTATTGAGGGCAGATGAGTTTGATACTCCTATGGACTTTGATTCTTTGGCCGCAAAAAAAACAATGATGGGAAGTGGTGCGGTCATTGTTATAGATGATTCACGTAGCATTCCCGAGATGGCAATGAGAACGGCACGTTTTTATGCGCATGAGTCCTGCGGACAATGCGTTCCTTGCCGAGAGGGAACCAAATGGGTTTCTAAGATGTTGAAGCGATTGACGATGGGTCAAGGCAGTTTTTCAGACATCGACAAGATTAAATCTGCCTGCAACAACATGGCTGGTAAGACCATTTGTGTTTTATCAGACGCTTGTGCGATGCCTGTTGTTTCTATGCTTGAAAAATTTCGGCCTGAGTTTGAGGCAATCGCGAAGCCTGATGACGAAGTTCAACCGGCGCTACCAAAGATTTCAGGTCAAATGGCCGCTTTGATGTCTTTGGTTAGAGAAAGGCAAACTCAAAAATGACCCCTCTTTTGTGGTCTTTGTTTTTAGTTCCTCTAGTTGGAGTTGCCGTATTGACCGGGGTCCCTGTTATCCTAATGGTCGAGCGAAGAGGCTCTGCTTGGTTGCAGAGGCGAACAGGCCCGAATCGAGTTGGGCCTTTCGGACTTCTTCAGCCTATGGCGGATGCCATTAAGATGGTTTTTAAAGAAGAAAACCAACCCGCTCGCGCTAGTAAATTTCTTTTTATCTTTGCACCAGTTTTAGCTATTCTACCTCCAATCGTTGGCTTTTCTATGATTCCCATAGCTCAACCATTTACAATTAACGGAGAGTCTTTTGCAGTTCAGATCGTGAAAAGCGATTTGAGCTTTCTTTTCCTTTTGGCAATAACAAGCCTTCACGTTTTCGCGGTGTTGATTGCGGGATGGGCCTCTAATAACAAATTTTCATTAATGGGGGCGCTTCGTGCGGGCTCTCAAATGATTAGCTATGAAGTTGCTATCGGACTTTGTTTGGTTTCCTTGGTTGTTAGCTACGGCACACTAAACTTGAGTGAAATAGTAACGTTACAAGGGGCTGGGTCTAGATTGGCCTTTTGGGGCTTTTTTATGCAGCCTTTGGTTTTTCTTATCATGTGGGTTTCAGTTTTTGCAGAATGCAATCGCCTTCCCTTCGATTTGCCAGAAGGAGAGACAGAGCTTGTGGCTGGTTATCATACAGAATATTCAGGGCTTAAGTTTGGCCTGTTTTTTCTGGGTGAGTATGCAGCGATGTATTTAGCCTCTGCACTTATGGCTACAGTGTTTTTGGGTGGATACAACATTCCCTTTGTTTCACCAGACCAGCTGGTTTCTTTCGTCGAAGGTTTAGGCCTTTACGGCGACCAAGCAACTTGGGTTGCGTCTGCTTTATCTGCTGTAAGCTTTGCTGCAAAAGTATTCTTTTTCATGTTTGTCTTTGTTTGGGTTCGTTGGACTCTTCCAAGGTTTCGATATGACCAACTAGTTGGTCTTGGCTGGAAAGTGCTACTACCGTTGGCAACTATAAATTTAATTGGGACCATGATCTTTAGCTTCCTACAAAAAGGAGCTTATTGATGAGCGAGGGTATAGTTGTAATGGGACAAGTTAATTTGTTCCAGGTGGTTGTGGGCATATTGGCCTTGGCCGCTGCTATTGGGGTTGTGCATTCTAAAAGCGCAGTGAGTTCTGCATTGTCCCTGATGGCGACACTCTTTTTAACTGCCTTTTTATATTTTGCAAAAGGAGCCTACTTTGCCGGTGTTGTTCAAGTACTTATCTATGCAGGAGCCATAGCAGTTTTGTTTGTTTTTATTGTCATGCTTTTGGATCTAAAGCCATCGCGTGTGGCTATTCCTGGGCAAAAGGGTGTTGCGTTACTAGCTTTTGCTGCAACGGCGATGTTTGTTGTTGTTGTCGCTCTTTTGGCTGTTCCCGGACTCTTTGAGCCGGGGCTTCAGGAAAGTAATTTGACTGCGCTTTCGGCAAAAGCAATTTCATATAATTTTGTAAGCACATATATGCTTCCATTTCAGGCCACCGGTTTTTTAATATTAGCGGCGATTGTAGGGGTAATCATGTTGGCGAAATCTGTGAGAAGCCCTTCAAATGAATCGCGAGGTGAGCCGTGATATCCCTTCCTGTTGGAGAACTTGAGTTTCATGTTTTTGTTTCAATTGCTCTATTTGCCATTGGAGCTTATGGGTTTCTTTGTAAAAGAAGTGGGCTCATTGCTCTTATGTGTTTAGAGCTAATGCTTAATGGTGTGAATTTGTTCTTGATGACCTTTTCTAAGCATCACTCCTCGCCTGATGGGGCCTCCTTGTTTTTGTTTATTGTTTTAGTGGCCGCAGCTGAGGCTGCAATTGCTTTGTCAATTTTTGTTATTCTTTCCCGACGTTTTGGCTCAGTTGTTTTAGATGATTACAGGAGACTGAAGGGATGATTTTTGAAGGATTGAGATGGATTTTACTGGCCCCTTTGCTTGGCGCCGTGCTCAACGGAGTGATTCTCCAAAATAAGAGTGCAAAGATCTCAGGCTTGGTTGCAACTTTGGCCAGTCTAGTTGCATTTGGGTTTAGTGTTGTAGCGTGTTCCCAGTTATCTGGACTGAATTCTGCGCCAGAGCAAAACTTTTTGATTGATCCACTTTTCACGTGGATGAGTAGTGGGCACGTCTATGTTCCTTTTAATTTAGAACTAACCTCTATTACCTCAGTTATGCTTTTGGTTATTACCGGCATTGGATCGTTGATTCATATTTATTCTATTTCTTATCTGTCAGAGGAAGAGAGCCCTTGGCGCTTTTTCTCATACTTGAATCTATTTCTTGCAGCAATGCTCGTGTTGGTGTTGGCCTCTAATTTGGCCGTTGTCTTTCTTGGATGGGAAGGAGTTGGCCTTTGTTCCTATCTGCTTATTGGCTACTGGTATAAGAAGCCTGAAAACACCGCCGCTGGCATGAAGGCCTTTATTACAAATCGAGTGGGCGACATAGGTTTTCTTATCGCACTGTTTGTTGCCTTTTCCTTTTTTCAAACTGGAGACATTAGTCGCTTGGCGGAAAGAGTTAATGATTATGCTTTTTTAAGCAGCGGGGTTCCTACCTGGGCTTGGTATACTTTTGCAGGCTCTTTGCTTTGGGCGGCAACCGCAAAGTCTGCTCAAATTCCTCTGTATATCTGGCTACCAGATGCAATGGCTGGCCCTACGCCCGTTTCTGCCTTAATCCACGCTGCAACAATGGTCACTTCAGGCATATTCCTTATCTGTAGAGTCTGGCCACTTTTTGCTATGAGTCCAGTGATTGTAGATGCTGCTTTTTGGATTGGAATGTCTACTGCTTGGCTTGCTGCTTTAATTGCTGTTAGCCAAACCGATGTGAAAAAAGTATTAGCGTATTCTACAGTCAGTCAGCTTGGCTTTATGTTTGTTGCTCTTGGGGCGGGCAGTCCAGCTGCCGCGTTTTTCCACGTTATAACTCATGCTTGTTTTAAGGCTCTTTTGTTTTTGGCGGCGGGATCTGTCATCCATGGTATGCATCACAAACAAGAGATGTCATTAATGGGTGGGTTAAAAGATAAAATGAAGATCACTCACGTTTGTTTTCTCATTGGAACTTTGGCCATTATTGGTTTCCCTTTGACGGCAGGCTTTTTTTCAAAGGACATGATCTTAGCGAAGGTTTTTGCTGCACAGGGTGTGTTTGGATACATTCTTTTGTTAGGCGCAGCTCTATTGACTGCCGCCTACATGTTTAGGGCCTACACGTTGTGCTTTTGGGGGGGCGCTCGAAGTGAGTATGCTCAAAAGGCTCATGAATCTGACCCACTAATGTATATGCCGCTTGTTGTCCTTGCTTTTCTTTCTCTTTTTATTGGCTGGTTAGAGTTGCCCGAGGTCTTTGGCCATTTCACAAAAATTACGGATTGGGTTCATTCCTCTTGGTATGGTGTAGGGGTTGGTGAGCAGGCTCACTTGTCACACCTAGCCGAGTGGTTGTTGATGCTAATTACTAGCGTACTGTCTTTAACCGTGGCTTATTATTCCTTTAAGATCTATCAAAGGAACCCGGAGTTTAAGATACTTCCGGAACCGCTTCACAAGTGGAGCACCAATAAGTTTTATGTAGATGAAGCTTTTGAATTGCTTTTAATTAAGCCGTCCATGAAAGCGGGAAGGTTTATCAATCGCATTTCAGACGAGACTACCTTTAATGGACTTGCCAATGGTTCGTTTCGTTTTACACGTTTAAGCGGACGGCTCTTGGCTTTGTTTCATACTGGCAGTGTTCAGACCTACGCTTGGCACTTTGTTTTTTGGTCTTCGTTAATTGTGGGAGCTATTTTCTTATGGACCCTATAAACACAGCTATGCTCATCTTTTGGCCAGCCATTTTCGCCTTTCTATTGTTTACTTTCAGAAAAAACAAAAAGGCGGCTCAATGGGCAAACATGGTTTTTCATTTGCCGTGGTTTTGGTTTTTGTATCAAAGCTGTTTGCTTTGGCGTTCAAGCACCGCTGACGGGATGTTCCCGATTGTTTTCAATTCTGATTTCTTTCCACTGCTTAAGTCTAATTTTGCTTTAGGGTTAGATGGTTTAAATTTACCGCTTATAGGCCTTAATGTGTTTTTAAGTTTTTGTTTGTCTTTATATGCACTAGGCAAAGAAAAACTTAGCTCATCTTATTTAGCCTTGTTTGCGCTTTTAAATGCAGCAAGCGTTGGGTCGTTGATGGCTGCTGATGCCTTTGTCTTTTATATCTTTTGGGAGGCCATGCTTATTCCAATGTTCTTTCTGATTGGAATTTGGGGCTCTAAGAACCGAGTTTATGCTGCGCTGAAGTTTTTTGCCTTCACCATGTTGGGCTCTTTGGCCATGTTGGCTGCCATTCTATATTTGTGGGTGCAGCCCGACATTCAAAGTATGGGCTGGCACTCGATTGCCCAGTTGGGCTTGTTGGGAGATGGATTGTGGTCTCCACGTTTTTGGGTTTTCTGCGGCTTTTTGATTGCTTTTTTGGTGAAGATTCCAGCTTGGCCTCTTCATGTTTGGCTTCCTGATGCGCACACGGAGGCTCCGACTGGCGCTTCTGTGATCTTGGCTGGCGTTTTATTAAAGCTTGGCGTCTACGGGATTGCTCGTTGGTGTTTGGCTTTGTTTCCTTCTATCGCCGTTTTGGATGTTGTTTCGTTTACGATGAAGGTTTTGGCTTTGGCCGGGATAATTTTAGGAAGTTACGGAGCTCTTAGGCAAACCGACATTAAGCGCACCATTGCTTACTCTTCCGTCGCCCATTTGGGTTTTATGCTTTTGGGTTTGTTTAGTTTTCAGTTGGCGGGATTTCAGGGCGCTATGTTTCAAAACATTGCCCATGGCTTGAGCACGGGCGCATTGTTTTTAATTTTTGGAATCATCTATGACCGCACCCACACTAGAGAGTTGTCTGACTACGGTGGATTGGGAATTGTTAACCCACGGCTTTCTATGCTTTTTGTTTTGAGCGTAATGGCCTCCATTGGACTTCCGGGCCTTCCTGGGTTTATTGGTGAATTTCTTATTTTGAACGGAACCTTTGTTTTATCACCATGGTTTGCTTTCTTTGCGTGTTTTGGAATTTTATTAGGAGCTGTTTATATGCTTCGAATTGTTCGCGGAATGATTTACGGAGAAACCTCCTCTGTCTTGAAAAGCCACCCGATAAAACTATCTTTTTCAGAGTGGGGTTCAATTATCCCGATGATTATAGCAATGATTGTTCTCGGCTTTTGGGGACAAGGTTTGATTGCCGTTACAGCTCGAGCTTCCGCTACAATAATCTATAACCTTCAAGGCGAGATATTGAGGTAATGAATGCCGATTGATTTTTTTGATTCGAGTATCTTTTATTTAGGGCCGGACGATTGGAAAAACCTTTCTCCTTTTATTCTGTTATTTGCAGGGATTGCTGTGCTTGTTGTTGCAGCTTCTATGAGAGCGAAAGACCTGGTTTTACGTACTTTGAGTTTTAGCTTTCTTTCTGGGGCGGCTGTATTATTTTTTGCTTCTTTGTTAAGCCAAGGACGTTTTTTCTTGGGGTCGTCAATGGAGCTCGGGCCCATGGAGAGGATAGTTGCTGGCGGAATTTGTTTGATTGCTGCCTTGAGCTCTCTCTATGTTCGAGGCCCCGATTACGCTCGACATTCTGAGTGGGGAGCTCTCTTGCTAATTTGTGTTTTGGGGATGTGTTTGTTGCCTACAGCTCGAAATTGGGTGGCATTTTTTGTTTATCTAGAGGTGCTATCAATTCCGGCTTATTTGTTAAGCGCATTGTATTCAAATCGAGAAAAAAGCTTAGAGGCTTCGATGAAGTATTTGATGATGGGGGCTTTTGTATCCTGTTTCTTTTTGCTCGGAATAAGTTTGTTCTTTGCTGTGAGTGGATCTTTCAAATTTGAAGCCATATCGGTTGCAATGACTGCCGCAGCTGGCCCCCAACAATTTCTGTGCTTTACGGCCGTTGCTCTTGTTTTTAGTTCATTAGCTTTTAAAGTTTCTCTGTTTCCTTTTCATTTCTGGGCGGCAGATGTTTATCAAGGAGCCCCAGCTCCCATTGCCTCTTTTTTGGCCGGAGCAACGAAGTTAAGTGTGTTCTCGTCGATTGTTTTGGCTTTCAGTGAATGTGGACTTTGGGACATTCCGGGAGTTTCATTATATGTAAAACTGTTAGGTGTCTTGAGCGTTGTTTTGGGCGCCGTCATGGCCCTTACCCAAAGCCGACTAAGGCGCATGTTGGCCTACTCTGGAGTTGTGAATGCTGGTTTTGTCGCATTAGTTTTGCCTAATGGTTTGAGCGTCCTACCAAGTGTTATCGGCTTTTTGTTGGTCTATGCGCTTAGTGTTTTGATCTGTTTTGCTGTTCATGAAATTGCATTGCTTCGATTGGGAAGAAGCATGGACGATGATTTAGAAATTAATTCTTTTGTGGAACTCAAGTCCAAGTTGAGCCCATTTTACCTAGTTTTGTTGGGATTTGCATTGTTATCATTGGCTGGAATTCCACCTCTTCCTGGGTTTTTCACAAAATATGTTTTGTTGTCGGTGCTTGCTAAAAATTCAGCATTTTTGCTGTTAGCAGTGGCATTGATTGGAACCTTTTTAGGGCTAGGCTTCTATTTAAGATCTCTAGTTCCAATGGCTTTATATCCAGCAATTGATTCAAAAAAAACAAATTCAGAGACTTCATCTTCGGGAGCTAGTTTGACGGCTATTGCGGCAACAGTGTTTTCGCTGCTTGTGTTGTTTGGATTTACTTACCTTCAAGGTTTAATCTCTAGTGCTGAGTTGATGGCTAGATGAGTGATGATGAAGGAAAAGTTCTTAGAATCAAAATGCCAAGCGGCAAAATCTATGGGCCGTATTCTCGCGCAGATGTATTGAAGTTTATTCGTCTAAAGAAAATTCAAGGCGAAGAGGAAATGCTTTCTCTAGAAGAAGGCCGTTGGAGAGTTGTAAGTAGCGATCCGGAGTTTTTTGATCAGATTCAGTCGACGATCGAAGATAGGACTGAAAAACGAAAAAAGACAGCCAGAACTGCAATGGATCAAGACACCAAGGTGGATCGTCTTGAAGATGCACTAGACGAAGATTCTGCCGAAGCAACTCGTGTTACAGGCGACGCTTCTTTAGTAACAAAGACGTTTATGCCTTTTAGTGAGGACATTGAACAATTGGAGGGTTCTTCGGTCGACAAATCAGGCTCAACTTCCTTTAGTGACGATAAGGATGAGAAGACCGAAGTTAGAGAAAACCCTTTAGCAGGGAAGAGTTCTTCTTCGAAGGGCAAGAGAAAAACTCGGGTTAAAGGGAGCCGCCCTTTAGTTTTTTCCTTGGTGGCTTTGGGCCTGTTAGGTCTCTTTCTACTTTTAGAAAGACCCAGAATAAAGGAGCTTGATGCCAAAGGTTTTTCAGTCACTGCCAATAGTCAGCTTCATTACTTCAATGCTCTGAATAGATTCGGCGCATTGGGAACTATAGATTTGAACCTACTTCCGGGAGAAGTTTCACCCGCAACGGGTTGGTCGTTGCCTTTGGGATTTGGCGCCCATGTGTGGATTCAAGATTTAGTTGCGATGGAAAAAGAAGAAGCTCTTTTTTCAAATAGCACATTTTGGGCAAGGCGAGTTTGGAATTTGTTTTGGGTTTCTGAAACAATCGGAGTGGCCGACAGGAAAAAAGCAGATGTTTTACGCGCCTATGGTGAAAAAATACTAGATCGGCTTAATGAAAAATCTCTTTTAGATGAAGAGCAAAGAGCGTTGCTTTCTGTGATACCGGTCTTTGCTCAGGGAAAATGGAGTGAAGCTCGCAAAATTTTGAGTCCTCTTGAGCAAGATCAATATGTTGCTTGGCTTTTAGATGAGATTAGCTTTATTGAGTTTATAGATAAGGGAAGAAACAAACCTGCACAGCTATACATTAAAGAATACGGGAACCCCTATTTAGATATTCAGTCTAAGCTTCGTAAAGAAATGTTAGAGGGAGCTCAGGAGTCTGAGGAATTGTTAGAACAGTTGGCAGAGTTTGACCCTCAATCATTTGTTGGAAACTTATCTGCTGCAGAATACTACTGGAGGGCGAGTGCGTCTGGAATACCTAAGGCTCAACAAGCTTTTCTGTCCTTGTTGTCGATAGCTTCTCTATACCCAATGGCCTTTCAGGCAGTTGCTTGGAAGGAATATTCTCAATTTCAAGGAATCTTTGGGCGAGATGATCCTCAGAAGAAAGCGCTCGAGAACTTTAAGTTGTTACTTTCTGGGGACGTTGGAGATTCAAAAGAATTTTGGGATTTGGAATCTGAAGGCTTAAGTGTTTCGAACATGAGTGGCCAAATCATTAAAAAGCTTGAACGTAAGGCCAGCAATCTTTTGGATATTGCTTTTCTTGAGAACCTATCTTTTGCTTTAGACGATCCTTCCGAGAGTTTGATCCACGTTATACATTACGGAATTTTTTATAATGATTGGCAGAGAGCCAGCAGAGATGCCAGTTTTATCTTACAAAGAGACCCTTCCAACGTAGAGGCATTAGGTTCGAAAATATGGATTGATTCAGCGAACTTTCGATTTGATGAGGCCTATCAGCTCCATGACAAAATGGTCCAGAATCCAAAAGCAAAAGGCGACTCCATTAAATATGAAGGAATTATTTTAACTTATGGGAGAGATTTCGATGCGGCGGTGTCTACACTTCAGCGATATAGAAAGAATGTTCCCAATGATGGTATGGGGCACTACTTTTTAGCCAAAGCGTTCTTTGAGGTTGAGAAGAACCATGATTGTGTGAAAGCCGCTAACTTAGGCCGCATTCATGGACGAGGCGCCATTCGTTTTCTTTCAGAGCTTTTGTATTATCGCTGTAGAATTTTGGCAAAACTTCCAATGAGTGAAGCCATTCGTGAGTTGGGTCGAGCGACTAAAGCCGATCCTCAAAACGTGTTTATTGCAAAAGAATATGTTTTTGCTCTTTATGAGGCTGGAAAAACACAAGAAGCCTTAGAAGTTGCCAAGGATTATGTTCGAAGAGTTCCTCATGCTTATCAATTGAAGGTCTTGCTTGGAAGCGTTTATGAGCGAATGGGCAAATGGGACGAGGCTTTGCTTTTTTACAATGATGCAAAAAAAGTTAGGCCCGGTGCTACAGAAGCCAGCGTGCGAATTGCAGATATGTTTTTTGCCAAGGAACGATACATTGAAGCCGCTCAAAACTACTTGTCGGCTGCTCGAAATGACCCCGACTATCCGGACTTGTATTTGAAGGTGGCTCGTTCCTACCGAAAGGGTGGGGATCGCTATAAGGCCCTTGAGTTTTATAAAAGAGAACTTGATTTGCGGCCAAGTGTTTTAAGGAACTTTCTTGAAGCTGCTGAATTTATGCTTGAAATTAATTTACCCCAGCAGGTGCCCGAGCTTTTTCAAAAGTATGAAGACACAATAAGTGGTGATCCTCGAGTGATGTTGCGTTTGTCACAGGCTTACTGGGCAATGCAAGACGTTGATAATGCTGAAAAAACCGCAAAGTTAGTCTTAGCTAAGAACAATAAAGTTGCTGAAGCCTATAGAATTCTAGGCCGCGTATATGACCGTATGGGACAATATGGACTGGCCAAGGATAATTTTGAGAAGTATCTTCACCTTTTTCCGCAAGCAGATGATGCGGCGGCAATACGGGCTCGATTAACTCAGCCTCCTTACTATAGGTAGAAATAGAGAGATGAAAAAATGTTAGATTGGCGATTGATAGTAAAAGATCCTAAAGGTTTTGTAGCTGCACTTGAAAAGAGAGGCTATTCACATGATGAAGCCTCTTCGGCCTGCCAGAAGGTTCTAGATCTTTCATTAGCGAGAGTTTCAAAGCAACAAGAAGCCGATTTGTTGAAGGCTAAGCGTAATCAGCTGTCTCAAAGTGTTGGCAGCTTAATGCGTGAAGGAAAAAAAGATCAAGCAGAAGCCGTAAAGCTTGAGGCCAAGACCATTGGTGAACAGATTAGCTCACTTGAGGCTGGGGTAACTGAGTCAGAAGCGTCTTTTAATTCTGCCATTGAAAGACTACCCAATTTAGCTCATGAAAGCGTTCCCGTTGGTAAAGGTGAAAAAGAAAATAAGTTTGTTAGGGGTTGGGGTGTTAAGCCTGAGTTTAAATTTAAGCCAAGATCTCACGATGAAATAGGTGAGCTTAGTGGGCAAATTGATTTTGATCGTGCGGCCAAAACTACGGGTGCTCGTTTTGTTTTTTTGCGCTCTGGTTTGGCGCAACTCGAGCGTGCTCTTGCAAACTTTATGATCGATTTGCATAGGACCAAAGGCTATCAGGAAATCGTTCCTCCATACATTGTCAATGCAGCCACCATGTATGGCATAGGCCAGTTTCCTAAGTTTTCAGAAGATGTTTATAAGCTAGAGGGGCAAGATCGTTATTTAATTCCGACCTCTGAAGTTCCGCTAACGAGTCTCTATGCAGGAGAAATGCTAGCTGAGGAAGATTTGCCTCAAAAATTTGTGGCTTTTTCTCCTTGTTTTAGAAGCGAGGCGGGCTCTTACGGAAAAGATACTAGGGGGCTGATTCGTCAGCATCAGTTTCATAAAGTTGAATTGGTTAAGTTGTGTAAGCCAGAAGACAGCTTAAATGAACTTGAAGCAATGCTATCGGATGCGGAAGATGTTTTACAAAAACTAAAAATTGCTTACCGGGTAATGCTTTTGAGCTCAGGGGATATGGGCAATAATGCACAAAAGACTTACGACATCGAAGTGTGGTTGCCTGGCTCCACTCATGAAGGTGCTGAGCGCGGTTGTTACAGAGAAATTTCCTCTTGTTCAGATTGCAGTGACTATCAAGCAAGAAGATCTAGCATTCGTTTTAAATCAACTGAATTTAAAGGAACCCGCTTTGTTCACACCTTAAACGGCTCTGGACTTGCGGTTGGTAGAACGCTTATTGCAGTGATTGAAAATTATCAAAACGAAGATGGAAGTGTTACGGTTCCTGAGGTGTTGAAGCCTTACATGGGTGGCCTCGAAGTTATTAAATGACTTTAGATTTAGCTCAGTTTACGGCTCCTATGAAGCGAGCCATTGAACTTGCAAAGCAAGCTGCAACTGAGGGCGAAGTGCCTGTGGCGGCTGTTTTGGTGGACGATCAAGGTGAGATAATTTTTGAAGCCTATAACAAAAAAGAACAGTTAAACGACCCTACCGGCCATGCGGAAATTTTGCTTTTAAAAGGAGCTTCTCAAAAGCTAGGCAAGTGGAGGTTGAGTGATTACACGGTTGTGAGCACGCTTGAGCCTTGTTTTATGTGCGCTGGGGCGCTTTCACATGCTCGGATAAAACGCTGTGTTTTCGGGGCCTTCGATCAAAAATTTGGAGCTATGGGCTCCTTGTATAACATTCCGGCCGATGAACGGCTGAATCATCGCTTTGAGGCCATTTCAGGTGTTTTAGAGCAAGAATGTCGACAACTCTTGGTGGATTTTTTCAAACAAAAGCGCTAAAAGCGTTTAAGCCAATGCACCCGTAGCTCAACTGGATAGAGCACCTGACTACGAATCAGGAGGTTATAGGTTCGATTCCTGTCGGGTGCGCCATTTTACTTCGGCTTTTCCTCCCTAACTTCGTTTTCAGTCGCTCATGTACCGCTTCGCTAATGTACACTTCGCTCCTTCAAGCCTCGTTAGGAAGAAAAATCCTTTGTAAAACCTGCTGCGCTAAATTTGCCCAAAGATGCCGCCACTTTTGGGCATGACACTGCGGCTTAGTTGTCTTGAAAAAATTCCTAATGTAAACTTTCGTTCATGTTTCTAAAGAATAAATTATTTTCATTACTCGTTGGCATAATGTTTTCTGCCCCTGCTTTTTCGTTGGACTTCAGCGTGGAGTTTGGTGGAGGAGTATCCTTTTGGGAAAACGTGAACTCTATGGATCTTGCTCTTATTGCAAAACCTCGAATCAGTGAAGAGTTTTGGGCGCAAGGTTCGGCTGAACTGAGCTATTTGGTTGAGGGAAAAAGTGGCGGAGATGTTACGGGAGCATCTGTAAATCTTTACACTGTTGGGGGTTCTTATGTTATCCCCTTTCACTCTGCATTCTTCCGCTTAGGTGCTTTGATGGGCTTGGCTCACTCAAACTTTAGTTTAGATGGAGCCAAAGTAAACTACAATGAATTTGTCGTTGGTCCACTTGTAGGTTTGGACATAGACTTGGCTGCTCATTGGACCTTTGGTGTTGAGCTTAGCTATCTGTCCTCTTTGAGTTTTTTGAGCGCAGACGATAGAGTTTATAGAACGAGGTTTGGCTTATCTACTGGCTATTTGTTCTAAAGCTATAAAGTGACGGAGTAACCCTTGCGAAACGGTGAGTCGTTAGTGTCGAGCTCGTTATCAATGGCAATTTTTAATCCCTAAATCTTAACGAGGGTCCATTTGTGGTCGATAGGTTCGACTTGGTAAAGTTCGCAGTTTTCTATGCGGGATTGCTCTATTCCGAGATAGGTGAATAGAGCATGAGCAAATGCGCCGTGGGAAACAAAGAGTAAGGTCTTGGTTGTGTTTTTAAGTTCATTCGAAATTGTATTTGTTACCCGCTCTTCAAAAGCTTCTCGGGTTTCACCGTTACTAGGATCTTCCGTGGTGTTGAAAGGGTTTGGGACATTTTCCCATGGAAGCTTTTCCCAATCTCCAACTCGCCACTCGCGCAGACCTTCAACGATAGACATGGGCGCTTTTAAAAGGGAGTTAAGGGTCTCAGCTGTTTGTTTGGCTCGTATCATCGGGCTACAGCGGATTTCTTCAATTTTTGGACTGAAACTTAGTAACTTACTCGCCAATTTCGAAGCTTGAGACAAGCCAAGTTCATTTAGGGGAAGGTCCCAGTCTCCACCACAGGTTAACCCATTTGCATTTGCGTCGGTTTGTCCGTGTCTTACATAGTAGAAGGGCTTGGTGGGTATCTGCTTCATGGTTTAACTGTTTCAATCTATAAAATTTGTTTGTTCAAATCAAAAGCTGCTTAAGTTTCTTGTTTGGGCAAAAGATTTTCTTATAATGCGTGAAAATCTAAAAAATAATCTTCGAAGAATTGATTGAAAAGCAAAGAGTGGGACAAGCAAGACACGCGTTCTTGAGCAGTAGAAAAATTGTGTAACAGGGTGGGTTGTAGAGCTTGCCAGAGCAACGGCTTTGCCACTGTAGATAAACTTTGGATTGAGTAGGTTGTGGTAGCGTTGAATGGTTTTGTTTTTAGCGTTTCGTGAAATAAGAAAAGAACGTTAGGACGCAGCGAGTCAACAGGCTGGTTTATTGGAAGCTTGGCTTCTCTAAGGAATATTATTTAGGAAAGCAGTGATTTCTTTTGCAACATGCTTTGGGTTATCACAGTGGACGTGGTGGTCGCCATCGACGGTGATGTGGGTTGTGTGCTTGGTGTGTTTTAATCTTCCGCCTAAAATTTTATAGCGAAAGTGGAAGTATTCGCCAGTTTTGGCTTCGATGAAAAGAGTAGGCACCTGAATGTTTTCTAAAAAGTTGATGACTTGGGCTTCGGTTAAGCGTGAAGGATTTTTGGCCATGTGGCGCGGGTCGCTTTTCCAACTATAGCCATTGGTGTCTTTTAAGAGACTTCTTTCCAGAATTAACCTGGCTGCCTCTTTGTTCATTGGGCTTGCTTTGAGTCTTTTGTTCAAAATCTCATCAAAGCTCTTATAGTAGTGGGTTTTTTGAGCGCTAAGTTTTTCTTGGCTTTTCAAAAACTGAGTGTATTTTTTGTGAGAAATTTCGGGGGGATTGCTGAGTGGCCCTAGTCCGTCGATCAGCACGGCCGCTTTAAGGTTTTGGGGTGGGCAGGAGGCGATGATGGTTGCAATCGCTGCGCCGAGTGAGTGTCCCATAATCACCAAGGGCTTATCTTCTAATTGTTTGCAAAGCCTTAGAGTATCGGTCACGTAATCTAAGAAGTGATAGCTGGAGCCTTCGGCTCTCCATTGAGAGCTGCCGTGACCTGCAAGATCTAAACTTATGAGTTCCCAGCCTTCGGGGAACTGCTTTGCTAGTGGAATAAAGCTGTTGGCATTATCGAGCCATCCATGAAGAGCAACGACTCTTCCTTTTGTGGCTTTGCCGGTTTTCCATCCTGTGATTTTCAAGCCGGGAATGCTGTAGTTACATTCGACTGGTTTCATCAGAGAGCAAATTTAATAAGAGCAAAGCCTGCAATTAAGAGTAGTAAAAAAGCAATGGAAAGGATTTCGAGATACTTGTCGATGAAAACCTTGATCTGCTTTCCGTAAACAAAAAACAAACCCGCCACTAAAAAGAACCTTCCAGCTCTTCCTACTAATGAAGCTAAAACAAAAGGGATGAAAGGGATGTTAAAAACACCACCGGTGATTGTGAATATCTTATAAGGGATGGGGGTAAAGCCAGCTGCAAACACGACCCAGAAATCAAATCTCTCGTAAAGAGCTTGAACCGATTCAAACTTGTGAAGATTAAACCCAGGAACATAATCAAAAAAGGCCTGGGCGATGGGGCTAAAGTTTTGAGTGCCCACTTCCCACCAAAGCATGTGACCAATGCCATAACCGGCCATTCCACCAAGAACCGAGCCCAAGGTGCAAACAAAAGCATATTTCAGCGACTTTTGGGGGGCTGAAACACACATGGCAACCAGCAGAACGTCGGGTGGGATTGGAAAAAAGGAGCTTTCCAAGAAAGCTAATATGAAAAGTATCCATACGGCTTGTGGTTTGAGGGCTTGAGCCTCCGTCCAGGCTTTGATTCGGTGAAGAAGACCGCGAAGGCCTGTGTAATTTTGAGGATTTACGACGTTTTCAGCGGTCATTTACACACTATAGAGGCCCCTAGAGAGGTTATAAACAAAGTAATTTGGCAGATTTTAATGCAGTGTGCTAGAAGGGGGCCATGTCCAAGGAATGGATCAAGTGCTTATTGTTTACGTTGTCAGTGTTATTGGCGCTGTCTGTATTCGCAGATGCCGAATCTGATTTTGAGTGTGTTTCCATTGGTCCAACGGCCTCGCAAATCGAGCTTAAGTTTAGTGCTGAGGAATATCTCACAGGTCTGAATTCGATTGGTGTCGAGGTTAAACTCAATTCCGAAATTGGGGCAAGTCCGTCCGTTTCTACCAAGCAATCATTTGGTGTTGAAAAGGCAGAAAATGAAATTCTTTGGGAAAGCGTAAATCGTGGACAAGACTATTGGATTGTTAACGAAAAAAATGGCTCTTCTGTTCGAAAGCGTCAGGTTGGAGCGAGTTTGAATACCTATCAGTTTTATTTACAGAATCCTTCTGCAGAAGCGGAGCGATTGATTATAGACTTGTCAACGTCATCTCCTGTAGGTGGAGGATCAAAAGTAGCTGGCGCCGCCGAAGTTTTTGTTCACAAGAAAGACGCGCGACACGCGACCTACTTGGGTCGCGTTCAGGTTGAGTGTCGCCCAAACTAGTTAAGGCTCGATTTCTAGTTTTCTTTTTGTCTTTGCGCCTAGATCACGAAGCCGCTCAGTTTGTCGTAAAAGATTTCCTTTCCCGTCTTTTAGTTTGGCCAGAGCTGCATCGTAATTTCCTTGTGCGTCGGTAATAGATTTTCCAACTCGTTCAAGGTCTGTGACAAAATTAGCAAACTTGTCGTAAAGACTTCCTGCGTGCTGCGCGATCTTAAGAGCATTTTGGTTTTGTCTTTCGTTCTTCCAAAGAGAAGAAACTGTTCTCAGGCAGGGCCATAGGGTAGAGGGGCCAACAATCATTATTTTCTTTTCCCATGCTCTTGAGAAGCCCTCTTTATTCTCTTTGATATAGGTTAAAAAAGCGGCTTCAATGGGCATGAACAAGAAGACAAAGTCAGGGGAGTTAACTCCCCTTGCAGAGGCGTAGTGTTTATCGGAAAGACCGCGGACGTGAGCGTCGACCGAAGTGAAAAATTCTTTCATGTAAAGCTGCTGTTGGTTTGGGTCGTCGCTGTTGCTCAAACGTTCAAAGGCAACGAGCGACACTTTACTATCAACAATTAAATGCTTGTCGTCTGGAAGATTAATGATGGCATCCGGACGAAGGGAGCGACCCTCTTCGCTGTTGATTTTCATTTCTTTGCCCTGAAGGATGTATTCCTCTCCTTCTCGAAGACCCGAGGAGATAAGGATTCTTTCTAAGATTATCTCACCCCAGTTTCCCTGAGTTTTGACGTCGCCCTTAAGGGCGCGGGTCAAGTTAGAGGCTTCAGCCGTCATCTTTTGATTGATTTCGGCAATTCTTTTAATTTCTTCTTTAAGAGCAAATCTCTCTCGGGATTCGTTGTCGTAAGTGCTTTGAACTTTCTTTTCGAATTCAAAAAGTTTTTCTTTTAAAGGTTTTAATATTGTCCCGAGTCCGTCTTCGTTTCTTTTTCGAAGTTTCTCCGTATTTTCATCGAGCATTTTATGTGAAAGATTTTGAAACTTTTCAAATAGGTCACTGGTGTTTTTCTCAAAGACGTCCTTTTGTTCGCTAAGACGCTTTTGAAGCTCTTCAGCGCGAGCGGTAGCTGCTGACTCTTGTTTTAATAGTTGTTCAAAGGCGAGCTTGTCTTTTTGAGCGTTCGAACGGGCTAAAAAAAAGCCACAAATTGCACCCGTCACTAGGGCTAAAAGTATAAAACTTATCCACATAACCATACACAATGGTCTAATTGAAAAAAATCATCCAGGCCAGTGCCTAGAATCAAGTTCAGGAAGTTGAAACATGAATAATTAGTGACTTAATGCACTTCGTATTTTTGAATGGGTCTTGCCTTGGGGGATGATGTAGATATCAATGCGGCGATTGCGGGCTCGTCCGGCTGGCGTCCTGTTATCAGCTACGGGCTTGGTTTCTCCAGCAGACATGGCCGTAAGCTTAGCGGGGTCGAAATAGTGGGCATCAATAAAATATCGAACCACGGTTGCGGATCTTATTGCTGATAGCTCCCAATTGGTCGGGTAGGAGGGGTTGTCGACTGGCAAGTCGTCCGTATGAGCTTCGATCATGAAATGAGCATCTAGAGGTTTAAGCACCTCGGCCATGCGTCGCAACAAGGGTTCTGCCTCAGGTTTTAATAAGACTGATCCTGGTGAGAACATGCTTTCCGCAGTGAGGGCAAATTGAATTCTGTCTGGAGTGACTTTGAAGTCTAGAATGTCGCTCTCGAATGGAGTCATCCAACTTTCTATGTCCTGGGCTAAAAGGTGAACGCGAGAGACTCCACCTTGTTTGATGGAATCTACAACGCCACCCTTTTTTTCTTGATTCATGAATTGTTCGCCAGCTTGCCCAGAGAAAAGACCTTGAAAGATTTTTTCCGCACCAAACTTATATTTTAAAGGGTCGTTAAAGTATTCTTCAACTTTCTTCTTGTCGGCATCGCTCATACCAACGATCCACATTACTAGAAAGAAGGCCATCATCGCTGTTACAAAGTCAGCATAGGCAACTTTCCACGCGCCACCATGGTGACCGTGTCCAGCTTTTTTGATCTTCTTAATGACGATTGATTGATCGTCGCTTCCTTCTTCAGCCATAAGTTAAGCCGCCTTCTTGTTGCCTACGTCTTTTAATTCTTCTTCTAATTCCTTAAAGGATGGACGTTCTGAAATAGGAATCGCCCTACGTGCAAATTCAACAGAAACTTGTGGTGGAAGCCCTCTACAATTAGAGAGAATTCCGGATTTAAACATTTTAAAATAATTTCCTTCGGATTCGAAGTAATGGTTTAATCGGGTTGCAATGGGGCCCACGATTCCGTAACCCAAAAAGATACCAAGAAAGGTTCCCACAAGGGCGGCGGCTACTTTGCCACCGACTACCTCTGGACCAGCAGAAATACTCATCATCGTTACAATTACCCCAAGAACCGCGGCCACAATTCCGATCGCCGGAAGGGCGTCTGCCATGCTTTGAATGGTCGCGGGGATGTGATGTTCTTCTTCGTGCATAACTTCTAAGTCAGCGGTGAGAAGGTCATCCATGTCATAGGGGGATGGTCCGCCTGAAATGAAAGTCCTCATGGAGTCACAAACAAATTCAATTAAGTGATGGTTGCCGAGAACGCCTGGGTAGTTGGTAAAGATCTTCGAGTTTCCTGGATCTTCAATATGAGTCTCAATCGCCTGAACTCCCTCTTTCTTTTGTGCTTGAAAAAGTTCATACATTAATTTGAGACCTTCTAGATAGGCAGCTTTACCAATATCTTTAATGGTGAGAGCTTTGATAGCGTATTTAAAGACACCACCAATGTATTTCATTGGAGTGGATATAATAAGAGCGGCAAGCGCAGCACCTATGATAACTACATATTCACCAGGGTGAGCAAACACACCAAAGGCATTTCCACCGCCACCGAGAACGAATCCGCCGAAAACGAATACAAAGAGTAGAATTAAACCAATTGCTCCCATACGTTAGTTTTATCGGCCAAGCTTCTGCCAAGCTTGAGATCTATTGATAATTTGTAACTTATAGGGCGAATTCACCGAATCTTAACGTAACTTTAACAACGTCAATTTGTTGACCTGATATTCTGAAGGTTAAGGTTATGGAGAAGGACTGTCGAAATATGCTCGTGAGGAAAAGGTTCTTCTTTGCTGTTTTTATTAATGCAATTTTACTACAAAGCTTGAACTCCTGGGCAATAGGTCCCGGTTATGGGCAGGCCCTACATCAATGGCATGAATCTCAAAGACAGGCTGTTTCTGAAGCTAATGCACGAGAGAAGAGCAGAAGTTTTTTAAATCACTGTCCTAAGGGTTTTGCCATGGCCCGCCCTGGCGATGCCGGTTGGGCTAAGCATTGGTTGTCTGGAACCGACCAGGCTTGCAGTATGGCTTTAGTCGGACGCCATGATGATAAAGAAACTAAATTCAGTAACAGTCGATTTAAGGATAATTCTGAGTTTGAAAAGCACCTGCAAGAATTAACGGGTTTCTCTCCTGGATCTGAAAGTTTTTTAATGGATTGCTTTCCCGACTGGCAACAGAGTGAGAAGGACACTCCTGAGCAGCTAACGAGCAAGCGCCTATTGATGGTTGATTACTATTATACAGTTTCTCGCTTGCAGTCTTGCGCAAACAAGGCGGTTGAGGGAATTGCCATGTTAGACCGTCGAATAAAAGATAGCGGTGCACTGCCCTTGGAGGGTATTGACGTTCGTCGTGGTGTTCTCCCGGGAGTTTTTGAAAAGAAGAGTTCTTTGGTCTCAGATAATGCCTGCAAAGCTGAAGGTGTGGACTTAGTTGCTAAAGACGCAAAGCATTTGCGAGGCGCTCTGCAGGCCATTGATGGAGAAGAAGACTATTTAAGAAATGTAACAGGACCAGAGGCTCAAAAAGAATTTGTTAGTGCGGCAATGCAACAAGGTGTTAGTCGCGAAGATGCAGAAGCTGTGTTTTTGGAAATGAAAATGTCAGAGTTTTCTATGGAGGGTGATTCTACTTATGCTCTTAAGGCGGGAGCCATAAAAGATTTGCCGCTTTCTTCTAAGACGGATTTATTTAAGAGTTTGTTCAGAGAAGGGCGAGATACTGACGAACAACTGAGGAAAGAGAACGGAACCTTTCAGTTTCGCGGCACTTACAACGGACCACTGCAGACCTACACTCAACATGATTTTAGCACCCTAAAGGGTTATGTGCATTTAGCGCCAGAGGCCAAGGACCTTGAGTCAGAAGATTTTCTCCAAAAATTGAAAATGAATTTGCGAGAAGATTATGCCGTTCGTAAAGAGGCTTTAACTTCAGAGTTGAATCAGTGCATGGAAGCAGCTGAGTGCGTTCAAGAAAATAGTAATAAAGAAAAGTGTCGCAAAAAAATATTGAAGGCTCTGGTTCATGCGCCGGAGTCTGACGAGCTTGCATTTGAGCAAAGACAATTTTTGGAGAGGCAGCAGCCGATGTTATTGGATGGTCATGGAAATGTGAAATTAGATAAAGAGGGTTATCCCCAGCCGGACAAAATGTCTCCCGAGTATTGGGGAGATGAAAAATTCGATAAATCTTTTGAAACAGTTAACCTCATCAATGCGACAACTTGTCGTGAAGGTTATAGCAGAACGGTCGATGAAGCAGACTTGCTTTTAAAAACCACTGCAATAGATATTGGAATTGCAGTAGGAACCATGGGATTGGGAACTCTTGCTACTGGGGTAAAAGTGGCCACACTTCCCAGACTCCTTGGATCGGCGGTCAATTTTGTTGGATGGACTGCGAAGTTGCCCTTTAAAGCGGTAAAAGGGGCTGCGGGAGCAACCAAGCTTGGAGCAAAATTGGTTTATCAGTTGGCAAAGGGGGGTGCTTCTTTGGCTTCAAAATCAGCTGAAGTAAGGCAAGTTCTATCTACTGGCACAAAGGTTGAGCGTCTAGCGAATTTACGTTCCCTGGTGAAGGCGTCGGCAGAAGTAAAGTCGCTTACGAGATTAGGAAACTATAGTCAGGACATAATCACCTCTGGTCTTCGAACTGGTGCAGGACGTTCTCGTGCTTTGGCTGGATACTATGCAACTCAAGTCGCTGATATAGGATGGGCGGGTTACTACATCGGAACTCAGGGAGCTCCCGAGTGTATTGAGAAACTTAATGCTCAAACCGAAGGCATGGAGATTGGGGCCGATGGCAAACCAGAGAACATGTGTGAGGCCGAGTGGGTTCATCAGCTATCTGTAATAGAGGGGTCCTATTTGTCTTGTTCTGTGAATGTAGGTATGGGGTTGGTGATGGCAGCTACCGCTAAACCTGTGTTGAATGAGCTGGGGGATGCTGTTCGTGGAAGAGGTTCATTTGCAAGAAGCGTGAGAGACGCAGGTGGGGATATGAAGATTTTCGCGAAAGAAAACCCTACTGAATACGTTAAACAAATAGCGGAAGAGGCGCGCCTTTGGCAGGTAAAAAACTTACGTAACTCTTGGCGAGGGTCTACGGCCGTTCGAGAAATCATTGCAAAGACTGGAAAAAACTCGGATGAGATAGAAGATTTGTTACAGGCTGGAGCAAAAGAATTTGTAGATGATGTGGTGAAAATGGTTGAGCACACAGGCAAGAGTATGGACAATGAGTTGATTGGGCAGTTGATGGTTTTTGCAAAAGAGAACCCTGCCTTAATCATGAAGGGGTCGAGTCGATATGGGAAAATGACTTCTCAACACGATCGAATCAAAACATTAGGCGACTGGAGTAAGACTTTAGATTCAGTTAGAGAGTTGAAAAAAGGCAAGGGTTTCAGTGAACGAGCTAGTTCCCCAGAGTTAAGAAAAGCAGTCAAACCCAATGAGGGGTTTAACACAGCCGTTGGAGAGCTTGCCTTGAACGGTAAGTTTGCTCGGCTTCAGAAGATTCGAGATACAGTGAACGAGATGACAACCAGTCATGAGGCTGCTCAAAAGTATTTGTCACGACTACTGTCTCAGATGCAGCTGTTAAAACAATCGGGAAAAGTTACGGCTGAGAGTGAAATTCAGGATTTACAAAGTAGAATTGGCTATTTAAGTGATTTTTTAGCAACCCAACAAAGCCCCAACACATTAAGCGCTAGGGCCATAAACCTTTATATGCAGGACTTCTCAGAACAGGTGCGCGACGGTTTGGCTCGAAATTACTTTTCTCAGGTTTATCCATAAATAGCTGAAATTGCGTCAAACAGGGCTCATTATTTCCTTTGTTTTTGCCGATAAAGGCTTATAATGAATTAATAACGCTTAGCGTTGAGGGAGAGGGGATGCTTTAAATGGAAAGCACATCTTTGATTAACTTTAGAAATTTTATAGCTGTAACTTCAGTTTTTTTGTCCGCTGCAAGCTTTTCTCAAACACGGCAAACTACGGAATTACTTGAAGGGGTTGCTAGAAGATTAGATGGCATTCACTCACGCTCTCTCCTTAAAGCTGTTAAAAAAACAGAAAAAGCCGGTGAGGCTGCTGCGCGTGCTTTAAAAACTAATGATGAAGTTGTTTCTGCCTTGAATTCAATGGTTCGAAATTCTCCAAGACAAATTGTTGCAGATTTGCCTGCCGCTTTTCTTAGCTCAGATAAGTTTGCCGATTTCATCGATCCTCAAATGTTTAGATTAATTAGTAACCGAATCTCTAGCAAACTGAAAGTAGCACCAGACCATCCTGCTGCCGTTCAAGTTTTGGGTGATTATCTCACTGCATTGTCACGAACGTCAAAGGCTGATGCTGATAGAGCCTTGGCTAGCAGTCTTCCAAAAATTCAAAGAGAGTTAGCGGTAGCTGTGACCGATGCAGAGAAAACTGGCTTGCTCACCCAAATTAAGAATCTTGGAGATGTGAAAGTGAAAGACTCTTCAGTCAGTGCGCAGAAAGTGTTTGATTCACTTTCTCCAGAGCAGCAATCACAGGTGATTGGTTGGTCGGCTCATTGGGACCGCATAGGATCTGGTAACATGAGGCTGCCACCTGAGAGTGGAGATAGCCAAGTAGATTTTCTTTTGTCTTCTTTGTTTAGGAATAGATTACAAAGAGGGACTCCACTTGAGGCTGTTGCAGATGCAAGTTCGGCAAATTCTGTTCGAGCACTTTCTGACGTAGCTCCTGTTGCAAGCAGAGCTTTCAATTCGGCCGATGCGCTAGGCGCAAAACATGGCCCTGCTATGGTTGAGTCGATTGAAAATATGATGAAGACGGGTCGTCTTTCTGCCGAAGAGGCAGATGATTTCATTAAGGCAGTAGGAAAAGAAAATAGTTCGTTGAGAGGGTTGGCGTCGAATAATCCTCTATTAGAAAACCCTGCAAGTCGTGAAAAGTTGATTGAGGCCTATACTAGCATGAGAAAAATTGATGCAGCTCATCCTGGATCATTGGGGTCGAATCCCTCTGCTCTTCTTAAAAGATTATCTAATTTTGATGACGAAGCCCTTGAAGGTGTAACCTCACTTTTAAGCAGGACAGCTGATCCTAAGAAGGCTCGAGATGTTTTAAATAGTTTACATAAAGGCGTCGAAGACGAAATTGCCGTTCTTACTTCTCAGATTGAAAAATTTAAAGCACAAGGCGGGCAACCGCTTGAGTCTGCGCAAAAGCGTTTAGATGATTTGAAGGTTCAAAGAAAAGATTTAGCTAATGCCATAGAGCAAGCCGGTGACGATGTTGCTGCGGTGGATTTGGCAATGTCTCATACTTTGAGGCGTGCGGGCTTTTCTGCTGAAGAGGCAAGCGATATGATTAGATGTTTAAGGCAGGCGGCTTAAACTCTAACGTAATCTACGTAACGATGATCAAAGGGCTCAGAGCAAATTTGCTCTGAGCTTTTTTTGTATTTGTCGAAATTCCATTTTGGAAAAAAGACATCGCCATCAAAGTCTTTGTCAATCCAGGTGATATTGAGTTCGTCGGCCAAGGGCAGAGCTTCTTTTAAGATTTGGGCGCCGCCGATGATGAAAGCTTTTTCTGCTTTCCTGTATTCGCATCGTTCAAAGGCTTTTGCGATGCTTGTGCATGTTGTGCATCCATCAATTTTTAAGTTTTTGTCTCGAGTGAGAACAATGTTGTCTCGCCCAGGGAGCGGCTTTCCAATGGAGTCATAAGTTTTTCGTCCCATAATAATGGGATGGCCCATTGTGAGCCTTTTAAAACGTTTTAAATCTTCGGGAAGATGCCAGGGAAGAGAGTTGTTTTTACCCATTACCCATTTTTCAGTTGTGAGGGCAATTAGTATATGAACTCTCATTTTAAAAATCTCCTTTAAACAGCAATAGGGGCTTTTATCCCCGGGTGTGGTTCGTAATCGATCAATTCAAAGTCTTCATACTTAAATTCAAAGATGTCTTTCACATTAGCGTTGATCTTCATTGTAGGTAGGGGGCCTGGTTTACGTGAAAGTTGAAGCTTTGTTTGCTCTAGGTGGTTTTTGTAAAGATGAGCGTCTCCAAACGTATGAACGAAATCACCGGGTTCAAGGTTACAAACCTGAGCGATCATCATAGTTAGAAGTGAATAGCTAACAATGTTAAAAGGCACGCCTAAAAACACGTCGGCACTTCGTTGATACAGTTGGCAAGAGAGTTTTCCTTCAGCCACATAAAATTGAAACAAGGTGTGGCAAGGAGGCAGAGCCATTTTTTCAACTTGAGCTACATTCCAGGCGCACACGATGTGTCTTCTAGAATCGGGATTGTTTTTAATTTGATCTACGACTTGGGCGATTTGGTCGTAGTGCTTTCCGTCGGCTCCCGGCCAATTGCGCCACTGATAGCCATAAACAGGTCCAAGATTGCCTTTGTTGTCGGCCCATTCGTCCCAAATGGTGACGCGGTTGTCGTGGAGGTATTTAATGTTGGTGTCGCCTTTTAAAAACCAAAGTAGCTCGTGAATAATGGAGCGAAAGTGGAGCTTCTTTGTAGTTACAGCTGGAAATCCTTGAGAGAGGTCAAAGCGCATTTGATGGCCAAAGATGCTTAGGGTTCCGGTGCCAGTGCGATCTTGCTTTTCAGTGCCCTCGTCTAAGATTCTAAGAAGTAAATCGTGATAAGCCTGCATGCTCTAAATTGTAGAAAAGTCTCTTCTCTTCTGCCAAGGCAAAAACGATCTAGGGAACGTTTAGGGGCGCGTTGTGTTAGACGCCTTTAACCTTGGTCTAGGTAGACGTAGTCGTCGTCTTGGCTGTAGCCGAGGAATTCGTCCCAGCGACCCCAGTTGATGAGCGTTTCAAACTGGTCTTCGGCTTTCTCGTTGGGGAGCCAGCTTTGAATCATTTTAAGTAGGTCATCACGACTAAGTCTCTCTTCTTCTTGAGATTCTAAAGCTTCTTTTACTTTTGCAAACAGTTCTATTTTTCTAAGCTGCTCTAAGAGAAGCTGCTTTTTGGTGTTCATCTCGGTTTCAATCATTTGCTTGCCAATGGGAGTCAAGATGACGTCTCGGCCTGGGGTGTCGATAAAGCCGAACATTTCTGCTGCTTTAATAGTCGTCAGCAAAGAATCGGTTTCGATGTTGAGCTCAGAGGCTAGGCTGTAAGATTTCTCTTCGCCACCATGGTCATCGATGACTTCTAAGAGGCCTAGGGTTTCAGATATTCCAGCGGCTGGAAGGGATTGTATTTCTTTATTGCTACTACTGTCGTGGTCCATTTTCTTAGTGTTTCAAGTGATTAGCTCGAATATTTCTCCTACATAGTGATCGAATTCTTTGCTCTTACGGTTGCGCGGCCGCTCTAGGGGAATCTTTACTTCCTTGACGACGTGGCCAGGACTTCCGTCCATTACAATCACGCGGTCTGCCATTTCCACGGCTTCTTCGATCTGGTGAGTTATCATAATCACTGTTGTTATTCGTAGATTAGGATCTTCCCAGATGTCCAGTATTTCTTCCCTTAGGTTTATGGCTGTTAATGGATCCAGCGAGCTAAAGGGCTCGTCCATCAGAAGAATTTCGGGTTCAATGGCCAAGGCTCGAGCAAAGCCCACTCGCTGCTTCATTCCCCCTGATAATTCGCGAGGATAGGCTTCTTCATGGCCATCTAAACCGACTTTATCAATGTAATGAGCGGCCTTCTTTTGAGCCTGAGCGTTTGAAAGCTCGCGGCTGAGTAGCCCTAGCTCAATATTCTCAAGAACGCTTAGCCACGGGAGCAGGCCGAAATTCTGGTAAACCATTGAACATTCTAGGTTTATTCCACCTAAGGCTTTCCCTCTAAAGGAGGTTTTCCCCGTGCTGGGTTTAAGCATTCCATTGATGATCTTTAATAAAGTGCTTTTCCCGCAGCCAGAAGGGCCAACAATGGCTACGAATTCTTCTTCGAAAAAATCTAGATTGATGTTCTCTAAGGCAATAAAGTTTCCGGCCTTTGTTTTAAAAGAGCGCCCAACATTTTCGACGCTTAGTATTTTTTCGAATTCGTTCATGTGGGCTCCTTTCTTAATCGTCCATTCTAAACTTTTTTTCAGCCCAGCTGTAGAGTGGCTGCCAAAACAGTTTGTTGATGGTCACTATCACAAACACCATAAAAAAGAGGGCGTAGGCAACTAAATTCCGGTCGCCTGACTCAAAGGTCGATTCCGAGATGATGGCACCAATTCCAAAGACTTTGTAGAGCTTGTCTCCAATTTTAATGTATTCGGCAATGATTAAGGCGTTCCAGCCACCACCTACGGCGGTAATAGAGCCAGTCACAAGGGCAGGGGCAATAGCAGGGAGGAAGATGTTTTTAAAATACTGAAGGCGGGTCAGGTCTAGAGCTTTGCCTAAGTCCTTAAGGTCGCTGCCGATGCTTTGAGCTCCACCAATAATATTAAAGAGTAAATACCATTGCATGCCGGTGACTAGCATGAGGGCGACAGCTAGTTCGGTTGTGTGAAAAAAGCGAAAACTTAGGACAGCAATCACCGGAAAAAAAGCTGTTGCAGGAATGGAGGCTAAAATTTGTGCGGTAGATTGAGCCCATCTCATATAACTTTGTCTTCTGTGGAGCCAAAAGCAAAGAGGAAGAATCCAGCTTAAACATAAAACGTAAGCCCCTAAAACTCTAAGGCTTGAATAAAAGATTGCAAGCAAGAGCGAGGCGGCCGTCATTGGGTGTGGTGTGGTTAGAACTTCAAAAATTTCTAGGCTTGACCAAACAAGAGCTGAGGCAATACCGGTCCAAAAAACAATCGAGATACAGGCATCCACCCATTTCCAAGTCTTACTTGTGTGAGTTTTCTCGGGTGAGTATTTGTCATCAAAACTGTCTTCAAGCTTTGTGAAGATCCAATCTACAGATTGGCCAAGCCAGTGTAATGGGGAGCAAATCCAGTGGTTTCTATAAAAAGATAGAACGTCTTCTGAGAGTTCAGAGGAGTTCTCTTCGTCTTGTGCGCCGAAATCAAAGCGATAGACAGAGGCAAGAGCTCCTAAAGGCCTCCAAATAAAAAAGTCCATCGCAATAATCACAGCAAAGAGTGCTCCTAAACCTTTGTAAAAAGTAAGCCAATCACTATTCTCGACGGCTCGAAACATGACCGACCCCAAGCCCGGAACTTCATAGTTGAGGGGTCCTAGGGCGATGATTTCGCAGGCCATTAAAAAATACCAACCATTGGCCCAACTAAGAGCTGCGTTGTCAACAATGCGAGGAAAAGCGGCGGGAAGGTAAAGTCTTCGAAACTTGGCGACAGGCCCTAGGGCCATGCTTTCGACAGCTTGTTTTGTGGATTCTGGGATATTTTTAATTCCGTCGTAAACGGCAAAAACTAAGTTCCAAGCTTGGCTAGTGAAGATTAAAAAAACCACAGCCATTTCCAGACCAACCTTTGCTGACCCTAGTTTCATAAACCAAAATATGGCAGTGGGGAAAAACCCTAAAAGAGGAACACTTTGTAAGATGTCTACAACAGGAAGAATTACTTTTGCTCTAGTTGTGCTGGTGGCTGCCAGAACGCCGAAGGTTAAGGCAAAAACTAGCGCAAAAACAAAAGCGCCAAGCATTCTTAAAAAAGAGTAAAAGATTTGTGATGCTAGTGAGTTTGCAAGGGGGTCTAGTTCAACAATAAAGGTGTCGACTTCAGGTGTTTGAGAGAGAGCAGCAAGCAAGGCGACGAGAATCAAGGCGATGGAATACCACTTGATTTGAATGTTTTTCCAGATAGGGCCCATCATGGGCACCTTATATAGGTCGCTTTAGCTAAAGTCACCTTTGATTTCGATCACCCAATCATAGTTATTGTGGTTGATTGTATAAAAGCCAGCCTCCATAGGAATCTCAATACCCTTGAAGCAGTTGTCTTTTAGAAAATTGCGCCACTCTATGCCACGATGGCGGTAGTCATCCCAAAGAACACACCAGCGCCATTTTCCGGGCATTAACATCATGAACCAATCCCCAATGGTGTCTCCAGCGACGAAGTAAGGTTCTTTCACATTGTTTCGTTCAAGAATAACTCGTTTGGTTTCTTCCCAAATGATTCCAGGGTCTTCAAAGCGCATCTGATAGATGCCGTCTAAAGTTTCTAGGGTTGTGGCCAAGACTCTGTTGGGTGGAATTCCAAGCTTGGCAGTAATGGCAGAAACGGTTGGGTGAGAGCTGCCACTTACAACCCAAGCGTTCTCTTTGACTCGCTCGGCAAGTTTTGCGACATGACGAGTGTAGCGAATGTGGCCCTCTTTTAAGGCAACTTCAAGAACTTCGGTCGCCACCTCCATAACCATTTTTGGAGAAAGGCCAGATTGAAGTTCAATCTCCCATTCGTAACATCCGGTAACGCCTTTTATTTTTGTTACATGATCGATGATGGCTTCAAACTCATCAAAAGGGATTTTTATACCCTTGTTTCCTTTTACCCAAGGTTCGGGAAGTAAGTCAGGGTTGGCCATTCCGTTTTTAACAAGCGACCAACCTGTAAAAGTTGAAATGTCGCTGTTGATAAGAGTGCCATCGCAATCGAAGACCCACACGGCATCTTTAGGTGCTTCGTTATAAACACGGTCCATAATTTCTTGCTCATCAACTTTTACAAACTTATTCATCTGTCCCTAGGGTAACGGCGCCAAGGCACTTTTTGAACGCTTTTATTGAATTTTTTCTAAAAAGTCTTCATTTCACAGTATTTGTGTTTGAAATCTCGACTTTAGCCTGCCATTTTCCCCGAAGATGAACGTCGTTGTGTTTTGGGCTCTTTTTCAAAAACTTCTGCCTTTGTATTTTTATGTTTTCTTAGGCTTTATTGCCGGACGTTTTTTGGGTGTTGGGAGAGAGTCCCTAGCTAAATTACTCTTATACCTCGTTGTCCCTTTGGTTTTCTTCTTGTCTATTTTGGATGCCGAGCTGACACCCGCTCGACTGGGCATGCCTTTTGTTTTTCTCTTGGCGGCCTCGATTATTTCTATTGGCTTTTACAACACTCTTGGAAGAAGGTGGAAAAGCCCAGATCGAAACATACTTTCTTTTATGGTTGGTTCTGGGAATACTGGGTATTTTGGCTTGCCAGCAATTATTGCTCTTTGGGGAATTGAGAGAGTTTCAAATGCGATCTTAGTTGTTTTTGGCTATGTGATTTTTGAATTTACGATTGGCTTTTATTTAACCGCTCGTGGGCATCACGGAGTGAAAGACTCCATTAAAAGAGTTTTAAAATTGCCAGCACTCTATGCCTTTTTCTTAGGTTGCGGATTGAACCTTTGGGGAGTTGAGCGCGGTGAATTTTTAACTTCTATTAACCAAACGCTCACAAGTGTTTATTCCGTTTTAGGCTTGATGGTCTTGGGATTGGGGGTAAGTCGCGCACGTTTTAATCATTTTGATTGGTCCTTTATATTAACGACCGTTCTTGTAAAATTTCTTGTGTGGCCGACTCTAATGGCTACGATGATTTTTTTTGATAGAAATTATTTTCATCTCTACGCACACGAAGACTATCAAGTCTTGATGTTAATGTCTTTAGTTCCCTTGGCAGCTAATGGAGTGGTCATTGCGACTGAGCTAAAGGCTCATCCCGAGAAGGCGGCAATTTGTATCTTGGCGACGACAATGATCGCATTGTTTTTGATTCCCGCCCTTGCTCCAATTCTTTTTTAAAATGGAGTTCTCTGCATTGACCAATTTTGGCAATGATTTCGGTTAAAAATACCTTTGGGCCTAGCGAATATTTGGTGATTGAATTCTCTTCTCGTAGAGGTTTATAATATGAAAAGTGGAAGAAATGACAAAAGAGCAATTTGCTGAGAAGGCAGGTTTTGACTTGAACCTTATTGAGAGAAATCTTCAGTTGACTCCTGAGCAAAGAATAGAAGAGCACCAATCAGCCCTTGATTTAGTTTGGCAGTTGGAAGAAGCGCGTTTGACGTTAAATGAAAAATCTTAACGATCTTCTATTTCATCTTATTAAATCTGAAATTGAATTTGTTGTGGTTGGAGGCTTTGCGGGAGTGTTGCATGGGTCCACATTGGTAACCCGTGATTTAGACCTTTGCACGATACTAACCTCCGAAAACATAGAAAAATTGCGAAAATCTTTAGCTGAGTTCAATCCCCGGCACAGAATGACTGTTAACAAGCTGTCTTTTCTGGAGGCGCCTCCAAAAGGACAACAAGTTAATAATTTGTATCTGGAGACGAGTTTGGGTGTCGTGGATTTTATTAGCTCGATTACAGGTGTTGGCGACTTTGAGAGAGTTTCAACGAAAGCGGATACGGTAAAACTCAACGGACAAAGTATTAAAGTCATAAATATAAGTGATTTAATAAGCGCTAAAGAAGCAATGGGTAGAGCCAAGGACCTTTTATCTGCTTCTGAGTTAAAGGCAATTCAAGCGAAAGTTGAAAAGAAAACTTAATAATAGTGTTTGAAAAGTGCCTTGGCGCCTAGCTATGCTGCGGGGGATGGCAAATTATTACATGGAGACCTTCCCCGTTGGTATGCTTCAGTGTAACTGCACGATTATTGTTCAAGAGGGCTCCAAGGCCGCTTTGGTGGTTGATCCTGGCGACGAGGCGCAATTAATTTCAAAAAAACTGCAAAGCCTTGGAGTGGGGGTGCACACTATTTGGCACACGCATGCGCATTTAGATCATGTGGGGGCCACTAAAAAACTTTACGAGCTTTTTGTAGAAGGCAACAAGGCATATGATCTTGCGCCACCAAAGATATATTTGCATAAAGAGGACTTGTGGCTTTACGACAATGTTTCATTACAGGCCCAGTTTTTAGGAATGAATTCCTTTGAAGTTCCTCAGTTAACTGGGTGGATTAAAGACGGGCAAACTTACGAAGGCTTTGATGGAGTGGAGTCGATTGTAACCCCTGGCCATACACCTGGTAGTTGTTGCTTGTGTGTGAATGGGCAAAGCGACATTAGTGCCCCCAAAAGTTATAGCGTTGGTAAGTGGGAGAAAATCCCACAAATACTTTTAACAGGAGACACGCTCTTTAGAAGAGGCATTGGGCGAACCGATTTGTGGGGCGGTGACTCTCAAAAGATTGAAAAGAGCATTAAAAACAAGCTCTACAAAAAATCACCCGAGGCGGTGGTTATTCCAGGGCACGGGCCACTTACTATCATCGAGCAAGAGATTGAAAAGAACCCCTTTGTTAGGGGTTAATAGAGACCTTTGCTAACGACGTTTACGGCATAAAGTTCGAATCTGTTTCGTGGCTTTTCTTTCAAAAACGTATCTCTTTTGGTTTTGCTCGGGAAATATACAAGCAGACAACCTCCGCCGCCTGCTCCACATGCTTTTCGTGCGGTGGCACCGTGCGATTTTGCAAAGGTCCAAGCGCGTTTAAGTGAAGGTGCGTTGACGGCTTCTCCTAAAAGTTTTCGAGAACTCCACTCTTTGTTGAGAAGACCTGGAAAATTTGAAATTTTGTCGTTTGCTAAAGATTCAGCCATCTCGGCAGACACTGTGTGAATTTTCTTTAAGTGGTCGCGGCAAGGATGGCCCCATTTGTGGAAGTTTGTAAAAAGCTCCCAGTTGTTAATTCCAGAATGGTGTCGTTCGCCGGTGTAGACAAGGGCTAAGCGTTCAGCGAGTTTTTTTGCAGTAGAAGCCTTAACTTTTTTTACACTTCTGTGATTGTAGGAAAGATTAAAGAGTAAGAGGCCGCCGAAGAGGGCGGGGACGTAATCTTGGTCTCCGGCAGGATGTTCAATCTCTACGGCTTCAAGATCGCGCACTTTTCGTTGCACGTCCCAAGGTTGAGTTCTTTCTGCTTTTTTTAGAAACAGTTTCTCAAATCCACTCCATAGCGCTACGCCTAAAACAGAGCTACCACCTAAGCCAGAGCCTGGAGGCGCTTTGCTTTTGCACTCTATTTTTAGGGTGCCGGTTGGTAGTTTTTTAAATGAGCTTTCAATAAATTCAACACAAAGACGGTTGATCCATCTGGTAGGCACTTTTGCGGTGTCTTTTTTCAGACTCTCTTTAATGGATTTTAGAGAGGTGTAGGCTTCATTCTCTTTTAAGTCGAAACTATTAATTTCAATATGAATGTTTCTTTGCTTTCTTGCTTCGAAGCTAATCTTTACTTCCGTAAAGATGTCGACCGCCATATGGCAGAGTGTATGACCACCGAAATACAGATAAAGTGGCCATAGGTCGATGGTCCCACCTGCTAAGTCAATCCTGCAGGGAGCTTTAATGCTAACGCTTTTTTTCATAATAGAAATCCAAGTATGTTTTTTAGATAAATAGCAGTGCCTTCTCCAATGAGAATCATCACACACATGGCGTAGAGAATACCTGTCGCCGATTGAGTGGAGCGCATTTTAACGGTTTGAAAGACTAACCCCGCCAAAATTAAGGGGGCCAGTGTTCCCCACAAAACCCGGGTTGCTAAAATGATGAGGCCATAGCTTCCCAATCCAAAGTAAAGGTCTCCGCTGAGTGTAAAGAGTCCTTCTGCCATATTGAGTTGCGAAAGCGTTTGAGAGTCTTGAAGGGCAAGTCCGAGCGGGCGTCCCATTGCGTCAACTGAATAGTTGTTAGGATGCGCTCCAATTTTAACAAAGAGTGTCCAGAGAATTTCGGCACTTTTTAATCCAATGGAAGTCATCATTAAGACGGTGACTCTTTTTAATTCTTTAATGTGGATGTTTGGAACGGTGAGAAACCAATGCCCTAGGAACTGTCCCATGAACACTGAACCCAGTAGGGCGCTTGAAAGTAAAAAGTTGATTTGTGCATCGAACCCTTGGGCTTTTAAAACAAAAGCTGGAGAGATTAGAACCAGTAGAAACCCTGGAATTCGCGCTAAGCGCCCTGAAAAAAAGCTATAGAGAGCAAGTCCAAGGGTTAGAGAGGCAAGGCTATAGTAAGCATTATTGAGGTCTGCACCTTGAAAGCCAGACTTAGCTAGCCAGATGGCCGCCGCAGCAGTCCCCAAACCTATGTAAAAGGCAATCCGGAGAAAGCGCTCGCTTGTTTCTTTTCGAGAAATCCAAAATAAAATGAGTGCTGAGCCCCATAAGAATCTCAGCAGCAATTCAAATCCGAGAACAGCCATGATAGCTTTAGGTATACAAAGCTTTAAGGAGCATCGCTATGTCTTTAACTATGGATTTTCGCTTTTTTTTCACAATCGCCTGTATCGTCATTTCTAGCGTTTTAGCTGGAAAAGCCTTTTATAGGCTTTGGCGCCTACTCAATTTAGGAAAGAAAGAGGCTTTGTTCTCTGATTTTCCAGAAAGATTGGCCGTTTTTACAAAAAACGTCTTAGGCCAGAGGAAGTTGTTTAAGGATTTTTGGCCAGGCTTACAGCACGCCACAATCTTTTGGGGCTTTCTTATTGTTACAATCGGGACTACAGAGCACATCATAGAGGGCTTGTTTCACGGTTTTAGCTTTTCTTTTTTAGGGCCTTTGTATAATGGGATCATTTTCGCTCAAGACATTGTTCACCCTTTGATTTTAGTAGCTGTTAGCTACGGCATGATTCGTCGGATGATCATTAAGCCGAAGAGGCTTGATTCTGGTTGGGACCATCAAAAAGACGCAATGCTTATTTTGGTGCTTACAGGGTTTTTGATGTTTGCCAACATGATTACTTTTGCCGGATATGTTCAGTCGGGGTCTATTTTTGGAATTCCTGAGTTTAGACCTGTGTCTGCTTGGATTGCCAATACTTTTCTTTCTGGGGTGAGTGCTCATGGAGCCGAACAGCTTGCCCATTGGGGCTGGGCTGCGCATTTGCTTACTGTGTTTTTCTTCTTGGTTTATATTCCCAATTCAAAACACCTTCACGTTGTAGCAGCTGGTCCAAACTTTCTATTTGCTCGTTTAGGGCACAAGGGGACTTTTGCTCCCATTAACTTTGAAGATGAAACTCAAGAATCATTTGGTGTTTCTAAAATCACTGATTTTACATGGAAAGATATTCTGGACACTTATAGTTGCACGGCCTGTGGACGTTGTAATGAGTTTTGTCCAACGGCAACAACAAGCAAGCCATTGCAGCCCATGAAATTGATTGAAGACATTAAACATCACTTGTTCACGGTTGGTGATGAGTTGTTAAAAAATCCCGATGCTGAGCCCAAACAAATGCTTATTGGTGAAGAGAGCGGAATTACTCACGACACATTGTGGGCTTGCACCACTTGCAGAGCCTGTGTTGAGGCTTGTCCTGTTGGAATTGAGCACGTCGACAAGATTGTTGATATGAGAAGAAATTTAGTCATGATGGAGTCCGCAATGCCAGCTGAATTGCAATCAACCATGAAGAATTGGGAAAACAACTCGAATCCATGGGGGATTGCTGGTGATGCTCGTGATGAATGGTGTAAGGACTTAAATGTTCCTCGAGTAGCTGATAAGCCAGATGCAGAATATCTTTTTTATGTCGGCTGTGCAGGTAGCTTTAATGATCGCAATAAAAAGATATCTACCTCTCTAGTTAAAATTCTTCAAAAGGCGGGAGTTGATTTTGCGATTCTTGGAAAAGAAGAGCTTTGCAATGGCGAAACTGCAAGAAGAGCGGGCAACGAATATTTGGCCAAAATGATGGTGGATGCCAACATTGAAGTCTTAAAAAGGCACAACATTCGAAAGGTGATCACCACCTGTCCGCATTGCTTTAACACTCTTAAAAATGAATATCCTGACTTTGGTTATACAGCTGAAAAGGTTATTCACCATACAGAGCTTATACAGCACCTTATTGAAGAAGGTAAAATTAGCATGAACAATTCGGGTGGAGAGCAAACCATTGCATATCATGACTCTTGTTACCTTGGTCGTTACAACGAAGTTTATGAAGAGCCTCGTAAAACTATCGACTCTATTCCTGGGGTGAAGCGCGTTGAGATGGCTCGAAATAAGGAAAAGGGCCTTTGTTGTGGGGCCGGTGGTGCGCGTATGTGGATGGAAGAAACCATTGGAAAGCGCATCAACGTAGAGCGAGTAGAGGAAGCTTTAGAAACAAAGCCCGATGTGATTGCAGCAGGCTGTCCCTTTTGTCAGGTGATGCTAGACGACGGTGTTACCGAAAAAGGCCAAGCTGATAAAGTCGCCGTTAAAGACATTGCAGAAATCGTAGCTGACAGAATTTAGTGTGAAAAGGTAGCGGATGGACGTGAAAAGTAAACGGATACGTTTTAGATGAAAAAAGTATTAGTGACGGGAGCAAGTGCTGGAATAGGTAGGGCAACTGCTAAATTGTTTGCTGAAAGAGGTTATCAAGTTTTGGCGGTGGCTCGAAGAATAGAAAAGTTAGAATCCTTAAGGGCTGAACGCTCAAGTGTTGAGATCGCATCTGTCGATTTGAGTTCCGAGACTGCTATTGAGGCTTTCTATGAGACTCATAAGGATTGGCTTAAAAACGTGGATGTTTTAGTAAATAATGCAGGACTAGCTTTGGGACGGGAGTCTTTTCAGGAATATCTTTGGTCTGATGTTGAAAAGATGTTTCAGACAAATGTAATGGGTCTTCTTTCTCTAATCAGAAAGATAGTTCCCAATATGATTGCTCAAAAGCGTGGACACTTAATCAATATTGGCTCTGTAGCTGGAGATGTTGGTTACAAAGGTGGAACGGTTTACTGCGCCACTAAAGCTGCGGTTCACATGATTGCTGAATCGCTACGTTTTGATTTGGGTGGAACAAACGTTCGTGTGAGCAACATTGCGCCTGGAAGAGTGGAAACAGATTTTTCTGTAGTTCGTTTTAAAGGCGATAAGGAAGCTGCAGACAAAGTCTACGAAGGTTATCGTCCCTTAAAGTCTGAGGATTTGGCCAATACAATATTGTGGATTGCCGAGCAGCCCGAACATGTGAACATTCAGAACGTTACGATCTTGGGAACCGACCAGCCGAGCGCAACAACTTTAGATCCGTTTAAAGGCTGATTTTATATCCAGTCAAAGACGAAGGGAGAGTGGTTGGGATTATCCTCGCTGTCGTCGGATTCAAAGCCACCAGTGTTGCCTTCAAGATCAATGTTCAATACAGCTGGAATTTTTCCTGACGCCATATCGCGAAACTTAAGAGTGAAGCTGTAGTTGAAATTACCCTCAATATTTTGGCGCGATAGCACTGTGTTTGAGCCTATTATTATTTTTTTGGAAAATTTTCGCTTCAATGGTTCTAAGTTTGCGATGGAATACGAGTGAAATTCGAGAGGGTTTTCACCCTCGTCTCCGCGCATTTGGTAAATGTCTATTGAATGTTCTTTAGTTCGATAGATGGATAGATTGAAAAAATGCTTGTTTGTTTTTTGCACTCTTCTCAAGATAAGGCGAGAACTAAGGACAGGGTCTGCGCCCCTAAAGTCATCGCCAAATTCTACGGCTAAGTCTCTTACCAATGTTGCAAAGATTTTTTCGTCGTATTCGCCTTCGTTGCCATCTCCTAAAATAGTTGGAAGCAACGTAGGGTTTTCAATGCAAAATTGCTCGATTGTGGCTATTCCGGGTAGTGGGCTGCTGTCTAATCCTTGAACCTTTACGATGGATTGGTTGCAAAGCGGATCTGCTTCGTCACATTTGATGTGTAAGACATAGGGCTTGTTTTCTTCTTCTTTGATTTCATAGTTTTTGGTGTCTTCGTCAAAGTTTGCCTTAAAGCTAAGGGTTTCAATCGACCCGTCGTTATTTTTAAGTGAAGCTGTAGCGTTGAAGTCGTTGTTGAGGCCTTCTCTGCCCACTTGAATTCCATTAATCTGCTTGGCAAGTGCTTCAGACTCTTCGGAGGCGGTGTCGGTTTTAGAGCAAGCTAATGCAAGAGTTAGGAGCAGAAGTGACGTTGATTTTTTCATCATAGTATATCCTCCATCTTAAACCCTTTGAAGGCCGCATTAACAGCGCGACCTTCTGAGTTTTGGTCCGAGACTTTTTCACGAAGACTGAGTGCGGCACGAGCAAGTTCTGGATCGTTTAAATTTTTTGTGGCTTCTAAAGCTGTCGCTACAAATTGTTCTAAGTCACGGCTGCTTCTAAAGCTAATGGATCGAATTGTATGTAGTTGTAGCATCTCATTGATCAGGTTTTTCCCTGCAGCATTTTTTTGAGAGGCTAATGCTACTGCGGCATTCCATTGAACCTCTTTGTTTTCATCACTTAGCAGGGATTTTACCTTTGTTTGATACTCGGGATAGTGAACCAAAAAGCTCGTGGCAATTTTCTTGTATGAGAGCTCTTTGTGATTGAGCCAAGTTGCTACTAGTTCAAGATGCTTATCAGTAATTTGATCTTTGTTTTCATTGAGAGCTTCAATAAAACCCCAGGCCGAATAAAAGCGAATGTCTTCATCTGGGTCGGCTAAGTTTTGTTGAAAGACTTTAATGGCTCTGACGTCTTTTAGTTGGGCTAAGGTTAGAATCAAGTAGCGCCTTAAGCGGGCATCTTCCGGAAATTCTTCAAGGAGTGAGCCGAGGCTTGAAAATAACTTATCCTTCTCGGCAGGCTCCAAGGACGTTTTTTCAGAATGAATCTCTCTCTGGAGGTCTTGAGCAAAAGAGTAGGCGGCTTGGTAACGGGCTCCAGCCGATTTCCCATCCCGAATTTCTTGGACTCGATTGACTAGCGAGCTTTTTACTTCCGTCTTTTTGTTGAGGCCCCCCAAGAGGGTCCAACTGACCCAACCCATAAAAACGATAGCTGGAATGATGAAAAACCAGAACATATGGGAGGCTGCTTGAGGCTTTTGAGGGTCTTTATATTTTGTCATTTTTGAGAAACCGTCCATTTACTAACTCTCGTACTAAAATTCCGGACTTAGGTCGACAACGCATGGGGTTATGCCCAAGGCTTGGGCGGGAGGCCGTTCTTAATCTTAACTTAACACAATTTATGCCTATTAAAACAATGGCTTACGCTAACAGATCTGCCGAATTTGGCACTTAAATTGCAGCCATAAGCAAGGGTTGAGGGTTATGGTGAAATTTAAATATTTAGTTAAGCTTAAACTGCGAAATTCCTTGGTTATTTCGCCTGCCTTGTTTGCTTGTTTTTCATTGATGGCCCAGGACGGTGCGGGTTTAGATAACACCGATTACGAGGCTGGCCGCTTTATCGTGAAAATCAAAAAAGGCGAGTCTAGCAACCCTTTTACCAATAAAATCATTCGAGATGCTAACTTGGAGTATCTTGCCGAAGAGTTAGAAGATATTCAAATGCCCTCTAGAGAGCTTCCTAATTTAGGTATTGTTTTGGCCGAGGGGGATAGCTACGAAGTGGGCGATGCGCTTACTGAACATCCTCTTGTTGAGTATTACGAGTTGGAAAGAAGGTGGGATATGTCCTCGCTTGATGGGATTGATATTCCCTCCGACCTGAGTATTTCTCCCTGGTTGCAGGATGTGTTGGGTTTTTCGACAGCGCGTCCAGATCCGGCACAGCCTAAGGCTGGTGGCTCTGCGGTAATTGTTGCTGTGATCGACACCGGCCTAACTGTTACGCATCCTTACATTACTTCTGCATTGGCCATCAATTCAGCGGAAACTGCAAATGGGGTTGATGATGATTCCAATGGATACGTTGATGATATCTATGGGGCTAATGTTTTTAATCGGAATGGGAGCATTGCCGAGGGTGGAACAGATCATGGCTCACACGTAGCAGGGATCATTAAAACAATTCGAGATCAAGCCATTGAAGATTACCCTGAGGCTAAGCGCATACAGGTCTTACCAATTCGCTTCATAGACAATCGTGGCTATGGAACAACGACAGGAGCCGTGTTGGCGATGGAATACGCAGCCATGCGCGGCGCTCGTGTTGTAAATGCAAGCTGGGGATCTCTGGGCTCTTCTTCTTTCTCTCAGGCTTTGTATGACTCAATGGTAGAACTGTATAACCGCGACATCATTATGTTTGCGGCGGCTGGAAATGCGGTAGGCGGCCGAGTTAATAACAATGACGTCACTCCCTATTTTCCCGCCTCCTTTAATATTCCAGCTCTATTGAGTGTTGGCTCTCTTACTCCAGTTTATAGTGCAAACGTTTTTCAGAGACTTGAGTTTTCAACTTTCTCAAACTTTGGGGCAGGAACCGTTCAGGTTGCAGCCCCTGGTAGCTTTCAAGAATCACAATACTTCGACTATGGAATCTTAAGCATGAACGCAAATTTTAGTTCGCAGTTCGACTATTTTACAAAGAAAAAAGGAACTTCAATGGCGACGCCCGTAGTTGCCGGGATTGCAGCAGTCATTCGTGGCATCAATCCCTCTCTTACGAATTACGAAGTAAGAAATTTGATTATGAACAATTCAGTTCGCCATAGCGCCATGAATAAGGTGGCGGCCCGAGGCTATGTCCACGCTATGAATTCCTTTGCAGCTGCTGATTCGGCTACTAGCACTGGAAATCGACCTGGAGTTAGTTTGCCTCTTTACTATGCAACTTCTGATGACAATGGTGCGGCTCAGTTAAACCGTGCGTCTGCTTCTAGCGATGGTGGAGGCGGAGGCGGCGGTGGCGGTGGTGGCTGCGGAATGATTGAAGATGTTTCGAAAAATGGAGACCTCAAAGGTGGTCCATTTGGTGGGAATTCAGTGTTTTTGGTGGCTTTTGGCTACTTGTTTTCATTCTGGGCGCGGCGTTTTAGGGTAAGACTTCGCAGGTTTAGACATATCTGAAAAGCATTTTGCAAAGCTTGATTCGATAAGTATATAAACGTCCGCAATTGCCGTGGTTGATGATTTAATAAACCAGTTTAGTGGTCCTGTTTTGGCTTTGGTTGGCCCGTTTCTATTCCTTCTTTTGTGTGCATTTGGTTTTCCTATGCCCGAAGACATCATCTTGATTGTCGCGGGTTTGTTGGGCGAGAAGTATGGATACCCGTTTTTACTTGTGGCCTCTATCACTTACACCGGGATTGTTTTGGGCGATTCTTGTATCTTCTGGATGGGGACAAAAATTGGTCGGCGCCTCATTCAAACTAAGTTCGGCTCGATTATATTAAAAGAGAAAACTTTAAAAAAAGCGGAGTCTGCTATTTTCCGGTATGGATCTTGGGTCATTTTTGGTGCACGGTTTCTTCCGGGTTTAAGAACAGCCGTGTTTTTTAGCTCAGGAACTTTGAAATTTCCTTTTTGGAAGTTTCTTTTAATGGACGGCTTGGCGGCCCTGGTTTCGGCCCCTCTTTTTGTATTTGTTGGAAAGACCGCTTGGCATCTTTATCAAAAGAATACTTCAGCTCTAGATGATTTAGTTGTTCAGGTTAAAGAATACTTTTTAGTGGGGGTTGCTGGAGCCTTTGTTGTGGCGGGCTTGATTTATTTGTTGCTTCGTTTTTTAAAGAAGGTGCGACAATCATGATGTTGCTTCTTTTGATTTTTTCTTTGTTTTCCTGGAGTGGTTTTTCTTTAACCGTTCTTAGCTATTCGTCCTTTTTGGGGGAAGGTAGTTTGGGCGAAAGTATCAAGAGGGGGTTTGAAGAGAAGCATCCAGGGGTGAAATTAGAGTTTGTTAGTTCGAAGGAGCTTTCAGGACTTTTTGGTTACTTGAAGTCACCGCGTTCAAAAAACGTTGATGTTGTTATTGGTTTGGGAGAGGCAGGCCATGCGGCCGCTCTAGAGATGAACATTATTGATGAAGGGAGAGTTTTTGAGCGCGGACCTTTTGCCATCGTTGTTAATACTGAGATGATTGCCACAAAGGACTTTCCTCAAAGTTGGGCTGACTTGGCTAAAGTTTTAAAGAACAAGTTACTTCTTCCTGACCCTCGTTTTAGCAGTGCTGGTGAAGGTTGGATTAGAGCCATTTATGAACACCAATTGATCAGTCCGGTTGACTCTCAAAAGCTTGTGAAAACAGTCTATCCTTCCTGGTCTGCCGCATATTCTGCCTTCACAAAAGGGCAGGCTCCTGCAGTTTGGAGCTATTTAAGTAGTGAAGCTTATCACTTATGCCATGATGAAAAAAAGTTTAAGGCCATTCCTCTTAAGGAGGGGTATCCTGAGCAAAGAGAGTTTGTTGCTAAGTTAAAAAGATCGAAGGATGCGAACGCACAAGTGTTTGTTGATTATGTGTTGAGCGCCGAGGTTCAAAGCAAGCTTCCAAGGCTAAATTGGATGTTCCCCGCGGATTCTGAAACTAAATTGCCCAACTGCTTCAACGGTTTAACTCAGGTAAAGAGTTTAAAAGCGTCGGAGCTTCGTCTGGATTTTTTTCAAAAGTGGACTGATAGCTGGAGTCTTCTCTAGGTGCAAAATCTGGCGTCCCGAGTGTCGCTAGGTTTTATTGCTAGCGCTTTTGTTTTGTTTTTTCTTTTCCCGGGCGCTCAAGCTCTTTTGAATTTGTTTAGCGACGCGAA
>Ga0100403_1000063_pt1 | contig 95184 bp, 95 predicted proteins | sample CryGeymet201501t_FD_83663 | JGI IMG/M metagenome (GOLD analysis project Ga0100403, IMG submission 83663) | Groundwater microbial communities from Crystal Geyser aquifers in Utah, USA - Crystal Geyser metaG 2015-01t | ecosystem: Environmental > Aquatic > Deep subsurface > Groundwater | place...
GGATTCCAAATACGATCTATGGCGACTAACTCACGCAAAACTAATGCTACAGTCACAGGAATCAAAGATGCGATTAAGGACGAAACCTGAGTTGGGCTTTCGCCATAAGTATCTCCAACCCAGAAATGGTTGGGCCAAAGCCCCATCTTAGCTGTATAGCCATAGATTGCCAAAGTCAGACCTAAGTTTACAATAGGCCCCGAAGAAAATTGAACTTGTTTTAATGCATTTATATTTAAGGAACCATCTGAACCACCTGAGAAGGAAACTAAAATGAGTCCCAGAAATGATATACCCAATCCGTAGGAATTGATTACAAGAAATTTCCAAGCTATTCTAGAAGACTTAACAGTTCCCGAACTAGAAATCAACAGAGCTCCGAATAAGGTTGAGGCTTCAATGAAAACCCATGAGGCAGCAAAATTCTCAGTATACCATGATAGACTTAGACTAAGGAAAAATAAACTGGTTGCTGTTAGCCAAATCCACTTTCTAGGTAATTTATGTGTTGGAAAAAAGATCCAAATAATCATAACTGAAAAATAACTTATAAAACCTGAAATTAATAAGGGTAGGAATTCCATTATCCTTTCTCCTGTAAACTCAATGGATTGAGTTTTAAGACTACAGCAGCAACAATAACCAAGACAGCATCGAGAAAAGTTCCAAATTCTAAACCTATTGGAAGACCTTTATCTAAGACCATTGTTAAAGCAAATATTCCATTCTCGAATACTACAAAGCCTGCAATCAATGCCATCCAGTTCTTCTGCACAATAAAACCTAATATTCCTACATAGATCACTAGTATAACATAGATAAGACCAATTCTATGGGTGTCCAAAGGAAAGGATTGAATTCTTTCCGTTAAAAAGATAGCTATCAAGATTCCAAAGACTAAAAAGAAGGCCGTTGCTAAATATCCAAACCTAGGTGTAGTGGATTCTTCTAGCCAAGCCTTTCTGGCTGTCCAAAATAATATATAGGGAGTTAGCATAGCCTTGAATAGAACTACCATAGAGATTAAAATCCATGTGTGGCTTTCTGTAATTGGATGAACTTTTAGAACAGTTGGAATTAGTAAAAAACCCTGAAAAGACAACAAAGATAAAAGTCTCGTTAGTCGATTTTCGACAAGAACCATCAATCCAGACAAGAACAATAATAAATATGCAAAATCAAATATCATGTAATTTCACCAATGTCCCTAGAAATAATATTACTAAGAATATCAATCCCATAAGCTCAGGTACCCAAGACCATTTTCGCCTAGCACAAAACGCTTCCCAAATTCCTAAGCCGACTGCTGAGAGTAGAACCGCAGGAATCACCCAAAATGGAATCCATGATGGACTTAAGTAATCGTTCTTATGAAATTTTGTATGCTCCAATCCTAACTTCACTAGAAGAGTCAACATGGTTGCTGATTTAATTTGGTAGGAAATTTCAAACATAGCAAATTTTCTACCTGATGCTTCCAAGAGCATAGCCTCATGAACCATTGTTAACTCCAAATGAGTTCTAGGATCATCAAAAGGTGGTTTAGATAGCTCGACCAAGACTGCATAAAAACAAGCGACTAAGAACAAGGCTCCCATAGAGAAGGAAGTAATGGAAGCATCCATTTGAATATGAGATTGTGCAACCAAGATCATCAATAGCAAGGTTGGCTCTGTGGAAATCGAGAGTAAAGTTTCTCTAGCTGAACCCATACCACCGAAAGATGTTCCGTTTTCGGAAGCAAACCCAGTGATTGCAACACGTTCCAAAACTAAAAAGAAAACTATAAAGACAAAGGAAGTCCATTCAAAGGAAACTATCGACCAGGCAATGATACTTCCCATGATTGCAATCATAGGAGCATATTCTATAAAAAAGCCAGGTTGCAAAGAAACCACAGGCTCCTTTTGTAAATTTCTATAGATATCTCTGAGGACTTGGGATAGAGGTGGTCCCTTTCGATTTTGCGCTCTAGACCGTATCTTTCGAATGATTCCACCAACTAGGAGTGGTAGTAGTATAAACCCAATTAGTTGAAATATTTCTTTCATCTCAGTAACCCAGTATGTCCTTAATAAAGAACAAAAGTAAAATTACAAGAACCCCACCACTGGATATGGCTAGATAATTACTCAAATCTTCCTCATCTAACATTTGCTTAATTCTATACCAATAAGGGTTTAGAAGTGTATGAATGAATTTATAAACTGTTGAATCCAATCTAGATTCACCATTCGATTTCACCAAATAACGTCCTAGAGATGAGCGAACCGGAAGGGAATAAGTTTCACCCGTGACAGATGTTCTAGTAATATCCGCCTTAGAACCACAATCCCATGTGGCTTGCTTTATTTTTTTCTTTGGTGAAAATAACATGACAACAATTACGAATCCTAAACTTACAAAAGAAAGAATTCCGGCATCCTTTAACCAAACACCTGTAGTTCCAGGGAAATATTCATTCCAAAAGAAAGGTAATGTTAGCGAAGGCAGAAGTATCATGGTAGCAAGCCAATAGAGATCTAAATTGTATTTGCTGTTCTCAATTGTAGGTTTAATTTCTAACTCTGTTGTTCTTACAGTGGATAAGAATACAGTGTAAAATAATCTCAAATGGGAAACACCACCTGTTACTAGCCCAGTAAATACTAAAACTAGCACAGGCAATACGGCAATAGATCTTCCTGATTGTATATCTAAAACTTGAGAACTTAATAGAAGATACATGCTCTCAACCAAAAAACCTGAAGTTCCAGGAATTGCCATAAAACTCATGGTTCCGATTATACTTAATGCAGTAGGAATTCCCAAGAGCCTTCCCATCCCACGTATATTATTCAACTGATTCAAATAAGGAGATTTCCAGATTCTACCCATAAGGGAAAATTGAAATACCTTTGAGATAGAATGCTGAATCAGTCCAAAATAAAAAAGGATTAAGAAAGGCTTTTCAAGAATGTGAAAGCCCGTGTCTGTTGTAGTTTTTGCAATTCCTGCGAGTGCGATACACAACCATAGAAAATTTAATTTCTCTATGGAACTATAAGCCAACAATAAAGATACTTTGGATTGGAAATAACTACTTACTCCACCTACAAAAACCCCAGTGCTTGCGATAGATGCAAGGATCAAATAAAATATTGGTTCATTCCATAGCGGGTATACAAATTCTAAAAATAAAAAAAAAGGAAAAATTGCCATAACGCCTGATGAGAAGGAATTGATTTCGGCAGTTCCGTTCTCATAGGCGCTAGGCATCCAAAAATGGAAGAGAAGAAGAGATGATTTAATAAAGACAGCTACAGCTAAAAAATAAGTGCCAATAATCGATTGGCTGGGTAAGAAAATCCAAACAGAAAGGAAAATTGCAGAGATGCTTCCACTCACTATAAACGAGGAAATACTTCTTCCTTGATCTTTATGATCCTTAGGGTATAAGAAGAAATAAATATAGCTCAAAGACTCTAAACTAATGACAGTTAGAAAATTTTTCTTCGAGAAAAAAGCAAATACTAAGAGTGTGAATTGAAATAAGATTAATAATCTAGAGTATTTACCAGATTTTGGAGCAAGAAGTAGACCTAAAGTTACTACGCTGCACAATGCTAAATAAAAATTTATATCAATCACAATTCAACTTCCTTAAATTTATTTCTAGAGAAAAATAAAATTTAAGAAATAAAGGGAGGTGGCTGTGATAAGTAGTTTGGAATAGAATGAGAAAAAGAAATAGATCGAGGTTTAGAATATTCGGAATATTGAATTACAATGATTGGAAAATGAGAATTGGAATTCCCTTCCACAAACTTCTCCAAATCTTCAATTTCGTTGAATGATTGGCCTTCAAATCCTGTAAGTATCTCACTAATGTCAACTTTCTCTGAATACTGGGAAGGAAAATCGAATGAAGAGTTAGGCAAAATCGGTAAAGCAATGGAAAATAATAGAACAAGAGCTAATGCTTTGGATCTATTTTTAATTTTGCTTACCATTCTGTTTACATTAAATTCGCTAGGATTTATGTTGTCAACTAGAATGGTTTTTTCCCATGATACGAATCCAAAATTTAGAAAAAAATTATAGAATCGGAAATTCTTCAATAACAGCTCTAAAGAATATTAATCTTGAAGTTTCCAATTCACAATTCGTGACCTTAATGGGTCCCTCAGGTTCAGGCAAATCTTCTCTTTTGAATATACTTGCTTCTATAGATAAGCCAGATAATGGATTAGTAGAAGTTTTTGATTATAATCTGAACAATCTGTCCCAAAGAGACTTAGATAAGTATAGAAGATCCACTGTTGGAATTATATTCCAATTTTTTAATCTACTACCTTACCTTTCTGCATTAGAGAATGTTAGCCTTCCTTTATATCTTTCAGGTATTTCAACCAATCAAGCCCATTTAAGAGCTTCTGAGTCACTTGAAATGGTTGGACTTAAAGATAGAATGCAGCATAAACCAACTGAATTATCTGGTGGAGAGCAACAGAGAGTTGCAATTGCAAGATCGATTGTTCATAATCCAAAACTTCTTTTGGCTGATGAGCCGACTGGGAATCTAGATACAGATACAAGTCATAAAATCATGGAGATACTTTTAAAACTACGAAAAGAAAAAAGTTTCACCTTATGGATTGTAACACATAATCCAGAAATAGGAAGGTTAGGGGATCTTCAAATCCATTTAAAAGATGGAAAAATGCTGGATGAATCTTAAACTTTTTTCTAACTTTCTTTTTCTATACCTATCACAACATAAGATTCGTAACCTACTCATCCTAATAGGAATCTCTCTCGGGATTGCTCTATTCGTTTCTACAGGATACAACGGTATTCGCGCAGAGAAATCATTGATAGATTTTTCTTTAGGATTCAATGGGGATGAATTTCAATATAGAATCTCAGGAAATCGTACTGATCTACCAGAAGAAATTATCGGGAAAATATTTTACGATCCAAAATTAGAATCGATTTCTAAAGTTTCCCCTAACCTAAAGAAAGATACCAACATACTCTTCTCTAGTGGAGAATCTCTAAGAATTCCAGTCCTTGGGCTGAATCTTTTTGAAAACGGACTCCCTAATCCTGATAGCAATTCCAACCCAGAAACCAATTCGACCTCCAATAACTCTGCAATTTTATTTTCAAAAGCCTTGTATGATAAAATGCAAGAAAATGACAAAGTTGAATTCGAATTTGAGAATAATAAAATAATATTTGATAAGTCAGAGATTGGCTTACTCGATAATGAAGGAGGCATGTATGCCTTATTGGATTTACAAATTCTGCAAGCCTACCTTGAAAATGAAGACCGCATAACATATATTTACCTACATAGTGATTCACCATCAAAACAATTAGAAACAAGTATACAGGAGATTTTGGATTTATTTCCCAATACAAAATTAGAATCCAGAGAAGATATTCTCCAGAGGGCGGAAGGAGCCTTGAAATCCTTTCGTATGAACTTGCTTGTTGTATCTATGATATCGGTATTGATATCTTTGTTTATGATTTCTCAAAATCTTTCCGGTCTTTATTTCCAAAGAAGAAAAGAATTAGCTATCCTCAGAAGTATTGGAGCAAGCTCTCTAATAACTTTTTTACTTTTCCTACTTCAAGCCTTAGTTCTAGGAATACCAGGAACTATTTTGGGAATCTACCTAGGCATTGGTTTTACAGAAATATTTTCTATTTCTGTAACTACAGTTACTAATAGTAAACAAGTTCTTTCCTATAATCAACTTCCCTGGAATTTAATTATATTGAGTTTGTTAATTGGAAGCTTAGGATCTTTGTTTGCAGGTATTATCCCATCTCTGCGAGCGTCTCGAACTTCTCCTATGGGAATGATACGAGAGGGAAATTCCCAAAAGTTACCAGACAAACTCTATACTTGGTTCTTAATCATAGGCTTTAGCTTGATCATTCCCAGTTATGCACTGGCTTTTGGTTTCGAGAAAAATACATTTACAGGATTTCTTGCAATTGGGCTGCTATTGTTAGGTCAAATTCTTCTATTTCCACCTTTTTTTCGATTTTTAGCTCTTATCGCTCCGAGAAATTTCCCAACATTTAAAATTGGTGTAGAAGAAATCTTGCAAAGACCCTTAGGAAATACCTTTGCATCGGGAACTTTTATGCTATCAGTATCCCTTGTTCTTACTCTTTCTACTCTTACAGCAAGTTACAAAAAATCTTTGTTAGACTGGGTAGATAGAGAGAATCCTTTTGACTACTCTATTGTCAATTCCTATCATTTAGAAAATGGACTGAGTGGAGGAGTTAATAAAGAAGTTATTAACTTATTAAAAGATATGGATGAAGTGGAGAGTATAGATCCATTTGTAATCATTTCTCAATTTGAAATTGGAACAAAAGTATATACAATTCATGCCCTTCCCTTTGATAAAAAAGATAAGAAAGAAAATTCCGTTTTCATTTCATCGAATCTTGCTTACTTAGAAAATCTCAAACAAGAAGATATTCTTTCTATACCGACTAAATTATCAGGCACAATTGATTTTAAAATCATGGGTGATAGAGAACATTTTTTCTCCGAACGTGGAACCATAATTATGGATCTAGATGAATACGAAAGATACTTTGGAATAGAATCGTTTAATTCTATAAGAGTAAAGCTAAAGAAAAATATTGATGGATTGAAATTTCAAAAAGATTTAAAATTTAAGCTCACTGGCTTTTCCCAATTAGTTATTTTTGATTCCGAAGGATTAAAAGATATCTATCTTTCAGGATTGGATAAGGTATTCGGAACTTTAGAATCTTTGAAGTGGACTGCCTTATTTATTTCAGCGATCTCTATCTTTGCTGCCGTATTACATGGTTTATATGACAAATTAAAACTTTTCGGGACGCTTAGTATTCTCGGTGCTACTCGTAGACAGATTTTTTCAACGATGTTTGCCAGTGCCTTGAGTTTAACCCTTTCGGGTGCACTCGTTGGAATTTTCTCTGCCTTAAGCTTAATTCCAGTTGTTCTTTATGTAATCAATAAAAATGCATTTGGTTGGACTTTGAGATTCGAATTCCCTTGGATTTGGATTCCCATTCTATTAATTTCAGTACCTCTTCTTTCATTTTTAGCAAGTATATATCCTTATTGGAAAATCCAGAAAGAATCTCTTCGAAATATTTTTCATGAAGAATCTTAATTATACTAGGACATATTTCTAGGAAAATTACTTGCAAGGTTTATTCTATGGCAAAACTATTAAGTAATGGGCTCAAAAGTCAAAATTGCAACTGAATTAGCAGAATTGATTAAGACTGATAATGTTGGTGGTAAAGAACGTCTGCCGAATACTGAGACTCATATGAAGCAATGGTGTGCTCATTTTGCAACAGATGAAAAATCCATTAGAACTATCTTAAATAATCTTCGCGATGCACATTATATTTTTATTATCAATATTGTTCTGCCTGATCCAAACCTCTATCTTCCTAGCATAGAATCGTACGCATTTGCAGATCCAAGTATCCTTAATGACTTGAAGAGATATTCAGAGAATCGATTGGAAAAAACTTATGAGTCTACTTTTTACAAAAAGAAATCACCATTTCAAATTACTAGAGAGCTCTTTCCTAAAATAAAAGAATTCAATAATAGTGCTATGGGGAAATGTCTTAATGAATCAGTTATGCTAGATGAATTCATTAGAGTTCTTACAAATACTCCTGTTGAATTTTCTGACCAATGGCGCGCTTCTAAACTTAGGGAAATTTATTCTGAAGAAGAGGAAGAAACTCCTCATATTGAAGAAGAATTAGCCTCTAAAGCAAGAGCTATAGATCAACCTATTGGAAAGGAATATATAGAAAATCCTAAATCCGCCTGGTCTAAAATTACCAATAACTTTTCTATTGAATTTCTTCTTAGAATTCATTTTCGCAAATATGAATTCGATGTAGTTAAGAAATTAATCCAAAAAGGCAAGATTCAATCAGAATCCGATTTGAAATTTATACGAGATACATTACAGTTAATGGAAAGCCGCACTAACCAAGATCCGATTTTGAAAAGACATACAACTGAGATGGTGGATTTAAGACGCCTTTCTCAAACAAAATTAAATATTCTTAGAGCATCCCTAAAGAACCACTAAACTCAATAAAAACTTGGTAAAAGAAAATAGCGACCAAGATAAAAATAATTTTTCGTCGAGTTTGATAAATACCTGTGTATTCTTGTTGCTTCTGGTCAACTCCATATAAAAAATAAATAAGTAAATTTATATTAATAAATAAAAACAATGTTTTAGAATTCAAAAATGGTATTTTGCTTTTATACATGGTAACAAATAATAAGAAATAAATTATTGTTGGTAATAAAAAATAAAACATTCTCTTATTGAAGAAATTTCCAGTTTGATCATTCCATTCATGTTTTAATTTTGCAATTTTCTCAACGACCAAAACAAAATCTTTATGATCTTTTAAATTTATAAGCGAGATTGCTCGCTCTTCCCACTCAAGAATGACTCTAGGAAAAGATTTGTATTCCCCTACTTGGATTTTCATCAGACCATCTAGATTCATTTCATTTACTTCAACTTTTCCCTCGAATTGGATTAAATTCTTTCCACGAATTACAAAAGCTGTTTCAGAAAGGAGTTTGATTTGTTTTAGAAAATTTCGATAAAGAAAAATACCAAGAAATAGACTAAGTGGTAAAAATATTTTCAGAAAATCGATTTTGGATTCTTCTTCTACTTGAAAATAATTCCAAATTAAAAATGAACTAAACGATATAAAAACAATTGCTAGACGAATTAGTAGTTTCTTCCTATAAAATTTTATATCATAGCTAAAGATACGTTCCATAGATCAAAAGAAATCTGATTTTTTAAATATTGGGTTCATTTTAACGCCTTTAGATTCTAACAATTCATATCCGCCTTCTTCTCTATCTAGAATACAGATTCCATCAGTAACCTGAATTCCAGATTCCCGTAAACTTTCAACAGCTTTCAAAGTAGAGCCACCCGTTGTGATCACATCATCTATGACTAAGCAGGAAGTAACATGTTGAAAAAAGCCTTCAATCTTTTTTTTAGTTCCATGGTCTTTGGTTTCCTTACGAACAACCAATGGATACACTAAATGATTCCGAATTGAATATTCTAGAGAAATTCCATAGGAAATAGGATCAGCTCCTAAAGTTAAACCTCCGACTGAAGCAGGGATTGAATTCTCATTTATATTTGGAATTAAAAGATCAACGAACACTTTGCATAGTAATTTCAAACGATCTGGGTGAAGGGTAATTTCTTTACAATTAAAATAATGATTGGATTCTTTACCAGAGGCTAAAGTAAATGGAACTTCCGCATAACGATATACATATTGCTTCATTAATTTAAAAAGTTCACTCTTCATTTCATCAGGTTTCTTGGTAAACAACTGCTTGGTTCCTTCCTTTTTCTTTTGCTTTATAAAGTGCTTTATCAGCTTTCAGAATTAATTCATTCATATTATTTTTCTTCCAATTCTCAGGTAACTCAGTTGCAACTCCTATACTGCAGGTAAGACAATTTTCGAATGGGGAGTGTTTGTGAAGAAGTTTCATAGAATAAATCTTTTTACATATTTCATCGGCAATGAAATTGGCTCCTCGTGTATCAGTTTGTGGAAGAATGATAGCAAATTCTTCTCCCCCATATCTTGATACTACATCTCTGGTTCGAGTTACCAATTCAATTAGCATATTCGAAAATTTCTTTAAAGCGGTATCACCTGCTTGGTGCCCATATTCATCATTATAACTTTTGAAGAAATCAATATCAATCATTAGTAAACTAAGTGCTTGTTTATTTTTTGGTATATTATTCCACTCAGATTCCATAAACTGATCGAAATATCTTCGGTTGTAAATATTTGTTAATGGATCATGTGAAGAAATTTTTTCCAAGAACCTATTCGTCATATTCAAAATTCTAGTAGTTTCTAAAAGTTCTTCTTCTCGTTTCTTTCGTCTTTCCATTTCACTGCCTAGCCTTAAGGCTGCATTAACACGAGCAATTAGTTCAGTCTGACGAATAGGAGTTGTGTTTATATAATCTGATGCACCTGCGTTAAATGCCATATCAATAAAGCTATCATCATTAGCAGATGTTATCATTAGAATAGGTAGATCTTTGTATTTCTCATGACTTCTTATTTTCTTTGTAACCTTAATCCCATTCATTCCAGGGAGATTGATATCCATAAGCACTAAATTGTATTCCATAAAGGGCTTAGAAGAATTTATCTGAAGTTTATCTAGGCATTCTTCTGCGGAACTTACTATTTCTGTATCAATTGAAAGATTATTATTCAAGATTTTTTGAATGATCTGAGCCTTAACTACAGAATCATCAACAATAAGCAAACGCATATACCCTTCCTAATTCTATAATTGAGGAAGGGAATCAAAGGTCAAGTCTTAGAGACGGTTCTTATCAGATAGAGCATTTAAAAATTTTGAAATTTTTTCCACTTCTTCATCTGAAAATTCTTTACCAAGTTGGTGGTAGCCCATTTTCTTAATAGCTTCTTCGAGTGTCTTAACACTTCCATCATGAAAATAAGGTGCGGTCAAAGCAATGTTTTTCAAAGAAGAAACTTTGAACATATATTTGTCTTCTGGCTTTTTAGTCAGAGAAAACATGCCTAAGTCTTTTGTTTCGTAAGGATTTACTTGTCCGAGCTTTCGGAAGCTATTTCCTCCTAGAACGACGCCATTATGACAAGAGTTACAGCCACTATTTAAGAATAATTCTAATCCTTCTTGTTCTGCAGAGGAAAGTGCAGAATGATCTCCAGCAATGAAATCAGATAGTCTATCTCTTGTAATAAGTGTTCTTTCAAACGCAGAAATAGCCTCTGCAAGATTATCATAAGTAATAGAATCCTTACCAAAAGCTTTATTGAACATTGCAGGGTATTCTGGACTTTCTTTAAGCCTTTCCAGCACGGCAGCCTCAGAAGGCATTGCCATCTCAACTGGATTTAAAATAGGTCCTTTCGCCTGAGCTTTCAAATCGTCAGCACGACCATCCCAGAATTGCTTAACATGAAAAGCAGCATTAAGAACTGTTGGAGAGTTTCTATCTCCATTTTTACCAAATGCCCCAGGAGAAGTTGGAAGATTGTCAACCCCAGCGGCCTTACCATCAATGTTGTGGCAGGAATTACAGGACTGCGTTTTGTTCTCGGAGAGAATTGTGTCGAAGTATAATTTTTTTCCTAGTGCAATTTGTTCAGCCGTGTCCTTTTCTGAGCCAGGAGCCTTATCAGGAAAGATACCAAAGTTTAATTTAGCCTTTTTCTGAAGCTCTACAGTTTTCTCAGACGGACCACAAGCAACAATCGCCAATGCAAGTGTTAATATAACCATGGATGTTAATTTTCTATTCATGAGATAAGAATTGATTATAAAGATTGAAATAGCAAGTTTTTATTTCATAAATCTAGATAAGAAATCACTATAATATGATAGAGGAAATCTATGGCTATAAGATCATCACAGGACAGGTGTTTTTAATCTATAATGAATCAAATTTTTCATTTGCTTAGTAATAAATAGTTCTCATTTTTCAATGGCAAATAATTTCTTTTTATAGCCTTCTTCAACAGCGCTTCGATATGAACCTGGAAGAAAAGAGGAATAAAGATATTGCATCTTGTTTTCATCTGAGAAAAACCAAGGAAGAAGGAAAAGGTGTCTTATTAGAGTTTCTTCATAAACAAATTTCATTTTTTCTGGACTTTTGTTTTTTGGAGTGTAAATTTCAAAATCAGTGGAGGTGTATTTCTTATTCCATGTGGGAATTAAAAACAACGTTACGGCACTCAAAAAGTTAGTGAAAAATGTTGCGCCTGAGTTATTGAAAAATCTTACTTTGGTTAGAATTACATTAGGATTTTCTTTACGAACTTCCTCTAAACTATCAGCTTGTTTAAAAAGTACACGAACAGTTTCTACACAGCGACATTTTACAATTTCTGAAATTATAGCTCGTTTCATATTTTCTTGGTTTCTTGGATTGTAAAATATATCTGATTCCCTGCTATTTCCGAGAGGTTCCTCCAAATCCTTATCTGAAAATTCATCCAATTCAGTAAAACGATCTACGTAGATTAGAATTTCCTTAACTTTAGGTACCTGTTTTGCTACTTCTTTGGGATTATGATTCAATTCGTAATCTTGGTGAATTACTGTTATACAATTACCTACAATCACAATGAGACCGATTGTAATAAAAATATTTCGAAACTTACTGAAAATATATTGCATATTATTTAACTCTTTCTTTAGATTGCCTAAAAACTTATAGGATTAAAAAGTATGTCAATCAATTTCCAGTTTAAAATGTTTTTTTTATTCGCGTTTACAATGATTATGGTCAATTGTACCACTACCGTTGTTAGAATCCCTTCCCCATTAACAGAAAGTGAAAAGAAGAACCACGGTATGGTTGGGGTAGGTTTATTTGCCTACAACCCCGAACATTCAAACGGGCTTTTCAGCTCTGATAATGGGGCCACTTTTGCAGGGGTTAGTGCTACATTTTCTGAAGTAGTTTCCAAGGACTTAAAGAATGGAGTCGTAAAAATCAGCCCTTATGGGATTGAAGAGCCAGTAAAATTAGAAGAAGTCGATAAAGTTCAATACGCTGAATCTAAAATTGGATATATACAGCCTTTTTTCGTTCTGCTTACATTAGAACCAAAAAAAGAGTATGTTGTTTCAAATATTACATACACTTATGTTGTTAGCTGTGGGAACAATTGTTCAAAAACTGTAATACGCTCTTTCCCATTAGATCCATTCAAATCCTATAAAGCTTTGCCTATTTCTGCCAAAGGTGGAGAGATAAAATTCTTAGGAATTCATATGGGCAAAGTAGAAAGAACTTTAAATGAAAATGTTTTTGGTATCCCTGCTGACAATACAAGTATAACTGAAATATTCGATACGATAAAAGTTGCAATGCATTTAGAAGATGCACAAGAGTTAATTAAATCAAGAAAAGAAAATTACCTAAGAGAATACTATTATTTAGGAGCTGATCCAACGAAAGAAAATGCAGAGAAGAAATTTCTAGATGTGGTAATAAATGCATACCAATCCGTTGGTGGATACTGGTATGAACTAGCTCAGAAAAAAAGAAGCGCGCTTAAATAAAAAATTAAGCTTAAAACTATTAGTCCAATCGATTTATAAAATTGATTGGACTGATAAAACAAACAAAATTCCCAATTCAACGCCAAATACTTATCGTCTCTATTCCTTCTTTGAAAGGGTCATAGCGATACAAATACCCACCTCCATAAAAATGAATGAGGTTTTCTTTGATTTCGAATCGATGCATCCGAAATAAGAGGATGGACAATTCTTGCATTTTTTGGTCGGGTAAATAGATACCTATAATTCTACGATCAGTTACTACAGCAGCTAATTCATTTTTATTAGCAACTCCGAGAATTCTTTCCCCATCCAAAGAAAAATCTATCCATTGATTTGTATAACCATTGTATATATAAAAATCTCTTTCTGTTACAATAAATGCTGCCGTGTTACCCGATTTAGTTTTAAATTCCTCTTCATTGTAATAATCTCCCTTCGCCCACTCAGTTCCATAATTGCTTATGCCCAAAAAGTTTCGATTGGTGATAGTGTAACAAATTTCACCACTGCATTTTTCAAAGAGTTTTCTTTCCCCTTTGATAGAGTATCTAATATGCGTTCCATCCTTTAAAAATGCATCATAATAGTAATAGCCTAAATTATGAGAGATACTTGTCTCAAATGGTAAATAGGAAGTTATATCCTTTACTGAGTTATAAAAATTATAATCCTTCTCAATCTTAGGCGGATTCAAATCATGAAAGATGATCTCTCTTCTTATAACTGGACTTCTATTCGTGTTCGTCTGACTAACTAGTGGAACTAATACGATGTATGCTAGAAAAACACTCAAACAATTCCGAGTAGAAATAAAACAAAACTTCTGCATATCCAAAGACTCGATCTCACTTGAATTTATGTAAAGCGATTTTCGAACGAATTAGCTATCAATCAAATTCGAAAACCCCTGCTTCTTCAATATCACAGGTCAATGAGGTAGTTACAAAGCTTTCCAAAATAAGTATAAATGCATATATATTAGAAACACAAGAATCAACAGAATCTCGTTTATAATATTTTCGATCTACTAGATTTATGGAAATAGCGATCAATTCTCCATTAGCGAGTCGAAACAATAAACTTTCTGAACTATTAATTCCAGCACCTGCAATAGTATTTAGGTAAAACAAATCAGCGCGGTTTCCTGCTTCTTGAATTTTCTTCTTCGCCTCAGAACCTAGTATATTATTTCTATTGATTCCACCAATCACCGGCTGGTTGCAGTTGTTAAAGATTAATAGCAATAATACGACGGAAAATATCCGAATAACATTTTTTAGCATAAACTAACCCCTTTTGGAGCTAAATAATCATAACTACAAATAGATGGCAATACTTTTTTACTAACAAAGTATTTTTATGCTTAATTTTCAAAGAGGGAATCTTTAATTCTTAGGAAAATAAGTTGTATAAATAAATAAGAGCTTATTAGGCTAATTTTTCTTCTGCTTGAGCGAAGAATGCCTTTAGTTCATCTGCGGATTCTGTAAAGAAAACAGGTGATGGAATATCGTTTCTAGAAGGTAAAAATACAACTGCTTCATCTAGGAATACAATTTGCTTCAAATCTCTAGGCTCATAAGTGAAGGATTGGTTTTTTACTTGGAATATCAAACGACCATTCTCCTCATTGAGAACTCCCTCGCCAATTCTTTTCAAATCATCAAAAGAAGACTCATTAAATTGCAATTCCTTAAAATGCTTCTCTTCAAAAGGAATCTTTCCTTTCGTATCAGTGAAAAGTAAGCCTTGGATTGAGAGTCTGGATTCTGGTTGAGGCTGCAAATTTTGCCCTTGGGCTCCCAAAATTTCAACTGATTCAACTACATCAGGTTTCGTCGTTTTGATTTCTGCTACAGGATTCGTATAAATTACATCGGTCTCATCATATCTTGGTTGTGAAAAACTTCTTTCCGCAAGTATCCTAGCTTCCATTTCTTGGTTGACTGAAGAATGATCTTTAGTGTTCATAAGTACTTCTCGTTTTTGCGATTCAGCCATAAGATTTCTACGCCTTCCTGGTTGTACGTGTGAGGATTCAAGATTTCCTGCAAAATTTGGGTTCATACCTTGCTTAGAATCTTCTGCCGAAGAAAAAGAAACATACAAGAAGCAAAGCACTCCCACTAAAATCATCACAAAGGCGATATAAAGCATCTTACTTTTATTATCTATCTTTAGAGGGTCAATCTGTAGTAGAATTTTCTTGGTTTACAGAAAAGCGCCATAATTTTGAATTCAATGTAGGAAGTCAGAATGCTTGAAGAAAAACCTACCTCTATAGGGCAGATCATTTGGAGATCCGTTATTGGATTATTCCTCGCCGTACTTGTATTGATGTTGATTGTTACTTTTTTACCTGGTGACTTAGAAAACAACTTAATTGACCAAATAACTGGAAGGATGAGCACAACTGCAGGTTCTGTAGGTGATCGTTCTATTCAAATGGATTATTTTAATTCAGCCAGAAAAGACTGCTACTATCGTTACCAAGACTATGCTCCTCAGCTTGCAGGTAATGAAGAAATGCTTTCCAATTGTGCATATGAAACAATTCGAACAGTTTATATAGCAAATGAATTAGCTGAATCTTATGGATACCAAGTCTCAGATTTAGCAATTAAACGAGAACTTTCGAGGCAGGCTCGTGAACTTTACAAACAATCTTCCACACAAGCAGGTTATGGTGAAGAAGACATTCGCTCTGCTGAAGAAATTTACAAAAATATACTACGAGCAGATCCTATGCATTTTCGAACAGAAAAGGCAACTGCTCTTTCTCTATTCGATAGCTTCCTAAGAGCAGAATACTATAAAACTAGTTCTGATCAAGCCGTTCAAAAAGAAGCTGAAAATACAAAGATTTCATTAAGACTTGTTAGCATAAATGATAGCGATCTGACAACCCTAGTAGAATCTACCCTTGTAATAAGTGATGAAGATGCTAAGAAAGAATATGATAAAGAAACTAAAGCTGGCAACACTCCTAAAGACCAAGAGGGGAAGCCTCTTAGTTTCGAAGCTCGTAAGAACATTCTTATTAGTAAAATGAGATTGGAAAAGAAAAACCGAGCAGTTGAAGATATGAAGTCTAGCCTAAAAGCGAAACGGGAAAAAGGCGCTAGCCTAGATGAACTGGCTCTTGAGCTCAAAGAAAAGCCAATTACGGTATCAAACCTTAGTATACAAGACTTAAGTGCGATTACAAGCAATGGCCAGACATATCGTCTAACTCAAGATACAGTGTTCTTGCAAGACTTGAGTGGCCTTGGATTTGGATCCAATAAAGTAGGTGGACCATACAAATCCAATGATAAGCTTATTTTTGTAGAATTCACTGACTTAAAAATTCCTGAATCAAAAGCTGTTGCTGAAACTGTAGAACCCAAATTAGATGAATCTAGAATGTTATTTTCCTTTTTTCTTGAGATTAACCAATCACTTGGCAAAGAAAATCCATTGTATCGCAATCTAAGGGTAGAGGCTCAGTAATGCAGATAAAAGCAGATTTTATCAACCCATTTCTGGAAGCAGCTACTATCGTTTTTAGAGATGTTCTACAATCTGATTTAATTCGTGGGAAGATTGGAATCAAAGATTCCCCTGCTCCTTCTCATGAGTTAGCAATCATTGTTGGAGTCATTGGTTCTTTTAGTGGTGAAGTTGTATATAGTATGAATTATGATACTGCTTATAAAATCTCTGGGAGATTGGTTCCCGGAATGAGTCTATCTGATATCAAGAATGAATACAAAGATATGATGGGTGAGATTGCCAACATGACTACAGGTAATGCGATGAATATCTTTACCTCTGCAGGGCAGTCCATAGAAATCACTACACCGAACATTGTAGAAGCACGCTCCACGACTATTAAATTCAACAATAAACCTACACTACAGATCAACCTATATTCCAAATTTGGAAGAGTGGAAGTAAACGTAGCAATTGCTTAAATAAAAATTTTTCCAATCGATCTAAACATAAAAAAACCTTGGAACAATTGTACCCAAGGTTTTTTATTTTTTACAAACCCAGAAAACCTGGGCTTTTGAAAATTTATAGAGAATCTTTATTAATCTTCGGAATCTTCAAGTAGATTGTTCAAGCTATCAACAAGAACTTCAACTTCTACTCCGTAACCCATACATACTTGTTCGATAGTCTCTAGTTCATTAATCGAACAATGTGAACAGCCACCTAGATGGTAGCTAGAAAATACGATTCCTGCTTCTGGGTGGAGAGACATTGCTTCCCCAACTGTCATTTCTTTATAAAATCGTGTTTCTGTAGATTCTGTCATGATACCACTCTTTCCAATTCTTTTTACTATACAATATTTAGACGAATGAGATAAAGTCAAGTACTATGTTTCTAGAAGAAAAAGGCAATTTTTACATTAGAATCGAAGGTAGATTCGAGTCCTCTCACTATCTATACAAATACTTTGCCGATGGTAGTGATGAGCCCCACCATGGCCATTCCTGGAAGGTAGAGGTCTACCTCACTGGAAAGAAAGGGCTCCGAGAAGATGGAATATCTTATGATTTCATGGATGCAAAGAAAAAATTACGTGAATTAATAGATACTCTAGAACATACCTTGATTAATGATCTACCTGACTTCAAAGGTGTCAACCCAACCTCTGAGAATATTGCCAAATGGTTCTATCATGGATTAAAATCAGAGGTTGATAATACGGGTGGCATAGTCAAACGAATCGTTATTCACGAAGGCCCCGAAAATCTAGCCTACTACGAACCTAGTAATCCTTAAATTAAGGTCTTGCCGAATAAATCCTAGAGTAGTATTCTTGCTCCTATGATTGCTAAGTTAAGAATCCTACTTCTACTTTCCATTCCCCTTCTTTCTGCTGCCTGGATCACCCTTTCTAGTGCAAATGTAGATTTTGAATCTGAGAATCTCGATAAAGTATATGCCAAATATACCAAATCAAAATTGGAATCCACTCATGATTCCAATCTACTTCGAAGACTTTCTCTTCACTTAAGAGGAACCATTCCTGATGGTAAGGAGTCTTTAGATTTTGCAAAGAGTAATGAGACCGAAAAACTTAGGCTAACAAGTATTCAATATTTAAAAAGTCCTGAATTTGCAGAATACTGGGCAACAAAACTTGGTTCCTTATTTCGTGAGCAAACCAATAGAAGAAATGAAGTATATGGTGGATTTTATAATTATTTAGCAAGCTCGCTTCACGATAATAAACCTTACGATCAAATGGTTAGAGAAATGCTAACTGCCGATGGAGATCTTGAGAAAAATCCAGCAGGTCATTTTTTTGCAAGAGATTCTGCAGACCCCTTGCAAGTAGCAGAATATGTGGGGAGAGTTTTTTATGCAAAGCGTGTTGGCTGTGCAAGATGCCATGATGATAAATTTGATAAAAGTTTTACACAGAGGGATTACTATGCTATAGCAGCTTTTTTCAGTCAGCAATTCTATAGAACGAATTGGTGGGATGAGAAACGTTTCGAAGGAGAAAATATTCCCAATATCCCAAACGAAGATATAGAAAATCTTCCTCTCAAGCAACAAAAGATTGTTAAAGACAGGAATCGAGAATGGGACCAAACTTTTTGGAATAAGAAATCCAAGGAAGAACGTCAGAAATTTACGGAAAAGCATAAATTAAAATATGGTAAACTATTCTATGAGGCGAACCTTGGCATACGTTTTCCCATCAAAGATGATAAGCCTGGCGGGGATTTAGTTCAGCCAAAATTTCCAGACGGAACGATTCCAGAGATTAAACCGGGTGAAGACAGAAGAAAGGTTTTTGTAGATTGGTTAGTCGCTAAAGAAAATCCACGATTTCGAAAAGTTATCATCAACCGAATCTGGAAGGAATTGATGGGCTGGGCATTTTTTACACCAGAAGATGATTGGAACAGTGGAACGGTAGTTTATGCAGAAGATGTTTTGAATCATATAGACCAAGTCTTCTTAGAGAAAAATCATTCTATCAAAGAGTTAGTTTATTATATTGTAAATTCCCAGGCCTATGCGAGAAGAACTCCCGCTAACGAAGATGAGAAATCAAATCATATACATTTTTTTCCATCAAGAAGAATGGATCCCGATCAATTAATGAACTCTATTGTTAAGGGAACCTTGGAAGTCGACCAACCTAAATGGCTTTTCAGCGAACGAAGATTAAGTAACTTTTTTCCAAAAAAAATAGATTTAAAAGGAAAAGGTGCATTGAGAGTTCCAGATAAGGATCAAAAAGATATAAAATTTGCATCTCAGATGGAAAGACCTCCCAGACCAAATCAATTTCTTGCCATCTTTGGATCGGGGAACCGAACTGATGTGGATGATGATCATTCTGAGATTACTATTGACCAAGTCTTAACTCTCATGAATGGAAGATTAACAGGCAAGGCTGCCTGGGATTTTGGAGGGAAGGACTCTCAATCTGTTAAAAATTTTGAAGCCTCGAAATCTATGAGTTCTGTTGTGAATGACCCCTTTATCATTCTATTAGGTCGTGAGATGAAAGAAAAAGAAAGAGCCTTATTACTTTCAAATCTACCTAAAGGAGACGGACACTTTGAACGACAAATCCTCCAAGATTGGGTTTGGGCAATAATGAATAGTCAGGAGTTTCTTCATGTCAATTAAATCATCATTCAATCGTAAAGAATTTTTGCAGGCTTCCGCTGCTTTGCTTGCTGGTTTTACAATTCCAAGAACGGATCTTTCTGCCTTTAGTTTCTCGGATTTATTTTCCAGATCCACTGATGCAGCAGATGACCTCAGTCTTCCCTCACCAATTAAGACAGTGATCTTCATCAATATGGAAGGCGGTATGAGCCATGTAGATACTTTGGATCCTAAGAAAAATTCTGCCTTTGGTCGAGTGAGTTCTTCTATTCGGAATCTATCTGTACTTGAACCTTTCCAAAAGACAGCCAAACATTTGCATAAACTCAGTGTTATAAGATCTACTTACTCAGAAGATGGTGACCATGGTATGGCTCAGCATCTTTTGAATACAGGGTATAGACAGACAGAAACTGTAGGAATTCCAGACCTACCTCATATGGGAGCCATGATTTCTTATGTAAAATCCTTGAACCAGAAACCGTCTTCGTATTTTCCTCGTTATGTGACTATGGGTGGTAGAAATGGGAAGATTGGCGATCCAGGCTATCTCAAGGTAGAGCATGCTGGCTTTCATGTAGGTGATCCGAATAAACCACTTTCAAATATTACACCATCTTGGGGAAAATATGATACAGATCGTATCCTACGAAGAGAAAGCTTTCTTGACACTTTAAACACTGAATACAACCAAGAAAACCATTCTTTAAATCTAGATCTTTGGGACAAAATGCACGTTGCAGCTCGTGAATTTCGAGACTCGGATAAAATATCATCTTTTGATTGGTCAAAAGAAAAGGAATCAGTCATCAAAAGCTATGGAGACTCCTGGCAAGGAAAGTCCATGCTTATGGCAAGGAAACTTGCTGAGATCGAAGTTCCTTTTATCCAAATATCTATTGGTGGTTGGGATACTCATGATAATAATAAATCACGTATAACTAAGATTATGTCCGAGACTGATCAAGGAATCGCAGCCTTACTTGGAGAATTGGAATCAACTGGATTAATGAAACAGACAATCTTTATGCTATCCTCTGAATTTGGACGAACTCCTGATGTGGGATCAAGAGATGGCAGAGACCATCATCCTAAAGTGTGGACAACCTTAATCGGTGGTGGTAAGATTTCAAGAGGACGTGTGTTCGGTGAAACAGATGAGAAAGGTGAAAAAGCAGTAAAGTCTAGTCCAGTCATGCATGTGCGAGATCTTATAGCAAGTCTCTACAGTTACGCTGGAGTTAATCCCAAGAAATTAATTAATAATAGCCAAGACCGACCGATCGCAATTGCGAACAAAGCGTCTAAAGTTCTGGAGATATAAAAAATGAATCCATCAATTTATGATTTTTCTGTTCCTACAAGCTCTGGTGAACAAAGCTTATCTGATTATAAAGGCAAAGCCGTACTAATTGTTAACACAGCAAGTCGTTGCGGTTACACACCTCAATACAAAGGCTTACAGGCTATCTATGAGAAATACAATAAAGATGGTTTTGAAGTTTTGGCTTTTCCCTGCAATCAGTTCGGAGAGCAAGAACCTGGAGATGATTCTGAAATCAAAAGCTTTTGTGATATGAATTATTCCATAACCTTCCCTATCTTCAAGAAGGTAGAAGTGAATGGAAAGACTGCGCATCCTCTTTATAATTATTTAAAAGAACAAGCTCCTGGTCTATTAGGACTTAAAGATATCAAATGGAATTTTACTAAGTTCCTAGTCGATAAAGATGGAAACGTAATCAAAAGATATGCTCCTATGACTGAGCCTTCTGAAATTGAAGCAGATATCAAGAAATTACTTTAGGATTCAATAAATTTCCAACATTTTGAATCCAATCATTCATCTAGTTCAAAAGCATCATTTTTTAGAAGAGATGCTTTTAAATTGAATACAATGTGACAGGTTCTACCTTTCCGCGAATAGAAATATTTCCTATCTCTTGGATGTTTGGTAAATCTGTCTTGTTTTGTAATAAATTTAATTCTTTATAAAATGAATTTGAAAAAAGAATGTCTCTTCCCAATTCTTTGCATTTAGATTCAATTCGACTAGCAAGGTTTACTGTATCACCAATTACAGTGTATTCCAATCGATTCTCAGAACCGATATTACCAGATATTGCATCTCCAATATGAATTCCTATTCCTTGGTGAATCATACTATCTTTATCTGTTTTCTCCAAATCCATGTTGAATTGTACAAGAGCCTCACGCATTCCTAAGGCACAGGATACCGCTCGCAAACAATCATCGGCTTGGGGTACTGGTGTACCAAATGTAACCATAATTCCATCTCCAATAAACTTATCTATGGTTCCACCGTATTTATAAATAACCTGCACCATTCTTGAATGATAATCTCTCAAAAATTTTACAACCTCTTCCGGTGATTGCGATTCGCTCATAGCTGTGAAATTTCTTATATCAGAAAAGAGAACAACTACTTTAGATTTCTTTGCCTGGAAAATAGATTCAACTTCTTTGATTTGGCTTAGAACTACAGGTGAGAAGTATCTTTCTAACTGAGTATTTTGAACCTCAAGGACAACAGCATCATGTATCGATTTTCGGTAAGAATGGCAGAGCAAGGCAAGCATTCCACCAACAGACGTTATGGTAATTAAATACATAAAATAAAAAGAAGGAATAATAGCAGCTGAAAACATGTTCTCAACAAAATCCTTTGTAATAATAGTTCGTGGATCATTCAAAACTAAATACATGAAAAAGATCCAAATACAATCAAAAGCAAGAGTTAAAATAATTGGATATAGTGGTCGAAATGCCAAAGAAGAGATAGTAATCAAGGGCATTGCAATTGCTGGCAAGGATGTCTTCAATAAAAAGGAAGGTGGAACATTTTCAATAAATCCAACCGAGAGATACCAATTGTAAGGCATGAAACACATAACAAAAACATCAGCTGATAATCCCAGATAACCAGCTAATTTTAAATTGTTACCATTTCGAATCAAATACAACATATATATAGAGCCTAGTGTAAAGAAGCCAGAAACGATACTAACTCGGATAACTTCACCTAAGGAGTGGTTGGAAAATAAATGACCAGTTACTGAAGCAACTAATAATAAAATTCGGAAACCATATGTAATCTTAAGACCCTTGGTTTCTTTGGCATTTAATAGTATTTCTGATTTACTCATGTTATTATGATCCCAATAATCGTTTACTTATTTAGACTTCAAAAAAATGAAATGCTATAAGAAATTAAAAATTGCCCAAAGTAATATAGAGGCAGACCCCAGAGCTTATTGAAAAAACTTTTCTCTATGAATCTTTCTCTGGCAACTGCCATATCAGAAAGATAGAATAGCAATGCACCTACAAAAATGACAGAATATCCCAAATTAGATGAGGGTGAATTAAAATTTTGTAGGAATAAAGATAGAGCTAAGATTAACATTGCATTTATTATTAGAAAGTAAATAATTACAGGAAATTTCAAAGAACTTAGTAAATAACTAATTCGTTTATAAAATAAAAAAGAAAGTAAGAGAGGAATAAATAAAGCTACTAGCCAGATATAAGAGAAGTTATACATAGGCAGAAAGGCAAATACATAAAAAATATGAGCTACTAAAAAAGAAACCAAACCAAAAAGAAATACTTTCTTATTGACAGAGATAAGTAGAATATCACCGACTAAAGAAAAAATTAAGCCTATGAAAATTAAAATATCATATGTTGAATTAATTCCCAACAGATAAGCGAATGAGACAAAGCAGGCAGAGGCAATAGATTTAGAAATTGTCTTAAGAATTAAATTTTTTTTTGCTTCAGCAACTAAAAGCAAAACGAGAAACACCAACATCATATTAAAAATAAGAGCTGTCATTCAACCATCTTTTGCTTTTAAAATAATACATACAACAGCAATATGGGCGAATGAATCTCTCCAAAAAGATTTTAATTGTAGAAGACGAACCTGGCATCCAAGAGACTCTTCGCATTGCTTTAGAATCAAGTGGATTTTTAACTCAACAGGTTTACTCAGGAGAAGATTGTCTCAAGACCTGGGAAGAATCCTTTGATTTGATAATTCTCGATATTGGCCTACCTGGCATTGATGGTTTCGATGTTTTGAAAAGTATTCGAAAGAAATCACAGATCCCCATTTTACTACTAACAGCTAGAGACAATGAAGTAGATAGAGTTCTTGGTTTAGAACTAGAAGCAGATGATTATGTTAGTAAACCTTTCAGCCCTAGGGAAATCATAGCTCGTATCAAAACGATTCTGCGTAGATCTGCAACTTCGATTACCCAAGAGGACAAATTATTTGTTCATGATGAAGGGAAGAAAATTATTTACTTCTCAGGTAAGTCACTCGCACTCTCTCCTTATGAATATAAGACCTTAGTCTTATTTTTGAAAAGGCCCGGAATTATTTTTACAAGAGAAGAAATTATGGACTCAGTCTGGACAAGTCCGGAAGATAGTTTTGATAGAGCAGTCGATACAGTTATAAAGAATATTCGCGCTCGAATCAAAGAAATAAATCCAGATCTTGATCTAATAGAAACTCGTCGTGGACAAGGCTATGGTCTAAAGGAAATTTAAGGTATATTATGAATCTTTGGTATAGATTGATTATTGGTTTTTTTTTATCCTCGGAATTGGTTTCTATTATTTAATCGATAAGACTATGCTCATGATTCGACCTCGCTATTTAGAAAGCGTGGAAGAAACCATCAACGACACCGCCCACATTTTAGCATCTTCTATAGAAGTTCAATTAATTAATGATAAATCTAAAATTTTAAATAATAAGGGGATACCATACATAGCAAATTTCGATCAAATTGTTTATCAAAATTTGGAACCCATTTTTAAAAATGTTCAAACCCATGAATTCAATGCTAAAATCTATAAGCTATTAAAGACGGATGTAGATACCCAGGTTTATGTGACTAATGCGAAAGGAATTGTAATTTATGATTCTCACAAATTTAGAAAGGGCTTAGATTATTCTAAATTCAATGATGTCTTACTTACTCTAAATGCTCAATATGGAGCTCGCTCCAGTAAAATCTTCAATGAAGAAGACAGCGGAGCCTTATTCGTTTCATCTGCAATTCGAATGGACAATAGAATTGTTGGCGTTCTAACAGTTATTAAGCCAAAAAGTAGTGTAAATCTATTCATTGAAGATGCGAAACAAAAATTTTGGCAAATGTCCATACTTATTGCCTCATTAATTTCACTTTTATTTCTCATTCTTGTATTTCTTACAATACGACCCATACGAAAATTATCTGATTATATTTCAAAAATTCGTAAGGGGCTTAATCCCAATTTTCCCAAAATAGCTATACCTGAAATTCGAGATCTAGGAACAGAGATGGATCATTTAATTAAGGAGCTTGAAGGGAGAAAATACATTGAAAATTATCTCCAGACATTCACTCATGAGATTCGAAGCCCACTAACTTCTATTATCGCTTCGTCAGAGTTGCTTGTTGATGGCATGCAGCCAGATAAGATACAAAAACTTTCTGAAAATATTCAAACTGAATCTAAACGAATTCAAGAAATTATTGACAGACTCTTGGAACTCTCTTCATTAGAAAATTCACAAGGTCTCGAACTTACAGATAAAATCGATTTGAATAAACTTCTAAATGAAATTATTCAGGCTTGTAATCCTGAAATCCAAAAGAATCAAATAACTTTTCATTATGAAGCTCCACAACAAGCCATTATAATTAAGGGAAATAAATTTTATTTACAATTTGCCTTGATGAACCTTTTGCGAAATGCAATTGATTTTACAGATAAAAATAAGCAAATCAATATTAAACTATCAATAGCTAAAGAAAATTCATCTACAATACTAATCTTCAATGAAACAGAAGCTATCCCAGAATATGCTATTGATAAAATTTTTAATAAATTCTATTCACTGCCAAGAAAAAGAACTGGCAGAAAAAGTTCAGGCCTTGGATTGCCTTTAGTAAAACAAGTATTGAATTACCATAAAGCAAAAATTACAATTGAAAATTATAAAAATGGGGTTTTGGCGAGTGTAATTTTTTCTTAGCCTCACACAATGCTCACAATCAGCACATAATTCATCTACAATTCTATAGAATACTATCTCTATCAAAGGAGATAATTTATGTTTTCAATAGTTAATTCTAAAGGTATAAAATTGGGCATTTTAGCTTTTATGCTATTATGCTTTCTCATTCCGCTAAGTTTTGTTGAGTCCATTTTGTATGAGAGACAACAAAGATCCAATGAAGCTATACTTGAAATTAGTTCGAAATGGGGGGAACAAAAAGTAATAGCTGGACCATTCCTTGTAATTCCCTACCAAGTTCAAAAGAAAAGATTCATCGATGATGCTGGCAAAAAATTTGTTATAGATACAATAGATAAGGAAGCCTTGATACTACCTGATGAACTTCTTATCAATAGCAATGTGATTACAAATATTAGAAGTAGAGGAATTTATGATGCGGTTCTTTACCAAGCCGATATCGACATGTCTGGAAAATTTCCTGATGCGAGTAAAGTTTTGGCAATTCAAAATGCATACAAGGTTTTTTGGGACCAAGCATTTTTGTCAATTTATACTTCAGATAACAAAGGCTTGTTGGAAGAATTAAAAATTTCCTGGAACAAACAAGATCTACCTTTTCATCCTGGAAGTGGTTCCCAGGCTCTTCAATCAGGGATTCATACTATCGATAAAATCAATGTTTTCAGAACAAATAATTTCGAACTTGCATTGAAAATGAATGGCTCTCAGTCTCTAGCCTTTGTTCCGATTGGAAAATCCACTAAAACTCAAATCATGTCCAATTGGGCAGATCCTTCCTTCTTTGGTTCTGATCTTCCATTAGAAAGATCAATATCTGAACAAGGATTTTCTGCAACTTGGAATTCATCTTACTTTTCAAGAAACTACAGTCAGGTTCTTCTTGATAGCTATGAATTTACTGAGAAAAATATTTTAAATTCCAATTATGGAGTAAACTTTTTTATTCCATTAGATCACTATAGATTGATAGAAAGATCCTTAAAGTATGCTATTTTAATTTTGCTGTCATGCTTTACTGTGTTCTTCTTGATCGAAACTTTAAACGCACTGAAATTACACCCCATCCAATACCTACTCATGGGAGCAGCGATGGTAATCTTTTACGTGTTAAATCTTTCTCTATCCGAACATATTGGCTTTATCTTAGCTTATATGATTTCCAGTCTTGCCATCTCAAGCTTAATCGGCTATTATTCTGGATTCATTTTGAAAAGTAAGGCGAAAGGGATTCAATGCTTTTTCTACTTTTGCATTCTATTCGGATTCTTATATGTAATACTCAGTGCACAAGACTATGCACTCCTATTAGGCTCCATTGCGATCTTTGCTCTACTTGCCTTCGTGATGCATGCAACTCGAAAGCTAGATTGGTCTAAATCGGAGGTCAAGCAAGCCATAGATTAAATCCTGTTAGCACGATAATAAGGAGAGATCCCCATAGAAGCAATTTGCGATCCCAAAAGGGTAGAGATTTATCTCTGGTTGAATAAAGTAGACCATCTAATTCTTCTATGGGTTTTGGTGCAGTGAATAAGCTCACTAACCAAATCACAAGGATACAGGTAAAGCCCGAATAGATAGCTCCGTAAAAATTCGAAACCATTTCTGTCTTATAGAAAAGCATTCCAAATTCAACCAAAAGAAAATGCCCCACACCTGCCACAGTTCCAAATAATAATCCCCAAAAGCCTGATACAGTAGATGCTCTCACCCAGAACATTCCTAATAGAAAGATACCAATCAGGGGAGCATTGAAGAAGGAAAACAGCAATTGGATATAATTCATAACATTATCAAAACGCATAGCAATGAAGGAACCAAGAATGGCAAAAAGAACCGAACCCATTGTACACAATTTTCCAACCTTCAAATACTCTTCGTCGGGACGATTTGGTCTTATATAGGTCTGGTAAAAGTCATAAGTGAAAATTGTATTTAATGCTGTAATTGAACTGGACATACCGGCCATGAAGGCAGCAACCATAGCTGTCACACCCAAGCCTAGCATACCGTGCGGATAGAACTCTTTAATAAGAATCAAAAGGGACTTATTGTATTCTGTTCCCATTTGATCCGAAAATTTTGTTAGGGCAATTAAACCTGGAATGATAGTTAGGAAAGGTAGTAAAATTTTAAATACAGCACCAATCAAGGGAGTCATTCTTGCTGAGTGGTAGTCCTTGGCTGCCATAGCACGTTGCACTTCTGCAAACCCACAAGTCCAATAGGAAAAGGACAAGACAAATCCCAGTCCAAAGATAACTGAAATAGCATCCCAACCTAGAGCATTGTTACCTCCACTGAGCCCAACCCACATATGCTTATGAGTCTCAGGAACTTTTTCCATGAGGCCGTCCCAACCACCTAAGGAATACAATCCAATAAAAACCAAAGGAGAAAGCCCCAAGACTGTAAGAAAGAATTGTAAAACTTCAGTATAAATACTAGAGCTTAGTCCACCAAAATATGTGTAGACGAGAACAACTCCAGCAGTAAAGAAAATCGAAAATGTCTGATCCCAACCAAGCATAACCTCAAAGATCAATGACATGGAATACAAATATATTCCAGAACCTAAAGCCATTCCTAGCAAGGTTGTAAGGCTATTGAAAAAATGTGCCTTACGATCGAATCGATATTTTAAATATTCAGGAACAGATCGTATCTTACTTGAATAGTAAAATGGCATCATGAAAATTCCCAGAAAAATCATTCCCGGAATAGCACCTAAATAGTAAAAATGGAAGGTAAGAAAACCGTATTCCGCACCAGATGCGCTCATTCCGATAAGTTCCAATGCCGAAATATTTGCAGAAATAAAAGCTATGCCCGTTACCCAACCTGGAATCTTTCTACCAGCAAGTAAAAAGTCTCCCGAACCCTTCATCTTCTTCTTCAGAAGGATTCCAACTAATACCATATAACCGACGAACAATGCTAAAATTGAATAATCGAACCAATTGAGCTGACCTAATTGCATGCGTAAAATTTTTTCGGATTTGAAATTATTTCGCAAGAAATATTTAATTTTGACTTGATTTTTTACACACTAGTTCGCTGAGTAATAACAATCTACTGGTTTCAGACCAACTGAAAATATCAGGGAAATCTAATTGTTGAGAGAATTTTTCCCATGATTGAGAAACGAACAAATGAGCATGGAGATTTTGGACTTTTTGCTTCTGTAGATATCCCACCTCAGACCCTGCTCTTTAGCTATGACGAATGGATCGAAGATGAGAAGTTCGGCTGGCAGACATTAACACTTGAAGAACTAGATTCTTTGCCATCAGAAGATAGAGAACACTTCTTAAAGTATGGATACGATATTGATTTTGGAAAGATCATCGGAACTTTTGCGCATGAAAATGCAAGAAATCATTCCAATTACATGAATCATTCCTGCGAACCAAACATGATCTATGATGAAAATGATAACATTATTGCGAATCGTATCATTTACAAGGGTGAAGAACTAACGATTGACTATGGTAATTTCATTGTAAATGTCGATCAAAACTTCAACTGTCGATGCGGCGCTGAAAGTTGCAGAGGAAGGATTACTAAAGAAGATTGGAAATCTTTGGTTCACAAATTAGGATTCCATTTTCCTAAGTTCATGCATCCAGAAATTGAGAAAATTCTAGCTACCGCTCGAATTTCAGCTTAATTCCAATTCCGCTAAATTAGGAATCGAGACTTCTACTGTTTCGATTCCTGTTTGAAGATCGTATTTTATATTTTATCAATATTTTTTTGACTTTTAGAATTATGAAGTTCTACTCTTCGTCATTTCTTCCCAAGAGAAAATAAGTATCCATATCGCCCTTCCCTTTTACAGGAATAGTTCCTCTTGATTCAAAACTAAATTTATCTTTAAGAATTTCGTAAGCATCCTGAGACACGTGAACCCGACCAGGCGCACCATGAGACTCCATTCGACTTGCTATGTTGACAGTATCTCCCCATATATCGTATGCATATTTATCAATTCCTATCACACCAGCAATCGCCTTACCAAAATGGAATCCTACTCTTACATTCAACTTTTTAGGAACATCAAATTCCATATTCTCAATCGTATCAATTAGATCGATGGCAAAATTTGCCATATCTTCTTCATAATGTTCTGAGCATCCTGGAAGTCCGGCAACCACCATATAAGCATCGCCAATGGTTTTTATCTTTTCCAAGGAATAGGTAGTAGTGATTACATCAAAGATGGAAAAAATTTGGTTCAATACATCAATGAGTTTCTCAGGAGTAATCATCTGAGACAGCTCAGTAAAGCCTACTATATCTGCAAATAAGATCCCAGCTTTATCATATGTATCTAAAACCATTTCTTTATTCGGTTGCAGCAATTTAGCAACAGCATATGGAGGAAGCACTGATTTAAGAAGTTTTTCGTTTTCTTTAATAGTGACTTCCAACTCTCGAGTTCTATCATTTATCTTTTTTTCTAAATCTTGGTTGGCAATTTCTAGTTGCTCATTCTTCTTCTTAAGAACTTTTATACTGCGAACTTCTGCTTCTCGAAACCTTTGGTTCATTAATCTGAGTATGAAATCGGCAACCTTGGGACTATGGCTTAAGATAGAATTAAAATTATTACGAGTCATTTTATAAAGACTAACTTCTGTCTCAGCCACTATAGTTGCGGCTCTTGGCTCATCATCTATCAGCGACATTTCACCAAAGGAATCACCAGCAGTAAGCATACCGAAATCAAGCTTTTCATTTCCATCGACATCTTTCCAAACTTTGGCTGTACCTGATTCAAGCATATAATAGCTATTTCCGACTTCGCCTTCGTGAATGATAGCTTCACCAGGTTTAAAAGTAATCTTATCAAGAAAATCTTTGAAATCAAGTAAGTTGGATTCAGATCTCCAATCCAGAATTCTATCCTTATTAGTCATCCCATTCATAAAGGAACTTAAGCAGAAGAGATCAAGAACTTTTTAATAATGATTTTTAATTTAGCAATTCTCTACTTCCACCTAAACGTTTTATGTCTTCATAAATTGCAGTACGTTCCGTTTCTGACATTTCTATGAATTTAATTAGAAAACGAGTTTGGTTGGTTTTGGAAGGCATAATCTTACCTATAGTTTTTACATCTATTCCGCCAGGAATCTGAAAGCGGATTTCCCATAATTCTGAGATCCTCCAAAAATTGGGATCAACGTCATCCTTTATCTCAAATATAACGCCTCGGTCTGATAGCTTTGTTCCTATAAATACATAGGAGACATTTTGCTTATTATCATCTTTTAGATGTTCATTTTTTTTAGTTTCTTTTAGTTCCTTCTTCAAACCTTGGAGATTAGGTTGATCATTTTTTAAATTATTAAATCGCTTTTTAATTTCTAATTCAATGGAACTCATTTGGTCATGAATATCCGAATGATCATGTTCTATCATTTTGTGAAACTCATTCTCATCCTTTTCCTGAAACTTAGGCCAATTAGATAATTCCAACTGAAATTTTACATTCAACATTAAATGTGCGTGACCTGCAGATACAGGTTCTCCAATTATATGAAACAAAACTGCATTTTCAAATGTTCCTATAATTTCACCTGGAATAAAAAATCCGCCCTCATTGTTTCTGTATAAATAGATCTTCCCTAAAATGTTTTTAGAATTTTCAGGTAGTTGCAATTTCTGAGCTGCGAGCAAAAGATCTTGGTCTGCAGTCTTCATAACACGTACTAATTGTTCTCCATACTCAGTTATAATTGCAACAATTTCTCCAACCTGAATGGAATGTATTGTGAATGGCTCTTTGGGAACCTTATCTAGCATCAATTTGTCAAAAATCTGAACAGCTATATCAGGCTTTATAGATTTATGATTTAGGAGAAAATTATTAAGTTGTTTTCTGAGTAATTTCCAATTTTTAGTCTCTAGTAAAATATTTCTTTCCTGATCAGAAAGTTTTTCTATAAACTTTTGAATATGACCAGATTCTTCTTTAGAGAAACCTCTTCCGATTATAAATGCGTAAGAAAAAACATTATTCTTGCTAGAATATTTTTGTTTTTTGTATAAGAGATTGATAACAAAATACGAGACGACCATTAATGTCGCAAAAAATATAAACCAAAAGAAATCTGATTCTGAAGGCTTAGGCATAACTAAAATATCTGAAAGTAACATAGAATCCCTCTTTGTGTTCTATCCTATCATTGTTTTAAAAGCTTGTCAATGCAAGTCCATCTTCATTCCATGGAACCGTGGCAGAAACTTTTTTCCGTATTAACGGCAAGAACCCCATTTCCGGTACAATTACCCCCCAAGGCAACAAGAACGAGGCTTTACCACTTTTAGGTGCAGTTTGTTTAGTCAAAGGTGATGTTATCTTAGAAAATGTTCCTATGATAGCGGATGTTCTAAATCTAATAGAAGTTTTAGCTCATCTTGGAGTTGTTGTTAAGAAATTGGCTGATGGCAAATTTCAGTTCAACGCATCGGGAAGTTTAAGCTCAGATCTTCCTCCAGAACTTTGCTCCAAACTCAGGGGAGCAGTAACCTTAGCGGCTCCTATATTAGCAAGAACAGGAAGAGTATTTCTACCAAGACCAGGTGGAGATAAAATAGGAAGAAGAAGAATTGATACACATTTATTGGCTTTAGAAGCACTAGGTGCGAATATTGAAATTTTCCCAGATGGCTATGAATTAAAAACAGATCGACTAATTGGTCGAGACATTTTATTGGATGAAACTTCTGTTACTGCAACTGAAAATGCAGTGATGGCAGCATGTTTTGCAGAAGGAAGAACCATTATACGCAATGCAGCCTCGGAACCCCATGTCCAAGGTCTATGTAGATTTCTAAATGCTTCTGGAGCAAAAATTTCAGGAATTGGATCGAATGTATTGGTCATTGATCAAATAGAATCCTTAGGCAAACAAGACGGCGAAACAATTACACATAGAATCGGGAGTGATTACTTAGAAGTTGGCTCATTTATCTCACTTGCTGCCTTAACACGAGGAGAATTGTTCATTCGAGATGTAAATTTAGAAGATATTCGAATGATTCGTATGGTTTATTCGCGATTGGGTATTGAAATCCGGCCTCATGAAGATGGTATTATTGTTCCTTCAGGGCAAAATTTGGAAATAAGCCCCGATTTTCATGGAGCAACCCCTAAAATTGATGATTCCCCTTGGCCAGGATTTCCAGCGGATATGACTTCCGTGGCCTTAGTAACAGCAACTCAATGCAAAGGAACAGTGATGATCCACGAAAAACTCTTTGAATCAAGGCTATTTTTCGTTGATAACATTATCGCAATGGGAGCCCAGATTATACTCTGTGATCCACACCGTGCTATAGTCATAGGCCCCAATAAGCTTTATGGGCAAAGAGTCGCATCTCCAGACATTCGTGCGGGTATGGCGATGATTTTAGCAGCCTTATGTGCAGAGGGAACCAGCGAAATCCACAATATTGTGCAAGTTGATAGAGGATTTGAAAGGATAGACGAAAGGTTAAGAAATCTAGGAGCTGACATTCTTAGAGTTCAAGAATGAAGCGAAAAGATTTATTCCGAAAGGCTTTTTCTAAAGCCTTTGATGCCGTCGCTGAAGCCAGTGAGGAAATTTTACATACTCTTAAGGCTGATGAAGACGACCTACCTAAATCAAATCAAAAAAGCATTTCTGAACCTGAAATGGCTCAAAATATTGATGAAAACTATAAATCTTATGGTTTAAACAATAAATTAGCAAAGAATAAAGAACAAATCAACAATAAATTAACTAAAAAACAACCATCTAAAAGAAGTTTTCTTCCCAAAAATTTACAAAGACCACCGGGTGCCGTAAGTCCTGATGCAAAGTTTAACAAATTGTGTACAGGATGTTCAGAATGCACTTATAGTTGTCCTTATGGTGTAATATTCCCAATATATGATGATCGTTTAGAAAAAAATATACCATTTATGGATGTTAATGCCAATGCATGTATGTTATGTGAGGATACTCCCTGCATTCAATCTTGTGAAACAGGTGCGCTAAAACCCTTAAAAAATGGCGTATTTAAGCCATTTGGGCAAGCCAAAGGCATATTTTCTAATTGTATCAACCACCAAACAGGAGAAAAAACATGCACTGCCTGTCAAGATGCCTGTCCTATTCCCAAAACAGTCATATTTAGAACAAATAAGCCATCTTTCACCAAATCATGCATAGGTTGTGGTCTATGTGTTAAATCTTGCCCTACATATCCAAAGGCTATTCGAGTTATTTAACTTTTTTTTATTAAGTTAGCATTTTTTTTAGAAATAAATTGACAAATAACTACCTACTGTTAGCATGAAATAAATATATCTTAGGAAGAATTACAATGGAACCCGTAAAAGTAAACCCAGCATCTTTAGACAAAATCGCAGCAGATCTTAAAAAGGACCCAGAATTAGCAATAGGAAACTATCTATACAAAGGATATAGAATCCAAATTAGCAAATACAAAGCTTCTGGTGCAGAAAGAGTACAACAACTTTATAAAAGAAGACGTGATAATGGTCTCTGCATTGTTTGTGGAACTAAAGTAACTAGAAAAAACCCATCAACTGGTAAATTATACAGACTTTGTGATACTCATAGATCTCTAATTGATCAAAAAAACAAAGAAAAAGCTGCAGCAAGAAATAAAAAGAAATAAATCTTTTTTAAAAATAGCGAAACTAGCGTTATAGGATCATTCCTGAACGCTAGTTTTATTAAAACTTCACTCTTATACACAACCTTATCTACTCTTTTCATTAAAATTAACTAAAATTCTTATTCGAAAGATGATTCAAGAATCCCTTAAAATTGTTTTTGAAAGATAAATAACTTATTTCCAAGATTAATTTTGAAATTATTGCTCTAAGAATTGAATAAAGAAAATTCAGCTATTGATTCATTTCTTTTACTAATAGTATCTGATACAGTAGATATAGCTTTTTCGACAACTACATCCAAAAATTGCCCTGTCTTCAAATGACTTATAAGATTGGAATCTGTGAGTTTTCCTTTAATAAAATTATCAGTTATAAGATTACCATCATTCTCAACAATTGCTTCTAGAACTTTTCCTTTCTGCGACTCAATATAATCAAAAAGCAACTTAGAAGATAGATCCATACATTTCAGAACTCTTTCTTTCTTAATTTGTCCTGGAACTGTATCTTTTAGTTTTTCGGCTTCTGTATTCTTTCTGACACTATATGGGAAAGCATGTATCTTATGGAATCCAAGGTCTTGGATTAGAGTAATCGATTCCTGAAATTCAAGTTCTTCTTCACCAGGAAACCCTAATATTATGTCAGTTCCAAGAAATATACCTGGGATTTTTGCTTTAACCATCTCAACTCGCATCCTAAAGGTCTTTGGATTATAGGTTCTGCGCATAGCCTGAAGAATTTTCGCGGATCCAGATTGTAAAGGTATATGCAAAAACTTACAAAACCTTGGATGAGTCATAAGCTCTGCAAGATCGTTCCCGACATCGGGGGGCTCTATTGAAGAAAGTCTTAAGCGGGAATAATCGAGGTTAGAAAGTATATTTTCTAAAAGATGCAAGAATGCCTTCTCTCCATTCTCATTTCTATACCAACCTAGATTGACTCCAGTTAATATAATTTCACCTATCCCTTCATCCTGTAGAAACTTAACTTGATCTATAACATCATTAAAACTCCGGCTAACTCCTGCACCCCTAGCCTGAGGTATCTTACAATAAGAACATTTTCTGTTACATCCATCCTGGACTTTTAAATAGGCTCTAGTGTGGTTTTCTGGTAATACATCTGAATAAGAGAAACGGTCTAATTTTTGTGATGGACTCTCTCCCAATATTTTAAAAGCTAAACTAGATTTCTCTGTATTTCCAAAAACTCCATGAACTCCTGGGATATTTTCAAGAACCTCGCGATCTGTCTGCGCATAACAACCGGTAACCCAAATTTTAGAACCAGGATTTTTCTTGATAGCTGAACGGATTATATTGCGATTCTTTACATCAGCGCGATTTGTTACAGTACAAGTATTGATGATAATATCTGTTGCTTGCTCCTTAGAATTGGCTACTCTATAGCCATTTTGCTTGAGTACTGACAGAATTCCATCAGTCTCAAAAAAGTTCAATCTACATCCTAAGGTATGAACAGCTACAGAAGGAGATAAAACTTCTTGGGTCGACGAAATCATATCGAATAAGCTAGAATTCTTTCTGCATTTTTAGAAATCGAAGAATCTTTTGCATCAAGTGATAATGCCTTTTTAATACTATCTTTAGCTTCTTTGAGATTCTCAGATGCAAGCTTAGTGTTCTTGTTCTTCTGGTTGATTAAAAATAGACGTTCTTGTACTAAAGCTAAATTATTTAGAATGCTTGGAGAGGATTGATCCAAAGCAGAAGCCCATTTTAAGCTAACATCTGCTTTATCGTAATTGCCTAAGGAATAATAAATTTTTCCCTCTAAATTTAGAATGCTTGCATCATTCGGAGAAAGTGATTTTAATTTTTCCACCCGAGAGAGTGCAGTTTTAGGTTTGCCTCTACGAAATAATGTAGTTGCGTATAAAAATTGGATTTCAGGATTATCAGTGAATTTTTCAATTGCTGTTGTTGATAATTCTAAAGCACCCTTGGTCTTATTGTGATTTAGATACAATCGAATAAGATCAGCTCTAACTTTTGTGTTTTCTGGATTTTTCTTAAGTGCTTCAAAGAAATGTGCAGATGATGAATCAAAATCATCTAACTTGGAGTAAGCATGCGCACAAAGTGTATGCGACTCAAATGTATTTCCTCCGGCATCATGGAGTTGGCGTATCAGTTCAATAGCACCCTTGTAATCATGCTTTTTAAACTTTTCCACCGCCGATTCATATTCACCCTCTGCGAATAGAACGAATGGAATAAAAAAAAGAGTAATGAATAGATTTAACTTAAAATTTTTGTAGTTCATAGGTATTTTCCTTAGGAGTATCAATCGAAATGAGGAACACTCATCTCTGAGGTCTTATTCAAGGAATCAAGTCTTGATTTATATGGTTCGATTGGATCTATATATACAAATACTGAGGGATAGAGCCTGAGTAAATAATTTTCTATATGCTCTGAAGTGACAATAAGCTCTCCCTCAAAGTCAAGAACCACCATTTGATTCTCGTCAATATAAGAATTGTAATCTCTCTCATCCAGAAAATCAGCGAGCAAAAGATATCCTCTTCCAAAATATACCCCTCCTTGGAAATAGTATTTGTAATGAACCCTAATTTCAGGAAGAACTAGATCTGGATGGATCAAGCCCATGTCCAATCTTTCAATGGAGGCAAGGGTCTTGATCTTTCTAAGTTGAAACCAGACTTTTCGAATATAGAAATAGACTACTAGTAGAAGAACTGGCAGTAAAACTGTCATCTTATACCAGTGCTATCTCCTTTTCAGGTTCAGATCCATTTGATTCAGATTCTTTTTTATCTGCTGCATTCGCTTCTTTAAAATCATCCCATGGCTTGTTCTCATATTGAAATTTCTCTTCAACATAATCCATTGAGATAACGGAAGGATTTTCATAACTTCCCTTCAAGGTTTCTGTAGCTAAGTAATCTTCTAATTCTCTTTGGAAAACTCTTCGAAGAGGTCTTGCACCATAAGCCTTATCATAACCAATTTCAGCAAAATGTTCTTTTGCAGAAAGGCTAAGTTCAACTTTGATTTTCTTCTCAAGCAATCTCTTGTTGAAATCCAATAGCATAATATCTACGATCTTCACTATATTCTCTCTCTCTAGAGGTTGGAAGTATACAACTTCATCCACACGATTTAAGAATTCTGGTGAAAAATGCTTCTTCAACTGATCTTTGGCTTGGTCATTCTTATACTTTTCATTCTCATTTGCAAAATCTTCAAATCCCAATCTTCCACCTTTAGAAATCTCATTGGCAGCGATATTTGAAGTCATGATTAATATCGTGTCTCTAAAATTTACTTTACGACCTTTGGAATCAGTTAGATTTCCTTCTTCCATAATCTGAAGTAAGATATTGAATACATCATGGTGAGCCTTTTCAATCTCATCTAAAAGGATAATGGAATATGGTTTTCTTCTAACAAACTCAGTTAGTTGGCCACCATCATCATAACCAATATAACCTGGAGGTGCACCAATCAATCGACTCACAGAATGCGGCTCCATGTATTCAGACATATCCACTCTAAGCATCTTGTCATCAGAACCAAAAAGTTGCTCAGCTAATGCTTTTGCGAGTTCCGTCTTACCAACGCCAGTTGGGCCTAGAAAGATAAAAGATCCAGTAGGCCTCTTTTCACTTTTAAGTCCAGTTCTAGATCTTCGAACAGAACGTCCGATTTTCTCAATAGCTTCCACTTGACCAACAACTCTCTTAGTTAAGTAATCCTCAATATTGAGTAATTTGACGTTTTCGTTTTCTTCCATTCTATTGAGTGGAATTCCTGTCCAAGCGGAGACGATGGTAAGGATATCTTCCTCTTCAATATCAACAGCATGACCTTCCATCTTTTCTTGCCACTGCTTCGTCTTATCTTCTAATTCTTGCTTCTTACGATTGACTTCATCACGAATGCTTGCAGCATTTTCGTATTCTTGAGCACGAACCAAATCTTCTTTTCTAACTGAAAGTAATTTAATTTCTTCTTCGATTTCCTTAATCTCAGCTGGACGTTGGCAATTGGCAAGTCTTGCTTTTGCACCTGCTTCATCAATGATATCGATTGCCTTGTCTGGAAGATATCTATCGTTAATATATCTGTGTGACATACGAACAGCTTGTTCTAAAGCCTTCGCAGAATAGCGAACTTTATGGTGGACTTCATACGCCTTTTTCAATCCTCCAAGGATTAAAATGGCATCATCAACAGAAGGTTCATCTACTTTCACTGTCTGGAATCTTCGTTCAAGAGCAGAATCCTTCTCAATGTACTTACGGTATTCCGTAATCGTAGTTGCACCTATACATTGAAGTTCACCACGAGCTAGTGCTGGTTTCAAAATATTGGCAGCATCTACAGCACCTTCTGCAGCACCTGCTCCAATTAGAGTATGAAGCTCATCAATAAATATAATGATATTGGAAGAACTCACGATTTCTTTCATGATCTTCTTAAGTCTTTCTTCAAACTCGCCTCGGTATTTCGTTCCCGCTATCAAGCTAGCAAGGTCTAGAGAAAGTACCCTCTTGTCGAAAAGTAAATCTGGAACTAATTTATCCACTACAGCAGAAGCAAGTCCCTCTACTATGGCAGTCTTACCTACACCAGATTCACCAATTAACACTGGATTGTTCTTAGTTTTACGAGAAAGAATTTGAACCACTCTTTCTATTTCTTTTGCTCTTCCAATTACTGGATCTAATTTCTTTTCTTTGGCAAGCTGGGTTAGATCTCTAGCAAATTCATCTAATATAGGCGTCTTGGATTTTTCCGCGCGCGGAGGAGGGTTGCTTGCGCTTGGATTAGGCGTAGTTCCAGCTCCGACAGCAGAGGCAGGTGGTGCACCTAATAGGCGCAGTATCTCTGATTTGATTACATTATAGTTAACGCTGAAAGAAGATAAGGATCCACCAGCTATATTATTATTATCTCTAAGCAGAGCTAAAAGAATATGCTCTGTTCCTACATAATTATGCTTCAATCGTTTTGCTTCTTCCTTAGAAACATCGATCATCTTTTGGTATTTGTCCTGACCTTGGGCTGCGTCTAATAAAAGTGCGCCTGAACCCTCACGAGTCCTTTTCTCAACTTCTCTTCGAAGCTCACTGAGATTTATATTTAAATTGGTTAGGATTTTAATCGCAACTGAGTCCTCTTCTTTTAATAAACCTAGTAAAATATGTTCTGGACCAATGAAGTCGCTGCCCAATCGCTTGGCTTCATCTTGAGCGATTTCATTGATTACTCGTTTTGCTCTTTTTGTAAACTCTAGCATATTGTCCCTTCCCTTTAATATATTAGACGTGATATGAAAACAGAATGATTTTCTTTCTCTACTTATAAAACTATGGAATTCACTGATGAGAGGAAATGATTTTTTCTTTTCTGAGTGAAATTTTTTACAGAAAAAAAATAATCCATTTTACCATACTCTAGACCTCTACTTGCAAAACTTATACCATTTCCCTCAAAGTTTTGATCCCAGCTTAAATCCTTGTTTAAATCTCCTAAATCCCTATTTAAAGCGACTTGAGAAATCTGAATACTCAGTCTGTCTGCTCTTGCTGCATTTGTCGGACAAGAATTCAAATATCCCCAGTCGATTCGATGAGAAAAGCGAGTAGGATCCATAAAAAATCTATATATTCTAAGCATATTTAGAGGCTTTTTTAGGAGAAAAATGTTTGGTAATTCACTACTCAATTCATTTTGAAAGCTTTGCATCACTTCTAGACGAATTCCGTCTTCATCTCCTAGAATAATATTTCCGATAGATCCTTGATTTTCGAATAAGGTAGCTTTTCGAATATGCTTAGATATATTTTTAAATTCTCCTAATTCTGGAAAATTGTTTTTAAAATACTTCTCTTCTAAGCTTGTATCTTTTCGAAAAAATGGAAAAATTTGTTTGTGAAGATTTCTGGCAATTCGATATCGAATCGATATTTGATGAATGGGTTCTTTGCCAAGCTTTAGAGTTTGAAATTCACTTCTTGCAGCAGATAGATAGGTTTTAGATATTTCTAATTCATCGTTTGGAATTCGGGAAAAAGCTTTCGCGTAAATTAGCGGATGGTGCTTAAGGAAGTCAATGCAATACTCGCAACCAAACTTTCCGAAAGTGACAAAATGATCTAAAGATAATCCACAGTAAGCACAGTGCTTAGACAAATGGCTGAAGGACTCCAGAAAGAATTTTATTTCTCTTATGAGCCATAGAAGCTAGTTCCATATCATGAGTAACTAAAATTAAGGAAAAAGCCATCTCATCCTGCAATTCACGGATCAAATCCATAAGCATTCGAGAGTTTTCTCTATCTAAATTACCCGTAGGCTCGTCAGCTAAGACGAGTTCTTTGCCATTAACTAGAGCTCTTGCAACACCAACTCTTGCAGACTCCCCACCTGAAAGCTGACCAGGAAAGGATGCTAATCTTTCTCCAAGTCCAACACGGCCTAGAATGGCTGCTGCTTTTTCCTTAGCTTTTGTTTTGCTCTCGCCCGAAATCATCATAGGGATCATAACATTTTCTAAAGCTGTAAAATCCGGCAGTAACATATGTTGTTGGAATATAATAGAGATTTTCTCACCTCTGAATAATTCCTTTTGTCTTTCAGTCAATGTTTTTAAATTCACACCACAGACTTCGACTACTCCTGAATCAAAAGAATCCATTGCTCCTAATATATTTAGAAGAGTCGACTTACCAACACCACTAGAACCTTCAACTGAAACGATTTCTTTGGGTCCAACAAAGAGATTCAAACCTTGTAAGATTTGAAAACTTTTATCGACTACTTGGTAAGATTTAACAAGATCTTCCACACGAATGATCCATTTCTTGTTTGAATTATCAACTTCAGTCATTACGAATTGTATCCACAGGATTTAAGAGTGCAGCCCATCTAGCAGGGAAATACCCAGCTATACCAGAGAGTATGGTTGCTGCCGTTGTTACCATAAATATAAATGAAATATCAATATCTACAGGTATGTGATCGAAATAATAAATATCCTTAGGAACAAGTTCTACATTTCTCCATTCTGAGCTATATAAAGTAGAACCTATTAGGTTGATCATTTCACTAAGACCACTTACAATTGATTCTAAGTTAGATGCTAAAAATATCCCGATAATTCCACCTGTAAGTGCTGCTAAGAATCCAACTATCATAGCATTCAAAGTAAAAATCAAAAGTATATCTCTAGATGGAAGTCCTAAGGCCTTTAAGGTTCCAATAGATTTGCGTTTAGCACGAACTAAGGAATAAACTGTAGCTACCATTCCCAGAGCTGCTAGAACAATAAATAAAAATACAATAATGGAAATAATCGTCTTTTCCAATTTAAGAGCTGCTAGAAAATTTTCTTGTTCTTCAGCTAATGTCCTTACCGAAAATGAATGTGCCTCGCGTATTTTAATATCCATAGATGAATCATTTAATGTATTTAAGATAATATTTTTAATTTCTCGTAAATCATCCAATGCATTAACTTTAACAGATATTTGGTTAACGGAATCCTTCAATCGAAAAAATTCTTGAGCAAGGGGAAGTGACATGAATACAAAACGACTATCATAATTATAATAACCTGTCTTGAAGTATCCAACAACTTGGAAATCTTTTACATTTACTTCAACACCGCGTCCCACAGAGAACCTTCCACCAGGGACTGCCATAGTCATTTTTCGACCTAATCCAAAATGGTATAAATTCGCCATTTCTTTACCTATAACTACAACTCTCTTAGAGTTCAATGTTGTAATTGTGTCTCGGTTGTAATGGGTCAATCTCGGAAAATTAGGAAGCTTGTTCTCTAGTAAATCTTCGTTGGATTCGATAGGAACTGCTCGAATCATAATTGGTATGAAATTATTACTGTTCTGCAAAAGACCATGACTTGTTATATTGCCTTCGATAGATGCAATTCTTCCCTTTAAGGAGGGGTGATTCTTAAGAGTTTCAATTATTTCGTTGTAACGAATAATTGAACCAGTGTCAAATGTGTTCTCTATGGTAATGTGTGGGCCACCTTGCCATAAAGACTCTTTGACTTGCTTCTGAAATCCATTAAATATTGATAATACAACTATTAATAAAGAAACACCAACTGTCATAACTATAAAGGACAATCGAGATTTCATGGAAAGCAGACCGACTACGCGAGAACCGCGAATATAGCGTGAAGTAATTAAAAGAACTAGATTCATTAGAAAAGGTATTTCTAATTTAGAAACACAATCCTTTTTGACAAGATTATTTATTATTTACAGACTGTAAATTAAATGGTTTTATCATTCATAACACAGCATAAGGAAATATATTATGGGTCAGAATGACCAATTATTTTGCATTAGATTTACTTCAAGTAATGATGATTCAAAAATTTACAATCTAGGGGTTATTTTATTAGATTTTAAATCAGGAAGATTATTCAATCTTGAAGTTCTTTCTACCTCTCAATCTTCCATATTAATATCATCAATTGACCTTCCTCCCAAAGGCATATCTTCTAAAATTCAGAAGACAATCTACGAGGGGAAGCATCTTAAAGTTATCACTAAAACACTTACGGATCAATTAAAGTCCTCAATTGGTAATGAAGGATTTCGAGAAGAGATACTTCATTATTGCGAAACATCTGACAATGAAAAAGTCAAATATCTATTAGAAAATGTGATTTCAAAAGCTGCAGGAGTAAGCAATCATCTTATTGATTTAACTCTTGATACAATTACTATTGCTGAGTATGAAAAGCCCGCTAATTCCGAAGACTCCAATACTTCAGATTCACAACCAGGTTCCAATGATCCTGATTTAACAAATGCAATAACAGATATCCCACCTGGATCCAGAATGGTTCAAAGTAAATTGCAACTTTCTCCTGTATCTGGAGTTCCTGTTTCTAGTCTCTCATTTGGTTCAAAAATTGTAGTTCGACTCAATCCTTCTGATGCAACTACTAATGAAGTAATTCAAACTATGAATCTTAAAGAAGAAGATGGGAATATAAAACCTCTTCTTGCTCAGATTCATAAAATCACACACGATGGAATGGAGTCGGAGATCATCATTAAAATTTCAGAGAATATCTTCTCAAAATTACTTGAAGAAGTAAATACAGTTAAAGTTAAGACTTCCTTAGCTGAGACGAAATCAGCTTCCAAGAAATCTATGAATGATATCGAAAAGAATATAGAGGCTCTGAAATCAGATAGCAGCCTTTTCTTTTATGCAATTGGGATTGCCGCTTTAGTTGCATTTGGAATAATGCTAGTTGTATTTATTATTTAAGGACTCCATTGATGAAAAAGTATTTTGACAAATTTCCGAGTATTACTCCTTGGATATTATTTATATTCTTTGCACAACTTCTCTTTGTTGATATTGAATTTCGTTATCCTCTCTCAGATAAACAACCTCTTGAAATTCTTATGGAATCTGAACAGGAGAATATCAACAACGAAACATGGAATATTCGAAAGGGACCGATTCTTAGATTAAATGATTTAAAGAATATGAAAGATGAGTTAGAAATTCCTGTAATACCACAAGATGGAATTCCAGAGAGCACTATTGAAAAGTTATCAAGAATAATCTTCGGTCAGAAAGTTTTAATTTGGTTTTTGGTTTTTATCCTTGTCCTTTGCATTTCTTCTTTTGTTTCTTGGTACACCAATACCTGGTTTTCAATAACTTTGAATAAAACCTTACTTTGGATAGGCTTAATATTTACCTTTTTCCATATGATGAAGTCGCTGGGTTTTGTAACTGTAAGTTCGTTAGCAATAATACTTGCCGTTTATTTTCTCATGCAGTTTATTTTTCTAATTTTAAGCTATAAGGCAATCAACCGCCAAAAGAAGAATAAATTAACTTACGAAATCTTGAAGCATACTTCTGAATTAGATGAAGAAGGTAAGAAACCAACACAGAAAATAGAAGTTAAACCATTTCGAATGGCATACCATTTTTTCATTATTATATTGGTAGGACTTATATTGGGAAATTTCTTTTATATCCCTCTATTCTTGTTGCAAAAACACTATGCGAATGAATTCAGTTTATTACTTCTTTTAATGGTTTTTGCATTGTGTGTGTTTTATATCCGAAATTACTTTAATCTTTCCAAAGAAAATATAGAATCAAAATGGCAAGGAATCTTAACCTCAATTTCCTACTTGCAATATAAATTTTTGAAAAATCTTGCAATGGGATTGGGAGCAACTCTTCTGTTGATACTGTTCGTTTCGGTTCTATTTATGATCTTGATTTTAAATTCTGATGCCTTGAAAAATCCAGCTCTAGGAATTATAGAGAAATCTGCAGAATTTTGAGAAAATAATTTACTATAAAATAAATTGAAATGTAAATAAAGATTATAAATGCATAGTGTGAATTTGGAACTTTACCTCTAAGTAAAGCAACATATCCTATTGATAAAATAAAATAAACTGCGCTCATTTTCCAAAAGCTATTAGAAGATGGGTCTGTTAGATAATAAAAAGATAGATTGTAAGCGATTGACACAAAAAGCAAGAAACAAAATAGGAAAGATCGCATCTTAATTACAAGTAGCTTGCTCAGAAGATTTTATTATACACCATAAGCTTCCATTCGGATAGTAAGTTGTTCGTTGAATTAAAACTCCATTTCTATCATAAAGCTCTTTAGCTTCTAGATTATCATTGGGATAAAAATATTTCCAATCTAAAATTTTCTTAGATTTAAGATAATTCCCTGTGTATTCCAATGAACCATCTGGGTAGTATTTCTTCCAGAAGCCCGTTTTCTCACCAGTATCGAAACTACCTTCTTCTTCTAAAATCCCATTAGGGTAGAATCTCTGATAAGGACCGTTTTCATTCCCCAAAATTTCTATGGGAATCCAGAAATCTTTCTTCTTACCATAAGTAAAATTTTGAATCACATAATTTTGACCATCTGGAAATGTCCAAGTCCAAACGCCATGCCTTTGACCATTTTTAAAATTACCGTAAGAAATAATTTTATTACTATCCTTTAGGTAGTTTTCACATCTTCCATTTAATTTGAGATTTTCATCATGTTCACATTTTTCGTATAAAGATCCATTTGGATAATATACATAATTGAATTTTTCATCAGATAAAATATATATATTCTTCTTTCGATCAAATTTCGCAGCTTCTGGGATTCCTGAAGGTAGATCATTTGCTTTGCAATCGATTATAATAAATAATATAAAAATTATATAGAGAAAATACATCAGTCTGCTGTGTAAAGGTCTGTGAATGAAAGAGTAATTTTGAATTTTAAAAAATATTTTCACTCTGGTTCCTCAAATATGATATCCGATTCAGTTTTAAATCGTTTTAATATTGATTTTGAAATAAGAATTCTATTTAGTCTCTTGGATCTAACTGGCGTTAAATATCTTAAGGATAATTCAATTGATCCATCTTTGATTGCAACATATACTATTGGAGTTCTCTTTCCGATTCTAAGTAAATAATTTTTAGATAATTCTCTAATTTTTGCCTCAACGATTTCAGGAGCTAAAATGAGTTCATTTATAAGGATATCATTTGCTATTTCTTCTGCCTTTTCCCAATTTGAATTAATAGTTAATTTGAAGCGAAACTCATCCCAAACAAAATCCATTCTTTCAGAGACTAGAAAATATTTGTGCATAATAACGAGATTATTCGGGAAATGAATTAATCGATTTGTAGACTGTTCATAATCTGGATCATTTAAAACCTCAACAAGAGTAAATTTAGTTAAGCCTATGTTTACAACATCTCCTTTTGTTCCATCAATTTGGACTCGGTCTCCTACACGAAATCCATTAGAACCAAGAATTACCAACCATCCAACTAAATTTAGCCAGACTTCTTTAAGTGAAATTACAATACCTGCTGCAGCCAATCCAAGCACTGTAGGTAAAAAGTTTAAACTAGAAAAGATTATGGGAAAAAGTGCTAAAATTAAAAATGAAGTATATAGAACTCGACCAGTCTTTCTTCGATTGTATTGAATGATTGTATCTTGAGCTGGTTTAAGCCGATCAATGATTACTAGGATAATTCTATAAATAAATAAAGTAAATAGAACAAAGTAGACTAATAGAATAATATTTTCTGAAAAACTTCTTACCTTTAATTGAAGAATATTTACTGGGTTTAGTTCTAAATAAAAATCAAATATTTTCATCTTAAATTTTTCTTTGTTCCTTAAGAGCAGATAAAATTTCTTTTGGATTTATCGTTATACCAAATTTTGATTTTCCAATATCTTCAAGTAATACAAATTTTAAGTTATTTCCTTCTTTCTTCTTATCATGTTGCATATGCTTCAAAATGTCTGCGGGCTTAGAGTTATCATTGATGGGCAAATTGTATTTTTCCATAATTCTAATCACAGTATCAACTTTATCGAAACTAAATCCAATCTTATTGGAAAGTATCAATGCAGTGATTAAACCAATAGAAACAGCTTCACCATGAGAATACTTCTTATAATTAGTAAGAGATTCTATTGCATGGGCAGTAGTGTGACCTAGATTTAATATAGCTCTAAGACCAGATTCTTTCTCATCTTGAGCAACCACAGAGGCTTTAAATTTTATAGAGTCGATAATCATTTTTCTCAGAATGTCCGAATCAACCTTTATCTCTTTTCTCTCATGAGTCTTAAAGTCCTGCCACATTGACCCACCTGACAATAAACTATGTTTTAACATTTCAGCAAGTCCACAACTCCACTGCTTTTCAGGTAGAGTAGACAAAGCAAACATAGGTATATAAACTAACTCTGGTTGGTGAAAAGCTCCCACCATATTCTTACCTTTATCTACGTTAACTGCGACCTTTCCTCCTACAGATGAATCCACACAGGATAGAAGCGTAGTTGGAATTTGAATAAAACGAATTCCTCTTTGGTAAGTAGCAGCGATAAATCCTGCATAATCTCCTACAACTCCACCACCTAATGCAATGATAACGGATTTTCGATCCGCACCCAGTTCAATTAATTCATTAAAAACTTTTTTCATACGAGAGATGTGTTTGTTCTTCTCACTACCCTTTATGAAAATTTGATCAATTGGAACAGGAAGGCCTTTTAATTCAGATTCAATGTATTTATTGTATATTTGTGAAATGGATCTTTCGGAAATAATAATAAAACGAGAAACTTGAGGGATAGCTTCCAGTTCTTTTTTCAAGCCATGGAAATCACTGTACATTCGAACTGGATATTCACCGGTATTATAATTTACTTTCACTTCTGCATAAAACATTATTCATCCACCCATATACTTTTTATATATTCACCTGTTTGGAAGGATTTCTTTTTGAGAAAATCTTTAGAATTAGGTCTTATATCCATGCTCATAATTTCTTTAGAATTAAAATATCCATATCCAGTGATAGCCTTTTCATCTTGGTTCAATGAAGGAACAGAGTCTTTAACTTTCGTTAGAAATATCAACTGAATTAAATGCCTTTTACCCATAGGATCTATGGACTCATTGAAAGCGATAAAATCCATTGAGGTCGATTCCAGGCTAAGCTCTTCCATTAATTCTCTTTTTAATGCCTCTTCTGCACTTTCTCCAAATTCAACTCCACCACCCGGGAGTAACCAATACCCTGGGCCTTTACCTCGTTTCTTTTGTTGAATAAGAAGTGTTTCAGATTTTGAGTTTCGAATTAGCGCAGCAACCCTAACTCTAAGGCCTTTTTTAGAAAAGAAAATCGAACTCATCTATTTTCTTCCTTGGTGGAGGTATTTTTTTGCGGCAGCGTGCTCAGCACTTCTTTTATTCTTCCCAGTTCCATTTACGGATGAACCATCTGGCATTTCAACTCTTACTACAAAAATTTTATCATGATCAAGTCCATCATCTGAAACTAATGTGTACTTTGGGGTTCTTTTAAACAGTCTCTGGCTTTGTTCTTGAAGTAAAGATTTATAATCTCTTACAGATTCAAGATCATTTAGTTCATCAATATTTTTCTTTAGATGAGGAGAAATGAAACTTTTGCATTTATCAAGCCCCTGATCAAGGTAAATTGCACCAATCAATGCCTCGACTAAATTTTCCATCACTCGCTCGTTCTTAATTCCTGAATCTTTCTCTCCCTTTCCAAAGCGAATGAATTCCATTAAGCCAAGATTCTTGCAAATCTGTGAGAGAACTGGCCCCGAAACTAATTTGCTTTTCATCTTAGCAAGAGAACCTTCTCTGATATCTTTAAATTGATCATACAATATGGATGCTGCAAAAAAACCAAGAACGGAATCTCCTAGAAATTCCAATCGTTCATTGTCTTCGATTTTAAAATTTGTTTCGTTCGCAAAGGATCTATGTGTAAATGCTTGGTCAAGAAGACTTACATCTAAGAATTGTGTTTTTATAAGTTTTTGAAGTTTAGAAAGTTGCTGGAGTCGATCAGGTGTGAGGTATGCTCGTCGATCAGATGCGTGTGAAATTCGTCTACGCAATTGATTTAAAAAGGTTCCACCGGGTCTCGAAATTCCCGGTGAATCCTAACTAGGTTTAGCCTTTAAGTTTATCAATAAACTTTTTAACGTCACCTACAGTTTGGATTTTTTCTGCGTCTTCATCAGAAATTTCAACTCCAAACTCTTCTTCTAGAGCCATTACTAGCTCAACTGTATCAAGAGAGTCAGCACCGAGATCATCGATGAAGTGAGCGTCTTCAGTAACTTCAGACTCTTCAACTCCTAACTGCTCTACAATGATAGATTTTATTTTTTCGAAATCTGCCATGTTTTCCTCCATGCCACATCTAAGTGGGGCAAAATTAGAATTCTTATTTACGATGAATGTATAGATACATTCATCGTTTTTTTAGGTTTCAATCCATGAAAAATTTGGCAAGCCTTTAAAAGAAATTTATTGTATTCTCTCAAAAAAAACCAAAAATCAACCAGCTCCTGGTAAGAAGCCTCCACCATTCACAGAAAGTATATGACCAGTAATAAAAGAAGATGCATCACTCGCAAGAAAGGCAACAGCGTTAGCTATATCTTCTGGTTGTCCTGCTCTTTTTAAAGGAATAGAATTCTGAATGGATAAACGAATCTTTTCAGGAATAGCATCTGTCATTTCAGTTGCAATAAAACCTGGTGCAATTGCATTTACACGAATGTTTCTTGATGCAAGTTCTAATCCACATGCCTTAGTAAAACCTATTACTCCTGCTTTAGAAGCAGAATAATTTGTTTGACCAACATTACCGTTTTCACCTGCGATAGAAGATAGATTGATGATGGAGCCACTTTTTTGCTTCATCATGTATTTTATAGCAGCTTGAGTACAAAGGTAAGTGCCTGTTAAGTTAACGGCTATTACAGCATCCCAAGCTTCCTTCTTCATTCTCATGAGAAGTCCGTCTTTTGTGATTCCCGCATTATTTACAAGAATATCAACCGAACCATATTCGTTTTGGCAAGCTTCAATTAATGCAACGCATTGGTCTTCTTTAGAAATATCTCCAACGAAAGCTATGGCAGAATATCCCAATTTTTTAAATTCTTCTACAGTTGCATTCGTTGTTTCTGGGTTCATATCAGCAACTACAAGTTTTGCTCCCAAAGAACCTAGCTTATGAAGAGTTGCCTTCCCTATACCTCTTGCTCCACCTGTTACAATGGCCGCTTTTCCTGTTAAATCTATCACTTAATTACCTCTTTAATTGTTTTATTCTTAATAATCAAAATTGTTGTACCCTATCTTTATAGGAGTTTAAACACGAATCTCTGTCATCCTCGCTGCGAGTTTTTCATTGAGTTCATGTTGCCCGCATTCAGTTATCACTCGAATGGCATTTTTAACGGCAAGAGCAGAAGAAGATCCATGCCCAATCATACAGATACCTTCAACGCCTAGAAGCAAAGCACCACCGTATTCAGCATAGTCCAATCTTCGTTTAACAGCAGTAAAAGTGGGCTTAAGTAAAAGTGCCCCCGTTTGAGCAAGACTAGATTCTTTAATGCTATTGCGTAAGACATTAAATATGGATTTGGAAAGTCCTTCTGTTGCTTTGAGAACAATATTTCCTATAAAACCATCACAGACAACTACATCCACCTCTCGACCTGAGCCATACAAATCTCGGCCTTCAATATTTCCTATAAAATCAATCGCTTTTATTTTTTTCAAAGAATCGAATGCTTTCAATGTTACAGCTGATCCTTTTTTGTCTTCTTCTCCGTTGGAGAGCAGACCGACTTTGGGGTTTTCAATGCCCAATACTTGACGAGCATAAATATCACCCATTAGTGCAAATTGTACTAAATATTCTGGCTTGCAATCCACATTTGCTCCCGCATCTAAAAGAACCATGGGCTTCCCTGTCTCCCTAGGAATTGGTGCTGCAATGGGAGGTCGCATAACCTTATTTAGCCTACCCATATGAAGTAGGGCTGCGGCCATCGTTGCTCCTGTATTACCAGGAGAAAAAACTCCGATGCATTCTTTCTGGGCTACTAGTTTAACTGCTTGAACTATTGAGGAATCTTCCATAGCTCTGACAGCAACAGAAGGGGAATCATTCATATCAATGATCTCAGTTGCATGAACTACTTTGATTTTATTGGAATCGAATTCGTATTTAAGTAAAATTTCTACTAGGTCCTCTTCTCTTCCTACGAGAACCACTTGGTTGCCCCACTCATTGGAGGCGTTAACGGCACCTTCGACTATACACTCGGGGCCGTAATCTCCGCTCATCGCGTCAACAGCGACCCACATACTCTATTACTGTTCTGGCGTCTCTGCTTTGGCTTTTGGTTGTAGGACTATCCTATCTTTATAGAAACCGCAGTAGGGGCACACTCTATGGGAGAGTACGTAGGATCCGCAATTTTTGCACGAAGATAGGTTTGGTTTACCTATAGCGTGATGAGCTCTTTTTGTTCTAACTTTTGATTTCGACTTGCGCCTTTTAGGGACGGCCATAACATTCCTCTGGATTTATATATTCGAATACGATTTCACTATCTTTTTTTCTGTAGCTTAGGAAACAAGAGTTTATTTTTCTATGCTTTGCAAGAATTCAAATGCTTCTTTGCGTTTTGTGTAAAAAGAAGATCTATTCCAAATTAACTGGGCTGATGACTGTAAAATTACTTCAATTTCCTTCAAACCGTTCGCCTTCAGAGTAGAACCTGTAGAAACAAGATCTACTATACAATCTGCTAATCCAACTAAGGGAGCGAGTTCAATAGAACCATACAATTTGACAACTTCACAACTAATTCCCTTAGAAAAGAAGAATTTTCTTGTGAGTTCGGTATACTTGGTTGCTACCTTTACCTTAGAAAGCTTGGAAAGTGGATGAAAATCTGCTTTTCCAGCTAAAGAAAGTCTGCATTTCCCAATTTCCAAGTCTTTAAGAACAAGGACATCGTAGCCACCTTCTTGGATTATGTCCCATCCAACGATTCCTACATCTGCAGAACTTTCTTCCACATAAGTAGGTACGTCTTGCGACCTAACGAAAAGTAGGCGAATTTTCCCATTCGGGTCTTCGTAGATTAATTCTTTGGAATCTGGATCTGGAAGTTTAGAAAGCATATTCTTAGCAATTAAGTGTTCTATGCTTTCTTCTGCAAGTCTTCCCTTAGGTAGGGCAACCGTTAGCATTAGTTAATCTTTGATAATTTCAAAAGAAGAAAGGTCGAAAGCTTCTTAACTTCTTCTAGATCTGCTTGAACATCACCAGGTTCTAAGGTAAGAACTTTTCGAAGTGAATCACTTGCTCCATTCTTATCACCTTTCTCATATTTCAATCGACCAACATGGAAAAGTGCCCAAGCTTTAAATGAGGGAGTTTCTCTAAGTGCATCAACTAAGGAAGCTGCTGTCTCATAATTACCTAAGGCTAGATCTTTTTCACCAGCTAACTCTCTATAATTACCTGCTAGAAAAAAATAGTAAGCCTTTGATTCTCTCAATGGATCGATTTTTTTTCCAGAAGCTTCTAACAACTCAGCTGCTTTTGTGAAATCTTTTTCCTGAACATAGAGATCAGCTAGAATCTTAGAAGTTCGGATAGATACATCACCGCTAGAGTCATTTGCATGAAAATTTTCCATTACAGAAATTTTATCTTTGGTTGGAATCAAAGGATTCGTAGTCCAGGATTCAAGAATTAATTCCAACTTCTCAGTAGACTTCATTTCTTTGAAACTGGAATACTCTAAGTATCCAACTACGCTTGCAAAAATAACAAATACAACACCAACTCCTGCTAAAACTTGGATTCGTTTGCGCTGTATTTTTCTTGTTAGCTTAATGAAAAATAATTCAGTAGCCGTTCCTTGAAAGTCTTCGAGATCACGATCAAGGATAGCTTCTTCTTGTTTCTTTAGCTGAGCAAGATTTTTCTTCTGAAATTTATTTCCCATTTCTTACTATTTCAAATTCATGAATGAGCCAAGAGATTCACGGGAAACTTCGCCATCATCTTTGATGTATTTCGCCATTTCTTCTCTTTCTACAGCCTTATCATGATCTTTAATGGAAAGTGATATCTTCTTAGAATTAGAATCAATCTTCAGAACAGCTGTCTTAACGATTGCACCGATTGGATAGTATTCTTCTAATTGATTTGTTCTATCAGGTGGAATCTCAGAAATGTGAACAAGACCTTCAAATCCTGGTTCTACTTCTACGAATACTCCAAAACTCACTATAGATTTTATCTTACCTTCTACTAAAGTACCAGGTGGATATTTCTTCTTAAGAGCTTCATAAGGATGCTCAGTTAATTGTTTTAAGCCACAAGAGATTCTTTGAGAATCTAAGTTAACGTCTAAGATTTTGTATTCAATCTTTTGACCTTTCTTAAGTAGAGCAGTTGGGTTCTTTTCTCTCTCATCCCATGTAATATCAGATAGGTGAATTAAACCTTCAATGCCATTCTCAACTTCAACAAAGGCACCATATTTTGTAATTCCAGTGATAATTCCTTCGAGATTATTACCAACTCGAACATTTGCACTAAGATTGTCCCAAGGATTTGGCAATCGATGCTTCATGCTGAGTGATAGTCTTCTCTTTTCGAAATCGATATCGAGAACTTCTGCTTCTACAGTATCAGCTTTTTTTACTAAATCTTTTGGTAGAGGAGGCTTTTTAGACCAAGTTAGTTCAGAGGTATGTATTAAGCCTTCTAGACCATCCATCAATTCAACAAAGGCACCAAAACTTGTAAGCGAAGTTACAGTTCCACTAACAATCATACCTTTTTCAAGTTCACGCTTTGCCCAATCCCATGGATCTTCATGCATTTGCTTCAGACCTAAGGAAAGTTTATTGTTTTCTTTATCTAACTCAAGAATAAGAACTTCAAATTCTTGTCCGATTTGGAAGAATTGCTTGAATGGTGCAAATTTCTTATAGCTTATATCATTCTGTCTGAGTAAGCCAACAACGCCTTCAACGTCGCAGAATACTCCAAAATTTGCAATCTTAACTACTTTTGCTTGGACTTTGTCGCCTACTTTAACTTTTTCAATTAGGCCGTCCCACTTCTCGTTATTAACTTCTTCTAATAATTTCTTTCTTGATACTACGCCTGATTTGTTTCTTTCATTGATTTCGATAATCTTAACATCAATTTCTTTTGACTTAAGATCTGGAAGATCTTTGAATTTCATGGCGAGATGAGATGCAGGCAAAAATAAGCTAACATCTTCTACATGGACAATAAAGCCCTTACCTTTTATCTCACCTACAACTTTTCCAGTAACTGGATAGCCGTTTGTAAAAGCATCCCGAATGGAATCCCATCCTTTACGAATATCAGCTTCTTTCTTAGAAAGAATTGCATATCCGTCAACACGTCGTTTAAATACGACTGATACGGGGGTTCCTGTAGAAGGAGCGTCGCTATAGAAATCAGAAAGAGGAACTCGTCCTTCTTGCTTTTCGCCTATATCCAGAAACACAGTGTCTTCACGTGTCTCTACTACTACGCCTTCAATGATCTGTCCTTTGGACAGTTGGTTTTCTGTTTCGTTGGTCTCCCATGCTTCTAAAATCTGAGCAAAGGATGCTTTTTCGGTGGTTGTGGTTTCTTGGGAATTCAATTTCGTCCGGATTTAACTGTAAATTTGCCTAAAATTTGCTATTGGATCTAAGATTTAGATTCCAGAATTCTAGACAGGATCGTCTCAATGACAAGTTTTATAGATAAAGAATCGGTGTCAATCATGATTGCATCTTCAGCAGGAACTAAAGGTGCAATTATTCTATTACGATCCGAATCGTCTCTTTTGACCATTTCGGAATAAACTTCCTGCCAATCTGCTGGAATATTTTTCGCTACAAGTTCATCCATTCTACGCTTAGCCCTAACTTCAGGGCTTGCCGTTAGAAAGAATTTATTTCTAGTATTTGGAAATACTTCAGTGCCAATATCACGCCCATCCATCACCAATTTGTATTCTTCTGCTAACTTTCGAATTTTTTCATTTACGAAATCTCGGAAGATTTGTTTATCTGCGATGTATTTTATTTTTTCTGTAATTTCAGGAGTTCGGATTGACTTACTTACATCTTCCTCATTGAAAAACATTTTGTTCTCATTCCCATTTCCAAACTCCAATCGTATAGCCCAATCATTTAGGGGCTGGTTTTGTTCATTTTTTATAACCCAGTCGGCAAATTTCGCAGAGCTCTCTTGGCTTTGAAAATTTCTAAATATTGCAAGCGTTAGAGTTCTATAAAAAGCGCCTGAATCAAGATAGTGTATTTTTAAAATTTTGGCAATTTCTCTCGCAACAGTGCTTTTACCTGAACCTGCAGGCCCATCGATTGCAATAACGGAGTTTTGGTGACCGATCATTGCTTACCTACTAAGGATTCAAGCTTCTGAAAAAATCCTGGGAATGAGGTCTCAACCCAAGAAACATCATCAATTTTTAGATTGAGTGGAATGACTGCATTTAAAATAGAAAAACTCATAGCAATGCGATGGTCCATAAAAGTTTCAATAGGAACATCTGTTTGCAATTCTGTAATTTCTCCAAAACTATACCCGTCTTCTCTTTCATCTACTTTTACACCAAGTTTTTGTAGATTAACAACCATTGCGTGGATTCTGTCTGACTCCTTGGCTCGAAGTTCTTTTGCATTTTCTATAGAGAATCCACCTTTTGCGAATAGCCCAGCAATTGTTAGTATAGGAATCTCATCGATAATAGAAGGAATCCATTTTTCTTCAATGGATATATGATGTAAATCGCTTCCTTCAATTTCTAAATCACCTGTAATCTCTCCGCATTCCTCTCTCTGATTGAGAATGCGAATCTTGCCGCCCATCATCTTTAATACTTCCAAAATTCCAATTCGGGAAGGGTTCAAACCAATATTTTGAATGTGAAGAATCGAGCCCTCACCAGCTAATAAACCTAAGACGATAAAAAAACTAGCAGATGAAATATCTCCAGGTATAGAAAAATTTTTGCCAGTAAACTGATAAGGAGGTTTTAGGATAAAGTGCAGTGGGTTCTTATATTCAATTTTTCCACCAAGAAAACGTATCATGTTTTCTGTATGATCCCTTGAAAGTTCAGGCTCCTTGTATTCTAAACTAATACCGGAAGCCATTGCAGCAAAAACCAAACAGCTCTTAACCTGAGCACTAGCAATGGAGCTTTCGTAATAAAAATCTTTCAATTGAACTCCTTCCAATTGAAGCGGAGCTTTCCCATCATTGTTTATAGAATTGATTTTGGCACCCATCTTAGAAAGTGGATCAGTGATTCGCCCCATAGGTCGTTTCTGCAAGGAAGCATCGCCAGTTAAAGTTGCCTTAATCCCTGGAGCTCCTGCCAAAATTCCCGCCGAAAGTCGGATTCCTGTGCCCCCATTTCCAAAATCTAGATCTTTAGTAGGTGATTTCCAATTTCTGATTCCTGGAGATATCACTCGGTAAGATGAATCTGCAATTTTTTCGAACTGAATTCCCAATTCTGAAAAACATTTCATAGTATGCAGAGGGTCTTCAGCTTCTAGAAAGCCAGTGCATTCTGAAACTCCTTCAATCATGGAAGCAAAAATAACAAACCTATGAGATAATGATTTATCGCCAGGTACCAAAATGGGCTGAGTGGAAAGCTTAAGGGGACTTTTTCGTGTGATATTCATAATTTGCATGTAAAAGTATTTGTCAAAATCAACCAAAACGAGGCATGATTACATAAAAACAAAATGCCAATAGATACAAGAACCAACAATCAAAAACTTCAAGTTCCGGCTGGAGAAGTGCTTTTTCTACAAGGCAGTCCCTGCAATTCTCTGAATATTCTTCATGAAGGAAATGTTTCCTTTGAGAAAAAAGTGGGTGAATCCAGCATTCCGCTATATGTCCTACCAGGTCCAAATATTACACTTGGGGCTGCTTCCCTTATTGAAGCTGGTAATTATTTCTATACTATCCGTGCTAAATCAAATTGTGTAATCTCTACTTATGCAATGAATCCTGCCACTATCCAAAAGACTCTCGCTTCTAAAATTTCTTTAGCTATGATGGTAGCTCGAACGAGCATGCGTGAGGTTGGAGAATTTTTTAAGAAGAACAACCAAGTAGTAAAATTGGCGAGTATGGTAGAATCATTTTCAGATAATTTAAGTCTTACCTATTATCTTTGTAATCCTGCAGTTTTTCCTAATATCGATATAAACCAACCTATATCGACAGATGAAAATATTATCGATCCTATTTTGAGTTTGGTTAGGGATAACCTTTCTATTTTTATGGAAAGAGGCGGAAGACTTCCTCAAGAACCAAATTTAAAATTTATTGATGATGATCTTTCAGAGTTCCTTAATAAGAGCTACCAAGAGGATTTGGAATTAGATGATAAGGAATTTCATTTTATTCGTAAAATACTTTCTGTTAATCCTAAAATACAAGCTGCACTATTTGAAGCAGATCCTAGTCTTTTAATCCACTCTGTAGAAAAAATTTCTGAGACTCTTACCAACTTAAAAGATTCCATGGAATCGGAAATCGAAAGATTAGAAACATACTTAGATATATTTGCAGGTGATGAGAATTCACTTGTCGACAAATACGTGCTAATTGGTGAGCTGTTAGAAACTGGTTATTCAACTCTCTCTGCCTCGGCAATTCTTCCCTTACTTGAGACTATCCAAAAGAAAGCAGATGGATTCTACTCTGCTTATAAGAATATTTTTGGATCATCTTATTTAAAAGTTTCAAACGGATACCAAGGATTGAAATCTAAAATCCAAACTTTAAATACTAAATTTTCAGGTGATTTGAATAATGAGGCTACACAAAAAGCTATACCGAATTCTGCCGGTATAGATATGGAAGCGATGCGCGGGGAACTACTCAACTCAGCATCTCAGATTCTTAATTTTGCTAGTCTTAATGCTGAACAGGTCAAAGAATTCTCTGCTTTAATGATTAAATTAAAAGGACTTAAAAATCCTTTAGATTCCGATCCTGATATTCGTAAGATTCGAAGAAATATTACTAAAACTTATTGGGATGTTTATAAGGCATGCTTTCTTAAATCTATTAGTAATAGAAATCAAGCTCCACGAGTAGTGCAAATGATGCTGCAATATGGTTATTTTGATGAAACACTATTGGATGATGAGCACATCTCATTTCTAATTTCTAATATGGATCCTTCTCCCAATTATAAAGAGCAGCTTCGATGTTACTATGGACCTGAATGGTTGGACATTATTTATAATAAGAAAGCACCCTCTTCGATTGATGAACTAGGCCAAACTTTCTTTGAGAAAATTAAATTAGAATCTAGAGACGTAAATTATAAAAAAGAATCTGATCTTCCTCCGTCTATTGATACTTCTGAAGCAAGGCTCGCTTTTGAAATGGCGTCAATGTATGAACCTAACGTTCGTTTAACTTCAGGGGGACCTGCAACTCACTTACCTATCTTAACAAGATACCATGTTAGTATTCCTTTAGATAAATGTTTAGTTACAAAAGAATTAGTATTCAAAACCATAATGGAGATTTTGGAAATTGATTACACAGCCTTCCATAGAGAGATTATCTATAAAAATGAAGAGCTAGGTATTCGCTCGGAATTTATTCAAAAAAGTATTTTACCTGATATGATTATTGTTCCTTCAATTGGAAGCAAGATAATGATGTGGCAGGATCTTTCTATTTTCAAAGGATCTGGCTCAAAGGAATCTAAAGGACGTTTTGTACTTCCTACATTTGTTACTGGCGACATCAAAACAATTCTCATGGAAACCATAGCTGCCTTCCGTTGGGAACTTTGTAAAAATATTCTTGGACCAGATTGGAACAATGTGGGCATGCCTTCTATCACAGCAGATTACACCGATTATGTTCAATTCTTTAAGAAAAATAAAGATCTCTCTATTGAGATCAAAGAGAAATTGGCATCCGAATTCAAAAGATTTCGCAATGATAGAGACAAATTTGCCAGTGACTACCTGCTTTGGATGAAGTATGAATCAGCAGGAGTACAAAGATTGAATCGAGTGGTTCGTTCTATTTTCTATAGACACATTCCTTTTCATAAAGATGTTAGAGATAAAGTATCCTCTCAACCTGCATTTGCAGAAATCCACAACCGTTTCAAAAACATTCGCTCCCGACAACAAAAAGAGCATGAAAATCGTTACAAAAAGTACGCTAATGAAGCAGGAATGATTCCTGATGTTCTACAAGAGAATTTAAATTACTATATAGCCTGAGGTTCAAGATGGGCTGTAAGTTAAATATTGTCTTTCAAATAAATTTTCGTTAAGTCTTTATTGAAGTTGTTTTATTAACAAGCTATAATGTCAGTTAAAGTTAAACTTCTTCGATGAAATAAGGTCTAGTATACTCTCGAATGATTTCAATCACAAATCTTCCCCAGGATTTAGGATCTTCTTGGGAGAGGTTAACTTGTTTCATTTTCGCAAAGTAGGATTGGGGTTTATATCCAGAATGGGTAAGCTCTATTACGCGAATATAATTATCTATTCGTTTCACTCTAACAAAATTGATCGTTTCATTCTGAATTTTTTCTTTCGGGAGATAACCGACAATTATCAATTTTGGGAATAAGTTCTTCTTTAGTAATTCTATAAAATCTGTGAAGCTGTCAACTCTATCGATAAACCCTTCGTAGGCACCACCACCAAGATTCATAATCTGAGTCACAATATCCATAGTGAAAGAAATGCCTTCTGGGCTATCCATATCTGAAATTATTACAATCCCTTCATCTGGTTGGAAGGTTTTGATAATGTGATTACCTTTAAAATGTCTACGCAGTAATTTCGCAGAACTTACATCAATCTCTTGTGCCTTATTTAAGATAGGTTTATTATTCGAATCAAGTATGGGCTCTCTAGTGATGATATATCGTTTCTTTGCGGCGTTCTGATTCATAATACGAAACGATTTCACTTTTTCTTCTAATTCATCTAAACTACAATATCCGATTTTTAGAACATTTTCTCTAGACTTTTTGTTTTGGTCTTTCTCTTCCATTTTATGTTTATGAATCCAGACTTAATCTTTTAAAATAGATAGAAAAAAGATAGCATAAAATTGTCTAATAAAATAGATGAAAACTAAACTTTTAATTACTTTTATTTGTGTTAGTCTCTATTTTAATTGCAATACTACAGTTGATTTTATCCCTGACGCCGATTACCACAAGGAATTTGAGAATTATTCTAAGAAATCATGGGAAGAAGTTGAGATTCATCTTTCTAGACCCGATCAAAGATTCCTAATTGTAGGAACTATTGCTGTCCGTGATTTCGAGGGAACTGGTAAATTAAAAGACTATTCTCGAAATATAAAAAAAGAAATGTTTGATAAAAAAATGGATGGCATATGGATTTCTACCAATAAGTTAGAGTCTGTAGATGATACCATCTTCACAACTATGGATTCCAGAGGGAAGACAACTCATTCTTATGAATCTGAACGAATTATAAAAATTTGGAAGGGCTATGCCTTTCGATATAAAAATTAAATGGCACGAAAATTCTTTAGCGAAATAACAATAAACTCCAGAGACGAATGGATCTTTAGAGGCAATGAAATTCACCAAGAAGAAATTCTCAAATACTTTAGAGCTAATTTAAAAGAGGATGAGGATGGAGTTTATATCAAAAATGTTTTTGGTGAACTAGAAGAATTTGGCTATATTGAAATCAATGGGTATCCACTACATATAATTCGAGTAACAGAGGAAGGTGGAACTCTATTTTTTTCTAGTGATGCTGATCTGACGCTAGAATGGGACGATATCCAAATTTTTACTGATCCATCTGAGAACCTTATCCTAAAGAAAAAAGGCGAATCAAAGATTTTCTACCGTTTGAATTCTAATGCTGGTGGTCAATTATCTGAATGGATACTTGAATCAGGAGAATCTTTTGAAATCAAACACCACAATGAGACCATACCTATACTTAGAATGGATCATACTACAGTAGAGATCCCTGTAAAGTATATACCTAAAGACTAAGCTAGCATATTCAATTATCAATGATTATGCGATCAAATTCTTTTCTAAAACCTAGTAAATTTATTAATAAATTCTAATTTATATTGTTCTTAATTAGCTCTGCTTTTAAACGAATGGCCTCTGGGAACTCTGGTTTAAGAGCGATGGCTCTGTGGAGAAATTGCAAAGAACGTTCTGGACGATTCCACATTTTATAAAGAGTTGCTAGATTGAAGAAAGATATATGGGGTGCATCGTTTTGCATACAACGTATAGATTTTTTTAACCAGAATACAGCGTCTTTATCTTTTCCCATGCGAAGAAGTATGATACCAATTTCGTTACAGGGATTACCATATTCAGGATTTATTGTTACAGATTTATAATAAAATTCTAAGGCGTCTTCAAGACTATTCTTTTGGGTTGCAATTAGTCCTAAATAGAAAAATGCTTCTGAACTTTCTTCATCTTCCAAAAAGGATCGAAAATAGTATTCAGCACGATCCAAATCACCTAAACGAAAAAAATGTCTACCAGAAGAATATAAATCCACAAATCACCCCAATCAAATACTTTATACAATTATAATCGGTAGAGGTAAAAATCTGCTTGATTGATAAATTTCTGAATGCTTAAAATCTTTCTATTAAAAAATACAAAGTCCATTTTTCTTGCTTAAGTTATTTTTAATTCTCTTATAAAAATTTTAACAATATCTTAAGTAAAAGAGAGAATCGATTCAGCGATTGTGTCAGAATCTAATTTATAATGTTTAAGAATTTGCAATCTATCACCATGCAAAATCGGTTCAGCAGGAAGAGCATAAGTCTTTAGAAATTTTTGCAGTGTCTTTGGCTGAAAATGATTCAATAGATAACCACTAGCACCCATATCAACATAGCTTTCGTCAAGTATAACAAAATGTTTCACGGTAGAAAGTTCAGCTTCTAAAGAATTTAGATCTAAGGGACGGAGCCAAAATAGATCAATTAGCTTCACAGACTTACCAGAATTTTCTAAAAGTAATTTAGTTTCGATAGAAATTGGAAGAATAGAACCTACTGAGAGTATGGCTATATCATTTCCCTCCGAAAGCTTACGAAATTTTCCAACTTCGATTTCATTGGGTTCTGTAAAATTACAATCATTGATAAGTATGGAGTCTTTTGGAAATCGAATTGCGATAGGCCCTGATGTAAACTTTTCCATGAAATGCAATCCATCAATGATGTCCTGTCCTTTGGAAGGAGCAAGCACGCTCATATTAGGAAGTCCTAGAAGATAGCCTAAATCAGAAAGGCCTTGGTGAGTTTCTCCATCAGCACCAACAACTCCTGCTCTATCGATTACAATTCGTACGGGAAGATTCATTAGCGAGATATCTTCAACTAGCTGATCCATACCGCGAGTTAGAAAAGTCGAATAAATACATAAAAAAGGAACTGATCCACCACTTGCTAATGCTCCTGAAAAAGCTACTGCATGTTGTTCAGCAATTCCCACATCAAAAAGATGATTAGGGTATTTCTCAGAGTATTCTTTGAGACCAGAGCCTTCAATCATAGCAGGAGTGATCACAGAAATATTTTGATTCTTTGCTGTTAGTTGCATGAGAACATTTCCAACAATTTTACTGAATCCTATCTTTGTTGCATCGGAAGGAGCCATAGCACCGTCTGTTCGATTGAATGGTGTTACCCCATGGTATTTGATTGGATCTTTTTCCGCAGGAGAATAACCTTTTCCCTTCTGGGTAATCACATGCAAGAGTACTGGACCTTCTAATTGAATAGATTTCTTAAGAATCTTTACAAGACCAAGCACATCATGACCATTCACAGGACCTATATATGAAAAACCTAAATCCTCAAATAGTCCACCTGGCATCATGAAGTGCTTAAAACTTTTTTCTGCTTTGTGTGCGAAACTCATCAAAGCAGGACCGATTAAAGGAATCCATTGAAAGAATCTGAAAGAATACTTCTTCCAAGTATGGTATATTTGAGAAGAAATCAAGGCGTTCAAATAGGTAGAAATAGATCCAACATTCTTGGAGATGGACATATAATTATCATTGAGTAGAATGAGTGAGTTCGGTCGAATATGACCCCCATGATTCATGGCTTCTAAGGACATTCCTGTTGCAATAGATGCATCTCCAATTACACCTACAACCTTATGCTGAAGTCCAAGTAAATCTCTTGCACAGGCCTCGCCCAATACTTGAGAAATGGAAGTCCCCGCATGACCTGTATTGTAAAGATCGTATTCACTTTCTTCTCTTTTAGGAAATCCTGAGAGTCCGTTGTATTTTCTAACTGTTTTGAGTTCTTCTCGACGACCAGTGAGGATCTTATGCGGATAGGTCTGGTGCCCTACGTCCCAGATTAATTTATCATCAGGGGTTTCCAAAACATAATGAAGGGCAACTGTGAGTTCAATCACACCTAAGTTGCTCGCAAAATGCCCACCAATACCCGCAAGAGTGTCAATGATGTAATCACGGACTTCATTGCAGACCTGCGGAAGTTTCTCTAGTGGAATCTTCCGTAAATCAGCAGGAGATAAAATTGTTTCTAAAATAGGATACTGGGACATTCAATAGAAAATTAAGAATGAGATAGTTGAGACAATGGTCTCTTCATTTTCTCCATATCCTCTGGATTAGTGATTCCGATCAATTCGTAAATTCTTACAGGTTGAGTTTTTCCTTTCACACGAACAAGATCCAATTCCCTGGCAATAACCTTGTCTTTTACCTTTTCATATGTATATTCAGATATAATAATATTGGTTCCATACATTTTATTGGAGCCTTCCAATCTCGATCCTAGGTTGATGGTATCACCCATACAAGTATATTCCATCCTATGAGAAGAGCCCATGTTCCCAACAACTGCTGGTCCAGAATTGAGTCCAATTCCTATGTCAATTACAGGAACATTACGTTCAACCCATTTCTCTTGAAGTACTTTCAGGTATTCCATTTGAGCAAGACTTGCAACACAAGCATAGTATGCATGATCTTCCAAAGGAACTGGTGCCCCCCAGAAAGCCATGATGGCATCTCCCATGTATTTATCAATAGTTCCTTTGTATTCAATAATGAGTTCTGTCATTGCAGATAGGTATTCATTGAGAAGCTTCACTAATTCTTCTGGCCCTAGAGCTTCCGAAATTGTTGTAAAGCCTCGAACATCAGAGAAGAAGATTGTAATTTCTCTTTTAGAACCACCTAAGGCTAGATTGTCGGGATTTTTAAGTAATTCATCTACAACATCTTTGGATACGAATTTAGAAAATGTAGATCGAATGTATTTCACATTTGCTTCTTCAGTCAAAATTCTAAACCCAATTATACTAACAAAAATCCAGATTTGTTCGCCAAGAACGGAAGGCAGAACTGTGATTAAATTGTATTCTGAGAAAAGAGCAAGAGATAAAATAGAATAAAGTATTAACATTATTAAAAATGCGGCAAAACCATAAACTGTTGATAGTCTTGGTTGAATGAAGCCAATTAAAAGACCGATCAAAACATAGATTAAAAAATCAAAATATACTGGCGTATTATAAAGAAAATCTTGATTCAAAATTGTATTCAAGGCCTGTGCGTGGTGCTCAATTCCAGACATATCACCAAACGGAGATAAATGGGAATCTTTGGATGCACCACGACCTGTTGCATAATACATAGCTACTAGAAAAATATTGTTTTGAAATTGGCTAGCTTCTTCGTCTGTCCACTGGGTAGCGACTTCAAAAATTTCATGGGAACGGAAGGAATATCTTCCTCCCACAAAATTGATCTGCATCTGCCCTTCCCAATCAATAGGAATTACGATTTCTCTTTCCTCATTGGGTTCGTGCATTAAATCTTTAGTTTCCATCTTTGCAGTCTTACGATTAAAAGATGTTAAAGTTTTCTCTGGGATATTCTTAATAGTAACAGATTCTCCCATCTTAACGAATACATCTCTCTGGAGATCTACTCCAAAATAATTGACAGCCATCATTAAATCTATGGAAGGAAAATATTCAGGTTCACGACTTCCAGAATGAGAAGGAACTTTCACAACAAGAGGCATCCTGCGGTTCATACCAGAATCATCTTTCTTAACATTTGCAAAACCTAAGCCTGATGAAAGTTCTGCTATTCCTTGGATAGGTGATTGTGCAAACTTTACCCAAGTATAATCATACTCAGCTTCATCAATTACATTCTTTAATTTAAATTTACGAAGTATCTCCAATCTCTCATCAAGATTCTTAACTAACTCCTTGGATTCGGCAGAGGTTTCCATGGGATAATCGAAAAGTACGTTATTGTTACCTTTCAAAGCATCCACCATTGCTTCTTCTTGGCCTTTCTTATAATCCAAGAAGAAAATATCGAACATGAGCATATTTGAGCTGCCAGAAAATGTTTTTATTATATTTGCATAATACTGCCAAGGAAGTGGCCACTGTCCATCGAGTTGCTCTAATGAGTTCGTAGTGATACCAACGATTTGAATATCTTGTCTAGCCTTAGGTGGAGGATCAAATTGAGTAAATTCAATTCTTCCAGATTCCCCTTCGGACTCTTTCACGGTATTAGTTCCACGAAGAATCTCAAATCGATTTGAAATTGAACTTTCTTCCAAGTTGATCATTGGTGTAAAAGTTTGAGCAAGTGTAAAAAAACCGATAGCCGATACATAGGCTAGCCAGAGAGATCCTATCTTTTGTTTATTGTCTGAAAATTTATCTATGGTCTTATAAATGAAATAATAAGAAGCAATTACTAAAGCTGTCCCAAGAAGCAGAAGCAAAACATAGTTGGGAGATTCTGGATCAAAAACTGTAAAACAAACAAAGCCTGTTCCAAGGACTGCTAAAACTATTCCAAGTATATCGAGTGGGGAAAATTTCTGATTCTTCTTATTTTCTGACATGACATAGACAATATCCTTTCGCTTAAAGACAATCTCAACAAGAAATTGCAGTTTCTTTAGAAAAAGAAAAGCGAATTCAATAAATATCTAAATCTCTAGCGCATAGAGGAACGAATTGATCTACAATATTCTTCTAATTTCTGGGAACAAGAGCTAGAATTCTCAGAATTCTCCTCGATAATTCTCTGAATACTCGAACCAATGATCACTCCGTCAGAGAATTGGGAGATTTTTGTAGCCTGATCTGGGGTGGAAATCCCAAATCCAGCACAAACAGGAAGGTTCATCTCTTTACGGACATACTGTATCCTTTCTTCCAGGTCCAAGGAAAAATCTTTCCTTTCACCGGTAACTCCGAAGGAAGTGACGTAGTAGATAAACCCAGATGAATTTTTTTTCATTTTATGAATTCTAGATTTCTCTGTTGCTGGTGTAATAAGATGGATAAGATCAACTTTATAGTTTTCTGCAATTTTGAAAATAGTCTCACTTTCTTTGGAATCAAAAGGTAAATCAGGAATAATTAAACCTGAAATGCCAGCTTTTGAACAGGCTTGGATAAACTCTTCCATACCCATATGATAGATTGGATTAAAATAAGTTAAATAAACCAAAGGAGTTGTAGGATTTTTATCCTTAATGCGCCTTGTTATTTCAAAAACATTTTTCATAGAAAATGGATTTGCGAATGCCCTCTTAAATGCTCTCTGAATTACAGGCCCATCTGCTACTGGATCAGAAAATGGAACACCTAACTCAAGTATGTCAGCTCCTCCTTTTATGATAGCGTCTGCCCAATTTATAGATTCTTCATAATTGGGATCGCCCAATGAAAAATACGGTATGAAAAGTGATCCCTTACTATTTTGGAATTTTTGGGTAATTTCTGAATGGCTACTTGAGTTCATAATGTCCTTACGATTTTAAATCTTTCCTAAGAGACGATAGACTTCGGCTGCATCTTTGTCGCCCCTTCCAGAAAGGCAGATCAATATATCTTTCTTCTTACCAAGATCTTTTGCGAGCTTCTTTGCAAAATGAAAAGCATGAGCAGTTTCTAAGGCTGGAATGATCCCTTCAATTTTACAAACCTCAAGAAAACTATCCAAGGCTTCTTCATCATTCACAGAATGATATTGGACTCGTCCTGATCTTGCTAGGTGAGCATGTTCTGGACCCACTCCTGGATAATCTAAACCAGCCGATACAGAATGGGCTGGTACAATTTGTCCGTTTTCATCTTGAATAATAAGAGTCTTGGTTCCATGAAGAAAACCAGTCTGCCCCATAGTTATAGTTGCTGAGTGGTTGCCTGGCTTGTTATCTATGCCACCTGCTTCCACACCGTATAATTTTACTTTCTTATCTTTTATAAAACCATGGAACATACCTATTGAATTGGAACCACCACCCACACAGGCAACAACACCATCTGGTAGTTTACCATTGATTTTCTTGAATTGCTTACGGGATTCTATTCCAATGATCGATTGGAAATCTCGCACTATAGTTGGGAAAGGATGAGGTCCAATCGCAGAACCAACTATATAATGAGTATTCTTAACATTCAAAGCCCAATCTCTCATGGCTTCAGATGTTGCTTCTTTCAGGGTTGCTTCGCCCGAAGATACACCTCTTACGGTAGCTCCCATCATTTTCATCTTTACTGCATTCAATTCTTGCCGCTTCAAATCTACATCACCCATATACACAACTGTTTCAAAACCAAACATTGCTCCGACTGTAGCAGTTGCTAAGCCATGTTGACCAGCCCCCGTTTCTGCAATGATTCGTTTCTTGCCCATGTATCTTGCGAGTAATGCCTGGCCGATAGTATTATTGATCTTATGCGCACCGGTATGGTTCAAATCTTCTCGTTTCAACCAAATCCTAGCACCCTTCCAATGTCTTGTTAGGTTCTCTGCAAACATAAGTAGAGAAGGACGATTCACATAATTCTTGAAGTAGTAATCAACTTCTTTCTTGAACTTGCTGTTGTTTTTGAGTTTTTTATAAACTCTATCGAGTTCCACTAAAGCCTCGGTTAAAACTTCGGGTGCATAGCTACCCCCAAATTCGCCAAAGAAGCCTTCTTCGTATTTTTTCATTAGGATTCTAGACATTGGATGCTCCTAAATCAGAATATAATTCTTGTGTAATATCCGCAATTTGCTTTTTGAGATTTTCAAAATTTGTAAAAGTATGCTTTATCTCTTGCCCAGATTTCCGTATAAGAATGTTGATCTCATTTTTTTCCACAAAATCTTTTCCAAGTGTCAATCTAATTGGAAATCCAATCAGTTCAGAGTCTTTGAATTTAAATCCTGGGCCTAAATCCCGGTCATCCCAGAACACATCAATTCCTGCCTGCTTAAGAGATTGGTAGATTCCCTCTACTTTTGCCGTATCCTCTTCCTTCTTAGTGATATTCACAATACAGACTTCAAAAGGAGCAACAGAAATTGGCCAGAAAATTCCCTTATCATCATTGCACTGCTCAATAATTGTTGCCATGCAACGATTTACACCAATTCCATAGCAGCCCATAGTAGGATCTTGAGTCTTTCCGTTTTTATCTAAGACCTTCATTTCAAAAGCCTTGGTATATTTCTGACCCAATTTAAATATATGCCCGACTTCTATTCCTTTCTCTTCAGAAAGTCCAGTTCCACAATTCGGGCAGGCATCGCCCTTTCTTGCTAAAACAAGATCGAAACTTTCATACTGAGAATCTTTAGCATGTATGATCTCACCAAATATAAAGCCTTTCTTATGGTATTCAAATTCATTTGCTCCCACCACATATTCTTGGTTAGCAGAAATGGACGAATCTAAGTATACTTTTAATCCAGGATGAAAAGATGTATGCGGGCCGATATATCCTGCAATTAGATTATACTTCTCTAAGTCCTTTTGACCCATCGCATGAAGTTCATTGAAGCCGGAAGCATTTTTAAGTTTTGCCTCATTCAATTCTCTATCACCTGGAAGAAAAACGAGTACACCCTGTCCATCACCCATCATAGCTACAGCTTTTATTGTGTGACTTGGATCAACAGAGAGTAGGCTTGCGACATCTTGGATTGATTTTGCATTGGGTGTCTCAACGCGAGTACCGTCTGAGGAAGGTTTGGCGGCTAATGAATCTGGTTTTAGAACCAGTGCAGTCTTTTCAATATTTCCATTATAGCCACAACTTGGACAGATCATCAAAGTTTCTTCACCTATAGGACTTACTACCATAAATTCTTCCGAATCTGAACCACCCATATTTCCCGAATCCGCTTGCACTGGAATAGTTGCTAAACCCATTCTTCCAAAAATGGAACGATAGGTTCTTCGCATCAATTGATAGGTTTCGTCTAAGGATTCATCATTTAAATGGAAGGAATACGCATCCTTCATAGTAAATTCTCTAGAACGGATCACACCGTATCTAGGGCGAATTTCATCTCGAAATTTTGTGTGCATCTGATAAACATTAATAGGTAAATCTTTATAAGACTTAAGCATTGGCTTCATCAAATGACAAAAGCTTTCCTCATGTGTTGGACCGAGACAAGATTCATTATCATGTCTATCTTTCAGTCGGAACATTTCTTTGCCCATCTTATCCCAACGCCCAGAAGTCTGCCAGAATTCGGAAGGTGTCAAGATTGGCAGTTCAAATTCTAGTGCTCCTGCATGATTCATTTCTTGGCGTATGATGGATTCAATTTTTTTTAAAATGCGAAGTCCCATCGGAAGGTAAGAATACAATCCTGAATGGGATTTTCTTACAAGCCCAGAACGGATCATTAATTTATGAGATGCAACCACTGCATCCTGTGGATCATCTTTGGTTGTTGGTAGTAGATATTGACTTGCTTTCATCTATTTATCAGAAAAAACGAAGTACGTCGTGGAAGGAAACATAAATACCTAATCCTATTAAAAAGAAGAATCCAATTCTAAAAATTGCTTCCATAACTTTCTTAGGCAAGGGTCTTCCAGCTATTGCTTCGTAAGCATACATAACAATATGTCCACCGTCTGCCACAGGAATAGGTAGCAAGTTCATGATCATAAGTGCGATTGAAATTTTGGCAACAAAATCCAAATAAGTCTGCCATCCATATTCTAAACTTAAACCAGCAACTTGAACGATACCGATTGGGCCAGATAAATTATCCTTAGGTGATAATAAACCACTGAATAGCATACCAATACCTTTTAAAGTAGTAGCAACATTCTGGTAGACTTTGCCACTTGCACCTACTAAAGCTTCGGATACTGACTGATCCTTGTTATGGTATTCTGCTACAAACTTAATGGAAGGTTTGAAGCCGAGAAGTCCAATCGGTCGGACATTGATTTCAGACTGGTATTCTCTCCCGGAAAATGATACCGTAACCTTATTAGTCCCAAAACTTTTTGCAGCAGTGACTAAGCTAGGAACATCTTTATAGAAGTTGCCATTGATTCGAATATTCATCAAGCGCTTGGATAGTTCAGGATCATAAGCTGGCAGTGAAATAATTTCTTGGTTCAATAAGGGAAATTCATCATTGCGCAAATTTTTAAATTCAATCACATCAGCAGCTATTACAGGAACAGATATCTCATGCTTCTCAGTTACCCAAGGAGTTATGAGTGGGTAAGTTTTGCGATCTACAAGAATCTTCACAGATTGGTTTTGGAACTTACCGAGTTCTTTTTGTAATTCAGGAACTGTTGTAACCTGAACACCGTTAATCGCAAGTATCACGTCGCCATCATTAAGATACTGAACAGCTCGAGATTTTAGTTCTTTAGATTGGTTTTGTTCTTCAATTTTTAGAACTACTTCTTCAGGAATCTTTCCTTCTGCAACCTGGTCTTTGAGCTGTTTTTCAAAAAATTGGTCAGCTTCCCCGGAACCATTTAACTTTTGGTTCAACCACTCTGAAATCTGTTCACCATATGTAAAAGTTGCTACAACTCTTCTCTCTCCAGCTGGTTCCACTCCAATTACAGGTCTTCCCCCGCTGGAATACATGCTCGGCACAATTGAAACAGAATTTGTTTTACTATCTCGATTGTATTGTACTATGATAGGATCGCCCTTTGATAAAGCGATTTCTGTAAAAAGTTCTTCAAAATTCTCTGTAGAATTTCCGTTGATAGAGGTAATTCTATCACCGGATCGCAGCCCCGCTTTGAAAGCCTGAGATACACTTTCAATGGATGGATCTATAAATATTTTATTGCTTGGTGCATTATCTCCCGTTAGCTCAAGAATGAAAAGCAACAAAAAACCCAATACAAGATTTGCAAATGGCCCACCAAGGACAGGGATCATTCTTTTCAATGGAGGAGTTGAAAGCAGCTCACCTGGTTCACCTTTCAACTTTTTTCCATACTCATCGCCCTTGAACATTACATAACCACCTAAGGGTATGGCTGTAATTTGGTAGGTCGTCTCTCCGATTTTTTTCTTCCAGATACCTCTTCCATATCCCATAGAAAAAATTCTTGCTTTTACCCCAACTAACATTCCGCAGAGCAAATGTCCTAGTTCATGGATAAAAATAGAAACAGCAAGCATCATAACAGCACCAATAATAAGTATTAACATATAGCAACTCCCTTGTTGTATTTCTCCAAGACGAATCTTCTTGCAGCTTGGTCTGCTGACATAAAATTTTCTAAATCAAGTGATTTTGATATGGGTATAGAATGAATTGCATCCGAAATGATGTCTGGTATTTGTAAAAAGGATATCTGTACTTTTAGAAAAAGTTCAACCGCTACTTCATTAGCTGCATTGAAAATTGCTGGCGCCGTATAACCTGTTCTTCCAGCCTCATAGGCAAGATTTAAGGCAGGATAACGAGAATGATCTGGCTCTCGAAAACTTAGATTCTTCCAGGAAGAGGGCTTTCTTTCGATTAACAATTCTGGAACAACTTGTGGATAAAAAAGCGAATGTGCTACTGGGAAAATCATATCAGGGTGGGATGCATATGCTAAGACTGCTCCATCTGTAGTCTCTATCAAACCGTGTATAATTGATTCAGGATGGATCACTACTTCAATTTGATCGTAAGAAAACCCAAATAGAAAATGAGCTTCAATTACTTCCAGACCTTTGTTTACTAAACCAGCAGAGTCTACAGTAATCTTTGGCCCCATAGTCCAAGTTGGATGCTTGAGTGCTTGGGCGATAGTTACATGCGGAAGTTGATCAATTGGCAAATCACGAAAAGATCCACCCGAGGCCGTTAAAGTAATTGTAGAAATTTCAGATGATTTCTTAGATTCTAATAATTGAAAGAGTGCATTGTGTTCGGAATCTACTGGAAGTAATTTTGACTTTGAAGTCCTGAGAAGGTGATTTATAACTGGCCCGAAAGTAACTAAGGTTTCTTTATTCGCGATTGCTATATCTTTATTAGATTTAATTGCTTCTATAGTTGGAATTACACCTGTCGCACCAACTACAGCAGTTACTAGGATATCGACATTTGAACTAGTAGCAATCTCATTTAAACCTTCTTCACCATATACAATTTTTGTATTTTTATATTTTGAACCAAGACTTCGTGATTCGAGATCAGGAGAGGAGATACATACTAAATCAGGATTGAATTCGAGTATATACTCTTCTGCTTTCTTCCAATTCTTATGAACCGAAAAAGCTGTAAGTTGGAAATCTCTTGGAAACCTTCGTAAAACTTTTACTGTAGATTCCCCAACCGAACCAGATATTCCTAGAACTGCAACTTTTTTCATCTGTCTATAGTTTAGACAGGGAAGCCTAGGACTTCTTTGAATTTAAAATAATAGTAGATGGAAGGAATGGTAAAAAGTAAAGCATCTGCTAAATCCAACATTCCTCCATGACCTGGGATGATAGATGCAGAGTCTTTAATCTTTGCATCTCTCTTTAGTCCAGACTCCGCAAGATCACCGATTACAGAGATGAAAGAAATTACTATACTAAGTAAGATTGACTCAAGCAAGCCCAAGGGAAGTTCTGTATCACTAGCGAATGTGATCCAAAGATAATTTAGTAATTGTACACATAGCACGGCAGAAATATTTCCCGTAACATAGCCTTCCCATGTTTTCTTGGGAGATACCTTTAGACCTGCTGGATTTTTACCAAACCATCTTCCACCAAAATAAGCTCCCGCATCACTAATGATTGTAATCACACAAACCAAAAACACATAGTATTCTCCATAAGGAAGACCTAATAGCAGGAGAAAATGTCCTATTGGAATTACGATATATAAAGTAGCGAGGACTGTTGATGCTACCGACATCAAAGCTCCATCTAATGGGCGCTTAATGATTTGAAGTAAAAATGAGGTCATAACAAGTAGAACTAATAAAGCTATTACTGGGGAGAATCCGCTTGTATTGAACAATCCAGAAATATCCAAAACCCAAGATGGAGGTCGAATATTTTGCTGAACTCCCATAAATTGAAAATAATAGACTAAGTAAATAATTAGAGAATAGAAATAACCAATGCCTCGAAATGCCTGTGATTCTTCACGGTGGCTAAAATCGTAGAACTCGCGAAGACCAAAATATATAATAAATCCACCAAAGAAAAAAAGATCTATATAATAGAATCCCGCATAAAGGAATGCTACAAGGAAAAATACAACCATAACCAATGCAGAAAGTAAACGTTTTGACGTCTCACCCATTATAAACCACCAAATTTTCTAACTCTATGTTCATAAGATTTCAGGGCTTCTACCAAAGAATCCCGATTGAAATCAGGCCAGAGGGTTTTAGAAAAAAATATTTCAGAGTAGGCTATCTGCCAAAGTAGAAAATTCGAGATCCTCTCTTCCCCTGCTGTCCTGATGAGTAAATCTACAGCTGGCAATGGATATGTATATAAATATTTTTCAAATTCTCGCTCTTTCATAGGTGCTGAAAGATCTTTTCTTTTGTTTTTTCTATCTTGTATTGCTTCATTGAAAGCATGAAGGATCTCATCTTTGGATCCATAATTTAGGCAAAAATTGATCGTTAATACTTTATTCTTTTTTGTTTTGGCAACAGCAGAATCTATACTTTTAAGTGCGGAACTTGGAATTTTTTTTCTAGAGCCAGAATGTTGGATTCGAATTCCTTTTGCATGAATTTGATCCAATCTATCATCTATAAATTCAATCAAGAGATCAAATATCGCTTTAACTTCGAGAACAGGTCTCTTCCAATTCTCCGTAGAAAATGCATAGAGGGAAATATTTTTTAGACCAAATTCTATGGCATCATCCATAAGTCGGTCTATAGCATTTGCACCTTCCCGGTGCCCTTCTGTTCTTTTGAGTCCCTTAGATGTAGCCCAACGACCATTGCCATCCATAATGACAGCTATATGTTTTGGAACAGCTTTGAATTTCTCAGGGCTAGTCACGAATTAAATCTTATACAGTGAGAATTTCTTTCTCTTTGTCTTTTGCTAGCTCGTCAATTTTTGCAATATAGGTATCTGTTGCCTTCTGGATTTTATCTTGGACAACCTTCATCTCGTCTTGAGATTTGCCTTCGCTATCTTTCTTGAGATCATCATTTGCATCTCTTCGAATATTTCGAATAGCCACTTTTTTTTCTTCAGATTTAGTTTTTACAACTTTTGCAAGCTCTTTTCGTCTTTCACCAGTTAGCTCAGGAAGAATAATTCTAATAACAACACCGTCATTAGTTGGTGTTAATCCCAAACCAGAAGATTGTATTGCTCTTTCTATTTCCTTGATTGATCCCTTATCATAAGGAGAGATGACCAGCATCCTAGGTTCAGGAGCCGTAATATTTCCCAACTGATTTAGGGCTGTTGCAGATCCATAGTATTCAGCCTTTACATCTTCGATCATAGCAGGATTAGCCTTACCCGATCTTACTTGGGAAAAATCTTTTTTCAATGCTTCGATGGTCTTGTCCATCTTGCTTGTCATTTGTTGAATAATTTCTTCAGACATCTTTTACTAGCTCCTCGGAATTAGAAATTAATGTACCAATATCTGCACCAGTTACTAGTGCTTTCAAATTGCCTTTATTAAAAATATCAAATACAATGATTGGCATATTATTATCCATGCACAAGCTCAACGCAGTTGAATCCATAACTTTGAGTCTCTCTTTGATCGATTCCATAAAGGAAACTCTCTTGTATCTTGTTGCATTAGGATCTTTCTTAGGATCGGCAGTGTACACTCCGTCCACTTTTGTTGCTTTTAAAATAACTTCGCAACCAACTTCTACTGCTCGTAGTGATGCTGTTGTGTCAGTTGTGAAATAAGGATTACCTGTTCCACCAGCGAAAATGATTACTCTACCTTTCTCAAGGTGACGAACTGCTCTTCTACGGATGTAGGGTTCTGCAACCGATTTCATCTCTATAGCAGAAAGCACTCTAGTGAACATACCTTGCTTTTCACAGGCATCTTGCAAAGCAAGGGCATTCATTATTGTTCCTAACATGCCCATGTAATCAGCAGTAGCTCTATCCATTCCTGACTTTGCTAAGGTATTGCCACGAACGATGTTTCCACCACCAACGACAATCGCAACTTGGAAGCCTAATGATTGGATTTCTGCAATTTCACCTGCAAGGGAAAAAGTTTTATTAGTATCAATACCAAGCTCACCCTCGCCAGCTAAAGCCTCGCCGGAGAGCTTGATTAAAATCCTTTTATAAGGATAAGATATTTTGCTTGAATCAGCCAACCTGAAACCGTGAAAAATTAGCTACTGTTATGTTTTCACCAAATTTTGCGATTGCTTCATTGATAAGATCTTGGATAGTCTTAGAATTTTCTTTGATGAAGGGTTGGTTCAACAAACATACTTCAGAGTAGTATTTCTTCAACTTGCCAGGGATAATCTTTTCGATTTGTTCTGGCTTCTTTCCTTCTTCTTCTAATTGGGCTTTCAAAACTTTAGATTCAGCTTCTAGGTCTTCTTTAGGAACTTGGTCTTCACTTACATAAAGGGGAGACATTGCAGCAATTTGCATGCAAATCTCTTTACCTAAGGCTTCAAATTCTTCATTATTTCCTACGAAATCTGTCTCACAACTCAATTGAACAAGAACTCCAACCTTCCCAGTTCCACCATGAATATAAGCAACCACTCTTCCTTGGGAAGTTTCCTTTCCAACTCGCTTAGCTGCTTTAGCCATACCTTTTTCTCGGAGATATTCAGCTGCCTTTTCGATATCATCGTTATGATCCGTTAAAGCCTTCTTACAATCGAGCATTCCTGCTCCAGTTCTTTCTCTTAATTCTTTGATCAGTTCTGCACTTGCCACAATAAAATCCTTTCTTAGTTATTATCAGCTTCTGGAGCTGGAGTTTCGGGAGCAGCCTCAGTTTCAGTCGGTGCTGGAACTGTTACAGTTGCCACAACTTGACCTTCAGCTTCAGCCGCAGCGGCAGCATTTTTTTCTAATTCTTCATTAGCAAGAGCTGCTTCTGCTGCTTTCTCTTCGTCTTTAATGAATCTTCCACTTTCGTCGTATTCACCACTGTAGAGTTGAGCTGGATCAATATCTTCATCTTCTGTAAAATTAGGTTGGATCACTTCGCCACCTGTTCCTTCTTTTACAGCATTTGCCATAGTATCAAGGAAAAGTGTGATTGCTCGAATTGCATCATCATTACCTGGTATTGGATAATCAATAAGTTCAGGATCGCAATTAGTATCAATTACTGCAAAAACTGTAAGACCTAATTTTTTCCCTTCTTTAACTGCAATTTCTTCTTTCTTAGGATCGATAACAAAAAGAATTTCAGGAATGGTAGCCATGTCCTTGATTCCACCGAGAGTTGCTCTGGATTTTTCCAATTCTCTCTTAAGAGAAAGTGCTTCTTTCTTAGTTTTAGCTTCCTGCTCAAAAGAGTTCTCAGCTTCCATAGTCTCTAATCTTTTCAAACGAGCTATAGATTTCTTAACTGTATTCCAGTTTGTTAAAAGTCCACCTAACCAACGGTTAGAAACATAATACATGCCACAATCTATAGCCGCTCTTTCGATTGCGCCTCTAGCTTGCTTTTTAGTTCCTACAAAAAGAACTTTCTTCCCTTGAGAAGTGAGTTTTTTAAGAGCATCATAAGCTTCTTTTGTTTTTTGAACTGTCTTTTGGAGATCGATAATATGAATTCCGTTTCTTGCAGTGAAGACATACGGAGCCATTTTTGGATTCCAACGACGAGTTTGGTGACCGAAGTGTACGCCTGATTCTAACAGGCTTTTCATGGAAATTACTGACATATTTACCCCTTTTTTAGTGCGAGATACCCTGTTACTACAAGACCAATTAGACTTGCAGGGGTTAGTTGGATCCCGACTTTAATTATATATAACTCGAGCACGAATGGTTCATCAAATAGAAACATCGAAAAAAAATTAATCTTAAAAATGTTGTCTAAAATGATTCCAGACACAGCACCTATAAAAAGTCCTAAAATTAGAACTAAGAATAAATTACCTATCTGACCCCTATTCATAACTACGGGCTTGATTTACCATTCTTGGAAAAATAAGCTCAGAGTCAAGCCTTAGATCTCTTCTCCAGGCTGAATCATCTCACAGTTTCCATCAAAAATAACTCCATCAGCTATTTGTAACTTGGCAGTTTTGATATTCCCTTGAACTTTCCCAGTTTGCAACATTTCAAGACGATTTGTCGCAATTACATTTCCAATAATCATTCCACCCACAATTACAGTGCTCGCTCTTATATTTGCTTGGACTTTAGCTCCCTCACTGATCACTAAATGACCTTCAGATACAATCTCTCCTTTAAATTCACCAGAAATTTGAAGTGGTTTTTTGAAATTGAGAATCCCGTTGAAGGAAGTCTCTTTGCCTAGAACAGTAGAAATAACTCCATGTTCCGTAACTACAGGTTGGTTGTTTTTCTTACTCATATTTATTTCGTTGTCATAATATAGACGCCATCCCAATCAGCTGGAGGGGGATTTTGAATAAATGCCTCACATCTTTCTATATATAATTTGGATGGTCCATCTTCTGGAGAAATTTGTAGGGCTTCTATAAATTTTGATTTTGCCTCTTGGAATTTTCTAGTCTTATAAAGCAATAGTCCTTCGTTGTAGAGAGCTAAGACCTTTTCCATATTATCTGATACAATCATAATTCCTCCTAGGATAAAAGCACAACAGCTGTCGAAAATTCTTCGCAGTGGCTTATTGAAGCCTGGGCGTCCAAAAATCCCTTAGAAGTAAACATTTCCTTGGATTTACCGTATATGCAAAGCCTTTTTTTACCAAACTCACGACCCAAGAGTTCTATCTCCTTCATGTCCAATGTTTGGTTGGGCTCTAGCCCCACAGCTTTGATAAAAGCTTCCTTGCAAGCAAAACGCGCAGCAAGATGGGGAACAGGGTCTTTCTTTGCTAGGCAGTAAATTTGCTCCTCTTCTGTAAAAATTCGATTTAAAAACTTTTCTCCATGAGCCTCAAGAGCCTTGCGAACTCTTTCGTTAGAGATGATATCATTACCAATCGAAATTGCCATTTATTTATCTAAGAGATCACTTGGCTCTGGCATAGGTGTTGTCGTAGGATCAATTTCCGTTGGTTCTGTCTCTTCTTCATCAGGATTATTCTCTTCAGATTTTATCCTATAGCCAATTGTTACTTTCTCAGGAATAATTTGCAAGATTTCTATATTCTTTAAATCACGAGATCTAGATATTCTAACTTTCGTTACAACTGGCTGATCAGTGGGAATAATTTTTTTCTTTATCGGATCATATGAATGATTGCAAGGAACAGTTGCGTCAATCCCATTGATCACCGAACTAGATTTAAGTGGTGATCTGGAAAATATTTTAATTGATACCTGTTCCTCCGAGAGCTCAGGCTCAAGGTATTGATTGGTTCCTATGCATTTCAATGGAATCCCTGAAATTAATTGCTCGCCTGATTTTATTGCAAGTGATGAAATTGTTACGGAAACTATTGCTTCTCGAATTCCACCTGATACATATACGCCCTTTGGCAAATCAGGAATTCTTACTTTCTTAACAAATGATTCATTTTGATCTTGAATAGAAATAGGTGGTAAGACTATTTTATTCAATCTCTCTACATCAGATTGTTTGCCATTGATTGTAATCTTATTTGGACGAATAAGATAAGATACCTTTTCAAAATTAGCTGAGAGTTCTCCATCAAAGGAAACTTCTAGGGGGACTTGTTTTGTTGTCGATCCCTCAACGGTGAATAATATAGTCTTCTTTAATTTGGTTATCTTTATACCGCTAGGCACACCGACAATTTTCTTAACAGAAACTTCGTTATCACCTAACTTTAAATCATCGATGTCCACAACTGCCTTCATAAATTGGGAATAGTAATTTACGATTTCTCTTAATCCTTCCACTCGAATTGGAAACGTTTTCTCAGGAGTCTGTGCGTAATAAAGCCCATTTTCTAATCTTGGATATTCAATAGGAACATTTATATTCTTGGTGAGAATCTTAGAATTCTGGAGATTAAGATAAAATAAGGAGGCGATTAAAAAGGATGCGAGCTTTGCCTTCCAATTCTTTAAAAATAATTCCTGTAGCTTAGCTATGATTATTTTTCTTTCCATGCTACCCCAGGCTCAACTTCCAGTTTTTTCTCTTTCTTCTTTTCAGTTAGAAATGAATTAACTAGGCTTTTTAATTCTAATGGCTTCACTGGATGAACCATTTCACTATCATAGCAAACTGAGATTTCTCCTGTTTCTTCTGATGTTACAATTACAACAGCATCCGTTTCTTCAGCAAGTCCTAAGGCCGATCTATGCCTTGCTCCGAATGTTGAATTTTCCAAGGCTTCCGTCATAGGAAGGTAAGAGGATGCAGAGACAATTCGATTCTGTTCAATGATAACAGCCCCATCGTGTAGGGGAGTATTTTTTACAAAGATAGTCTGGAGTAGTGCAGAGGTTACCTGGGCATCAACCTGAATTGAATCTTCGACAATATTTTTCAAAGAGATTTCTTTTGTAAGAACTATGATAGATCCAGTCTTGGTGGCAGCCATAGCTTTTGTCGCATCAATGATGGGATCGAGTTCATAAGACTGCTTGATAATGAAGAAATTAACTAATTTAAATCTAGTTAAATCACCTGTAATTCTTCTTAGCTCTGGTTGGAGTAATACAATAATCGCAAAAACTAAGGCAGGACGAATATTTGTTATAATCCAATCTAAAAGTTCTAATTCAAAATATTCAGCAACAATTCCTAACATCCAAATAAATCCAACTCCCATAAGCAGCTGGATTCCTCTAGTTCTTCGTAGAATATTATAGATCTTATAAATAAAAAAACTAACAATCAATATATCCAATAAAATAAGAAATACACTCTTATTAGAAGATACTAGATATACGCCCTTAAATAGATCGAACACTTATATTTCTCTATATTCCTAATACATCAAACATATCATATAATCCTGGTTTTTTTCCTAGTATGAATTCAATTGCTTTTACAGAACCAACCCCAAAGGTCTTTCTATCTTGGGCTTTGTGCGAAATTTCAATTCGCTCTTCGGGTGAGAAAAAATAAACAGTATGATCGCCCACAACTTCACCAGCGCGCATAGTATGAATTCCAATTTCTTTGGCAGGTCTCTCGTTATAATTACCATGCCTTCCGTAGATAACATCAGATTCTTTTCTCTGTAAGGTGGAAAGGAGAATTTCTTTTAATTTAGTTGCTGTTCCTGAAGGTGAGTCCTTTTTATGTTTATGGTGGATATCCAATAATTCTATATCAAAATTACTATCTAAAACTTTTGCAGCAATTTCAGTCAGCTTAAATAATAAGTTTACACCTATAGACATATTTGGTGAGAGAACAATAGGGATACTCTTACTAGCTGTCTCGATCTTAGTTCTATGTTCTTTCTCAAGTCCAGTAAGCCCAATCACCATTGGCTTATTATGCTTTATACATAAACTTAAATTGTCATCTAATGCCTGCAAGGAACTGAAGTCTATTATTCCATCCGAGTCTTGGATAGCTTCCTCTACATTGGAAGAGAAAAGAATTTTATTTTCCTTACCACCTGAATGTAAACCAGAATCGAATCCTATAGAATACGAATCGGGTCGAACAATGGCATATGCTAGACTCACAGAATTCGATTGAGGAAAAGCTTGGGTAATTGCTCGACCCATTCGACCAGCTGCACCAATAAGGGCAATTTTTTGCTTAGGCAAGTCCTTCCTCTCTAAGTGAAAGTATTAGTTTCTTAAATTGATCTGTTGCTTCTCCAGATGAAAGCTGAGTCATAGGCAATCGTAATTCATTTTCACAGTATCCCAGCCAACTGAGTGCTGCTTTCACAGGAATTGGATTGGTCTCCATGAAAGCAGAATAAAAGACTGGCATAAGTTTAAAATAGATAGCTCTAGATTCTTCAATCCTACCCTGATTCCAAAGTTGAACCATCTTCACAAGAGAGGCAGGGAAAATATTGGAAACTACTGATACCACTCCTGCCCCACCAATGGACAATAAAGGAAGTGTTAGATTATCATCGCCTGAAAGCATCGTGAAGTCTTTTGGCAATACGGCTCTAAGTCTAGCCATAAAGCCAAGGTCACCTGTAGCTTCTTTAATAGAGACAATATTCTTATGTTCTGCTAATTTCTGAACCGTTTCAATAGATAGCATAACTCCCGTTCTGCCAGGAATATTATATAGCATAACACCGACAGATGAATGATCTGCAATCTCTTGGAAATGACGAGTAAGTCCATCTTGCGTTGGTTTATTATAATACGGATTAACAGATAGAACTCCGTCTACTCCATCCTTGCAGGCTTGTTCTGTTAGTTGAACTGCTTCTTTGGTAGAATTCGATCCAGTCCCTGCTATAACTTTAATTCGTTTATTGGCGTATTGAACTGTTTTCTGAATCAATTCAGAGTGTTCATCATGGCCTAAAGTGGGAGACTCTCCCGTCGTTCCGCAGGGCACCACTCCGTCAACTCCCGCTTGGATCTGAAGATCCAGCAATCGAAAGTAACTATCGTAGTCTATGGCTCCCTTGGAAAATGGAGTGATGATGGCTGTATAAACGCCCTTAAACATAGGTTTACAATCGAGAATGTAGGGAATTTGTCAAGAAAAGGCGTGCTTAGAATCGAAAGTTATAGTGAATATGACCTTTGGCCTCGGCATAGCTGTTCGGAGTGGATGTCCCCAAACCAGGATCGAAGCCAATATCCAATGTTTCTTCATCTAGGCCTAAGAAAAAAAATGTAAGTCCCGTAGCTACCATGAAAAGAGCCCCATAAAGCATGACTCCGCCTCTAGCCTGAGTCCTCGTCCTTCCGAATCCAATATTTCCAGCCAATCTATTATAGTCTCGAATCTGTCTTTTCACATCACGGATTCTATATTCTTCAAAAAGTAAAGTGCCTATTGCAAGATTTTGGTTTTGCGAAAAAAGGGCCTGCGCCTGGGTAGCATTGTTGATTTGGATCTCTGGACGGAGAGAATCACGTAATTTATTTGCCTGCAATTGGAAATAAATATTTCCCGCATAGAAAAGCAAGGCACCGTATACGGAATAGACCATAAAATCTTTATGAGTGTAGTCAAGAAAGACATAATCTTTGTTAAGGTAATAAGCATCCGAATTCCCAGATTTCAATGCTACCTTGAAAGTTCCTGTCTCGCCACTCGCAAGATCTACTCCTTGGAAGTGATCAATAAACTCAGCCTTGCCTATGCGCAATCGATTCTTCCCTGCAGGTACGGAGACTTTCTTTAAGGGAGTCTGACCTAGCTTTTCTATTCCTAAATAGACATCTGCCCCAGGTGGATCTGAGCTTACAGAAATAAATGCTGATCTTTGGTTGGATTTCAATTCTACAGAAAAAGATTTAGCTTGGTTGGGAAGTATTTCAAATTCAGATGCGTATTCTTTGTAGTCTTTGTAGGTTATTAATATTTCATGCCTTCCAAATGGTAGAGAAGTTTTCTCAAAAGGTGTCTTGCCAAAATAATTTCCATCTATAAAAACCAAAGCTCCACTGACAGGCTTGGTTTGAACAGAAATTGACGCCAATTGCCTTTGGATCAAAGTTTTTTTGATTTTGTCAGCCAAGGGAAGCATTTCTTGCATGGACCTTTCCACACTAGTGGAATGAGAATAATTAGTTACCTTTCCGTTCAAAAGATTGGTAAGTTCAAGATTAACTGCTATTGATTCAGATGAATTCTTGGAGAACTCACCTGTAACTGTATAGGAACAATTTTTCTTATGACCATAACGATAGACATCTGCTGCTTCAATGGGTAAAGATTTATCTCTTTCGTATTCTACAGAAAGGGGAATAAACCTTGGATCCTTCGAAGGAAGCTCTTTCTTCTTATTCGAAAGGATAGCTTTAAGTTCATCTTCTTTGTATTCCAATTTTCTTTGGTAGGAAGAACTCAATCCACCACCCTCAAGCACTCGGTTCTCTACAAGTGGAGGTTGTGCATCGATCTTTTTCTTTGAATTAGATGGATCAGAAGGATTGCCCATAGTATGACGAATTACGTTAAAGATAAGATTTTCATCATAGACATAACCTAACTTTCTAATTTCGGTCAAAATAATAGAAGGGATTGCACGCCCCAAATATTCTAAATCACCTATGTCCTCTGATTTAGATCTAAGTGGATAAAAACAGATCTTACGATCTTTCTCGACTTCAACTGATTTAGGAGAGTAAAAACTCGAAAGATTATATATTTCATCGACGGGGAAGATAGAGCTTACCTGAGTAAATAAAATGCAGAAGATGAGTGTGCTTGAAAAGAGTTTTTTCATTTTCTACCAATTCCTACAATCATACTTACAATTCCAAACACAGGCATTATTACAGCAAGAGGGCTCTTATCAAAATAGTCAGCTGAAAAAGCAATCTGCTCGCCCAGCCCAGGGCCTAGAAAATCTCCAGACCAGTCCACTCCCAGAAAGCTGAATAAAGCAATAGCCATAATGACATTGGGAACTCCCGTTACAAATAGAAAAGAAAATATGGAAACTAAACTGGGCAGAATATGGAATCGGAAAACATGAACTTTTCCAGCTCCCATTACAAAGGAAGAATGAATGTAGCTCGATTGGTTTATTTCTTTCAATTTGGATTTAATAGTCTCATATGCATTTGCCCAATCAGAAAGTAGGATCGCGAGTGGGAGAGTGATAAAATTTGCACCCAAGCCAGAAACAATAAGCAAGGCTATCAAAAGAGAAGGTATCGAAAGAAAAACATAGGACAATTGGTCCAAAATAAATCCTAGGAATCGATTCGATACATAAGCAAATAAACTCACACAGCTTGCGAATGCGATAGTCAGAAGTCTTGCAGGTATTGCAACAAGAAGTGTGGAAAGAATTCCAAAAGAAAAAAGTGCATAGATATCTCTGCCTAAACGGTCGCACCCAAAGGGATGTGACCAAGATTCAAAGGCTGGATAGTTCACAGCGTCCAAATCTATTCCATTGGGAGCCTCAAAGGAAAAAATTCCTAACAAAGCAAATACACTAAAGCAAATCATATAAACCCTCATAGGTTTACTCATTTCGATTTCCCTGCTAACAAAGAATTCTTCGAATCTTGGTAGATAAGAGCAGCCCGATTCATTCCGTAAATCATACTACCCGTATAAACTAAAAGTACAGACAACAAAGCCTGATCCATAGATTTAATTGCGTAGTAAAGGGAACGGCCAATCCCAGGGAAAAAAAATATTTCCTCAACAACCATCGCTCCTGAAAGTAAAGAACCCAGATCAAGAATTACTAAAACAATAAAGGTGGGAAGTAATTTTGGAAATAAATTCTTAAATAGAATAATATTTCGTGGAATTCCTCTCGTCTCCAATAATTTGAAAAGGGGGGTTTCCAATTCTATCTTCGCCTGACTCGACAGATAAAGTTGTAACCTAGCATAAACTCGAACTCCCAGACTCAGTGATGGAAGTATAAGATATGAAAAAGATCCGAATTCATATCCACCTGGAGGCAGCAGTTCCCATTTATAAAAGAATAGAATCAATAGAAAAAGGGAAAAAATAAATATAGGAGTTGAAAGCATTAATTTAGAAAAGAAATCGATAGCCTTTAGTGCTCTGGGTGAATCCAAAAAATACAGACTAAATCCAATAGAAGTAAAAACCCCAAAAAGAATTGCAAGAATTGAAATTTGAATGGTTGGAAATATTCTTTCACCTAAATGAGATAGAACGTTTTCTCCACTTTCCGTCTTCCCTTCTTTCAATAAAAAAAGATAACCATAGAGATCTTGTAAATCTTCCAGGTAAGAATTCTGGGAACTGAGTTCCTTGATAGCAGATTCGGATAAACCAGAATCTGTGTATTGATACGCTTTATCTACTGCACGTAGCCTAACTAGTGCTATAGACAATAAACTGAGTAAGATGAAAAATGAGAGAAAACGTAGAAATTCCTTAGCCAACAACTAAAACTTTCTTAATTTCTTCCAAGGATTTAGATTTAATGATCTTTTCTCTTTCATCAGGTTGATTTAAAGTTTTAGCGATCATAGCTAGAGTTTTAATATGTTCTTGGAATTTAGATTTTGGAACAATTAGAAGAATAAAAATATGTACTGGATTAGAATCTATGGAATCAAAGGCGATTCCCTGCGGAGATATTGCCATAACAGACTTTAAATTCTCTACAACTGAGATGGAACAATGTGGAATTGCTACTCCGCTACCTATTCCAGTGGACATAGATTTTTCCCTTTGAAGAAGAGATTCAACAACTTCATTCCTCTTAGAGATTTCTAATTCATTCGTATGAACTAAATGATCTACCATTTGTTCTATAACAGATTCCTTAGTTTCAGCTTGAAAATCGAAAATCACATTGGATTCATTTAGGATTTCAAGTAAATGGTTCATTGTTTATTGCCTTTCATTGGTCTGCTTGCATGAAAAAATTTGAGAAAGAATCCTTCCACCATAAAAAATAATATCATTAGGAATCCTAAAGATTGAACTGTAAATTGAAAAGTTACTAAAATTATTTGCAGAGATAAAATAATCAGCCAAGTAATTTGTTTTACCCAAAATGAAGAGTAAACACTGCTTCCTGGCATTAAACAAGCTAAAAAGAAAACATTAGCTTGAGTTGCTATGCTGAGATAAGGCAGAGAATCCATATTCTTGTAGTAAGGAATTACTGAAATGATTAGAATCCAAAAAAGTGCATTTAATGAAAGAAGCCTACGAAAAATAAATAAGGCTGATAAAGACAAGGCATAAATCGAAAAAGATTCAAGTAGGCTATATTGGTTTAAACCAAACAAGCCTTGGTAGTCAATAGCAGTCCAACCTTCAATTAGAACCCAAGGCATGCTTGAAGAATCAATACTTATCCCATCAATGGAAACAAATCGTGAACTTAAAAGTAATACAGCCATAGGAAGTAAAAAATATGGGAATCGTATAGAAAGGTAATGTTGAAAGAATGAATAAATTCCTAAACCTATAACACAAGAAAGCCCAAGCCACAATGGACTCATCCATTGAACAGGTAGAACCAACTCAAGGAATAAAATATGAATAAGTAGTCCTAATAGATAAACATATTTATTGTAAATTCTATGTATTGCATAGAAACCAATATATGGAATGAATATAGCCGCTAGCGAAATCAAAGAATTAAAAAAGCCAAAGTAGACTAAACCTATTTGTATGCTGCTGAATAGAAAAAATGTAAGAGCATCAAAAATAAATTCTGAATTAAAAACACTCCAGCCTTTATTAGTAAATACAACTCTGTCCTTAAGCATTAGCTGTTAAACCCTTATTAGTTTGCTCTATGTTAGGATACTTCAAATCTTTAATTTTCGATCGAAAATCAATACCTGAAGGGCAATAGAAAGTACAAAGTCCACATTCTATACAAGACTCAATGTAAAATTCTGAGCGATTGTGAATCAATGCCTGGGGATCCGCCTGGGTTGGACAAATTGCATCACAGTCATTACACTCCGTACATGGTAACTCACGATTTTGTCTTGGATGATTGACAGAAAGAATCAAATGTCCTTCTTCATAAATATTATAAAAATATTCATCCGATCGTTTCATAATCCTTGAAGGTTGATCGAATGAATTTAAGGATAGATATTTGTATTTCTTAAAGAAGATTTTGTCCAAGAAACGAAAGCTTTGTCCATTGGAAATAAGGAAGTATCTTTCTCTGCCATCAATACGTCCATTTCCATCCACACATTCAATCGCTAAGTGACGTTTGGTGAAAGGAATATCATAATACAAACATCGAATTAAATGCCAAATCGTCTCTCCTCCCAGAAAAAAGATTCGCCCTTTGTCACTCTTATCAATACCATAAATATTTTTTTGTAATTCTTTCTGTAAAAAATAATCAGGTATTCCCAGTGGATATTTGTAACGGCCAGTAATCTTGTTCTTAGTCGGATCTAAGAAATTGTGAATTTTTTTGTTGGGGAAAATAGAAGATAAAAAATTATCTAAATTTGCAACTTCATTTGGATAATCAGATTGAAGGATTTTGGTAAAATTAGGGGAAATTCTATTCGTATGGGAGCTAAGAACCAATTCATTTTCTTCACCTTTTGCAAACTCAGTTAGGTAATTCCAAAGTGCGGTCTTATGATAATCTAAAGAATATACCCCATTCTTTTCAATTAAATTCAAAAATCCATTTGCATCTAACTTTGGTTCAATGAAGTTATGTTTAGATTCTAAACTTCCATCTTGTGTAAGCTTAAAGTAATTTTGATTATTTTCTTTGAGTTGTTCTACAATTCCGTTGGCAGAAGATAGAATTTTATGTGTGGGAGTAATTCCTAAAACATCCCCTAGCTGGACTCGTCTTGGGAAATCACCAAACGAATCTGTTGTTTCGTCTTGGAGGATTTGAAAGCTGCCCTGCCAGAGAGTTTCGTTTTTCTTCCCTTTCTCGTGGTGCCTTCGGGAAAAGGAACGTGAGGGTAAAGGGAAGCGCAATGTTTTAGCTTGCGGTCTTCACCATGTAAATTTCATCTTTAATGGGAAGTTCTTTCTTAAGATTCTTAATGTAAGGAAGTATGTCTCCCATTTCTTCGTAAAATTCACAATCTGATTGCATTCTTCTTGCAACAGTGAAATATTTATAAAGCTTTTCCTCGCCTGATCTCTTGGACCATTTCTTCTTATTGCATTTTACCCGAAGAATATATTTATCTTGTTCTGATTCATAATTTCTAACTACAACGCACTGGATGCAATTTGCACAGTAAACCTTCTCGCTCATTCGAATACCTTATTCCTTGGGTTATGAATGTACCAGATTTCTACTAGACAGCCTCTTGTCAAGCTAGATTAGTCGATACATCTTGTTGCACTGTAGCTGGAGATTTTTTTCTCCAGATGAAAGCTTCACGCATTGATTGGAAGGCAACATAGAAAAATCCAATCGAATAGAGGACTAAGAAACCCACAACATAGGGCTTGTCCAAAGCGAAGCAAAGATAAATACAGAATGCACAATAGCATCCCATAAGAAATTCCAATCCAACGTGTATATCAAGTGGAATAGTATATTTCATTCTATCTGCCAAGAGATCATTTTTAGATTCGATTTTCATCTTGGGAGTTCTTTTGAAGCCAGATTGAATACCTAAAACTGCTTCCAACCAAGCTCTCGTATTCACAACGGCAATTCCTGTTCCGATAACAACCATTACTGGTAAAAAAAGCAGTCTTCTCTTCCAATCAGGGTAAATTTCTTTCTGAGAATATGCATAGAACACCATCGGTCCTATAGACCCAATGATGAGAATTGTAGCTGTAGGCCCAATAATTCCAAGAGAAAGAGTATAAAAATTTATTCCTGACCAATATTCCATCAAAAGCAAAGGAGCTGTTAATAAAATATTAATAATCATAAAAGGATGAACGGAATAATTCACTAAATGTGTAATAGCCTCTGCCTTAGTCTTCCAATCCAATTTAGCTTTCCAAATTTTTGGCAGAAGTTTAACTGCAGTTTGGATAGATCCCTTGCACCAACGAAATTGTTGCGATTTATAAGCATTCATAGTTGCTGGGATTTCTGCCTTACAAACTACGTCTCTAAGGTATTGAAATCTCCAACCACGCATCTCAGCACGGTAAGAAAGGTCAAAATCTTCAGTAAGAGTATCATGCTCCCAACCACCAGCATCAATGATACAATCCTTACGCCAAACTCCAGCAGTACCGTTGAAGTTCATCCAAAGACCAGAACCATTTCGTGCAACCTGCTCAATCATGAAGTGACCATCGATACCATAGCACTGAGCTTTGGTTAAAATATTATAGTCTGGGTTCAAGTGCCCCCAACGAGCTTGCACCATACCGATATTAGGGTCTGTAAAGTAGCCTATAGTTTTTATTAAAAAGTCTGGATCAGGTACAAAGTCCGCATCAAAAATTGCAATGTATTCGCCACTAGCTTTTGCCATGCCCTCATCCAATGCACCTGCTTTGTGTCCTTGGCGGTTGGTTCTATGTAGATGCTCTATCCAAAATCCTTTCTTAGCATAGTAATCCACTAGTTCTTTTGCTTTATCAACCGATTCATCAGTAGAATCATCTAATACTTGGATTTGTAATTTATTTTTAGGATAACGGATTTTAACAGCAGAGTCGATCAATCTATCAATAACGTAAAATTCATTGAAAACAGGAAGTTGAACTGTAACGATTGGCAATGTCTTTGGTTTTTTTAAATCTAAAAGCAATGCTTCTTCAGAATCACACTCTGTTTTGTATTTTTTGTATAAATAAACCATTATGTAAGTATGGATTCCAAAATAGAAAAGAACCAAGATATCCAGGAAGTAGATGGTAAGAAATGCAATTAGAATGGCAAAAGTCATAGTATTTCCATAGAAAAGGATGCTTCCCCTTAGTCAATGCAAATTTGTGCAGTGCATAATTAAAAAATTCCAATTTCTAAGAATTTTTCTTTTCCTACATCACAAGATAAAATAAGATCTGTTCTGTGCGATCTCTCCAAGAAATTTATTTACCAATCCTGGAAATAGTTATTTCACTTTGCGTAGGTTTATTGTTCATAGCTAGCCAACAAATTCTTGTTACTGCATCTAGTGAGACGCTTACCTTATTTACGGAATATCCAGAGCTAGTCATGGTTTCCGTAATTGCCTTCACTATTGGATATCTTTTTTATGCATTTGCATCAGAGTCTTGGAAGAAAAATATTTTGCTAATTGCAAATTTAGGAATTTTCTCTTCAGTAATTTGGATAATTATTATTCTAGATAGACCCATACTTCTTGAAAGTATATTCTATCAGAATTCAACAAGAATATTAATAGGATCTTCTTTTATTTTAATAGGGATAATGCTAGCTGACCAAAAGGAAGTTCAAAAAGGCGGATTTCTAATTGGAATGCTTGCTTACCTTTTTCTAAATGATTACTTACGGTGGAGCAATGAGGATTTAAAATGGATTCTTCTATTTTTATTTGTAAGCTTGTTTATTAATTATTTACTTAGAACTAATATTGTTTTAAAGAATCAATTTCTCCCAACAAGACTCTCTCGTAGGAATTATAAATATTTCATCCCACTTTACCAAAGCTTCTTAATCCTATTTATTCTAATTATTGGAACTTACATCTATAGGAATTTATGGGATTTTGATTTGCTGCTTATTATTTTTCTTTCAACTTATACAATTATTAGAAGTATAGCAATCTATAAAATTCCAGAGCAAGTGCATAGATATGGTTTTATATATGGGAGACAATTACTTACCGCTTCCTTTATTCTTTATGCAGCTAGTTTTTCTTGGAATGGTTTATTTTATCCCTTACTTCTTATTGTCGCGATTGGTTTAGGTTTTTATAGACCATCTCAATCAAATGAAAAATTCAACAAGCTACCTCTTCTTCTTGGATTACTTAATTTATTTGTACTGGCCTTAGTTATTTTTCTCTCTAAATATAATTTGCTTTTCATTCATTTACTCATTATCCTATATGCAATTATCTATCTTCCGATTCAGAATAAAACGATAATGAATCCTATAGACAAGCAAGCTCCTCTAATTGTTGGAATGTTGCTTTCAATGTTTTTATTTCAAATTCCAACTAAAGCCCTAGCACGTTCAGTTCGTACACAGCCAAGTATTCAGATTGAACCAATTCCCTTTTATCTGAGCAATCTATTTGATGAAAATCAAATCTATACATTTATTCAATCTAATCTACCTTTTTCTAGCCCTATAGAATTTCCAACTGAGGATGAAATTAAAGGAAGCATCCCCATTCTTGGATTCAATAAAGATAACAAATATTTAAGATACTATTCTATTTATCTCACTGAAAAGAAAATTCCCCATTATATCATAGTTTCTGAATCTATCCTAGAGCAAGCAAACTCAAGTCCACTTCTCAGTAGCATGGAATCTGTTTCCTATCCTGGATTTTCGATCTACTACTATCCAAACTCTTTAAAACCAAGTTGGTCCTCTAAGCTTTCAAAGGATTGGAAATTTGTATCTATCCAAGATAAAATAAAAACAATTAGTGATTGGAAAGATCAATATACCTTGCTAAATCAGATTTATACTTATGGTGGATCCGATATGAAAACAGAGGTTAATACTTATAAAAAGTTAATTCATGATTCCATATTAGAATATTGTAAATTCTTTTCAGAACAAGAAAGATACAATGATACAATTGAATGCATTGATCTTTCGCTTAACTATGGTGAAGTAGATAATGAAATTAAAGAAATTTCCTTCAATGCAATGAATTATACAACTCCGTCCACTAAACATATCCGTTTGTTAAAAAATCTTTCTATAGATTCTCAATATAAAATTAAAAGTTTATCAAAATTATATCCGCTCTATGAATCATTAGATGATTATAAGAATACCATAGATACAATAGGTCAACTTAAAATAGCTCTATTAGCACTAGAGAAAAAAGAAGAATTACAAGATCTAGAAATTGATGAAGCAAGGTATTTTATCAAGATGAACAAATGGGAAGAAGCAAGTTCTTCTATAAGTTCAAATTTTAGAAAAAATCCAGATTCAATCGTCTGGCAAAGATTAAATGATGAGCTTGAGAAATGGAAGGAATCCAGAAGACAATCCTGGACTCCACGCATTCCTATTGAAACGAAAGGTATAAAATAAATTTTTAATAAGATTCTGTTTTATTTAATTTTTCTTCGCTTCATATACATAGCGAGTGTTTTGGATACTTCTGATTGAACTTTCTTTCTAAACATTGGCGTCCAACCTAATAATAATCCAGGTAAACCCATTGCCATACGAGACCATTTCCAGAAGGGGAAGGAATCTTTGTGCTCAATGATTTTTCCGTCTTTGAATTTAAATTCAGCATGGATTTTATTGTGAACAGTTCGTCCAGTTTTTGAAAATTTATAAACAGCTTCCCAATCAGCAGTGCCTTTAGAATCATCAGCAGAAGCATTCTTGCATTCTATCGTTCCATTAGGATCCATTCCTTCTAAGAGCATGGCCCACATCCCATAGCATTCTCTACCTTTAAGATTCTGAAATGCTGGATCTGAGAAAGTTGCTTCTGCATGGTAGGCATCTCCCATCTTGTCAGCTTTTCGTTCTGAAAAAGCCTTATAAAAATCTCGAATTAATTGTTCATTTGCGTGCATGGTTGCTTACAATAGAATATTGATAATTTTATTCAAGATATAAAATGGGAATTCATACAAATTTTAACATCAAATATGAATAGGATGTCCAAGACTTGCTTCAGCCGCTTCCATGATAGTCTCAGAAATAGTAGGATGGGCATGGATTGATCTTGCTAAACTATGAATTGTTAATTCAGCATTGCACGCTAGAGTAATCTCATTGATCATTTCAGATGCCGATGTTCCAACTATATGAGCTCCCAGAATGGCATTTGTTTTCTTATCACGCAATATTTTGACAAAACCCTCAGAATCTCCTGCAGCTCTTGCTCTTCCGTTCGCAGTGTACGGAAATTTTCCTACGGCATAATCTAGTCCTAACTTTTTAGCCTTTTCTTCTGTAAGACCAACTGATGCAACTTCAGGATGACAGTAAGTACATCCTGGTATAGCATCATAATTTAAGAAATCAAATTGAAGATTTTGGGGATTTCCTTCTTGAATGGAAATATGTTCAGCCGCTCGGATCCCTTCACTGGATGCGACGTGAGCAAGTAAAGGAGTTGCGATGCAATCTCCTATAGCATAAATATTCTTTACTGTGCTTGAGTAATAAGAATCTACATCAATAAAATTTTTTGAAGTCTTTACACCCAATTGATCGATTCCCAAATTTTCAGTGTTAGGCATAACTCCTATGCCAACAATTACCTTATCTATATTTATTTTAATTTCTTTGCTATCCTTATCTTCTAAAGTCAATTCAACTTGCTTAGAAACTTTTGCAGATTGAACTTTAGTTGAGGTATGGAACTGAATTTTTCTTTTTTGGAAAGATCTTTCTAAAGCCTTAGAAGAGTCAGTATCTTCGTTAGGAAGTAAATTAGGTAATGCCTCGATCACTGTTACCTCAGAGCCCATAGAAGCATAAACATCTGCGAATTCGATACCAATTGCACCTGCACCAATGATAGCTAGCTTTTTAGGAACAGAATCTTGAACCATTGCTTCACGACTAGACAGAACTTTATCTTGGTCAAAGGGCAGGAAAGGCAGAGGTCTGGGTCTTGCACCAGTTGCTATAATGAAATATTTAGAACGGATTGTATCAATCACCTTACTATCATTATCTTTAACTTGAATTGTATTTTTATCTAGGAAGATTGCAGATCCTTGTATAACAGGTATTTTGTTTTTCTTCATTAAAAAATCGACACCCGATGCCATCGCATCAGCTACTTTTCGTGAATGTTTGACAACATCAGGAAAGTTAAAGCTAAGTTTCTCAGCCTTAAGTCCAAATTGAGTAGCTCCCTGCATCTCTTTGTATAAGTGTGCACTTTGTAAAAGAGCCTTAGTTGGAATGCATCCCCAGTTGAGGCAGACTCCACCCATTTTATCTCTTTCGATGACTGCAACGGAAAGTCCAAGTTGTGCCGCACGTATTGCCGCCACATAACCACCTGGCCCACCGCCTATTACGACTACTTGGAATTCTTTAGATTGATCAGACATTCTTGCACCTCTAGTGCAAACGTATCATCTTTTCTTCAATACGTAAAGGATTCTTCCGCCTGATCTACGGAATTTTTCCCCTGAATACCCACCAAATTGATTGAGAATTTCAAATTTTCCATCTTTAATGGAATTCTCTAGTTCACGAGGATAGAATACTCTCATAACATGCTTATCTTTAATGTCTGATTTATCTAGATGATATACATAGTTCACTTCAACCATAGTTTGATCATCTGCTCTTGTTAATCTAAATCCGCGATTCCTTCGAATATTTGTTGATCCTATTTTAATATTAGCAACTAAACCTAGGGGTTTACGTTTAATTCTTTTAATAGGCTCTGCATTCCAGACATCCAAAATAAGAATGCCCGCAGTTTTTAAATTTTTGTAAGCGTTTTGAAAATAAGTTTTGATTTCTTCATTTGTTGTTAGATAATTAAAAGTACCAAACAAACAAACGATACCGTCAACAGGAGATTTAAGTTGGTAATCTTCCATCTTTCCCACTTCGAATTTACAATGAGGAAATCTTTTTTTTGCGATATCTACCATTTGAGGGGAGGCATCGATTCCTAGAATTTTGAAGCCCATTCCTTGTAGATCTTTGACGTGCTCTCCTGAACCACATCCTATATCGAGAGCAGTTTGAATCTTATGTCTTTTAAATACTTCTGAGATAAAATGTATCTCTTCATCAAGACGTCTGCCTGGTTTTTCTATTTCGAAATAGTATTCTGCAAGATCTGAGTAAAGTTTCAATTCTTCCCCCCGAGAAAAAGGATTCAGTCCTGACCTTCTATCCCGATACTAATATTATAACGGCAGAATCATCATGAAAAACAATCGAATATTTTTAATCCCTCTTTTCCTTGCGATTCCTTTTATATATTTATTA
>Ga0100403_1000067_pt1 | contig 93536 bp, 79 predicted proteins | sample CryGeymet201501t_FD_83663 | JGI IMG/M metagenome (GOLD analysis project Ga0100403, IMG submission 83663) | Groundwater microbial communities from Crystal Geyser aquifers in Utah, USA - Crystal Geyser metaG 2015-01t | ecosystem: Environmental > Aquatic > Deep subsurface > Groundwater | place...
AAGAAGAGATCCTTAAAGGAGTGCGACGAATAGGCAATTCCCTACCCGTGCTATCTCTTAACAAGCGAGTTAATTTCTTTAAATGCCGAGGCACAGCCCTCCAAAGCGTGTCCTCCACCAATGTCATACCCCACTGAGCTTCATCCCGAGGAGTTGGGTTCAATCTACGCACTTCATCTGTAAGCCACAATGCGTGGATATTTCGCTCGAGCCCCTGCCTACTCTCGATCTCTTCCCATTTCGTTAAATCAGGAGTATCTAAAATGCTTAGCTCTTTGGCGATGGCATGTTGCTTGTGAATGACCGACCTTCGAAGAACTTCAGTTGGGTGAGCTGTGAAAACGAGTTCAATATCTTGATCCACAAAAGTATCGAAAATCTTACTCTTGGAAAACCCTTTTTTCTTTAAATCCGCAAAACTTTGTTCAAGAGAATAAGTGTGAGTCTGTTTGGAATTTCTCTGCTCTAAACTTCTTTTACGACGGATGCGCTGCTGCTGCTCAGCAACGTTGGCCAAATTCAAAAACTGATTAAAGGCCTTCAACACCAAAGCCTTTTGATCGACGCTAAGACGATTTAGTTTTTTCTGTAAATTAGCTATGGCCCTTGCGTCGCCCTTTCGGGCCAATATTGAAAGGTTTCGAACTTCTTCAACCAATTCAAAAGCCTTCTTCCCTTCTCGCTTTTTAAGACAATCGCCCAGAGCCTTACCCAGCAATGAGACATTCGCACGAAGAGCTTTGGAGTTGCCTAAAACCTGTTTCACTGTGGGTAACTTAACATGTTAAAGGCTCAAAATACGAGAATACATCCATAAACAACGCTTAATTTTTCGCAGGGTGTTTCAACAAAGGATTGATAAATTAACAAGGATTCTCATAGCAACGACCAAAACTACTGCTCTGGAAGCCAATACCAGATTTCCGCCCCCTAGCCGCAAAGACTCGCCCATCTCCAGCATAGAAACCCACGTGCCTTGAACCTAGGATGATGTCTCCAGGCTCACAATTGGTGGCTCGTTTTAGCACACCATAAAAGCCGCTAGTTGTGTAACGCTGACTAATACAACCTTGTTTCATAAGAACATAGCTCACCAGACCCGAGCAATCGAATCCACCGTTAGATGGGCTATAGCTACCCCAAATATAGCGATAATCGTCGTATTTCATTGCCATACTCAACGAGGCCCTATCAGAGCTAAAAGGAGAGGCTTTGCCAAAAAGCTTATTTCCAGTCTTCTTCTTAGCAGTGTTAGACGAGGTATTCCCTCCACTTTGATTACTGCTGAACACCTCTTGAAAGAATTTTCCGATGTTGTCTGCCGGTGCTTCACGGCTACTTCCTCTAGAGTTAGAATTGCTTGCCCTAGAGTTACTATTATTAGAGTTATGACTATTAGACTTAAGGGCTTTAAAGAGATTAACCCCACCATTCGAACTCTTTTTAGAGCTGGATTGCCCTGGAACCTTAGGCCGTGCTTCAGCCTTAGGGTTACTAAACAAAAGAACCAAAGCAAACGAAAAGGTAGAAAGAATATGTTTTGAAAGCGTTGTCTTCATATGTATTATGGTAGCTACTTATGAAACAATCACTCAATTTCAACCTTTGGTTAGTTTACAAAACCTTCACTTTAAGCCTGTTCTGTTTTTATGCAGGTGTATCTTATTCGAACACAGGTTCTGACTGCCCTCTTATGCGTTCTAATAATGAAGTCGCAAACACGGTTATGAAGGCGGAGACCAAAGGCTTACGTCTTTACTCTGAATATGTCCGAAAATTTCATCGATGTTTTTTAACAGACGGCATGGAAGGTTCAGACATGGTAACCATCGTTGACAGCTACGCCCTTGGCGACTGCAAGAAGGCCAGCAAGGACTGTGTCTTAATTAAGTATCGCCCGGTAGCAAGAATGAGCTCCAACATGCTTGTGCGAAAGCTAGAATTGAACATGAATGACCAGAAATCCTTCGAGTTGAGAATTTCTAAAAAGAAAGACAAATGGGAAATTAAAGGTTTTAAGGGACAAGATCCGCTCATCACCCCAAAAGACATGATTGAATTTCTAGAAAAAAATCTAAACGCAGGCCCAACGAACCCCGATGCCGCCAAAGCCGTTAAAGCCCTACGCGAACTTTAATTTTAAAGCCGACTATTTTCTAGAAGCCAATGGCACATAGTCGCGCTTCTCTGGCCCCGTATAAATCTGCCTAGGCCTTCCAATTCGCGACGTGCCCGATTCGTTCATTTCCTTCCAGTGTGCAATCCAACCTGGTAGACGCCCAAGTGCAAACATCACCGTGAACATATTCACAGGAAGCCCAAGTGCGCTGTAAATAATTCCTGAATAGAAATCGACATTCGGATAAAGTTTCTTTTCTTTGAAATAAGGATCATTGAGCGCATGCTCTTCTAACTCTTTTGCAATATCGAGCAAAGGAGTGTGAACATTCAAAGCCTTTAAAACGCGATCACAAGCTTTTTTAATAATCGAAGCTCTTGGATCAAAGTTCTTATACACTCTGTGACCAAAACCCATAAGCCGGAAGCCGGAATTTTTATCCTTCGCCTTTTCTACCCAGGCCTTCACACCGCTGCCGTCCTGATGAATCATTTCAAGCATTTCCATAACAGCTTGGTTAGCTCCACCATGAAGCGGACCCCAAAGGGCGCAGATGCCACCCGAAATTGAAGCGAACAAATTAGCCGCAGAACTTCCGATCATTCTCACGGTCGAAGTGCTGCAATTTTGTTCGTGATCCGCATGTAGAATCAACAACAAGTTAAGCGCATCAGAAACCTCCTTAGGAACCACATAAGGCTCAGAAGGCACAGCAAACATCATATTCAAAAAGTTCGAACAGTAATCCAAATTGTTCTGAGGGAAAATCTTGGGTTGTCCAATAGAGGTCTTATAGGAATAAGCAGCAATGGTGGGAAACTTCGCGATCAACCTTGTAATGGCTTCATTGACTTGCTCAGGATCTTTTGGGTCTAATGAATCGGGATAATAAGTTGAAAGAGCACAAGTTACAGAACTTAGAACCGCCATAGGATGAGCATCCGTTGGAAAGCCTTCGAAGAGTCTTTGCAAATCTTCTCTCAAAAGAGTGTGACGAGTGATGTCTCTTGAGAAGCCACTCAATTGATCTTGAGTAGGAAGCTCACCATGGATCAATAAATAAGCCACTTCTAAAAAAGTCGATTGTTCGGAGAGTTGCTCAATAGGATAACCTCGGTAGCGCAGAATGCCTTTCTCTCCATCGAGAAAAGTAACGGCACTGGGTCCGGTCGAGGTGTTTCCAAAACCATTGTCCATGGTGATGTAGCCTGATTTGGAGCGAAGACTTGAAATATCAATTCCCCTTTCACTCTCACTGCCCTCAAAAACAGGACACTCTAGCTCGGATTCTTCTAAGATGATTTTTGCGGATTTTCTTGATTTCAATTCACTCATTTGTATTCCCTCTGCTGCCTATTTGTTATCTTAACGGCATTTAACCTAAGCTACTAAAGCCTTAGTCGTCTAAATTGTTGTCACTTTTCAGTATCGCTTGAGCAATTGGGGCATCAGCCCCCAAAACCTGGACATCAATGCCGGCACTCATAAGCGGACTGTATATAGTCGCCATGTGTTGATCAAGAATGCGAGCAATAATTCCGCGTGACTCTAACATGGATTTAACAATGTGGGCCTCGCCAATACTTGCCGCCCTATGAACGCTTACCCACTGATCCATATTGATCATTCTATCTCAACACGCCAAAAACTGTCATCAAAGGACCGCCGTTATCAAGAATATAGAACACCTTACCGATACCTACAGATGAGGACTCTGTTTCTAAGCTTGGCTTTTGCCTTTTCTTTGGCTTCGCAAGCCCAGAAAAAGCCTGCGCCCTTCTCCGATTTGATGGCTTCCCAGTCCTGGAAAACCTTTGTTAGTTCACTTTCTTACTTTCACAAGTTTCAACCGGGACTTTACCAACCCCCAGAATTAATCCGCTTCGACAGACTCCCTCTGCTGGAACTTACCCAATTGAGTGATGAATACGCTCAAAAATGGAAAAAAGTCTTTGACATCGATCGCATAGAAGCAAGACGCCATTCACAACTCGAAGTTTCGAAGAAAGCCAATCAGGCCGTCGACGACTTACTAAGGCGTCATTCAAAGCTGGTTGATACAAAAGGCAGCAAGAGCGAGATTATCAAAACTATTGCCGAGGACCAGCGAGTTGCCCTCACTCCACTAGATCCTTCCTTTAAACTCTCAGAGTTAGGGCAGAAAATTCAATCCCAAAGTCAGCTAAAAAAGGGCGCCAACTGGGATAGCTTCACCATCTCCGACACTAAGAAGCTTCTAAAGCTTGAAGACTCGCAAACAGGCTCAAGTTTTGTAGTAGGCCCTAAACCAACGGCCGGAAACAGACTCACCCTGAGAAGTATTTTTCTCCCAGATAGAAGCCCCGCTACAACCGACATTAGCTTTAGCAACAGCTACCTAAGCGGAGAACTCTTCGGTCGCCCCAACAGTAGTCCTTATCCGTTTGGAAATTACATCGGTAGCGAAGACCTCTTCACAGACGAACAAGGTGTTCAACACTTCGGTGGAGACGGCCACAATCACAACCACCCCCATTAGCGGCAGCTTAGAGATAACCAAAGTTCCCAACTTAATGAAATCTTAATTTAATGTCAGAGTATTGACGACGATAGAGCCTTAGAGGGAGCGCCTTTTTCAAATGTGAAGTGTGCGCTTTCGGAAGGAACTAAACATGGCACGTCTGCGACTACTAACGAAGCTAAGCTTCGCCACCATCCTGTTCTCTACTTCAATGGCCCATTCACAAGCTCGACAGCCGGTGAGCATTCCAGACTCCATGGCCTCCATGGGAGACTCCATCACAGCGGGAGCCATCGCCAACTATAAAAGACAGTGGGGCATGAACCCTTTAGTATCACTGGCGCTAGTCACTCAGATTGCATCGGCTTTCCTTTCTCACTCCATATCTCCTCTTGAGATCAGAAAACTCAGTTGGTCGGGCGGTGTAGACCCCAGACATAGAATGACTTCTCACGCTGCTCGTTTAGAATTTATGAGCCAATATCGAAAACTGCGCCACTTCAACGCAGCCCGCTCTGGAGATGAATCTGCAGACTTAGCGGCTCAACTTGAAGACATTAAAAATTGGGCTCACGAAGAAAATCGAGATCAATTCCCCGAATACATCACATTGCTCATCGGCCCCAACGACATATGCGCCGACTCCGTTGACGAAATGGTGACCCCTGACATTTTTGAACTTAATATTAAAGACACCGTCGAAGAGATTCAAAAGACCAATCCCTATACGAAAGTGCTCATTTCCACAGTCCCAAATGTAGAGCAGTTAAGAAAAGTCGCCAAAGACGCAAGACTCATGGGATTTGGACCTTTCGCAAAATGCGAAGACTTCTGGAGAATTGCTAAAACTTGCCCTACTCTAACTACGATCTCTGATCCCATGGACCGAGCGCGAATATCTATGCGAGTGCAAGAGTTTAATGCCGCCATCAATCACGTCGTAGGCTTCCATCACACAAACTACGGAGAAGACAAGATCCGAGCTGTAAACAGCATTTACAATTCTGACTTCAGTGCCGACGATCTAAGCTTAGATTGCTTTCACCCGAACTATGACGGACAAAACCTCATTAGTGAAAAAACTTGGAACGCATCCTGGTGGGGTGCCGACTGGCGAGACTTTCACGCCGAGAATTACAGAAAACACATCGAAGCCAAACAAAAGCGCGAACAAGATCGTAAAAGAAGAGCTAGAAGACGAAAATAAAGCTAGCCACCGCCGCATTCTTTGTTAAAAACAAGATGTGGACTCCATTAGCCTCGATGTTGTCATCCCAATAGGAGTCAATGAAACCGACTATCCCACAGCTCTGGATTGCCTACGAGGATTTCCAGAGATTCAAAATGTGTTTCTTAGCTGCGCAGGGTCGCTCAAAGCCGATGAATTAAGAATTTATTCTAAGCAACTGCAACTAGATAATCGCAAGTTCAAGGTCCTTCAATCACCTAAAGGCACCCAAAAGCAAATCAACTTTGCCTTAGAGAAATGCCAATCTTCCTTTGTTTGGATCTTATACGCAGATTCGCACCTAGAAGACTCAGCAATTAGAAAATTGTTTAAAGAGCTAAAGAAGGATCCCTCACGGGTCTACAGCTTTCGCCTTTCGTATGGCCGAGCCCTTTTTCCACTTTTAACGATCAACACTTTAATCGCGAATCTAAGAAGCCTTGTTTTTGGACTCAGCTATGGTGATCAAAGTTACTGTGCTTCCATCAAACTCGTCAAAAAGACTCTTCCTTTCCCGGAGATTGAAGGCGATGGAGGAGAAATACTTTGGCTCAAAAGATTGAAGCGCCACAAGATTAAAATTAAAATCTTAAACGCTCGCCTTAGAAGTTCGGCTAGAAAATACGTTCAACATGGTTGGCTAAAAGTGACCGCCTATCACTTTAGAAGAGCCCTAAGCCTTTTTTCCGATCAAGACCTCCTCGATAAAAAGCCTACTCAGAGTTCGAGCGCCTTTTGTGTTTTTGTAAAAACACCAGAGCTATCTCCCGTCAAAACGCGACTCGCAAAAGACATAGGCGAACTTAGAGCAAAAAACTTTTACCTCCGCTGCTTGGCTTTATGTGACTCGACCCTGAGCACACTGTCGACCAGTTCCGACACGGTCTGCTATTGGGCCGTCGCCGAGAAAAGCGCCTTGAATCACGAGCTTTGGCAGAATCACCCCCGAATTCTTCAAAACGAAGGTAGCCTTGGAGAGAGACTCCTTAACGTCCGCAAAAAGCTAGAGCACTTTAACAATGTTGTCTTCATCGGTGCCGATTGCCCGACTCTATCTTTAGAATTCTCCCAAAAAGCCCTAGAATTTTTGAACGCCTCTCGATACCCCAGACACGTCATAGGTCCCGCAAAAGATGGTGGATACTATCTCTTTGGCTCCAATTATTCGCCCCAAAAGAAAGCTTGGCTAAACCCCCGCTACTCTTCTGAATTTACCTTGAGTGACTTCAGAAAACATCTCGACCAAAACGCCGAAGTCCTTGAACTACCTATGCTCTCCGACATTGATACCATTGATGACTTAGAAGATTTAAAGAATCACTTAAAACAAAAGAAAATGACAAAACTTCAAAATGAATTTCTAAGCTGGATGGAGACGAACTCTAAAACAAAGGAAAAAAGTCAATGATCACTTTATATCAATTTCCCAGAGCTTGGGGCCTCCCCAACGGTAGCCCCTTTTGTCAAAAAGTCGAAGCCTATATGCGCTTTGCAAAACTCGAGTATCAAACAAAACTCTACGACCCAAGAAAAGCTCCCAAAAGCAAACTGCCTCTGATTGACGACAACGGCACTCTTGTCGCGGATTCATTCTTTATTTTAGAATATTTAGATAAAACATACCAAGTGTCACTCAATGAGCATCTAAGCTCAGAACAAATTGCCATTGGCAACTTTGTTGAACGAAGCCTGGAAGAACATCTTTACTGGAAAGGGATTTATCTAAGATGGGTTCCCGAAGAAAACTTTCAAATCACTAAAGAAGCTTTCTTCAAAAACTTAAAAGGCTGGAAAGGGCTCATCATTCCCACCCTAGTTCGAAAGACTCTCATCAAACGCCTTCAAGCTCAAGGAACCCTCAAACACAATCCCAGTGAAAACGATCACATGGCCTTTAAAGTTCTAAGCTCACTTTCTCACTTTATTGGCGAAAAAAAATATCTGTTTGGTGAACAAATTAGTAGTTTTGATGCCAGCGCATGGTCGTTTATCACGGCACTCATCTCAACCCCGCATTCCACCAAGCTAAAAGAACCACAAAAGGATCTTCCTAATCTTGGCAGATACGCAAAAACTATACGAGATGAGTTTTTTCCGGACTACAACGAAATGCAATTTTAAAAATTGTTAGACCAGGCGTCGTCCACCAGCTGAGCATCAAAGCCCTTGGTCTTCAAGGCATCTCGAATACCATCCACAGAACGGAAACCTCCGTTTAGAGTCACATCCCAAATCATTTGAAAGTTGTATTCGGCCATCTCAGGATCAGAATTCACATCGTAAAGATCCCAAAGAAAGCTCATCACGCGCCACTCATTAGTAGGCTCTCTGCAAACATCTTCAGGCACATTCTCAATTTGGATGGGCGCTCTACGCGGAACCATAAACTCAAACTTAGCATCGGTGTCTGCACGGTCTTGAGTAATAAAGGCTGCATAATACGAAGCCCAGCCTTCAGAAAGCGCAAGTGCATTACTATAACAACGATCAATGTAATGTTGGCCACCACCAAACGAGCCAACATTGGCTAAGTCATAAATGGCATGACCCATTTCATGGGCCACTACATCCCAATGGTTTCCGGCGCTAATGTAGAGATTTCCACCATAAGAATAGTAATCACCAGAAGCAGGCCAATGGAATTTCAGCTTATGAGTCCAGAAATCTAAGCCCACACTTTCTGAAAGTTTTGTTTTTCCCATGAAAGCAATTTGCCAAATCCCCAAAAGTTGTCCCGCAGGTGAAGCTTCATCGACAAGGGCAACATTTCGCTCTAAACACTTAAGATTAAGCATCTTGGTGTAAACATCTTCATTTTCAGAACGAATTTCAAAAAGCTCTTCTTTGGTTTCCATTCTTAAGGAAATACTCTCGCCTGCCACACATTCTGGCACTACAACGACGCCGCTTTCGTCTGAGAAGTATTCTGCCTCCCCATCCTTAAGAACGAAGCGCAGACCAGAAACCGGGGTTAGCTGATCTTTCCATCGTCGAAGAATTTGAAATTCAGCCCCATTTTCAATAGGTTGAGAATATTGCTCGTCCCAATCTATGCTTCCGTCAAAATTAAAGAGCGAAATAACAGGACCACTCAAATGTGTGTCGTCCGCCAAAACTAGATATCCGGGTCGAGACACTCCCCAAAAACTCGCAAAAATTGTTACGAAAACCGCCGAAATTAATAGAACTTTCTTCATTTTTCCCTGTCCCTCAGCCGATAACTTAGAAGGACTTCACTATGCAGGCAACTAAGACAGCTAGAAAAACGCTACGCAGAGTAGAAAAATGGCTACTTAGCTCTACACTACGGGCGGGCCTTAACCGTAATTTAACACGACACAAATTTAACACTGCTATTCTAAAACCAGGCATGGGGTATGGGTTAGGAAACTTAAGGCTATTGGGTATTCTGATGGTCGCCCTTTGGACTTCTGACCAAACAGCTGCTCAAGAAGAAGAGAAACAAGAAAGCATCCAAGAAGTGAACGCTTGGGCCACCCGTGCCGGCTTAGGCAATGCAAAAGCGCTCATCGCCCAAGATCGACGCATGAACACTCAAGACCCCGAAAACCCTAGAGCCACCGTAAAAGCCGATCTTCTTCAATCTTACGAGCAACTCAATCAGTGCTTCGCCGAAAGAGACAAAGCACTCAGCAAGCAATACCAAGAACAACTAAAAAACTGGAGCGCTAAGACGCCCATTGATTACGATCAATTTGCAGAAGACTATCTAAGAGAAAGAACTCGATGCATGAGATGGGTTTCTCAGGACATGCCCTGGGCACTCAGCATGGCTTACCAACATGCTGCCGCCAAAGAGTTAGAGACCTTAAAAGAAGCTCGCGAGAAAGTAACAGCAAAGAGTCTTTTTGGCATACCCCTCACAATGGAGGATCGCTTCGAATTAGCCCACATTTCTGTGATTGATTATCAGAAGCGAGACGCTCTAGCTGAGGCTTCTCCCGAAAAATTAAATGCAATTTTAGAGAAGAGCTATCAAGAAAGCTACGGAAAAGACGTCGCTCACATTGCCCCCCCATCGTTCACAGACAAGATTGGCAATGGCTCGGCCAACTATCGCGTAAAACCCTGCGAAGACGGAAGCTGTCAAATTGAACTATTCAATTCCGACTTATTGGAAAAAGCCCTCAAAACTCCAAACGCAACGGAACCCAAACCTTACGAAACTCACACCGTCACTGAGGATCAATTGGCTGCTATGGAACTTACTCTCAGGAAAAAAGCTATTCAAGAAGGCCATGAAGCTCTATCCAAAAGTGAGCTGGTCCTACAAAACAAAGCCCAAATGGAATTCATCGACAACGTCCTTATCCCACCAGAAGACAGTATCTACGCGATGGTTGGAGAATATCTAAAAAGCAGAGGCGTAAAATTCAATCCCAACACACAAAAGCTCGATTTCACTAACGTTGAAATCAGCCGCGAAACGGCTCCAGATTTGATCGAAGCGATTAAAATCGCCTATGGCGAGATTCCCGCATACAACTTAACCAAAATGCTAAACCTGCCCCTCGCCGATGCCGACGCTCGCTACGGATTAAGGGAGTTGACCGTAGACCAATACGACGCCGTTCCTCTAGGCGATCAGGTGGTCATCCCCAACCGATACGACGGTCGTGTTTATGAAATGCGAAAGGAAATGCTCAACCATTCAATTGCAGGAGAACACGATTCCGCAAGAGACACCTACCAAGCCTCCCAGTGGGTGCGAGATCAGGTTTACGGAGACAACAAGACGGATTCGATCATCCCTCCCGAAATGATTCACTACTACAAAAAGAAACACAAGCTACCCGAGAAAACCACGACACCTGAAATCAGCAGATTGATCCGACAAGACTACAAGCCCGCCAACGCGGCAGTCGTCACTGAAAATAAGTTCAACGATGACTTAAGCACCCTGCTCGCTAGAATGACCGAAAACCAAAGGCGCCTTGTGGACATGGGTTACGATAGTTCAGCTTTTTTAAAAAGCGGCTTCAAGAATTTATTCAACTTCCAAAACGCTAAAATGAGCCTTCATCTAGGACTTGGGAACATCAACCCGCTCCACCCCAGCCGCCCAGTAAAAGTTGAGCGCGGATTTGCAGATGACTATAAAAAGTTTAGAGCCGATGAAAACAGAGAAGCCATTCGCGAATACTACGAACCCTTACTAGGCGCTGACTGGGAAGCAAAACTCAAAGAACAAGGAGTGAGTATTGAGAATCACTTCGTAGATGGAGCCGCAGGCCCCAAAGACTTTGATGCCATGAACATTCCCGAAGGCCTAAGAGACTACATGATCGAAGCCGAAAAAGTGAGAGAAGAACAAATCGACATCTACCGCCAACTCAGCGACCGTTTAGGATACGAACTGGCCCCCGACGACCTCGATAGCTATCTTCAAATGGTGGATGCAGCCAGCAGTGAAACGGCCATGGATTTTGCGTCGTCCATCCACGACATGCAACAACTACCCGTTTCTTTTGCGGTTGCCGCCGGGTATGGAGCCGCAGGCGGTGCCCTTATACATAATCTTCTCAAAGGCGGACGTCACGCAGCCCCCATCATTGACCAAGCAGTCAAATCAAGAACTGGGCTGAGTCCTACCAGTGGGGCAGCCTGGGTAGAAAAGCAAGCCATAAGAGCTCATGCAAGCGTGCTTGAAAACTTAAGAGCCACAAAATTATTCATGCAATTTGGCGTTAAGATGAGTGTCGCCGATTACAAAGCATCGGCCAAGCACCAAGAACTATACAAACAAATGTATAAGCTAATGCAGTTGCAAGAAGTTAAAAGCCCTATGAATGACACTGAAATTGAGCGTCTAGTCAAATATGCAAAATCAAAAAACGGATTCAATCCCTTTTCTAAAAAGAGAGCGACTTTGTTTGTAAACTCTCACATCGCCCCAGAAACACTTGCAAAATTACAAGCCCAAGGAGTGGATGTAGAAAACGTCTCTCACTTAGTAGAAACATTAAACAAGGCCCGTAAAGAACAAGGGCTCGGCCCAATCAAACAGATGGCACAATGGATTAAAGCTAGATTTAAGGGCGATAAAATGCCCAGCTCAATTTCAACTTTCACATCCAACAACGGAGCTTCCAGCGGCAGAGCTGAAGGAAAGGCATCGCCCCCAACCACTGGAGGCGACGCTGGAATCGATTGTAGAGACTATTGGAAAGCCGCTGGCCTCATAATAAATGCCACCAATCCAATACGATCCAGCCTTTCAGCCGCAAAAGCGGGAGCAAAGATGGGCCTCATCGGCTACGGAGCTTTTGGCCTTGGCGGCTCTGGAGTGGTTGCATTTATGAACACCTATATTCCAACAATGAAGAGTTACACTGGAGAAGATTTAACCGGCCCAGACGGTGTGCCCGACGGAAAACCCGACCAAGGAACCCCTGAAGAGTATTTTAGCAGCCTATTTGAGGAGCGAGTTCGTCAAACCAGCCAATGGGAAGGGGCTGCCATGATGGGCATGATCGGCTCTGCATTTCCCTATGCCCAAACAGGGCTGAGTCGTTTTGCCGTAGACAAACTCGGATGGTCTCACCTAACAGCCGCAGTGCTCATCGGTGGAGTTGGACTAGGAGTCCCCTTTGATTTGAAAATCTATCACGACTTTGTGGCGCCAGAAAAAAGGTATGCCGGCGTGCTCAGAGACGACGCAGACGTGCTGGAAACAGAGGCAAGTCTTGCAAAAAAGCTTGGAATTTATCGCGACAAAAAAGGAAATTATCAAATCAAAGACCCGGTCAAAGACAAAGTTGAGTTAGAGAAAATTGCTAAAGAGATAGAACTAGAAAGTAGACAAACAGATTCTGAAGCATGGATTAGAAATCGAAACGCCAATTCAGAGTTAATTTTTGGCATCGCTTTAACGACCGCATTTACAGCACTTCCTGTCGTGCAAACAAAAATTATGAATCAACAACTCAACCCGGTCAAAGCCGCCGAATTCTTAGCTGGAACCAGAGAACGTAAAGGCATTATTGGCGACCTTATGAGGGGTAGAAGAGAAAGAAAGCAAGTTGTGTCGGAAGCCGAATATCGACAGTCGGAGGCTTATCAGGAAAAACTCAAATCCTATGCCCACGACCGTGTTGCTGAATTAGTTCTTCCAGCTGCTGGCCGCATTAACAACGCCATCAACAATGGCGTAGCGGTTCCCACGAAAAGTGGTGGCACGGCCAGAATTCCCGTGACTGAAAGGCGCTTCCGCGAACTCTATGACTTAGTTAGTAAAGACCATCGATTGATGTCGCAGATTTCTTGGAAGAACTCATCTGACCCCCAAAAGGTCACAGCTAAGAGTAAAAGACAACAAGAACAATGGGAAGAAATCCGCGATCGCCACCCCGACTGGTTTCGATCACAAGAAGAATTACAGCTCGCTCAAGACCTTGTAACGGCCGTTAACAACTATCAAATGATCACCATGAGTTTTCATAGTGCCTCGGGTGGCAAACACTTCCAATTTGATCCTGAGTTTATGAAGATGGTTTTCGGTAACTCCTTGCCAGAGTTTTCTGTGAATGCTCCAAGACCAGCACAGGGAAGAGCGATTGATAGCGACCCTGTCAAAGCCGCCAATGCCAATGTGGACCCAGCGATACAGAAGGCTGTGGATCGTTTAAAGAACAGCAAAGGGATCATCCTCGATGCTGAGATCATAAGCGAAATTCCTTCTGGCCAATAGAGCCCCTTTGATTATCGGCAAATTTCATACAAATCGCAGTTTCCACCATGAACGGAGAATTTCTTTGCCTCTACTGACATGGCCGCAAGACACAGAACAATTGTGCTTATCAAAGAAATGCTAATCATAAGTTTGGTATTGAGGGCTTGGTTTTCTTTTCTTTGTTTAGTTGTCATACTCTTATAAATGCAGTGGCTGTGCCATTTTAAATAGCTGAAATTAAAGGGGCGAGATTTAGGGACCTTTAAAATGGAGGTGAGAGCACCCCAATTTTTCACCCCACTTTGTTAAGTTTTCATGAAGATCTTTTTTTTGTCATAGAAGAAGATCTGGCCAGCTGCCCAAATTATAGACAAAAAAGGGTCATTTTTTCAGCGATTTCGGCCGAATCAGACTTGAAGCAAAGTTACTTGCTCCTTACAATGGTGATCAGTAACAGCGAATTTAGATTTTTAGGGGATTAAAAATGAAATTATCAAAGCTTTTAAAACTTGGCTTAACTGCTCAACTAATTACCTTCGGAAGCGGAGTCTACGCAACGAGCATAGTTAAAACCAGACCCCTACCAGCCGAAGCCCCAGTCCGATCCCGCGAAGCAATTAAGCCGGGAGACGCACCTGTAGCGCCTGTAAAGACTCGACGTGAACTTGAAGCAGAAGCCAAAGCCCGCGTGGCTGCACCTGATCACAAGACTGAAACCCCAACACCAGTTGTGCCTGAAGCAACTTCTAGCACAGCGGTTTTGTCTAACGTGGCGGCAACTGGACAACTCAAAGCAGTTGCGGGCGACGAGGTTAAGGGTGCGGCATTGCTTAAGTCTGCTACCGCTATTAACAGTGGCACTGGTTCTAACGACCTAGCCATGAATCTTTTCACAGAAACTCTTAAAGGAATGTCCCCAGAGCGTCGGGCGAATATTTACGAAATCATGAACAACACGACTAAGTCTGGAGCCGAAGGCCAAGACGCCATTGCAGCTCTTAAGAACTTTGGTGAAGCTCTAAAAAACGGCATCTATAACGACGGACAAGTCATGTCTCCTTCTGCGGTCGAACGATTGGCCCAGTGGGGTGCAACTGAACTTAGTTCCATGACAACGATCCGCAAAAATGCGAGCAAAATTTTTGAAGAAATCGAAGCCATTGCCATCAAAGATGGTGCCGATGGTGTTAGCGAATTCGTGGGTAAGGAGTTAGATCCGGTTATTGTTTCAGCTGAAAAGAGCCTTAAAGGCGCTTCAAAAGAATTAGCTGACTATAAAAAAGCCCAGGGAGATAAAGCCGACCCTGCAAAGATCGCCGATCTTGAGCACGAAGTAGACGTCTATAGCTCTGCCATTGCGGAAGCTAAAGCAATCAAAGACCAAATCAAAAGCTCTGCCGATGGATACATCGCCTGGGTGAAGCGTTATCAAAAAGATAACGGTCGAGTTCCGGCTAACATCGGACATTACGAAGTCAGCCGTGAAATCGCCAACCTTAAAAAACAAAGCAGCTTGAACGCAGACGATAGAAAACGCCTAGCACAACTTGAAACAGACCAAAGCGCCATTGCAAGCTTCCACGATGCAGTCCATGGCATTTCACAAACAATGGCAATGGGCGGCCGTAAAGGCGAGCAAGGAGCTGTCAGCAAAGAAACAGCTCTATGGTTTAGAAAGAACTGCGGCAAATAAACTAGCTAATGCTTAAAAACAGACTAGGACAGTTTTTAAAACTCATTTCACTCAGTGCGGTTGCAGCCTGCTCCAGCACTGAGTCTCTTCATTCCAACAATCTAAAGACAAAAAAGGCTACTGAAAGAGTTCTGGCCTGGTCTAACACCTTCGGACAAACCGTCCCCTGCCATTGCCATCTAGAACCTTTTGGCGGCCTTGAGAGGCGCTACAACCTCTACAGACACTTGAAACTTCGCACTCAAAAGCTGCACTCTCTCAACTCCGGAAACTTTTTATTCCCCTACAAGCCCTCCCCCGTCCAAGACCAACTTTTCCTCGATGCCGAAAAACAAGCTTGGGCACAAAGCCATTTCAACGTAGAGGCGATCAACGTAGGTTACTTGGACCTGGTAAACGGCTTAAAATACCTCAAAGGCTTTGAAGAAAAATACAAGCTTCCTCTCATATCCACCAATCTTTATTCCAAGACTGAGAAGCCTTTGTTTAAAACACACAAAGACCTAAAACTTTTTGGACGAAAGTTTAGAGTCTTAGGCCTCACCGACCTTGGCCAACACGAAAAAGGATACAAAGTTTTAGATCCGATTAAAGCAGGTAAAACTGCAATCAAGGACTCACCTTTTCCGGTTTTAATTCTTAGCGACCTTGGACACGCGAGCATCACCAAGCTTCAGAAGTCATTCCCAAATAAAGAAATCATATTCGTTGGTCAAAGATACGGATCAAGAGATTACGTTATGAGAAACTCAACAAAACACACAATCATCGAGGGCTCTCAAAAAGGACAACAAGTCGTTTTACTAAGCTCCTACAACCTCCATCCAAGTAAAATTACTTTCCTAGACCTCAAAACAAAAAGTCCGAACACGGAAGGCTTCCCCACTCCAAACGAGGAGCGAATTTCCTTTGAGGCAATCACCTTGGATCAAAATTGGGATCGAAGCAATATAATGAGCGCCGGCCAAAAATGGAAAAACTAAGTCTTAGAAATTTGAACAGGCTTAGAAGCTTCTCCAAAATAAATACTGCGATGAGGAAAAGGAATCTCGATCCCTTCTTTATCAAAGCGATATTTAAGAAGGCGCAAATACTCTCTTCCAACTTCCCATTGCTTTAGCGGCATGGTTTTGATTCGAGCTTTAATGATCACAGCAGAATCACCTAAGGAGTCCACACCGAAGACCTCAATCTCTTCCAAAACACTTGAGGAAAATCGAGGGTCGCGTTGTAGAACTGTCCCCAAATCTTTCATAATTGTAATAGCTTGATCAATGTCTTCTTTGTAGGCAATGCCGATGTCCATAACATACGCACTCCAATCACGAGTTCGGTTAGCCAAGGTATTAATTGAGCCATTCGGAAAAACATGAACAGTGCCTTCAATATCCCTTAATATTAAAGTTCTGAAACTTAAGCCTTCAACAAGTCCTTTGACCCCATTAATAATGGCCGCATCCCCTACTCTGACCTGATTTTCTAAAAGTATAAAAAAACCAGCGATCACATCTTTAACTAAGCTTTGCGCACCGAAACCGATGGCCACACCTACAATTCCGGCGCTAGCTAAAATAGCCTTCAAATCAATTCCCAATTCAGCAAGAATCCCTATAGAAAAAAAGAGCAATAAAAAAATATGAAAGCCTGCTCTGGTTAAACCTGTCAAAGTATCAGCGCGCTTTTTTCTTTCGATAGCTCGAACAGGGGAATCTTCCTTCTTATTCTCCCAGCGTTTCTTTAACTGAAAAATCAGAAGTCCCCCCACAAACCAAAGAAGGGCAACCACTAAGGAATGAATGCCTATTTTTACGCAAGATTTAAGAATCAAGTCGGGGTCGACATCAAGCCAACGGGCTAATTTTTCATGAAGCATAGAGTGCAAATCTACTGCACCAAGGCCCAACTCGTCAAAGCGCGTGTAGAATTCCTTCCAATCAAGCCGCACTTAGAACAGGAATACGCTCATCTAAAAGATCCGCAATAATTCTTCGCTGATAAGAACTAAGATTCACGAATTGAATTCCCAATCCCGCTGGATAACGACCTCGAGAAGGCGTATGACGAACCACACAACCCCTTAAAGGAAGAACTTGCAAATGATTCAGCTTCACCCTGAGCTCCAACACAGTTCCAGGGACAAGAGCACTAAACATTTCTTTTATGGATTGCTGATCCAACTCTATGAATAGCCCTTCTTTCGAGAGATCAAAGGTTCTGGATCTGAAACTCAGCCCCAGAGGGGCATTCGCAACTAAAGAGAGATGAATTTTCGTCCGAGCTGGAGTCAGCCACCAGCGCCGATTTGGCTCTCGAAGAAGACTTCGAAAGGGCTCAAAAAGAAAGACACTGGAGAAACTAGCAAACAGCAGGGTAGCTGCCTGAGCTGCCCCCATGCTTGTATTCAATCCAGCATAGCCCACAATGGTGTTATTCCAAGCAACCAGGAGAAGCTGAAGAGGCACACTCAGCTTCAACCAAGGAGAGAGCCTAAGAACTAGACCCATATTCAAAAGAGAGACCGCCATAAGGAAGAAGTTCAGTCCACTGAGCTTTGATAGCGCAAGAAAAAGCTCCGCACTTTGATGGTTATACGCGCTCATAATCTGAAGAGGAAACGACACCGCTATCGCTCCGAAGACCAAGGCGATCAAGCAAGTTAGCTTTGGAAAATGTTTCATAATCTCATTCCTCTATTTTGCAAAATTCTGGCAAAGGCTAGAAACCTTTGCCACATACTTTCTAGCAGCTTTTAGTTTTTCAGAATCTAGCCAAGCCACTCCCATACCTTCTAATGCTTTCTTAACCCTTGCTGGTCCACTATTATAACTAGCCAAAACGACAGCCGAGAAAAGATCCGGATCATCAGGAGAAAGCGAAGTCAAGAGGGCTTGATGCCTTGGCTTTTCCCAATAGTCCTTAATGTAATTCAAAAACAAAATTCCTCCATCCACTGAATACTTTGGATTCAAACGCCAATCTTCACTCTTTCGTATGAAACCAGAACTAATCAATCCTTTTAACAAAGGGCCCGGGTAGTGATCGATGAGATCATGCCTAGGCCAGAGCGAGGTGGACTTCGCTAAACTTTTATCAGCCAAAGGAGTGATTTGAGTAAGCCCTATAGCCTTGGCCCAACTCACCGCCCGTGGATTAAAGCCAGACTCCTGAGCGATTAATGCAGTGACCATGGAAGGGTTCAACCCACCCTTTAGACTCTTCATTTCAATTTCACTCAAAAGAAGCCGATCCACCACAAAAGGGTCCACGTTCCCCACTCGATTCTGTTCGAAAAATTCACAGCGAGGACCTAGTAAATGGGCCACTCTTTGAATCCTTCCCCGATCAGAAAGGACAGCGACGTAAAACTCTTGGCCGCCATCTTCAAACAATTTTAGATCTTTGAAACTTATAGAAATATCATTGGAGCCCAGTTGTGAAATCTGAGCGTTTTTCAAAAACGCTTTAGTGATATCGACTTTGTTGTAAAAAAATCGAAGTTGCTTCAATTTCAAGGAGCCACGAAAGCTTTCAACCTTTAGATTCAAATCAAATTTTTCGTGCAACACTTGGCGCGACGGATGAAAACTAATGAAATAGTCGACCCCTTTACTGCTAGATTCTTCGCTAGCTTTCTTGATCTTAGTTTCTTTGATCTTTTTCGGTGCCCAAAGGTCGAGGGACCCGAATGGAGTGTGAGGCCCGGCGCACGAGCAAAGACACAAAATCACGATCATCAAGATCAAACTTCGAGCCTTCATCAACAAACGTCCCTCTTACAATTCTATCAGTCGGGCCTTCAAACTCAGCTTACATGTTCGGGCACATCCCCAGACTGTTCCAACATTCTAACTGTTCTTAAAGCCTCATAAAAACCAAGATTTGCGCAATAAAGTATGAAGAAACCGTTAAAACACACCCGGTGGTTCATTATGCCGTTTACGCCGCACTATCTCGAGAAGACAACGCTGCGCTCCTTTCCCTATGAAGCTTCAAGCAATAACGTCAAAAGTCAGGAGGATGTATCTATGTTGAAGAACAAGAAATTGATTGGATCTTTCGCGCTCAGCGCGACGTTGATTGGGTGTAACCTAAGTGTGAATGGCGTGCTGGAGATTTCCTCAACCCTAACTTTCGTAAAGAAGACTATTTTTGGCAGTAAAACTATAACGGTAGACAGAGGCCGACAAAACGCAACTGTCGAAATTTCAGATAAAAAAGTATCACTTCAGATTAGAGATTCCGCTGGAAAGAATCAAAATGTCGATTTTAAAGTTCCTGCCGGAAACATTCCAACTGATGGCACTTGGATAAGAGTCCCCGCCGCACAAACAGGTCAGCCCTACGATGTGGTGACCTCGGTCCTCAAACAAGTGGAAGCGGACAATGAAGTTCATAGAGACTGGGAGTCTTGCACCTACGAAAGATGCACCACTCATTGCCGGGGAAGTGGCGACAATCGAGATTGCTACCGAGAATGCCGCACCTACCGAGGCGAAAAACGAGTCGAATACCGTCTTGTCTACACAGATTGGAACATAAAGTTCAGATTGCATGACAACGCCCAAGTGGCTAAGTTCCAAGGAGAAAGACAAGACGTTACTAGGGATTACCTCCATGTAGGACCTTGTCGCTAAGGACCTTCCAGGTTTTAAACCGATAAGAAAGCATCATGCATTCACAGAAAAAAATTTCATTTCTTCTTTCTACACGCTACCTTGCAATGGGCTTAACCCTCTTTTGCCTCTCTAGCCTCCACCTACACGCAAAAGAGAAAACAAAAGTGAAACAGCCTACTAATCTTAGCCTTCTGGATGGAACCAAGAGTAAGTTTTATAGAGCCCCCGGATCGGAAGTGACGAGCCTACGTTTACACAAAGATCAATTTGATGATTTTAGTTTAAACTACTACTTAACCTATCAGGAGACGCCCGAAAGCAACGCCCTGCTTAGCTGCCCTGCGATTTTTCGGATGAAGCCCATATGCTTCAAAAAAAATGATGAAGACAAACTAATACTCTTAGACCCAGGTCACGCCGATGATAGCTGGGCTCGCAATGGTATGAGTTCCGACTTCCCAAAAGGAAATGCCCCACCCCCCGGAACCAAACCCAGAAAAATGGCCCTAGTGGAAGGCTACCTCAACAAGGGTTTAGAAATCATGCTAAGCGCCTACCTAAGAATCTGCGCACCCTACAATCCCGACACCGGTCACGGAATCAAAGCAGAATGGATTAGATCAACAAGATACCCAGGCGAAAAACTTTATGGCGAATATGAGTGGGGAAAAAAGGCCAGCAGTGTTTACGGGTCCACCAATCGAAAGATTGTCGAAGCAGCAGGCGAAGGACTAAAAAAGACAATTCAAGCCCACATAAAAGGAAAGACTGTTTATCTTAACTCAATTCACTTCAACAGTCGGGACGATTGGCTTTCATGGAAGGGCTTCAACCTCTATTTCACAAAGCAAGAGAATCTAGGCAACACGATCGACAAGCTTAAAAAATGGAAAATCGAAAAGCGCAATGACCTAGGACCCCTCCCCTCTTCAAAGCTTAGCGAACTAACCCACCTAATAACCCTAATGGAAAAACTAAAAATCCAGCTCGCTAGCGTTGAAGATCCAATCGAGGAGGACCGAATTCGAAGACAAATGATTGTGGACAACAAGCTCCTCGTTACTAAAGAAGGACCCGAAGTTTATTACCATTCCGGAAACCAAGACGAAGAATTAGCAAAAAACATTTACAGCAACATCGATCAATCCCTCAGACTCAGCCAACCACCTCTAAGAAGCTATCAAGGATCTTTCGAGAGAAACACCCCCGTCAACAAGGCTAGTCACCTAGTCACAAGAACGGTCACCTCTGCAAACAAATACAATTACGCTATCCTGGTTGAAGCAGGTTATATGGATGGTTATTACACTGGATTAAGACTCATCCAAGAAAGCCTTCAAGATGACACCGCTCCAATTGTGCAAGTTTTTAAAGCAGAAAACCAAGCAACAGAAAGCACACAGTTACGCATTCCATGGGGCGACATGGAACAACAAGGCTATTACATTCCTAAATATTCTCTCTACGTCGCTCGTGCACTGGCCCAAAGCTTTGGCGAACTCTATCAGTGCGAGTAAAGGCACACTAAGACTAAAAAAAACGTTTGAGCTATGTCTACACAGCCCAAGCGTTAAGATGAATTCTTTATCAAATGTTATCTGTTACAATCAATCGGTGTAAGCACCACATGAAATAGTTTCAACACCTTCGATAGCTACATCAGTCCTCGAAAATTGAATGTTAAAATCAGACCGACGATCATCCGTGATTAAAGTCTTCACCCAGGTAGTATCTCCGTCTGGATCGACATCGTCAGTTCGAGTAACGCTCAACGTGATTTTTTCAGCTTCTTGATCATCGGGCTTGAAAGAAAAAGAATAGGACTTTGAGAACATTTCTTCAGTATCTTTCACGACAGCATTTTTAGCATCAGCAACACCTTTATGGTAGACGTGCTCAGCCTTAACAGCCTCAATAAGCCCTACGTAACGATAGGAATTCCCCTGAGAGTCCACAGCGGTCTTCTCTCCAGAAACTATAGCCGTGCAATAGATAAAAACGGGCTCATAACGATCCGCCATTGCAGTGAGAGAAAGAGACAAAGTGCCGAGAACTAGAGTGGATAGGATTTTGCTTGTATTCATGAGCGCCGTCTTATCATGATGCAATGCGTAAATCCAACTGCAATTTGCCTCTCTTCGAATTCTAATAGATCGCCTCGAGGCCAGAAATCGCCAAAATCGTTTACAGGCGTCGACAATTTTGCGGGCAAAGACCTTAACACAGAACAACAATTACTATAAAAACATATACTTAAATCAGGTCCCCAAACTGCACCATACATAGTATGAGGTTGGCGCATTCTGTATTCTTAGTAACTCTTCTTCTTCTTCTTCTTCTTCTTCTTCTTCTTGGATCAAGATCAGCATTTTCACAGGTTTGGTCCTCAAAACAGACCTGGAGCGAGCAATGGGAAGACCGATATTCTCAATGGTTTCAGTCAGATAAGATCCATCAAGAGATGTTTATAGACCCCAACAGCCCCTATTTTGGAATCACAGCCGATTGCGCTGATTCCGCCTATCTCTTCAGAGCCATCTTCTCTTACGAGAATTACCTTCCCTTTGCCATCATTGACCCACAAAGCTACTCCAATGGTCTGTCTTCCCGCGAGAACTTGAAAGTATTTTCCAACGACAGCAGCCAATTCAATCAAATTCAAGACCCCAACAAACGCTTCATTGCCTTTGCCAACAGAGTTGCAGCTAGCGTGGGAACTTGGAGCCTAAAAACCTTAGACACCTACCCGATCGCGCTAGAAAACCTTCGCCCAGGAGACATCTATCACTACGAAATCGACAAAGACACGGCCACAATCCGCCACACAGTGAGCGTTAAAGACATGGATGCCTTTGGGAATTTTTCCTTCATCTACTCCACTCAATCTATCAAAAAGAGTAACGTCGACTTTTTCAAACAGGCCGCTCTTGGCCGAATCCCAGCTGAATCTAAGAAAACACGTCGCCTAATGTTTAAAACAGGCCAAAGCGCAAACTATGTTCCAGACTCTAGATCAGGCGGCTTTAGACGCTTCATTTGGCCTCGCTACCTAAAGAGCAACCCCGATCAATACCCCGCCTCATGGAACTACAGTCTTTCTCAATTTGAGTTATCTGAAAGCATGAACTCAAAGGAGTTCGCACTCCACGTGAAGAAGATTCACGCAACTCAGGACGAAGGATTAACCAACAAGGTAAAAAGACAATTAGATAATCTTTGCCAGCAACTTCAAGAGCGAGTCGAAACGGTTAATGAATCCATTTGGTATCAAGAGAAAATAAAATCAGAACAAAGCCGCACTTGTATGAATTACGAAGAATTCGACACTTACTCAACGCCGATGAGAGATTCTGAAATCCGCAAAGCTTTTGAAGAAGTTCTAAGCCAAGTGCAAAAGGATCACCTCGACAGGCTTCCTTCAGATTTAAAATCAACCCTCACGGCTCTTATGAACAAACAAGGTGAGAGCAATGATTTCTGCACCACCGAAATCGCAACAGGACAGAATACAAACCTGATTCAGCTATACAATTCTTTGCAAGAAGAAAAGCTTTCCTCTGACCCCAACCAAAGTGCAGCTGCTCGCTGGGGCATGGACAAGGAAGCCGGAAGCAACTGCCAAGTATTCTACAATTGAGACAGGGAATCGGATTGAATGCTTTGCTGCATACGTGAGCCCTCGCATTCGAAATCTTTTTCAGGGCAATGCAAACGAACATGAAAATGTGTTTTGTGTAACTTGGCTGGAACTAATTTTTCTAGCACTTGTGCAAGCGCAAAGTTCTTTTCACTTTGGCTAAATTGCTCTCCTCCAAAAGACAAGGCTTCCACATCTAGCTGTTCGACTAGAGTGCCACCCGCTTCCATCGTCAACTCTAAACTCTCCCTAGAAGCGCCCTCTTGTCCTTCCAAAGAGGAAAGTCCTTCCCTCGCAGCAACAGGCTGCTCAAGAAGAGCTTCCTTCTCTTTCAGTTTTGTTTCTACATATTCAACAATCTTCTTTTTAATGACTAGATCAACAAAAACCTTCTCTACTCGCCGATCATGAGCGACCTCTAACAAAAGCTCGACATTTCGATCGATATCAAAATTAGAACTCAATTGGTTCTTACGAACAAAATACTCTTCCCAATAGGGTCGATCTACCTGTTCTTCATGTCGGTTATTTCGAAGGTAGACAATGTCAACATCTAAACCATTCTGATGGCTTTTGTGTTGAAGTGTCTTGCCCCCAACTTCATTAGAAATATCTCCGATTTGTAGACGCTCCGACTTTGGGTCACGCCTTAACTTCCACAAAGATAACTCGCGAATGAATTCCACCATGACGTAGTTGCCAAACTGACGATTACGTTGCCGAAGAATTTTTAAGTATCCCGGACCTTCCATCAAAACAGAAGATGGGCTCTTTAATGAACCTTTAAAATGCCAACCAGCACTTTGCGCTAGACCTATCTCCCCAAACTTTAATTGTTTCTCTCTAAGCAACTCTTCTTGGTTCTTTCCAAAACTAGAACAAGCGACCATCGCCAAAAGGGAAAATAAATAAAATAGCTTCACTATTTAAAGCTTATCTAATTTCGTAGAGAAAATAAACGCGCGGAGAAATTGGCGAAAATGTTCCAAAAGCACAAGCAGCCTCTCCAGAACGCGACTTTTCAAGCATAGCCTGCTTAGTGGCAGCATTTAAGGGAATTCCAACTCGCTTAAAAACTCGTGGGTCTCCGTTGCTATCTGTAACATGATCAACCATTAAAAAGTTATGATCAATCTCGGCGTTGGATTCCACGCCCTCAAACTCAAAATCACAAGCAAAGCTCGAAAAACTAGACACCATAAATGCCAATAAAATATGTTTCATAGATCCTCCCAAATGAAGCTTAAACTACCATACGCCCTTAATTTTCCATACATTCAAAAACCCTCGACACTTAACGCATTGACTCAACGCTCAAGAAAATGGCCATCCTTGACGATCAGTCTAAATGATCAAGTTACTCAACCAGTTCAAGACATCAAGAACGATCACCACCGGGCTCTTTGCAACATTTGCCATTAGCTCCCCTCTTTCAAGTTTTGCAATGGGATCTAAATCCCCGATAAAAGCTCCAAGCCCCCAGCCACCACAAAATGTGGCCATACCAGACACCTACTTCACCAGCGTCCAAGCACAAGGCTTCAGTTTCCAACCCATCAAGGGATTAGGCCTAAGCCCAACTTGCTTAAAGAACAGCGGCATCAAACTATTGATCTTGGATGCGGGACACGACGATTCTAGTCGCTCTATAAGAAGTGATGCAAAGGTAAGAGGAGGCGATGGCCGCTATGTCATCTTGTGGCCTGAAGTTCACGAAGGCCAACTTAACTTCACAACCGCCTATCTAACTTATGCCTATATTTTGGGAAATCCTGCGCTTTCCAATGCGCAAAGAAATGAGCTTCAAAGCATGATCCGCTTTACTCGCCTTCCAGGAGAAAGCAAGTTCGGACAATATGAATCAGAAGATGGTTACGGATCCATTGGCGGAACAATCACTCAAGGCATTGAAAACCGCGCCAATCGAATCAACTCTATGATGGCCAACCACCGTCCCTATGACAGCTCTAGAGGCAGCTATTCTCGAAGCGTCAAGAATGATCTTAGAACCGAAACACTTTTTGTTTCGGTTCACGCAAACTCGAGTGACTACTACGATGAGGGGGATCACACCTGGGTTATTCCACCCAAAACTCAATCGAGACCGACTGAAATCTCTCGATATCTTGCGAGCTTTCAAGAAGGGTTCTCTAGCCGCCTGAGCGACCTGTTAGAGGTTAAAGGCGGCGACACCAGCCAGGAAGCCTCTCTAAAGCGAGGCGCTCAATCAAGCACTCAAAGAGGCAATATAAGAATCTCTAAGCATAGCACTAACCTCACCGTCTTGAGCACACAGGTCTCGACTCCCTATAAGTTTTTAACAGAGGGTTTTGTCATGAATGGAAAAGTAGGACATCTGGCCTACTTAGAGATGACCAAGGATGCCAGTAAAAAGCTTCTCTTCAAAAGAGGCTCCCGAAATGTTACCTCCTACGACGTAACCGATGTCTACCTTCATTACGCACAGAGCATTGTTGAAAGCCTCCAAAATCAGTTTGATTGTAAGTTTTAAGAACGCTTTCTTAACACAATCTTAACACAACTTTAATATGAGCTTCATACTTTGCTTATATGCTGAATGAAGAATGCAACTCCAATCAATAGAAACTAGTATTAGAAATCTCACTCTGACGATCCTTTACTCCTGCCCTTTTCTATTTGCGACGAACACTCAAGCACGAGATAGCCACTGTCAGATTGCAGCACTCATGGGAGCTCTCACTCAGGGAGAGTCTCAAGAGTTTGGTCCACATTTTTACTCCGTCATACAAAATCTCTTAAGAAAGGAAAATCAAGTCATCGAAAGACTCAAAACTAAACTGAAAATTAAAGCCAAATCTCTTGAGTTCAATCTAAGAACCGCACGCAATTCCCAAGTCGACATAGAGACAAGAAACTATGCACAAGCCCTCCTACCCGGCTCTAAAACTTCTTTAGAGCGCAGTCGCAAAAGATTAAGAGAGGTCGAGGCTTACTATAAAACGCTCAAAGACCTTGTTCGCGGAAAAATCAATCAAAGCGTCGCCTTTCGACAAGCAGGATTTGTAGAGTTTCAACAAGAAATCATAAAAAGAGCAATTGCCCAAGACAGCTTAAGCGTAGCCTCGAGCCAAGAACAGAGCCTTCTTCTCGCCCAATATCAAAGCTTCTTAAACAATGTTCCAAAAGGATTATAACCTTAGAAAATCTGATTAATCCAACCCAGCTCTACTGGGTCTCTAACAAGAATTTTAATTTTTTGTTTGCATGTGTAGGGACAGTCGTTGATCGATAGCATCTTCCATTGCTTTCTTTTAATGAAAACATCGGCTACGTATTCAGGCAAATAGGCTAAGGCCTCACCTCGACTGACCGCCTCTTCTATAAGCTTCGAACTAGGACAACTGAATTTAATTATCCTCTTGAACTTGTCATCCCGCCAACCATCAAAGGATTGTTTAGTTCCAATCCTTCCAAGAAAAGGCTTATTCGGAGTGGCAAAACCATACTCCAAAACTTTGGAAACCTGAAAACTTCTCCTCTTGGAGTGATCCTTGAAGATGGGATGACTAAGCCCAGCCACGGTTACAAACTGACAATCTTCAATTTGCTTTTGCTTAAAACCCGAAGGTGAATCCAAAGTGCTGATCGCAAAATGCACCTCTCTAGATTTCAGCTTTTTTAGAGCAATTTCTTCGGTTACATTCACAAACTCAAACCTCGCCTGAGGAAAAACTTTTCCTATCTTTTCGGCAAGATCTAGACCATATCGCGTCTGAAACACCTCAGGAGCCGCCAAAACTATATGAGGAGCACTCTTATCACCCAACAACTCAATTCGGGTGCTTTCTTCCAGATCAAGAATACGAGAGGCACGCTCCAAAAGAAGTCGTCCTGATGAACTTAGAACAATACCTCTCCCCACCCTCTCAAACAATCGACAATCCAACTCTGACTCAAGACGACCAACCGCTTTACTCACAGAGGCTGGAGAAATCCCCAGACGATCAGCGGCACGATGAATGTTTTCAACTCTTGCGACTTCGATAAAATAGCGCAATTCAAACGTTTCTATTTTCAAAACATATATATCATAATTGTTTCTTTTTAATCAACAACACATGACCTAGATACAAACCCATGAAAAATCTAACTTTAAATCGTTTTAGTCATTTGAGGCTGAACTCGAAACCCTGTCTTAAAAATCGAATCATAGTCCCCGCCATGGCTTCTCAAACCGCAAGCACAGAGGGTTTGGCAAGCGATCAAAGCATCTCCCACTACCTACGCTTGGCTCAATCCCAAGCGGCTCTTATCTTCGTGGAATACACCTACATTCACAAATCCGGACGATCGGAAAACAATCAAATGGGTATAGATAGAGACGATACGATTGAAGGTCTTAGCAAGATTGCTCGAGCCATCCAAAGCACAGGCGCTTTAGCAGGGATACAATTGACTCACTCAGGAGCAAAAAGCTCCAGAGATCTAACAAATGGTGTTCTCCTCGGCCCAAGCCCGATTGCCGTCCCCGTGAAAGGCACTAAACTTGAGAATCCTGACGAAATGAGCAAAACAGAAATAAAACGATTAATAAATCAATTCACAAGCGCAACAAATCGCGCAGTCAAAGCAGGTTTTGATGTGATTGAACTTCATTCTGCACATGGTTATGGGCTCAATCAATTTCTTTCTCCGATCACCAACAGGAGAAACGACTCATTTGGAGGAAAGCTGAAAAAGAGATTAAAGGTGATTGAATCCATCATTCTTTCGATCAAGAAAGACCACTCAGACATAGTTCTAAGCGTAAGAATCCCAGGACAGGACCACCACCCAGAAGGGCAAAGTCTTGATGAGGGAGTTGCCATTGCCAAGCACTTAGAGTCACTAGGTGTTGATATCATCAACGTATCTTCCGGGATGGGCGGTTGGAGAAGACCCAGTCACAGAACAGGCCAAGGTTATCTCGTTCCTGATGCAAGCGAAATTCAAAAACATTTAAGAATCCCCGCCATTGGAGTTGGTGGAATTCAAGACGGAGTTTACATAGATTCTTTAATTTCAACTCAACAACTTGCACTAACAGCTGTTGGTCGAGCCATTCTAAAAGATCCTTCTGAGTGGGCTCTCAAGAACATGAGAAAGGAGAAAGTGATCACGAGACTCTGTGGCTAAACTCAACTAGAGGAGTAAAATGGCTATAACAGATAACCCGACAAGGATGGGATTCAATTCTTTACGCCTTCCAGAAAGCACGTAAAGAACAACATGAGCAAGAATTCCCCAAAACAATCCATGAGTGATGGAAAAGCTCAAAGGAATAAGCAAAATTGTGAGAAACGCAGGCAAGGAGTCCTCAAACTTATGAAAGTCCAAATTTCTAATGCTTGAAAACATCAAAAAACCAACAACAATCAAAACGGGTCCCGTTGCATAAGAAGGGATGATTGAAAGCAAGGGTGACAAGAAAAGGAAAGGCAAGAAGCACAGAGCAGTAACAACGGCCGTTAATCCAGTTCTGCCACCAACATTGGTCCCAGCTGAGCTCTCTATATAAGTGGTGGCAGAAGAGCTTCCAAATAAGCCTGAGATCATCGTAGCAACTGCATCTACAAAGAGTGCTTTCTTAAGGTTCTTAGGCTCGCCATTTTTATCAAGCATCTTAGACGTTTCTGCCACACCTATAAAAGTCGAAAGAGAGTCAAACATATCGGTAACAATGAGAGTGACAATGCTCGGAAAGAAGGCCCACTTAAGAGAACCTGCAAGATCGGCCTTAAAAAACACGGACGAGAAATCTGGCGAAGAAACAAAGCGCTCAGGAAGCTGCACTTTACCGGCAATCAGAGCAACAACAGTCACCCCTAAAATTCCGATCAAAAAGCTAGCTGGATGTTTCTTTCTCAAAAAAAACAAAATTACAAACAACGAAAGCGCCGCCAAAGCTAAGTCAAAACTAAATGGCGCATTGTGAATAAAGGTTGCCGGATGAGCCTCAATAAAGAGTGAATTCTTAAATCCAATAAAAGCAAGAAACACCCCGATCCCAACAGCTAGCGCGTGTCGAAGATGCTTAGGGATAGAACGAGAAATATGTTCACGCAAAGGAGTCACCGAGATCACAACAAAAAAGACGCCCGACCAAAACACCATTCCTAGGGCTTGTTGCCAAGGAATCTGATCACCCAGAATCAAAGTATAAGTAAAAAATGCATTGAGCCCCATGCCAGGAGCCAAAGCAAAGGGCAGCTTCGCAAAAAGACCCATAAGTAGCGTTGCCAAGAAGCTAACCATGATCGTAGCCGTCATAACCCCAGTGAAGCTCATTCCGGTGCCTTCTGTAGACAAGATGGCTGGGTTAAGCACAATAATGTAACTCATGGTCAAGAAGGTTGTTAGCCCCGCATAAATTTCGGTCTTAACGGACTTCACAGTTGATCTATTTCTAAATAGTATTTTTCTTTAAGATCTTTAGGCATATAAGCTGCCTCAAAAGAATTCTTAGCGAGGGTTTTAATTTCAAGCTCTGAAAGATCGAGGGCTTCTGCTGTCTCTATAAAGTTCTGATTTATGTAGCCACCAAAATAAGCTGGGTCATCGGAATTGATCGTCACACAAAGACCTAGTTCTAGCATCTTTTTAAGATTATGGTCCTTAAGGTCTTTAAACACACAGAGTTTCACATTCGAAAGTGGGCACACTGTGAGAGGGATTCTTTTCTCCGCCAAGAGCTTAAGTAATTCTTCATCTTCTATGGCCCGCACTCCATGATCGATGCGACTAACCTTCAACAAGTTAAGGGCCTCCCAAATATACTCGGCAGGACCTTCTTCGCCGGCGTGAGCAACGATCTCTAGCCCTAAATCACGACATTCCTTAAAAACTCTCTCAAACTTAGAAGGGGGATGTCCCTTTTCAGAAGAATCCAAGCCCACCCCTTTTATAAGAGGCAGAAATTCTTTTGCCTGCTTTAAAGTTTCAAAAGCACTTTCTTCGCTCAGGTGACGCAAAAAACACATAATCAGATGAGAACTAATTCCCAACTCTTTCTGCCCCTTTCTTAAAGCCCGAGTAATCCCATTAATCACATCAGCAAAAGCAATTCCACGTTCGGTGTGAGTTTGAGGATCAAAAAAGATTTCAGCGTGAACGACATTGTCGGCACAAGCTCGCTCCAGATACGCCCAAGTCAGTTCGAAGAAGCTATTCTCATCGACCAAAACACTGGCCCCCTCGTAATAGATATCCAAAAAAGACTGTAAATTATCAAATTCATAACTCGATCTAATCTCTTCCACCGTGTCGAACTTAAGCTTCTGACCTTGCTCTTTAGCGAGACGATGCATAAGCTCGGGCTCAAGAGAGCCTTCAATATGAAGATGGAGCTCTGTTTTAGGAAGCTTTTCGATCAACTCAAGTCGGTTCATAGACTCATTTGTAGTCGATATCTGATGAAAAACCAAAAGAAATTTCAACAACTAAGGCAAAGAGGGCCTCGTGGAAAAGTCATCCACGAGGCCCTCTTTTCATTTTAACTAAACTACTACTATTTAATTCCAAGATAATGTTCAAATATCCACAAGAGATCTGGTTCTGCTGTTTTATTCTTGATGATCTCATGGGCTTTAGCTTCAAAATTAGCTCGCCCACCAAAACTAGGTTCCATTACCTGTTCTGCATACGCTAGATAGAGCTTTTCTTTAGTCTTTTGACTAACTCCGTCTTCAGCTGAAATGCCAATCAATGAAACATCATTCCAAATGAGTTTTGCACTGCCATTTGGCTTCACTGCGATCAAGAGATAAGAAGCATCAATCACTTCACTCCCATCGAATTGCATGTGCTCATGAAGTTGATACTCCACTTTTTCAGATTTAATAACAAATTTCTCACTCGTTCTATGGTCACCTCCTCGAAAGGGAGAAAGAACGTCATCCACTCCCTTTGCCTGAGAAAGAGCTGCAAAGAAACTTAAACTAAGAACGATTGTTAATAGCTGCTTGAACTTGCGCATAAAGACCTCCCTTAAAGAAGTGATTTAAAATCATTTGGGCCACTTTAGCATCAGGTGGAATCAGATATTTTACAGCGTATTTCACCCATTTTCCATTTCGATCGCTATCCTGGGCTGTAGAGCGCACAATGATGCCACCCGCAGGACCAGAGTTATGGTAAACCGCTAGGTCTGTTCCAACAACTCCAATGTGAGGTCGCACACTGCTCTCTCCTGGAATTTTCTTAGTTTCCGGAAAGGCATCTCGCGAATACGCCACTGCGCCAGGCACAGGGGTATCACTAACTTCCCAGCCCATAGACTTTAGTTTTCGAACAACCGTGGTGACCGCCACATAACGGCTTTCTAAAACCCCGGCCTGAACAAGGATCAGAGTGGCCTGTTCCGCACACCTCAGATTCTTGTTGGCAACTTGTGTATTAGGAACACCTTTACCAAGACGACTCATAGCAATGTTGGCCACATGTCGCCCCAAATTCGAACTTACAGAGCGAGTGTAGTCTGACTTTCTTTTGTTTTCGCTGTTATCCTCAGAAGAGGAAGCCACCTTTCGGGTCGTCAATGGAGGCACAGGAGTCGGAGCTGGCGCTGGAGCAACCTTTTTAGTGACAGTTCTTTCAGCCGACGCCTCTCTTTTTGCCGGTGCTGACTTTCTAAAAATACCTAAGCCACTATGAGATGCAGTTGAACTTTTGGAGCTTCTTTTAAAAAGTGGCTTCTTAGCAACTCGAGGTCGACTAGAACTTCCTTGAGACTTGTTTCGTTTACCTAGAAACAGAACCGCAAATACAGCTCCAATGCCAGCAAGCAGTCCTTTCCCGGACGCAGTTGCCATGGGCACTAAAGAAAAGAAACGGGCCATATCACTCTGTCCTGTAGAAAGAAGCTCAAACCACTCAACAAAACTTCGACTTTGGTTATAGGTGTATTGAACGTTATTAACCTCAAGAATTCCCTGCTCAATTTTTGTGAAATCGAGGACAAGGCCTGCTTCTTCAAATGTATTCTTATTCACATACAGAAACTTCACACTCGTGCCGCCAACAATGAAGGCACTCGGCAATCGATCTTTTGTTCTGACTACGCCCTCTAGAGACTTAAGATCTTTAGCCTCTACATGTTCAAACATTTCATCGGAAAAGTTTTTAATGGAGCCTTTATTAAAAGCAAGCACAGCCGCATTAAAAACGTCGGCTGCATATTGGACTCTATCTTTGTATTTGAATTCACCCGTAGCAATCGGCCCCTCTACCGGTTTAGAAAATGCAAATGGAATCGCCATGCCACAACACAATATGCTTGCCATGAAGATGTTAGGAATTGATCTATATAAAAATATGCTCATTCCCCCCCCCTATCAATTCAAGCTAAGGCTCTTAACACAAAGCAGCAATTAACTTCTTCGACCCTTAACCAGATAATGAAAACATTCAAATAATTAGCAAGTTGTAGATAAGCATTTCCAGGTAACCACCCACCCTCTGCCACTATTCTTTGAAGGTGTAAAAAGTATCAACACAAAGTCTGAAATTAATCTCAATGATTTCGGTTAGTAGCATCAGGGCACAAAGCTTGCAACGACTATCACATTCAAGAGAGGGTTGGGTTTGTTTTGATGTCAAAAGCAGATATTTTCAAAAAGTCCCTACTTCTAATCGCCGTGCTAGTCAGCTCTTTCAACGCTAGCTCCCAAGGCTTGAACACCATTCGCCAAAAAGCAGTAGAGGGCATGAAGCTCCGTCGTAAATTCCAAAATTTCGCGAGAGGAGCACTCGAAGCTCAACACTTCCTACACACCTTTATCTTTGACTCGAAAGATCCAGTTAAAGAAAGAGAAAAACAAGAAACCATCGACAAGACGTTGGAGGCTGGTGCTTTTAACTTCGATGATTTTTTAATGGCAAATGGAGCCATCTCTGAATACGCACTCGAAATGGCAGACATCCGCTCCGTAGCAATGGTCCAAAAGAAGTTTGACATTGAAGACCTTTCGAAGATGACCGACGAACAAGCGTTGAAACTACAAGAAATGGTAAATCCCTATTTTAAATCAAAAGAATATCTTAACGATCTAGAAGTCACTGTGGATTCGATCATAGCTAACGACAGCTTAAGCATTGATGACAAGCTCATTGAACTGGAAAGTCTTCAGCTGAGTGTCAACGTCGGGAACGATGAACTTGATGACTTCTCAAGAATCTTTACAAAAATCAACACCTTCATCACCAATGCAACTCTGGGAAACAACGAAGCCTTAAGAGACGCATTCTTAGCAACTAATAAAGAGATGCTTAAACAGTCTAATCTGGATTTCTGGAGCCAAAGAAGTTTGCAAAAAGATTTTGAAAAAGGTCTAAAATCTGCAAGCAAATACTACCAAGAACCACCCCAAATGATTCGAGCCATACCCGTCGAAGAAATGAATCATTTAAACTAACCCTAAAAGTGACGGCCTCACCTTTGCGAAGCGGTGTGTCTTTTCAAGCTTTGAGCACAGCTTTCGAGCATGCTCTCCTTAGATAAAGCTGCTAAATAATAGACCTACAACCAATGTATCAACTCAGAGACTATCAGCAAGAAGCCGTCAGCAAAGCTCTCAATTATTTTCGCAAAAAAAGAGACCCTGCCGTGATTGTTTTGCCCACCGGGGCAGGCAAAAGCCTTGTCATTGCCGAGCTTGCTCGCATCGCGAGTGGAAGAGTGCTTGTTTTGGCACATGTTAAAGAACTCGTAGAGCAAAACCATCTAAAGTATGAAAGCTATGGTTTAGGAGCTGGCATTTACTCGGCAGGTCTGAATAAAAAAGACTCACAACAGAAAGTAATTTTTGGAAGCATTCAATCCGTAGCCAAAGCCGAGGACGAGTTCTTTGAAGATTTCACTCTACTGGTCATCGATGAATGCCACCGCGTAAGTCTTGAAGCCGAATCACAATATGCAAAAGTGATTAAAAAGCTCAAAGAGAACAACCCGAAACTATGTATCCTCGGACTAACAGCAACCCCCTACAGACTTGGCGTGGGCTGGATCTACAACTACGGCTACGACTCAGAGCTGCTCACCCAAGAAACGCGTTTCTTCAAGCAGTGCGTATACGAGCTGCCACTTAAATATATGATTAAGAGGGGCTATCTCACACCTCCCGTCACGGTAGACATTCCCGTCACTTGCTACGATTTTTCCGAACTTTCCGAATCCAAACTCTATACAACCAAACAAGTGGAAGAACTCCTAAGAAAGCAAAAGCGTCTAACCCCTTTGATTGTAAAAAACATCATAGACATCACTGAAAAATACCATCGCCAAGGCGTGATGATCTTCAGCAGCACCGTCAAACACGCACACGAGATAATGACAAGCCTACCAAAGGAACAAACCCGTCTTGTTATAGGCGAAACAGAAGGCTCCGAAAGAGATGAAATCATCAACGATTTCAAATTGAGAAAATTTAAATACTTGGTCAATGTATCCGTTCTAACCACAGGTTTTGATGCTCCTCATGTGGATGTGATTGCCATCCTAAGACCCACCGAATCGGTTAGTCTCTACCAACAAATTATTGGTCGAGGCCTTAGACTTAGCCCGAACAAAAAAGACTGCTTTGTCTTGGATTACACAGGCATGGGACACGATGTTTATAGTCCCACTGTCCGAGATAAGCGAACCACTCCAGAATCAGTCCCTGTGTTGGTCAATTGCCCCAAGTGTGATTTTGAAAATTCATTCTGGGGAAGAGTAGACTCGGACGGTGACTTGATAGAACACTACGGCCGCAAGTGCAGAGGAGGAAGCCAAGACCCAGACACTCTCGAAATCACACCCTGCGGATACCTCTTCCGCTACAAGGTGTGCCCTCAATGCACTCACCAAAACGATGTCACCGCTCGTGAATGCAAAAACTGCAAAGCGGTCTTAATCGATGCGGACGCCAAACTTAAACAAGCAAGACTCTCAAAAGATGCACATCTCTTAAAGCCAGACTCCATTGAACTAGAAGAACGCTTTGATAAAAGTGGAAACCCCTTTTTAGAAATCAAGTATTACGACTTTGATGCCGAACACCTCTCCGAAATTCATTACCTAAACAATCAAACAAGTATCAAAAAATTTAACATCAACTTTTTGCGTTCACACATGAGGCGTCCAGAACTTGAGATCGAAATCACCAACCTAAGAGATGCCATTCGAGCCAAACCCCTTTTTAGAATGCCCTTCTATGTGATCGCTCGGAAACAAGGCAAGTTCTGGAAAATCACCGAGAAGATTTTCGCCGAAGAGCTTTCTTAAGAAAACTAAGCTAGCAACGCTAAACTGGCCTCAATCAGTGGATAAGGCCAATTTGAATAAAACAATCATAAGCGATTGCCTTATGTTGATTCGCTGGAAACAACACTGTTTAGAAATTAGATTCCCTTAAGCGGAGGAGATTAAAAACGCCACTTAAACTTGAACTACAAACATCCGAAAAGCATTGGATTTCACATAAAACTGTCTACTCATTAGACAGACAGCCGCGATGTTTTCCCTTGTAGAATAATCAAAAATCCATATAATGCGCTCCATATGATTAAAAAGCTCCTTGTTGTTTTCGTTGTTTCTCAAAGTTTTTTCCAATCAAGTGTTCAAGCCCAACCACTAGAAAAGCTGAGCCCCGAGGAGCGCTCTGCTCTTGGATACAGTGTCGAGGACAAGACCTCATTTGATTTAGGTTATAGTGTTCCCTCCATTGAAGAATTGACTCATTGGCTCTCTGAACAGAACGGTAAACTTAAGCTTGTGAAAAGTTACGACTACCCTGAAGTCGAAGGCTTCGAGCTTCACCCTCAAGGGATGGTTAAGCTAGGCAATGATTTTATTTTAAGCTCAGTAGATACACGTGGCAAAAAAAAATCCAACAAAGATCTTGAAGTAGGTTTTCTTCAACGTTTTACAATCAACGCCGATAATGAAATTGAACTCATCAAACAACAACAAATAAATGGTTTAAAATTTGATTATGAAGGACAAGAGATGAGTGATCACCATCCAGGTGGCTTGGATGTGGACCGCGAGACAGGAGACCTCATTGCGTCAGTGGCTCAATATAAAGCTAACTCAAGCTCTACTTTCTTAATCATCAATTCAGAAGACATTAGCGACTACGAGGTGGCGGTTCGAGTGGACGACCACATAGGAACTATTGTTTGTGCCAAGCAAGGCGGCGAGTCTTGTCGAGTTGTCTTTAACTGGGATTCCAAGCAAGCTTATAAACTCAGTTCAGCAGAACTAAGACAGTCTGGCATGTTAAAAATTTCTTCAAACGCCCGTGACATTGCTAGGCCCTGGGCTTTTCAGGACTGTAAATACATTGGCAATGATGAGGAAGACTCCGTCTATGCACTTTGTAGTGCAACCAAGCCCGATTATTCCATTGTGCTTATGAAATACACTGTAGGCGGTGATGTTGTTGAGGTAAACAGCGCCATAGCCCCTACAGTAGGTGGATTTCTAGGAATTGGCGCCAAGTCAATGGCCCAAAACCCAATGGCTTTTGAAAAAGTTAAAACGGATTCAGGATACAAAATCCGCTTCTATTTCATTCCTCACAATCACACCGATGCACGTTTGTATATTTATGATACAGACGAGGTTATCACCAACGAACTAAGTCCAAAATAATTCATTGGAATGGTGTCCATTTGCTCGCAATCTTAGAAGCAAATCGCAGCGAAAACTATCAGCCTAAGAATGTAGCTATTTGACACCTGATATCAGATAAAATGTGTATGCAATGAATGAAGCCAGTAAAACTGTTCCTTCAATTCGATTAATTCGTCCCTGCTTTTTAAAACCATATCCTATAACAAAAAGAGAAAAGGTTAATATTGTCATTGTCCCCATATCTCTAAAAAGTATCTCTCTATCAATTTGTATTGGCTGAATAGTCCCCGAAATGCCTACGACTGCTAAACTGTTAAATAAATTAGAGCCAAGTATATTTCCCAAAGCAAGGTCAGATTCACCTTTTCGTGCCGCGATTACTGATGATGCAAGTTCAGGCAGTGATGTCCCAACTGCTACGACCGTTAAACCAATAACGATGTCAGAAACACCAAACTGTGACGCCAGTCCAACCGCCCCATACACCAGCAGTCTAGAACTAACAATTAACAAAGTTAACCCACTAATAAGCATGATATATGATCTCTTTAGGGAAACTTTTTTACTTCCTAACTCCTGAACAACCTCCATGCTAAATGCGTCCTGCTTTTCCTTAATCCCTGTCCGAATTGTCCAAGACATGAGACCAGCAAAAACGATCAGCAGAATAACAGAGTCTAAATGTGACAGATCTAGGTCCCGCAAAAGTCCAACACTCAACAGTGTCACCGCAAACAGGATTGGAAGCTCTTTCCTCAAAACTTGTGAATGAACAGAGATAGGCTTCAAGATAGCAGTGACACCTAAGATTAATGCGATGTTTGCTATATTTGACCCATAGGCATTTCCAATTGCAATGCCTGGATTTCCTTGCACAGATGAAAGAACTGAAACGACAAGTTCTGGCGCCGAAGTGCCAAATCCAATAATCACCATTCCAATAAGAAGTGGTGACATTCCATAAGACTTAGCGACGCAAGAGGCTCCTTCGACGAACTTATCCGCACTCCAAACGAGTAAAATCAATCCAAAAATTATAGCTAAAAAAAATAGAGTCACAAAAATTCCTTACAAATCCAATCATCGAATTCGTCACGGTTGTTATAATAACATCTTTGTATTTAATCTATTAGTTTGAAGTTTTCCATCTTTTCTTTCGGTGCAACCATCTACCAAAAATTCGGAGTGATCACGTGTCAGAAGATCGCTCATCCTTTAGATACGTCATGGATATCTCCACCTATTTGATATTTTCACGAGACTTAACATAACAGGCACTTCAATTAGCACGCCCACCACTGTGGCCAACGCAGCCCCTGAATTGATACCAAACAATGCAATAGCCACTGCGACTGCAAGTTCAAAAAAGTTACTTGCACCTATCATTGCTCCAGGTGAGAGAACACAATGAGGCAAGTTTAATTTTTTCCCAATTCCCCACGCCACAAAAAATATAAAATAAGTTTGAATTGTCAATGGAATAGCGATGAGAAGGATATGTAGAGGGTTTGATAAAATCTTCTCTCCCTGAAACGCAAACAGTAAAACCAAAGTCGTTAAAAGAGCTACAATAGACACGGGCTTAAGTTTGACCAAAGAAACTTTTTCAAACCACTTTTCCCCAAAAGACTTGATCAACATCCTATTTACCATGTAACCAGCAATAAGGGGGATAACAACAAATATAACAACAGAAAAAATCAACGTATCAAATGGAATAGAAATATTTGTCACACCTAAGAGAAGTTTAACAATTGGAATAAAGGCAACCAGCAAGATAAGGTCATTAACTGCTACCTGAACTAATGTGTACTCTGGATCGCCTTTAGTGAGATAAGACCAAACAAAGACCATCGCCGTACACGGAGCTGCTCCCAAAAGTATCGCGCCAGCAATATACTCCTGAGCCAGTTCAGGTGAGAGATAAGCAGAGTAAAGCTTATCGAAGAACATCCACGCGAAAAATGCCATAGTAAAGGGTTTAATGAGCCAGTTTATGACTAAAGTCAGCGCAAGTCCCTTGGGGTTTTTGCCAACATCTCTAATAGAACTAAAATCAATTTGCACCATCATAGGGAAGATCATAAGCCACACAAGAATAGCAACAGGTATATTTACAGTAGCGATATTCATATCGCTTAAAACCGAAATAGAGCTTCCAAGAAATTTACCAAGAGCAATTCCTCCAGCAATACAAAGAGTCACCCAGATACTCAAGTATCGCTCAAAAAACCCCATCTTTTCCGAATCACTGCTCATTTCTCATCCTTCACATAACTTTCAATGTTCATCACCATCTTTTTGATTTCATCTCTTACGCGTCTATAGACAGTTAAAACCTCGTCTTCATTGCTTAGTCCTCTAGTGAGTGTTGGCGGGTCATCGAAACCCACATGAACAACTTTTCCCCCTGCAAAGAAGGGACAATTCTCATGGGCATTTGAACAAACGGTAAAAACAAAATCCATTCTGTTTTCAGGAAGCTCGTCTATTGTATTCGACTCATGGTCGCCAATATCAATACCGACTTCTTTCATTACTTTTACTGCAATGGGATTTAATCCGTGCTTCTTTGTCCCGGCAGAAAAAAAATTGAAGGAATCTCCTTTTAATGTCTTACCCCACCCTTCGGCCATTTGGGAACGACAGGAATTCCCTGTACATAGAAACAATACATTTTTTTTCATTTTCTAACCTTTGTTTTCCATGAAGCAATCTAAAATTGGACAGTCAATTAAAGGCTGATTGCTATCCGTGCAGCACTTCGCCAAGCCTTCTAAAGATTTTTTGATCTTTCTGAGATCTTTAATCTTCGAATCAATTTCATCGATTTTATCTTCGGTTTTAGAAAGTATATCGCTACATTTTGCTTGGCTTTTTATTTTTAGATTCAACAGACTGGTCGTTTCATTAAGAGTGAAGCCAAGTTCCTGAGATCTTTTTATAAAACGAATACGAGTGACGTACTCCTCTGGGTAATACCTAAAAGCTCCTCTTTTTTTGGGCTGTTTTAATATGCCCTTTCTTTCATAGAATCGAATTGTTTCGACGCTCACCGCTGCCACATTGGCCAGCTTTCCAATCGTTAACGTATCTTCCATCCTTGCACTATAAACTCCGTACTATAGTACGGAGTCAATATAGAGTTTAAGAAAAGGCCACGTTACTTAGTCTCAAAGTCTCACGATACTGAGACAGTTTCTAGCCCTCTTATGTTAATATTTCTAAACACTTATAGGAAGTAAAAGAGCCTTCAAGATTACAAATTGAGTATCGTGTCCGAGATTCAGGGCTGTTTTCTTGGCGATTTGGGCAAGCTCTCGAGACTGAGGATTGAAAGTAGAATCCGATGGAAACTTAGTAAAGCTTGCAGGTTCAAGCTGTTTGTTAAAACATTGTTAAGAAGGGCTCCCCTACAGCACTCTTACTGGTTATTAGCCAGCACTTAACTTAAGCTTCACTACGATCTTGGCCTAGATAGCCGATACAATTACTGAGATGGAACGTTCTAGAGGATTTTCTGTAGTGGAAGTGCTTGTCGGCACGGTCATCATTATGGGTGCCATTGGCGGCGTGGTTTCGCTTGTGCAAATGTTCAATAAAAACCAATTAACAGCCTCTAAAACTACAACGATGGAATCCATTGCTACAGCTATCTTAAGTTCACTTGGGCGCGAAGCCGCCTTTGAAGACCCTGATAGCGAGTTAAGAAACTACGACGAAAGCACTCTGCAAAATTTTAAACTCAATTATTTTGGAATGGCTCTGGCAGAAAAAAGAGCTGGAGTTTGGATTCCTCAATACTTTGACTCCAATGGTGACTCCTGTGAACCAGGACTAGTAGATCCCGATTGTAATGTGCGCGTTGATTTTGATATGCAAGTTTCTACAACAGCAACCCTCCCCCGTTGGCGCGCCAGTTTTAACGTAAGCATTGTCAGCAATGCAGGGAAACCCATTCCCGTGCGCATTGCTTCCAACCCAAGTGAAGTGAGTGTTTCGAGAAAGTTCACCAGCTACTCACCCGACAAGACAAAATGTGCAGCCGGTGAAATTGCCGTGCGAGGCTACGATGCAAGCGGGAGTGCTGAATGTTGGAGAGAATCACCCATCAAATGCGCCACCAACGAACTGGTTGTTGGACACAAGTTTACGGCGGGCGGGACAGTGGAACCCATCTGCCAAGCCGCTCGCGGAGTTCGATGTGCCGATGACAACTTTGTGCTCGATCGGATCAAGCCTCATTACCTAGACCGACGCGTGGCCTACAATGGTGCCGATTCTGGAAGATGTGTTTACATCACGCAAGAAGAAGTCGAGCAAGGACACCCTCTTGCCCCGCCAGACCACCCACAAAGATGTCCAAGCCCTGGATATCGTGAAATGGGCGCTACTAAGTGCGAACTAGAGCCTACACTGAAACAAGTAAAACCCCCGGTGGAGAGATTATGAAAAAATTAGACTCTCGCCACGGCAACGCCATCATTCAGGGCTTAATAGGAATTACTTTAGTAGGTGTGCTCGCTGCCGCTGTTCCTTCGCTATTGGGTTATTTTCAAGATCGCCGTAAAGTAGTGCGCGCTCAAACCATCTTAATACAAGCCAAAACCGAAGTCGCTAGCGTGTTGTCCAATCCCGAGAGTTTTACCAGCGGCTGTGAAGTCAACGACTGCGCACTAAGAGCAGAGCTTTTTGCCGATGATCCGAATCAAAGCGAATCACTAAAAAACCTACTGCTGCCTATTTTAGGCAGCGGCTTGCAATGTGCTAACCCAGATGAAACCTGCGGTCTGCGAGTTGCCGAGATACGCGGAACAGATTCAGCTTCCGACGTGCTTGAAGCTGATCTCGAGTTTGTGAACTTTAACCTCCCCCTAAAAGGCACCACCATTCGCGTTCCTAAACCCAGTGCCCTCGCAGGGTCGGTAACTTGTGACGTGAGCACGCCTATTTTTAAAGGCTTTAATCCTCAGGGCAATGCAATTTGTTTAGCAGCCCAACAAACCACCTGCCCTCAAGGCGAGGTTTCAACCGGTTTTGATTGGCAAAGCATGCAAACTATTTGTGTTCCCATTCAAACAACACGGTTTGCTTGCGCTGCGGGCGAGATGATTGCTTCCATCGACGGATGGAGCGTAACGAGCGGCAAAGCCACACCAAACTTAAAGTGCAAAGCACGAATCAACCCCTGGGATCTCACGCCTGCCCCCGCACTGGTGGATCACAGAACTTGTGAACCTAATTGTGCTGCAACCAACACAACTCTGACAGTCACTTACCCGCCCTCAGGGCCGGGACCAGCTCCAGCAACACCGGAACCCCCACCACCGCCACCACCCTCTCTAGAGCTTGGCGCCTGCAAAAGCGAGTTCTCTGCTGACAAAAAATACATCGTTACAACTTGTAATGACAAATGTTACCGCCCCTACAACGGGGGCCAAACCAAAGTCTTGAAGGCACCCGAAACCGTCAGTGAAGTTGAAGTCATTGCCCTCGGATCTGGTGGCGGTTATTCGGGAGGATACCCTGGTGGAAAAGGCGGTAAAGCGACAGGAACCTTTACTGTTTCTGAATCTGAAGAGTTCGTTGTGGTCAACGGCTGCAAGGGCATTGGCGATGCTAACCACGGAATAGGAGGAGCACTGTCCGGTGTCTTTGAGGGCTCGACTCCACTCACTATGAACAATGCCGGTGCCGATCGTGCTCTCATCGTTGCAGGTGCCGGAGGCGGCGCCTGTGGGGGAAGCTATGGCCCTGCCGGTGCGGGCGGTGACGGGGGAGGTCTTCAGGGAACAGCTTCCTCCACAGGCTCCGCGCCCGGCACACAAAGCTCAGGTTACGGTCGTCTGCGATATTCCTGGAGCAACTTGGTCGGCATGGGTGGTGGCGGATACTATTCAGGAGCTCCCGGTGGGGGCGCTGGCGCTGGCGGGAGTGGTTACTGCGCTGCTGAACTTAGAAATTGTAAACTCACAACTGGAGCTGGAGCTGCCGCCCAACAAGATGGAAGCGTTATTCTTAAATGGCGCATTAGTTATTTTGAAGACTATCCTGAAGCTGCAGGCTCTGAAGAGTCGCCTGGTGGCGAGAATGGCCTTGAAGGAGCCCAACAATGAAAAAGCTGAATCCTCGCAGCGGCACCTCTCTACAATCGGTCATGATCGGACTTGTGCTCTCTGCAGCAGCGAGCTTGCTCTTTGTGCAAATGATCAAAGTGTCCAATAGAGGGCATGAATCTTCTAAATTAAAAGCTGAAATGGATGCTGAACACTCTTTGGCGTTCCAAATACTCCGACGAGCTGTGACTGAAAAAATTACTTGGAGCGACCACCTTAATCCAGAAGCCATGGCTTGCCTGAGCGGAACCGGAGTCAATTGCCAAATTTTAGAAAACGTAGACACTCGTTTTATAGGAGTGAACCAAACGGACAATCCACTGCTTAGACATTTTGAAAATAAGGCCGATGCCGCTCAGCGAGTGGGAACAACCACAGAAAACCTAGCAAGCTGTAGTGGTAGCAACTGCGGAATCAATCACACTATCAACTATAAGCTGCTCAACTGCGGCAGCTCTAGCTGCGACGGCATTGAGCTTGTCGCTCTATCGCAATATCAAGGCAACGGGAGAACAGCTGCCCCTATTGGCACAAAGCAAACTCCTGTGCGTGTGTCGGCGGCCACAGTGATTGGAAGCTTTCCCACCATGAGCAAAGACTGTAACTCACGAGTAGACTCCATTAACCTCAGTGCCAACCACTTGGGCTGTAAAACGACAACCGATAAGTCTGTGTGCGTGAGTACCAGCGGCGAACTAAGCATAAGCGAAAACTTAAGTGAAGACGGTGGGGATTGCCGGTCACTGGCTTCGATCACCTGCACCGAGCGACAGGCACTAGGGCTCATTTCTCCAGATGACCCTAGCTGCAAGGACCCACCACAATTTGAAATCTATTCTGCAGGAGAGTTTGAAAAAGTCACCCCTCCGGCAGAAGTCACCCTAGAGGGAAAACTCTATTCAGCTGAAAAATGTGAAGTCTGCCGACCCGACGGCAAACAAAGCTGCGAGCTACTAGAAGTGCGCAAGTGTTTTCAAAGTGACGGAACACAAGTTGAAGTGGACAAATGTTTGGCAGATGGATTTGAAGAAGTTCTAAGATACAAAGAAGTTGTTGAAAAAACTTGTAGCGTGCCAGTCTATCCTAGTTGTCCCAACCTCGCAGTAATCCCCGAAGGTCGCAACAAAGACGGCGCAGCCTTAGACGGTTACACATGCTCAGACAATGTTTGTGAAGCATGTGTGGCAAATTCAAATTGTTCCGATGGGCAGTTCTTCGACGAGGATAGTGGCTCCTGTGTAGATAGATGCACAACTCTCGGAGTGTCGTCGCCGCCACCTCATAGCCTATACCAATGGTGCGCGGGCGGCAGAGGCTCCTACTATGGTGGAGGCAGCAAGGACGGCGTCTGTGTTCCGCAGGGTGAGTGCGTATTTTTTCACGGGGGTCAAGGCTGCACGGCTGATGACTTTTGGTCACCTGATTATTTGGGAACAAATAAATTTGGATTTGAACTTTGGTCACATGACTGTAATTGAAAAAAAGGCGCCAATACCCATCAAAGGTTCCCGGCTGCGGAATCACCTTGAAGGGTGAGCTCTATTGCTGGGGCGGCAAATATGACAGCTTAGAATTTTACATTTTTCAATAAAAAGAGAGCCACTTCTTCCTTGTTTGGAAAAAGTGGCCCCGTTGTTATAAGCGCTGGTTGATCTTAATTGAGATATTGAATCTCTTCGGTTTCGCCAACGGTCATTCCATTGAAGGCACCTAGATTGATGATGTCATCTTCTGAACCTCCACTGCGGCCACTGCCGTCCATTCCTTGAGTTAGCCCAAGAGTCATCAGCGCTGCTTCAATGTAGACAGCATATTTCTGATATTCAGGATTGGATCGAAGCACGTGTAGACCGATGAAGAGCAGTAAGGATTGCATGTTTGTTTGCTCTTTGTCGCCATTGAGCATTCTGCTAAGATCATCGATAGAATCAATGCCAGCAGCTTCTAGCCATCGAGTGTATTTGGAGTCAATCTGAGCTTGCGAAAGAGCGAGCTTTAAAATGAAATCAAGGTCCACTCCATTTTGGGCATTTTCGATGAACTCTCTTAGCTCTAACTCGTTTTGAATTCCCATGCGTGCTAGGGCATCTGCGGCCCCATCGTCAGCTAGGGCTGCTGTAAAAGCTAGGCGAGCAATGATCTTTCCAAAGTTTCTTCCATCGGCAGATCCATCTAAAAAATCGTAGAGGTCTTCTGCGGAATTAATGTTAAGAGCATAAAGTAATCTTTGATATCGAGCATTCTCTTTCCCATAAAGAATAGCTAGATTGACAGCAAAGGTTATAATCTCGTCTCTATTGTCGACGGGTTCGTCGGGCTCGCTTTCAGCAGGGGGCTCCGACTCTGGAGGCTTGGGGCCAAATGCCGAGGATTGCTGCACTCCGAAAAGGAATGTCGCTAGCAGTAAAACTGCGGTTTTTAAAAAAGTGGGTTTGAACATATGGATTCTCCTGAAGGGGAATATCTCTACCAACGTTGGTTTTTAAGAACCTACATCAACACCAGGCCGTTGGAGTTTCGATTATCGCAAAAGCATCTGTATAATTGTGTTAAGCTTGGATGAACCCCGGAGTTTATAACCACTTTCTTTGTGAAGGAATGTTAATTCGAGCCAATTCCTGAGTGCGTCCTACCCCTAAAGTTTCCATAATGTATTTTCTATCCAGTTTCAGGGCTGTTTTCTTATAATTTTGGCAAGCTCTCGAGGGATAACTAAGCGCCCGTCCTATCCAAGATCAAAACGCCTAACTCAAATGCTTTAACCTCTAATACAACTTCCCCTTGCCTAGACTTGGGTGTTCGCACTTGTCTATTCACTTCTGTAATGTCATCCGCTTTGGCTTCTTTGGAATCATGAGCAAGATAGTGATAGCTGACAACTCCATCGGAAAATGTAGGAAACGAAAAAGTCAAAGAACGCCCTTTGTTTTTCTTATTGATCACTAAAATAGCAACTTTGTCTTTTGCAGGGCTAACTGTGGCAAGTAACTTTAGCTCTGCAGCTCCTGACTCAAGCTTGTAGCTATCTTGATACAACAAATCCCGCATGAGTTTCAATGCATGATAGGCGGGAGTTTTCTTGTGATCAGGCCCCAGTATGGCCCCGTGACTGGCGAACAAAGAGTCAGCCTGGTCCTCTATGAGAATGTGTCTTAGGAGCATTTCAAAATCATTTTCTACAGCAATCTTGATCATTTCTGCACTCACGATAGCATTAGCCAACGTATCTCCCTTTTTGAAAAACCCAAATTCAGTCACTGCAAGCCCTTTTTCAGGAAACTCCTGTTTGAACTGCTTCACCACGCTTTCTAAGTCTTGAGGCAGACTCAATCTCGCAAAGGGAAGTATACGATATGGATGGAGGGAAAAGAAATCAAAATGATCTTTTGCATTATCGTAAATTCCTCGATTCCATGCGACCTTGTTCCTTAAGCGCCTATCCACTGGTGCAACTGCATCTACAATTCCGCTATTCGATTGTATTGGCTCAAAAATTTTCATTTTTGCAGCGGCACCAATTTTTATTCTTGGGTTAATTTTTCGAATTAATCGAGAACTCTCTCGAAGGCGCTGAACATAATCCATCACTCCGGTTTCAAAAAAGCCTTCCTTCATTGTAGCCTGCCAGTTTGCTTTAAAGGACTGTGGGCATTGCTGTAAAGGAAAGCGGGGATCACACCAACAAGGATTATCAATCTTTTTTCTCACCTTTAAGTCCAAGAAAGCCTCGTTGGAAACTTCCACATAGTCCAGATCAAATGGACTTTCTCTTCCCAAAACGGCTCTTCTTTTTGCCCAGTCAGACACCTTCCCCCAGCGCCTATAGTTATTATCTTCCCTGTCCTCTTCACCGGCTATGTAGCGATCATCTTCAACCTCACCATTAACAAAAGCTACAAAAGAGGCTACCTCTTCTGGCGTACTAAACGCCCAGGGAGTCACCAAGGAAACTTTGCTACCCAGTTTTTGGGCCCAGTTAAAAAATTCCATAGGCCCCCAGGAGGTGTCATCAAACTCAGAGCTGAAAGGATCGCATTGAGCTTTTCTGTTACGTTCATCTCCTATACCCTCCCAGAATCGATATAACATAGCCCTAGTGCCCCCCGGAAAGCGCAAAACTCCCGGAGATATGTCTTCAACAAGACGGTGAACCTCCGGGAAGACTTCAGAGCGAGCCTCGTCCCAAAGTCCAAGACCACCCCGCACCCAAACGGTGTTATGACCAAAGTACTTATCCTTTAACTTCATGGGTTGTTGAGACCAATCAACAGAGAGTGGCCTAAAAACATCGTTTGGAGAAGCATGAGCAGTTTGGAGAGAAAGAAAGAGGAGAACACCAAGAAACAATTGAGAAACGTACCGCATCTCTCAAGATCGGAAAGACAATCAAGAATCTGTAGCTCGAACCCAGTCCATAACCAATAAATTTTGAGACTTCTTCCCCACACCTCGAATGTCATTCGTCATAAGCAAAAAATACGTTAACCAAATCTTCACTAAAGAGCTAACATAGAAACCGGTCGCGTGACTTGCGCCCTACCCATCTTAAATGCATTCTCCCTAGCGACCAACGGTAGAATCCGCTTATCGCTTATATCGATTCGAGTTTAATCGATCTTTGGATCGTTGTGTTTCATCAAGCGGTTCAAATCAGTATGAGCGACTTTCAAGATGGGTTCCTTATAGCTTTTGTTCTATTCAACTCGAACGAATTCAGCCACACCCTCCCCCTCATTGCTAGACAGGCGATAGTTTCCGTCATCGGTCGCTTCAATTCCAAAGGGAGTACTAATCACGTCGCCAATCTTTACTTCTGGGCGCGGAAAGTGAGAACCCTCTCTCTTTAGCTCTTTAGGTAGAAATGCATGATCAGAAAACTCGATAGCATTGTACCGATCATATATCGGGCTAGGCAGTTCCACCAAAGGTGAGAGAAGGGTCTCACCATAATTTTCAAGACTTATTCCCCAAACATCGTCCTCTTGCTCATTCTTCCCTGGTTCACTCATATTTACCCAAGTTGTTCTCTTGGCATATATCGTCAATACTTGAGCCTTCTTCGGCCCTTGATCGCCAAAAGTGAAGCGAACTTTTCCTATACGATATTTTGCAATTGTTACCTTATATATTGGGAAATCATCATCGCTCGTTGCAGATCCTGATCTCACATCAGCAATGTACTTATATTTCTCTTTATCGGGATCAAACCAAGTGACCTCCGCTTTCATTCGCAAGCTTATACCGTCCTTTAAATCGATGACTGATTCAAATTTCTGTAGAAAATGATTAGCGATTTCACCAGCAATTGCGCGGTCAATCTGACCTACAAAAAGTAGCGATACTAAAATAAACTGAAAAACTTTTTTCATTTTTGTTACCTCTTACATCGCTAGTTATTGGGCATTGATATATAGATCAACTAAAATTTGCCTATTCTTGCGTTTGATATCGATTAGAGGAAAATTTCTCAACAAAAACTAAACGATAATCAGATCAGTGAGAGTAACTTAAATTCTCAATGAGTGGTATTCGAGTTAAGGACCTTTCGCCCCATTACCATATTGGCCACTAAAGGTAAGTAGCAATACTCCGGTCCTATCTAGGCCAAATTTTTATCGAGATTTCACAGAAACTTCATACCATTCATTGGTTAAAAACCATATACTGAAACTCGAAGCATATCAGTCTGCACGTGTGTTTAAAAAAAATTTAAAAAATGGGGATCGAAACGTGCACATGAAAAATCTTCAATTCAAATTTTCCAGATTTTTTTTAGGAGTCATGGCCTTCTCTTCTCAAACGTCGTATTCCTACGACTTATTGTTTGTAGCTGTAAACCCAGACTCAGCCGCAAAAGAGAGAGCTTCCGTTGAACGAGTGTATGGAAAAGACAATGTCCTTTTTTATGAAAACTTTATCGACCTTGAAAAGGATTTAAAAGACCCGGCTAAATCTTCTAATTTTCATGGAGTAAAGAGTTGGGTTACAAGTGGGCACAGCACCGGATTCGCCTTTCAAACTTCAGGCTATGGATCCGATGGCAACTTTTACCGTGGCATGCAAGATATGGGAGTCCTCAAAGATGCAATTTTAGCAGCCCAAACTCGAGACCCGAAGATCATGGCAGGGGTTGAAAACGTGTATGGCTATGGTTGTTACACTGCGAATTGCAATGCATTGAGACGTTGGGACGGCTTTCGAGATAATTTTCCCCTTCTTAAGAATACAGCAGGCTTCGAGAAGAAAGGTCCCTCACCGATGGGTGAAACTCTGATTCGTGGAATACGAAATTACGAACTAGACGGCAATCAGGCAGCACTCCAACAAGAAATTGTCCGCTCTCGAACGAACTATACAAATTTTAAATCAGAGGGAGGCCTTCAAGGCACTCTAACAACGGCCAGAGGAGTTTCTGAGGGGCATAGCATCGACTATTATGACGAGTCTAAAAGTCGAGAGTTTATTGCAGCAGCTGATGAATGGCTCGCAAAACACGGTGCAGGGGGTTCTAGCTTTGACTCGGAGTTTGCCCTCAACATGATGGGCAGAATGGCTAGTCCAAAAAACACAAACCCCTTTCCCTCCAAAGAGCAGGCTCGAGCATTCTATGATGACTACGTTCAGAACATTCCTAATATTCATCCAAGTTTGTATGGACGCGATGAAAGCGGAACCCCCAAGCCGGGGACTCAGTTAACGGGTGAGGCAAGAGAGCCAAGTGGAAAGCAAGCAGAATTAAATGAGGAAAAATGGTTGAGACTTATTTATGCAGATAACATTGCCCAAAGCTTTTTAGACGCAGGCAGAAGTTCTGGCCTATTTGACGAGCTGAAAAAGTCTACAAATGATCCAGATACAAAAGAATTTCTAAATAACCTAGCTGGTGACGCATTAGCAGGAGAAATGTCTGCTAGAGACCAGGTCATGAAATTCACTCAGTCGCTGGATGCTCTTCCCGCATCATACGGAAGAATCGGACTAAAAAACTTTTCCGAAGGTTTCGCAAGCCCCTGGGACATGGAAAATGAGTCAATCAACACTGCCTTTCCTTTAGAGCTGATAGATCAAAGAATCTCCCCCAGTGGAAGTACTGCGGGAGTTTATCAGAATCTAGAAAAAGTCCTTGATTCTTATAAGCCTACCGGCGGGTCTATTCCGGAGAGCGACTACCTTGTGACAGGATGGGAAGCCCCCGATGGACTGTTAGCCAGAGAAAACTCGACAACAAACACTCCTGCTCCGTATAGAGCAGAAACTGCAGGGACTGCCTCTCATTAATGGTGGACATGCACCTAAAAGACTGAATCGATCAGTTATCTCGTTTTGTTGAGCGTCATATGGGCTTTTTAAGCAGTCTTAACTGAAACAAAATAATCTTTAAAAACCTAGTTCCGATAGCAGTGTATGAAGTTATCAGATCATTTAGGAAAATTTTGTTTAGCCTCTTCTTTAGTTGTTTCATCCACTTCTTTCGGCGGCGCTTCCAATCCGCCTCCCGAGGAGCAGTATGTAGATGGTTTTGCCTTAATTGATGCAGAAACCGAAGAAACCCTACAAAACATCACCTCCTACTCGGTTTTGAATTTAGAACCCTATTCTGGGAGAAAGCTTGATTTTAAAGTGAATGCGGCGCGTGATGCTGTGAACTCCGTTGAGATCAACTGGAATTCAACGTCTAGCAACATAGACAGTGCTCGGCCATTTCGACTCTGGGGAATAGAAGGAGCTCCGTCGGGAACACTCGTACAAGGCCCTCACACACTTTCTGTAAGGGCATATAATCAAAGCAATGCGACGGGGGATTTTCTACAAGAGAAGAGGGCCACGGTTTACATAAACACTCAGCAAAATGATGATGGGGATGACGGAGGTGGGGATGATGGAGACGACGGCGGACGAAGAGAACGCCCTAAGTTTCCCAACGAGCCCTCACAGGTTGAGCGCATCAGTAAACCTATTACCGTTAAAGCGGGGCAAACTTACGATGCAAAAGGAAAGGGCTTTTACGCAACTTATGATAGCTGCAACCAAGATGAGGGAATGCGCCCCTGCTTTTACTTAGAGAAAGGTGCAAAACTCATCAATGCCCACATGATGAGATGTCCCGATGGCATTCATACTAAAGGCGACGATGTTACCATAGAGAAAGTTTATTTTCATACGGTGTGTGAGGATGCCATCACGGTTAGACACAACCGCGCAACGATCAAGGATTCGTGGTTCAAAGGCGGACAAGATAAGACTCTCCAGCTAACTTCAGGACGTGGGGGGAGAGTTGAGGGCAACGTATTTCTAGATAGCGTGCGCCCTGTTCGCTCTGGCGATACGACTGTGGATTTAGTTGTGCAAGACAATGAGTTTTGGAACATAAAGTCTGATAATATTATCCTTCAAAAAGGTAGCGCAATTTACAAAAATAACTATACCGATGGAACTAATTGTATGATTCGAGTCAAAGACCGTGGTGTCGTATACAATGAGGGTGGAAATCAAAGCTACAACGTGAAGAAGCGTGAAAGTAGTTGTCTTGAGAGTGGGGGGCGAATTGTTAATAGGTAGAGAGTATAGGTTCCTTTCGTATAATCAATGTGTTAACGGCTATAGACCTCTAGATTTATGCGCATTTTAGCTAACGCGTAGCGACGGCGATTAATGGGAAATTAAAGTACTTTTCCAGAGTATCCCCCCACTCCTCAAAATTACATATTGAGTATTGTGTCCAGATTCAGGGCTATTTTTTTCTTGTCGTGTACAATCAAAACATGAGCTTAAAATCTTTCACGGTGAACCTTGGGGTGCTGCTTGTTGCCAGCCTGGCATATTCCCAAGCTGCAAAAGTTTCTGATGCAGCTTTAAAGGATCTGTATCTTCTTAGAAAGCCTTTAGAAATTGAGAAAATTTCTGCAATTCAGAATATTCTCAGGTCCTTTAATACAATAGAGGCCCTCCCAATTGCTATTACCAGGGATCCCGAAGCTTCTAAATGGGTTCACATGAATGATGAACAGTTCGCGACTTATATAAACAAATTGGCAGAGAATGCGACTGAATCCAGTGACACTTCTGAAAAGGTAACCGCAATTGTCGAATACCGTGCTTCTTGGATGATCATTGAAGAGGCTTTAAGGGACGCTCCGGTGTTTGGAACGAAAGCAATTACACTTGACTCTGTGATGAAGCTTCCTACTGCACAAAGAAGAAATGCGATAGAAAGCCAAGTGCAAAGCGTCCTTCAAAAGTTCATGCAGAAATTGGATAAAACTATCGAAGAGGGAAAACCAGTACTTTTAAGCCTCGATTCTTTAGTCGTTATAGAACCTTCATTTGAGCTAGATCCTAATGATTGGTCGGGCAAAAGCCATGTGCTCATTACTGGAAAGTCTCAGCAGCAGGAGTATATTTTGAGTGGTAGGGATGGTGAAAAGGGAACACTTAATCCTTCTGATTTGATTTGGGTTACAGAGTTTTCTGGGTTTACTTTCTCCGACGAATCGAAAAAATCCATCGACAAGGTTGCCCCAAACGAGGGTCACTGAGCTACTTTGAGCATCTCGGTCCCATGAACCGACTAAACCAAAGCGTTAGCAATTGGGTCAAGATAATCTTATCCTTGGCTCTGATCGTTTGATTCCCATAAACGATCACCTAACTCTTCAGCAAAATTTGGAGTCGACGAGGGGGTTGTTCTTCCATACTGAGTGGCTAGCAATAACTCCTTTGCCACCTCCCCTAGCTCCGACAACAAATCTAGTCTCTTATATTCCCTGGCGAACAATCTTATATTTATGCCCCTAAGTCATTTTGGCTTTTGAATTCAATGTCCATCATTCTATCAACAAGCAATGATTAAGATCAAAAGCAAAACCTCGCTGCTTGCCATTCTGTTGCTCAACGCCTCCCCTACCCCGCTTGCGAGCGCCCAAGAACACGTTCTTAATATCAGTCACAATGCTAGTATAGTTTGTGCCATCATGAGCTCCGACGGTCGAGCGGATTGCTGAGGGCATGAACCCAGCTATAGCGACACAGACTTGGGCACATGGGCTTTCCCCGAACACCCACCTTATTTAGTAAACAAGAACTTAAAGGAAATCCGTCCCTCTGGCTCAACTTACATTGGCTTAGAAGTCTTCGCCTTGTATCGAGACGGAAGTTTGGCTGCCTTGATCAATCACGATGACATCTCTCCTTACAATGGTGGGATACAGTCACTCATACTCTTTCCTGAGAGCGTCAGGTTTTCACAGCTCGACAAACAACTAGATGAGCAATGCATTGTTTATAAAGGCCGCCTCAAATGTGATTATGTTGCTGCCATGAAAAGGCGTCTAAATTATGCATCCTGCAACCCGAATTACAATGAGGCTCCATGCCGCCTTACCGAGGAAGATTTCGCGCAAGCTGTAGATCTCGGTCCTGCGGATAGTTTTCTTTCCTCAACTGGCAATTTGAATCTTTGCAAACTCAGTTCGAATAAGGTCACGTGTTACAACAGACCGTGGAACATTGATTTCAGCGCAGGCTACACACCAATCGACTGGGACAAACTCAGAAACCGCGGCATCGAGGACGAATCTGAGCTTACGAATGTCCAACACATTTCCACATCTAATGGAGCCGCATATTTTTGCTTGACCTATGTAGATGGTGCCTCTCGATGCTTCAAACTTTTTGACAATTTGCATTCTCCTCAAGAACGGCGCGCTATGGAGTTACGAAATTCGCGAACCCAACATCCGGTTGCATTTACTTTGGGGCGGACGCGATGCACACTGAGCCGGTCAGGCTTTCCACAATGCAGTGGTGACGACAGGATTCTAGATTTTCACAGTTGGGTCATTGAAACTAGACCCGAGCCAATTATGGCAGGTTTACTACCTGCATCGGGTGTAGCCGCTAAGAAGATCATTCCTGGATCGGGAAGGTCCATTTGCATTTTGGATGTCAACAACATCATGCGGTGTTTGGGGTCCTTCGGAGTTCTTTCAGGAGTGAATTATAAACAAGATTACAAATACGCAAACGACTCTAAAAACGAAGCGGTTCCCGCCCGCTGGCCTCTGCTCAACTAGCAACAAGCTCTTGAGGGTCATGAATGCCATTTTACAGACTCTTTGGAATTGGATTTAAGGCTTATAAGAGTTTTTTAGATCACTTTAATTTTCTGCATGTTCTTATTATTCTTTGGATGTCGTCAATGAGGTTTTCAGTGTGAAGCAATTCTCTTTGTCTTTCCGACATTCCATGGTTATCGCTGGCTCTCCATAGAGATCTCATTAAAGCATTAAATCCAGCTGGATTATCATTGATTAATGACTTAGCTACCTCTGAAGGAATCTCAGGATGAATGATAACCTGAATATTCTTTCCTTCACTTGATTGCATCTCGTTTAATGTAGCCATATTTCTGGGCATAGATACGGGAACAATACGGAGGTTGACCCCAGAGCTGACAATCTTCTTTAAAAGAAGTCTAGTGAACGAAGGAGCTACCGGCGGGACGTCGAAAAACCCAGCCGAAATGTTGCCCTGAGGAAAGACAACACCAGTTTTTAAGCCGTGACCTTCTTCCGATTGGTCTATCATGCGAAGTGCAGATTTAACTCCATTTTCTTGCGTGACTTCGATGATGTTGTTCGATTCTCCTAAAAGTTTAGTAAAGGCCGGCGGGAGAAACCCATCTGTTTTCGCAAAGAACAATAAATTATTTGGGTCTAGCCCAATGTGGCTCCAAGATATGTTGTCATTGTATGGGTGAGCATGCACGGGTAGCGTTAGAAGTAGGTCATTTTCACCAAGAGTCGCGCCAGTGATGTGCTCCATTCCCGTTGTTTCAACGCTCTTCCCTTCACGCTTCGCTATAGCACCAAAAAAATCAGAGAGGCCTTTAACTATCGGAGTTTGCGTCCTTGGAGCTTGGCGGAACCCTTTATTCAAATAAAGTCCACCCAATATTTTTGCGATCTTATGGTTTACTCCAATGTCTCTCCAGAAATTTTTTAGGCTTTCGGTTTTGATTTGTAACCATGACCTTTGAGTCTCGGGAAATATCATCTGATATGCTTGGTCAAATGCAATTAGGTTGTTTTGAAAACGGTTTAACTCCGTCGTTGGAAATTTTCCTTGGTCAAAGATTTTAATGGCTTCGGATCTGTAGTCCAACATGGCGCTGAAGGCTTGATAGAGTGCCACTCGTTCCTTATGTTTAGCTTTTGATAAATCAGATTCATCTAGGGTTTCTATTATTGCTTTGGAAAAGAAATCAAGCAGATGTCGCATTCTGTTTTCGAGTGCCTCAGCGTAGAGTTGATCTACATCAGTAAGTCGATCAAGAAAATCTTGACTTGGGCCAGTTAAGTACTGTCTCTCAATCTCGGTGTAAGGAATTTGTTCAATTGCTTGAATGGCCGCTGTTTCAGCGATTTGTAGGTTTGCGGGAACTTTCTCAAGCTCTAAAGATCGTAAATGCATTATTGTGTCTGCGTGTTCGGGAAAAAGTGCGGCATGTTTTTCTTCAATAATTTTTTCTGTTGCTTTGGCAGTGGGAGCACCAAAGGTCTTCTTTTCATTATGCTCCAAATTGGTCATCCAAATGTGACGTATAACTTGAGTTAAATTTCGAGGTCGATCAGGGTGAGCTGGGTCGGGACTGTCTAGCAAAGATCGAACTAATGAGTTGCCTAGTGCTTTCCCTACTATAATTCGGGGATTGTCCGGGGTTTCTTTCTTGTGGGGCCCGTAAGCACTTGCTTCGCCTAAAGCTTCGTATCCAATGTTGCCATATACTAAATTGTCCGGGGCTGTGATGGGAATGAGCGTAATATTGTATGGATTTCCAGTCTCGGGGTTTTTCAAATGGGAAATTGTTCTAAGTAAACCCCAGCCGAATTTGCTACGAGCTGGTTTAATGTCCCAGAGTCCGGAGGAGACACCCCCCTCCGGAAAAAGGATAAAATTTCGTTTTCCAACTTCTTGCAAAAGCTTGGTCGCCCTCTCAATTGGCTTGTTGCTGCCATCTCCAATTTTAATAACTTCAGTCGAGTCAACAAAGTGTCGATCAATAAAGGGTGGCGTGAATAAGTGAGTCGTCGAAAAGGGCGTGTAATTTTCTGCCCCATCAAGTTGTGCCACGCCAGCAACCTCCAACAGTCCCTGAGAGTGACTGGGAAGCAGAAAATAAATGTCATCACTGTTTTTTGGGGCAACTGGTAAACGGTCTTGTCCTTCTTGCTGATAAATCGTTTCAAAAGTGATCCCCTCACTTCTTGACAAAGCCGTAGTTGCTGTTCTCAGGCCCGCAGAAAGGCCTTGGTGTCTATTGGGATCTCTCAAATCGTTTCTCACTACGTAGGACACTGCAGGCAGTAGCGCGTGTACGGCTTCAATGGTCTTTTTTAGCTTTTTTAACTGATCACTTCTTTGGCGTGGTGGATTGTTCTGCAAGCTGCGATTGCTGGCAATAGATGCAGATAAAAACTTTGCATTTAGTTGGTCTGTTATTCTGATGAAAGATCGTACGTTAGAGTTTCGCTCGTGCTCCCCCTTTGGATCATCGGCAGAGTCTACATGCATCATGGTAGCGAGGGTAGCGGAGATGGCCTTAAGTTCATCGATGAGGCCCTCTACGTGTATTGCGTCATTTTTCGATAGAAATTTGGTGTTAAATTGAATCTCTTCAACTTGGGCTAAAAGTGAGCTTATAAAGAAGAGGGTTCGAGCTTCGTTCACTTCGTTATAGCTTTCTTGAAGCTGTGCGATTAGCTCTAAATGTTCTGGAGTGGGAACTATGTTGTTAGTTAGTTGAGTTAAAATTTCTTCGCGCTGTGGGGTTGAATCTTCCCATTGAGTGCGAAGTTTTTGCTCTGCCTCAAGATAATCATTTAGATTTTGAGCGTGTAGAATTGGACACACTAGCGCCATGTGAATTGGTAGGACCAATATCAGCAGGAAAAGATGTAGAGTCTTTTTCACATATATATGATGGCTGATGTGAAGTTAAAATTGCATGAAGATTGTGTTAGGAAATTGTAAAGTCTGATGAATTACGTGGCTTAAAAGCGTGCCTCTGTCAAAAGGATAGGCGCTTCATTGCTTTGTGTTCCCTTTTTTTGGGCTGGAAAGCTGGGCCGCTTTCAAGAAGGGTTGTCTTTTTCCGGCTACATGGTTAACACGGATCATCTTATTAAGGTTTTGTTCCGCAGCATTCCCCTACCGCTTCTCTACTACATGCTGAGCCCTCTGCTGAAGGGGTGTCACTATTTGCACACCTATACGGGTTTAGATGCCCTGTATACCTTGTTAGCCTAAAGCTATATGGTACATTCGAATCGATTACTTTGCATTTTTGCTATAATTTTGCTCTTTTCTTCCTGTGCTCATCTTAAAGACAGGCAAGGACTTAGCTCTTCTTATGAAACTTCCGCACGAGCACCAAGCAGCGATGAGATTGAAGAAGAAATTGAAATTACCAAAGAGCACTTAGAGAAGGATCAGTTTATAGAGCCAGAACTTAGTCAGAATGTTCCGCCACAGAAAATTAAAACCCAACTGAATAAGGCCGTTGCCAAATGGATTCAATATTTCACAAAAAACCGGAGAAACCGCGATCGCTTCCAGCGCTTTATTGATAGAGGCGCTCGCTATAAGGAAATCGTCACTGAAGTACTAAAAGAAAACAATCTCCCCTACGAACTATACTACCTACCAGTTATTGAAAGCGGCTATCAGAACCATGCTCGCTCAATAGCCAGCGCAGTGGGCACATGGCAATTCATTCGAGGAACAGCCCAGCGTTATGGTCTCACGGTTAATAAGTATGTTGATGAGCGGCGCGACCCTATTCGAGCAACCGAGGCCGCCACTAAGTACTTGCGAGACCTCAATATGGTTTTCAACGATTGGTATTTAGCCATGGCCTCATACAATGCCGGTGAGATGCGGGTTTTTCGAGCTATCATGAAAGGCAAGAGTAGAAACTACTGGGAACTTAGCGATATGAAGATGCTCCCAAGAGAAACGAGAAACTATGTTCCAAAGTTTATTGCCGCCGTTCTAATTGGTGAAAACCCAGAGCGCTACGGTCTCAGACAACCCCCAAAGTTAGCATTTCCAAACGTTGAATTGGCGGAAGTTCCTGGTGCTCTTGAGCTCAAACACGTAGCAAAACTTGCCTCCATATCATTATCCGAATTAAAAGAGCACAATCCGCATTTAAAAAGGGGACTGACCCCACCCGGAAAGTCCTATAGCATTTGGGTGCCCCAAGGAAAAGATCGACAAATAGCGCGGGTACAAACAAGACTTGCTAAACTTGCCAATTCAAGACTCCCTGCAAACCTACCAGTAAGCACTCAAAAATACCGAGTACGTAGAGGAGACAATCTTAGCGAAATTGCTCGTCGCTTTGGCACCGGTGTACGCACCCTTAAGAAACTCAATAGACTTCGCTCCTCCAGAATTTATGTGGGACAGCGACTGAAGGTTTCAGGAACTCAGTACATCGCAAAAACAAAACATACGGTACAAAGAGGAGAAAATTTAAGCGTCATTGCCAGAAAGTATGGTTTATCTGTAAGCTACCTCAAACGAATAAACAGCCTACGCTCTAGCCGAATTATCCCTGGGCAAACACTAAAAACAGCAGCTTCTGAAGCTCGCTCACTCTCTCGCTACCGAGTACAGAAGGGCGATAATCTACACCTTATTGCTAGACGTGTTGGGGTCTCAATTTCACATCTTAGAAAAAGCAATAACATTACCAGCAGTCATATTTATGCAGGACAAACTTTAAAGTACTAACAGAAATCTAAAGTACTTTCCCAGAGTATCCCCGCCAATATCTTAGCGCGCCCTACGACTGTTAATTGCGTGTCTTCCAATTGGTCATCGTACAAGTCATGAGCTCTCTTAAGTTGTCGCCTGTTCCGTTATGGAGCGGGCTAAAGTGATTATAGGCTCTGCCAGTTCTAAAGTGGAGCGACACACAACGATCGCTCGGCAGCTTCAATGATCCATTGCTATTCACATTGCGAGTGTCCGTATGATAGGCATCATACGTGTTCACCTGTGTGTAAAAAGTGTTCAGAATTTGGTTGCTTCCGCAAAACGCATTAAAAGCTTGCCTCGAACTTCCTAAAATTTGAATCATTTCGCCAGTACTTGCTTTAGTTGGAATTTGACAAGATTGATTGAACTTGTTCCAATTTCGGATACATCCTTGGATGTTTCCTCCTGCTCCAGGAGAAAACTGAAACAAACCAATGTTCAAAGCAGATTCAATAGGTTGATTCACGTCCCAGTAAAATTTAACTCCTGTGGGTTTTGAGTATCCCGAAGGAGCATGTTGCCTCGCATTTTGCTCTGACCTTGAGGTATCAGGATCGCCGAGCGATTCCGTATACGAAAGACAAGACATGAAGGTCGACCAAAGTCTTTGAAGCTGGTTTTCAGATTCATTGTCGCCTCTGAGCGCAGCTACTCTCAGCTTGTTGTTGATAGAAACAAATTCCTGAATATCAGCAATCGTACGCAAAGGAGGCATCTTAGCAGCTGTACCACTTTTAGAGAGTGTTCTCTGGAGTGAAGACTGATTCGTCTCACAAAGCGGATGACTCATCAGTGAAACATGCGTGCGTTTGCTTTTTGTGTAAATTTTAAACGGGTCCCAGTTAGAATAGGAAACATAGTCGAGCTCTTGATCACGTAGTTTAAAAGCTTGTTCAACCCCCCAACCGACGCTCTCTGAAAACGTGTCGTATTTATCATCAATCACACAAGAATCCGACTTATGAGAAGCGGGAGCTCTTCCTTTTTGCAATTGCGAATCCGAACGATAGGAATCCACATCCCGACCAATTTGAAAGTATTCTTCATAATTATTAGCTTCGTCGTGCGGGGGTGGTTCTGGAGTTGGGGCTGGTTCTGGTTTTGCACCCGACATAGCCCACGAAGAAGACCCCAATCCTAAACTCATAAGCATCAAAGCTGAGAAAATTGTGTATTTGTTTAGCCTATGTTGATTCATAAGAATCAATGTTAGACGCAATACTCCAAGTGTTGGGTTAAGCTCTTGTTATTAACTAAAGATTAACTGTGCGCCGTAAAGCATCTGTTAAGAAGGGCTATCTTCCGAACTAGCTCTTGATTGGAATTTTGCAAGAGCCGATACTTAATGGGTGAGGATTTCTTTTGAAACTGAAACTCATTTTTTGTCTCGTATTGATAATTCTAAAGACATCTTGCAAAGGCAGTTTATGTCTAAACCCTCGGGCAGGGCACGAATAAGAAAAGCTCAGAGACTAAGTGGAGTCTCTGAGCTTTTTAGCACCTACTTACATTCAATCTATAGAATAATGAGACCTAGAGGAAATTACCACATCACAGAATAGCCAATTCCAAGCGAGGTGGAACTATCGAGTGCAACAAGAGTGCCTCGTGGCGTTTGAATGTAGTTGTTCGTTGTAAACTGGGTGCGGATAAACAAATTAAGCAAGCCCGAGCGACCTACAAGGACCTTGGTCCCTATACGAGGCGCAATAGCCAACCCCAAGTTACTAGGAGTGTCCGTGTAATTTAGCCCGGCTCCTAAGCCCAAGAATGCAAACCACTGGTTGTTCATGGGTAAGTGAAAACTTGGTTCTAATAGAAAACTAAGTGTTTGCGCATGGCCCACGTCTTTTACCTGAGCAAAAGCATAATTCATTATTGCCGAAATCTGCCAGTTGTCCATGAAGAACCAACCCACAGATGGGGAAAGATCGATCTCCTTTAATTTTGAGGTTAAGGTAAAGCCTCCAGAGCCTCCAAGTTCAAGCACTCCGCTACGAGCGTAGGCCTGTGTTCCACCAACCCCTGCTTGCTCAGTCACACCACCCTTGGGAGTGTTCGGCTGAGGAGCGGTAGGAATTGGATCCTTTTGGGAAGTTGCTGGGGGCAAGTCCTTGGCTGACCTCTGTCCATAACTGGCAAAACTCAAAGCAGCACCTAACAACGTTACCAACATTTTCTTTTGTTGCTTCATATTTTATAATCTCCTTATTAACGAGATCACTACGAGCAAGTTGTATGCCATAGGTGAAAGTAACATCCATCGAGCGCTGAGAAGATTCTCAACGATGCAATGAGGCAAAAAACCCACTCGGTGGATCATTTGCCCCTCTACTCCCAAAGTTTCCATAATGTGTATTGAGTCTGGATCCAGGGCTGCTTTTTCGATGATCTTGACCAGCCTCCTGAGGAATGCCTCTGACCCAAGCACGGTGGCCCCTTTAATTTTTTATGTAAGAGATTAATGTAACAAAAATGCAGTGAACTGTAACAAAACAATACATGTCTGTTTAAAAATAAAGGCGTTTGAATTGGCTCGGGTTTTCTGACGCCGAACTTAGGTCGGCAAATACGGTGAATTAGCTTAATTCCAAAATTTTCAACAATCGAGGCACAATTATTGCAGATCACATTAAAAGTTAAATTGAATGGAGAAAACTACCTATGTTTGTTTTGAGTCTAAATAAAATTATTGTCGCAGGAGCACTAACGCTTACCGCTTGTACATCAACCCAGAAAGATAACCTCTCTAGTGGTAACCCTCAAGAAGTCATTAATGAGATAGAAGCACTAAAAGAAACCTCGAGACAGGAACACAGAGATCTACTGGCCTATGACAAATTTAAAGATGCGGAGCAAAGCCTAGAAGAAGGTATTACAAAATTCAAAAACGATGACGAGCAAAATGATGTTCTTAGCAAATTGTCTGTGGCAAAAAGTGAATTTATAGCCGCTGCAGCCATAACCAACAGCAGAAGCAACGTACCCGATAGACTATTAGCGGCTCGAACGGCAACTCTGCAAAGCGGTGTACGTAACGACAATGATTTAAAAGAGCGTTTAGAAGAGATAGACGAATCTCTAAGAGACGAGAGTGACGAATTTACGAAGCAAATTGCCGTAGACGATGTGTCACAGTATGAAAAAGACTATTTGAAATTAGAAACAAGGGCCGTCCAACATCGAGAACTAAATGAATTTCGCGATATAGTTAAAAACGCTAAAAATAATCGAGCCCCCAAATTAGCTCCTCTAACATTTAGAAAAGCTGATTCAAGCCTCAAGGCTGCTGAAAACATGATACTACAAAGCCCAAGAAACCCAGAAAACTATAGAGAAAGCGTTGCAGTTGCCAAGCAATCAACAAAGCTCCTAGCTGATGTAATGGATAAACTCCAAGGAGTCGCACGTGGAGCTACAGAACAGGCAGCACTTGAACTTGTTCAAGTGAGTGGCGATCTCCAAGACAAAACCGAGGAAGCTTTGAGTTCAGCTAACAAGGTTCGAATTCAAAAAGCGATGGATGATACCCGCCAGAAATTCTCAAAAGATGAAGCAGAAGTATATCAACGAGGCAGTGACCTTATCATTCGCCTCAAAAAAATTGACTTTGCTTCAGGCTCAGCAATGATTCCTAGCGATTCAATGGATCTACTTTCAAAAATCAATGGCGTTATTGTTAATCTCAATTCTCCAAACATAGAAATTCAAGGACATACTGACTCTACGGGTGGTAGAAAGATTAACCAAGAGCTCTCCCAGAAGCGCTCCCAAGCTGTTGCTCAATATTTTGAATCCCTCAAAAGTCCCTATAGAATATCTGCTAGTGGACATGGAGAGTCTCAACCTATAGCCAATAATCAAACAAAGCAGGGTCGATCGCTGAATCGCCGAGTAGATATTATTGTAAGCACACAATAATCGAAAAATAGGTACTAAAGACGTTTTCAGGCATCAAAGTAGAAATACTTTGATGCCTTTTTACATTTTAAAGCACCAAAACAACTGGATCCACTAAAATGGAAGCTTTTGTTAAAAATCTGTTAAAGCATAATGAAAATTTAGTTAAAACCTAGGCTAATCCTGTTCTTAATTATTGCCCTCAATGATCCGATGTTATGCTTATGGGGATGAGGCGCTTTTTTTACTTACTTTGCTTCAATGCAAAGAAATGCGTAAGTGTAGCAAGAAAAACAAATGCGGGTTTTTCAGTCGTTGAAGGCCTCATTGCCCTTATGCTTCTTGGAGCGGCTGCAATAGGTGTTTATTCGATTTTCGGAAGCTTGGACAAAGCCACATTACGAAACCGAACACAACTCACCATGATGGCTGCTGAGTCTGCCATTGTGAATTCCTTACAAGACTCGGGCCAAATGTCTACCATTAAATCAGCTGGAGCCGCCGGACTAGCACTTCAAAGCGGCCAAACAGTAGTCGCAAGAAACGGAGCAGCTACTTTCTTGGACATAAGCTCAGGAGACGCATGCCCCGCCGCCAATTATGGAAGGGCTGGATGCCTTGTTCAAATTGACTTTCAACTAGTTCAAAATGTGGCAAACAATCAGTGGTTCGCTGGCTACCGAATTAGTGCACACGATCGAGTGCAAGCCCTCGGAGTGATTCCCCCACGAGGAGCCACTGGAAATGCGGGAGATCCAATCAATGCAACCCTTGGTGCTGCGGACGACCAAACAACACTCCCCATCCCCATCGGATGGACAGCAGCTGCAAACAACGCGACTTGCGCTGGTGGTGACGTGGATAGCTGTTGCCCCGCCGGATATTTGATAAAGGGTTATTCCAACGGTATTCCACAATGTGTAAGGGATTTTTACCAGACAGGAGCCACAGACGCTAATGGTGTACCCGTGGGAACCAATCGCTGCCCAGCTGGACAGTTTGCTTTAGGCATTCAAGTAAAAACTCCTCTTGGTGGGTCCATCAACAACGGTAGCTACATTGATGTAGGTGAGTTAGAAATGAACTGCGCTTCACCAACACTTGTAAAGTGTCCTGCGCCAGGAGACCTTGATCTAAATGGCGACGGAACCCCTGAAACTACTCTCAACAACGATTACTATAATATTGAATCCGTAAACCCAGCTTTTCTGCGAGATGCAAGTCTTGATGATCCCGGATCGACCTTCCAAACTGGAACTTGCCGAGTGAGTCTTCCAACTGAAGTCGCAGCAATTAGCGTTTCTGTATCAAGAAGTAGTGCCAGCGACCTAGCAAGCTCCGGTAATCTTAGTTCTCAAGTTCAACTTCAATGCCCCTCTGTTGACGGCATGTCCTTGTATGTGCCGAAGTCAGGATCTCCTACACGATGTGTTCTTCACAACTCCATCCCAAGAACTCTCACCTTAGTGGAGGGACCTTGAAATGACTTTTAAAACCTACATCAAAAAAGCTGAAGGCTTTTCACTTATCCAAGCCATGATTACCTTGTCTATCATTGCTACGATCGGCACAGCCATTCCGCAGATCACTAAATATGTAAATCGCAGCAAACGAACATCGGCAATCAAGGCGTTGATGATGGACGTCCGTGGAAAGGCATTGGCCCAATTATCCGAATCAAACAATTATATTGGCGGACGAAGTTTAGCCAACCTCAACCCTGCCGTTTGCCAAAGACTTACAGGCGGAATCATTCAAAACATTGCAGGCACCACTACTTGCGCTCCACTGACGGGTACAGCTCCAAATTTTAATGGAGATGTCATAGCGGAAGCTCTTTTTTACCCAAAGGTTCTTGGTGCAACCTGCGCAGGAGCACTCTGCGGGATTCGGGTTGCAAAGATTGAAGAAGCCGGAGGCTCAAGCGTTCAAGTGAAGATTACCTACGAGGGTAACGATGTCCTCGTTAAAGACATCGAAGCAAGTGAAGATCTTGCAACGGTGAATGAAACTGCTCAAAATTGTTTAGGAGACGAATTTTTGGGTCCCGATGGCACCTGCCAATCCTTAAGTTGCGCTGGGCAGGCCAACACGGTTTACATACCCCCCTCTAACTCCCAAGTTCTCAATGGTACCTGCGAACCGATCGACCGTGCTCAACAAGTGACTCTTTGCCCATCAGGAAAAGTACCCAGTCAAATTGACTGGAGTGGAAACAATACTTGGAATGCTGGAGGAAAATTAGTATTTCCCATCGCTCCAACATTCACTTGCATCGATTCTCCCTTTGACTCCGAAAACATGGCTCAAGCTCCAACATTCTCAGCTAGAACAATTGCCTCCTCTGATTCAGGTGAAAGCAATTGTCCACAGGGCTCAATTTTAGAGCTTGATACCCAAGGGGCTTTAACAAGCTGTGCGTGCCCCACAGGATCAATGCCACAGATACTCAATAACGTTCAAACTTGTGTCTGCCAGTCCACAGGACTTGCTCCAAGTAATCAAACTTGTCCTTCGGGAGGGACCCAATGAGCCTATTGAAGCAAACAAGAAAAATCTCAGGATTCACAATTGGATCAATGATGATTGGACTTGTCATATTTGCAATCGGAGCCATCATCAGCTTGAACATAATCAACCAAGCAACAAAAGCGGGGAAACGAAGCGAGATTTCTGCCAGTCTTGACTTCTCACACACTGCTGCCCTTACTGAGATTCAAGGGTCAGATCTCCGCGCAGACTTCAGTACATTCAGAGCCACAAACCCAGCGCTCGATGCTTGTCTGAAGGGAACTGGAACTGCCTGTGACACCTCCTTTAATGATTGGGAACCTTACACAGGAACACCAGTAGCCAATCAAATAAACGGGCGCGCAGGTCTAAAGAGCGACAGCTGTAACGACACGAGCGGTGATTGCATTCTTCGTAGACAACTTCAATTTCGACTAAACTGCAGCAGCTCCACCAGCTGCCAACAGGTGGAATTCAACATTCAATCTAGCTATACGGGACAACTTTCTAATGTCAATGATGCAACCGGCACTCGCATAGCGCCTCTCGCCGATAGAAATTCCAAAATCACCATTCCAGCTAAAATGCCCGAACTTCAGCCCTGTCCTGCAGGTCAAATCGCAACCGGCGTCAACCACAGCACTGGACAAGTTGTTTGCACAGCTCCAGCTTCTTGCTTGAATGGAACCTGTAACTACCCCAATCCGGGAGGCACAAGTTGTAGCTCGGGGACTTCTCAAAATGCGATTGGTTTTAACTTTGGCACCGATGTTAACTGTAACAGAATACCCACCCTAGAAGTCGGTTCTCAATACACACTTACAAAAGACAGTGCCGATCAAGCTAGCTACTGCCCAAACGACACCAATCAGTTTGATGACTGCAAGAATGCAGCTCCGGGTGCCGTTATTCCCTTAAAATTTGATCGTCGCCACACTTATCAATGTTGGAAGTCCCAAGTTGCCGGCCAAAACCAGTCGACGCTTGCCCCTTTAAGCATGTGCGGCCTTAGCGTTCCCAATGACCCATTACTTTATACTGCAATAGAAAATCAAATCCCGCATGCAAGCGAAACCTGTGGTTGCTGTAGCATGCTTGAGGAAATTAAACTTAGTTTCACCGGGAAAGACCAAAAGATAGATGTTCCCGATGGCGCGAAAAGATTTGAAGTCAAACTTTGGGGCGCTGCTGGGGGACACGACGGAGGAGGCATGTGGACTCTCAGAAAAGGCGGAGTCGGTGGATTCACAGAAGCCAGCATTAACCTTGATTCAATTGGAAACCCCAAAGAACTAATTGCGGTCATTGGAGCTAGAGGCTTTATGCCTAGTGTAAGAGGCCACTACAGCGGGGCTTACGGCTTTGGCGGGTATGCCAGTTGGTCAAACGGAGTCAACTGGAACGCTGGAGGCGGCGGTCTAAGCGGAGTTTTTGATGGGACGGATAATAAGGCATCTAGAAAGACCGCGCTGGCAATTGCGGGTGGAGGCGGCGCTGGATCGGCTTTCAAAAATAGCGGGACGACTGGAAACCCAGGAAACCACCCTTCACTCTCTGGAGGGCGTACTGGCACCATGCAAGGATGGGCGACCGGCACCTCTATAGACTATCGTGGTGGAGGAGGCGGTGGATATGAAGGCGGGAAAGAAATGTCCTCTGGTGGTCAGACCATAGGAAAAGGAGGCTCAGGTTACGTTCACCCTCAAGCCTGTAACTCGCGCATCTTATACAACAGCAAAGGTGCAAGTAATCCTCCGGAAAAAAGCGACCTCGACTACAATGGTTTAGCTGGCCAATCTTATCCACCTAGACCAGGATTTGGAATTATTAGATTTTATAGTTGCCCGTGCAATTGACACACTTAGAGCTTGGACGCAATCGGAAGAGTGGCTCTATGGAGCCTACTCTTCCTCATTCAAATTAAAACATGTTTCAACTATTGAACGTCGATGTCGAATCGATGTTTACCATTAAGATAAACGTTTTGAAATCTTCCTTCGTAGGCGGGGTAAATTGCGACTAGCTCACACTTGTCATTCAAAAGTAGGCTTTCAGGTTCTTGGCCGACATTATTTATATAGCTAGCTTGAGCAATCAATTCACCGTTTCGATGAACTCTGATCTCACCACTATGCATTTGTCTCTTGTTTCCCTTAGAGTGAATGATGGCCGTGCATATAGAACCATCCTCAGCTGAGCTGACGAGTGATTTCGTTTGAGCGTTCGCTGTGAAAAATGAGCCTCCCACAGCCAAAAGCAACATAACTCTAAATATTTTCATTAAGGTCTCCTTTATGTGGTCAATCTGTAAGCAAAAAGAATGCCGCTGAATAAGTGTCCGATTACAGGGCGGATGTTCTAGATCTGGTTGTATATTTAACTTACAGTGACTGACAAAAATTGTTTCAGTTCAAAAAAAGAAAAGGGCGCGCATGAGTTCGGTCATGTTGACGTCAACAATGGCAAAGTTCTTGTGAGGCGCTCTTTTCGTGGCGAAGAGCTCTTCCGTATTCCGTAATGTCTCAAGCTTTGTATACGACATAAATTTTAGTAGTTCAAATTGTGATGCTTGAATCTGTAAATGTATTAGACAGGTGTTTAAGCTTCAGATGTTAATGACTGGTTAGAGATATTTAGATAGGGGAACAAACCAGTTTTAACCTTAGAGTTAAGGTTAATCTAAAGGCAAGAAAGGTCCTATCATGAATTTGCTTTTGAAAACGAGTTACCCACAGTGGGCGAAGTCCTCCATGATTTTTTTTGGACTTTCTTGGGGGCTTTTAGAAGTGAAAGCACAGGATCTCTACCATCGGGATTCTAACCGAGTGTACGAGGGCGGAGGAGCTGAAAAGAAAATCGGCCCCCGAGAAACCTGTGCAGCTTATTTAGCTGAGATTCAAGCCCACGGAGAGTTCACCGCAAAGCACGACAAATGGAAAAAGCTTGCGATTTTCCAAGGCGTGCCTCTTTATGAATCCCTTAGGTTTATCAACCGGAGAGATAGAAAGGTGTTGGAGGAGCGAGGTTTTGGGCAGTATGCGGTCGATGAAATCACGCCAATTCTATACGGAGAATCCGCAATACTCAGTTGGAGGGTTGCAGATAGAATTTTAGAAGAGATTCCAATTGGTGAATTTGATCCCACATCGGAGCTGATTGCTGAGATAAATCAAAAATCTGCTGAGGGAATTCGTCAGTTAAAAATTCGCAAGACCATTGGGCATGCTATAAGCCTCAATGGCCCTGGCAAAATCAGAACAACTCCTCTTTCGGCTCGACTCGATGCTTATGGAGAACCGGGAATGCCCGATGTTCAGGGTATAAGGGCGAATCTGGAGGCGAATGAATATTTAGGTTCCCCGAAAAGTTTTGACTTTCCGTGGAGTGAACATGATGCGTATGTTTATACATTCTATACTCATCCTCATAAGATACGAGAAAAATTAGATGTGCTTTATGATTGGTATCATCAAGCTAAACATGAATTGCATCCCATTGATCTTGCTGCTGACTTTCAGAAGAAATTAGTTTCAATTCATCCTTTCATTGATGGCAACGGTCGCACTTCTAGACTTTTTATGTCTCGTATTCTTAAAGAGTATGGGTATCCTCCACCCATATTTGACGAGTTGAGGGGCCAAGAGCTCGAGATGAGCGATGAATTCTGGCGCGAGCAAGTTCGTCAGGGAGTTGTACGAGCTTACGAACATCGATTGAAGAAATTTAACGAAGAATCTTTTGAAGTTGGAAGACTTTTGGATTCTATCTATCAGCCCGGCACGGACATGGAGAGAGTTCTAAACTCACAACGTTTTAATCGATTAGTGGCTAAAGGCGCTCCGGATAGATTCTCCATACATCCAGTTTTCCGTTTCGATAAGAAGGACTTTTTCTTAGGCAAAGATGGGTTCCTTTACAACGAATACGGCATTCCTCACGTTCACCATAATGGAGTATTGTTTCCGATTGCAGATCAAATCGCCAATCTGTATGGGGTGAATGCTCCATGGCGCAATCCAGAAGAATTTGGGGAATCAGTATCAGCGAAGAAACGGGAGCCAAAAGTTGGGAAGGACGGAGAAGCTATTTACGATCCTTTTAGTAACTGGCAACACATTGCCTCATCGATGCCGGTTAAGGACGCTACTCCTGCACAACGTAGGCTGGTTAAAAATCATGTTGAATTACTGGAAGCATTGGAAAAAGGTGAGCTAGATGGCAGCGACATTTACGTTTTGCCGTATTCTCAAATTGATCAGAGTAACAGAAAAGGTAAATTGCAGTTTTATTCTTGGCAAAAAGACTTACTGGAATCCGTGGCAGATATTTCGGGGGATTCTCCTCATGAAATTTTAAGTTTTTATGTGGGCGCGGTCAACAGGAACAATCTGACATCCTTTGAATCTGATTTTGTTTTAAACACTTACCAGAACATCAAAATTGAGCCCTATCAAATGAGATCAGCCGTTAACAACGTTCTTGCTCAATATCAGAAGGCGGACTTTACCTACCGACTCTATGAACAGGCCGCAACTGATGTAGCCCCAGAGCTTTTGCCACGATTTCGGCGATCTCGACAGAAGATTCATCAAGCTGGGCGAGAATTGCTACGTGATTACTTTCGTGCTCGGGATAAGCTGAGCCCTGAACAACTCGTTGATTTGAGAGATCGCGATAGTCGGGTGATGGGTTTTGAGGATTTCTTTGAGAAGTCAAAACTGTCTTATGAAACCTTTGATGAGGCTATAGAAGAACTTGGTGATGATCATATTTACCTGCTTCGCTCCCATGGTGCGTCTGCGCCTAAAATTGGCATTTTTCCAGAGGCAATATTAAGTGGACTGCTAGAGAAATATCCAAAATACGACCGTCTAAGAGTTGATTTGACGATGCTGTCGCATCGACTAATGTCTGACGGAAAGTTTAGAGATGAAGTGAACCAAAAATTGAAGGAGAAAATTGATAGGATTCCAAAACCTATTCTTGATGCATTTCCGCTTTTGGCCACATTGCCTGATAATGCAAGCAAGATATTACACACCTTTGTTGGTCGCTTCCTAAAATCAAAGTATTCTCACCATAGGCTCGATCCTGAATATGAAAGAACCTTTATTGAATATGTGCTCCATGCGAGCGGTGGAGCGCCCAATAAAGAGTCTAGTTCCACTACGTCTAGTCCAAGGTTACTTTTCACGGAAGGTACCGATGTCCCGTTTGCTCCCGCGAACGTAGGTAAGGGCGCTACAATTAACCTCCTTCAAATTCCCATAGACAAAGTCAATTGGAATTACCGTTCTACCTTTTCAAGTGAATATGAGTTTTTGGCTTCCAGTTGGGTGCCTCCTTGGCATATTCCCAAAACTTACTATGGGCGTGACCTCAAGCAACTTAGTTTGGCACCTAAGCAAAAAGGCCGCCTTTCTCTCAGTAGTGAACAAGAAGAGTACCTGAGGGTTTTAGGTTTGATTTACGATGATATGGACAATCCATTCTATGGCCATCACGGGGCAAGTGATGAAGGTGATGGGTCCTGGCAAAACAAAAAATTTCAAGATAACCCACTCCCTGAGTCGCTTCCCTATGATGAGTGGCCAGAGGAACTTAAAGACAAACTACCACCTGATCTAAAGCAAAAGGTAGAGCAAGGAAACAAATCTGGCAATTCGGACAATGTTAGTTCTGAGGGAGAGATTCCGTGAAAGCTAGATTAGTTTTTTTAGGATTTATTTTTTTTCTTTTCTCAAGTTTGAGCTGTGCGGAAGACAAGAAATTTTTAGGTAGTTTGGAGATTGAGTTTAAGGAAGAAGGGTTGAGAGCCTTGGCCCCTTATCTCGAGCTGGAGCTAGATGGCGAGCGCTTTGCAATGGACAACACTGTGGTGATGCTTGTTGCCTCTGACTATCCAAAGTATGTCGGTGCTTTGAGACTCAGAGAAGATGCCCCTAAGAAGGTGAAGGCTGCTTTGAGTGGCATCAATATTTTTGATGATCGAGGCTGTGTCGAGATCAATCTATGCCGCCCAATGGAATCTAAAGAGGCCCTTAAGAAGAAGGTAAAAGCTATTTCTGGACTGTTGCCTTTCGCAGAGTCTATCTACTCGCCAGCGCAAAGAGAAAGTCCCGGTGGTTGGTTTAGTTTTCATCTTCATTTTGGATCGAAGGAGCCTGTGAACATGGTTGCTATGAGTGGCTACTTAAATTTAATTTGGGCGCTCGAGTTCGCCAAGCGCGGAGACGCCGAATACATCCTAAACGAAGGGTTTTCTCACTTTCAGACAGTGGGCAACAAAGGTGTGGTTAGAATAGTTCGGGAGAACGCAGCAGGAGAGTTTGATCCAAGTGTTACCAATCGAATCGAGGCTCGTCGCCATTTCATGAGTCCTGATGAGGAAATCGATTTTTTTTCAGATCTCATTGAGAAAAGCCCTGAAGCAGGTGAGCAGTTCTTAAAAGAGTACTTTCATCGCCTAATTGAGAGCAATATAAATCTAAACGAATTATTTATAGCTGCCATCAAAAATCCTACCTTCACTACAAACCTAGCGTCTGCACTTAAGCATTCTGAGGCGAGCTTTACTCAGCAGAAAATTATTTTCGATGCTGCTCGCGCCGCCAAGAATTATTTTGCTTTAGCTGCTCTTTTTAAAGAGCATTTTGATTTAAAAGAAATTAGAAATTTAGTCCTTGCGCTCTCCACAGATGAAATTATTCAAGTGATGGAGTATTTAGACTTCGTAGAGCTAAAAGAGTTCTACAGCTTAGCACTTCAGAAAGAGGGGCTGATTGGCTACGTCAAGCAACGTGGTTTTATTCCCACCGACTCAATTGCAGGAAAAGCGCATACTTTGCCACTCCAGGGAGAAGGTCATTCGATCTTGGAGTCAACTCAACGGCTTCTGGATGGTGGCTTAGGTGGCTTTAGTGTTGCGGATTTGATTGAATATATGAACCATGGAAATGCCCAGGAACAAGGTGCGGCAGTGAAGTGGCTTGCTCAACGCGATTTAAACTTTAAAAAACGTTTCTTGTATGACTTCAACCAAGTCTTTGACAACGTTCTAGCTTGGCAGGTTAGCGATGCATTGCTTGGTCAGCCTGATGCTCTCGACTTGCATTCTGAGTTTAAAATTTTGGTTGAAAAAATGGATAGACTTAATCGAGACAAAGTGGCCGACATGGTTGAAGTAAATCCAGTTTTAAAGAAAAACGAGAGTTGGAAATTTGCCAAATTTTTAAGGTCTAAAGGGCGGTCGACCAGCGACTTATCTAGATGGTGTGCAAGAATAATATTGGGCAAAAATGCATTTTAGAGGCTATATGTTTTGAAAACACAAAAGCAATTGGCATAAGCCAAGAAAAAAGTGGGCAGGATCAATTGCCGACCTTAGAAGAAGAATTAACGTAGACCCGCACTCTCTATGGACGCTGATGTGACGATGAATTTTGATTTCACCATTATTCATACAGTAGACGCTCAAGAGTAATTCGTTAAGAAAGACGCTTGGAAATAAAACCAATCCGCCTTTTAATACCTATTAACTTGAACTTTTTATTAATTCACCCACAAAATATTTTTTAAGTAAAAGCTTTGCCTTTTTAACATGGGGTTCCCCCTTGGTGCCTTTAGTATTCCAAGCTTCGGTCGCATCTTTCCCGCAGTAGTCGGGCAAGCTAATCGTATACTTTTCATGTTTAGGTAGGTAATCGGTAATGTTATAAACATTGCCTTCAACCACCAGCCAACAATCAGCGGATTTATTGTGAACACCTACCTGTTCCTGAGTATAAGTTTCCTTACTCCAAGAAACTATTGCAAAAACACAGAAACAGAATGTTATTATTTTTCTCACTTAATTTTCTCCTCGGTGTGAATTTTTTTATAATTAACTTTTTCTGATTTCAATAGCTTTTTTACATGATTAATAAACAAGGGAGGACCCGCTACGTAGATTTCAGAGTTTTTAGATACTTTCGTTAAGGACTTTTTAAGTTCAAAAGAGTTCAGGAAGCCTTTCTGGGAAGTGATCCATAGTTGATAATCTAATTGAGGAAGTTTCTTTTTAATTTCTTCAATTTCATTTTGATAAATCAAACTTTTTTCATCTTCTACAGCATGGATTACATGAATATTTTTTTTCTCATACATTTTTTCAACATTTCCTTGCATTAAACAAGAGAGCAACGGGTTGATGCCGACTCCGCCCACGATCCAAAGTTCGTGATCCGCAACTCGTTCATGCAAATGACCAAAGGGTCCCTCTACATCAACTCGGTCATTGATTTTTAAGTTTTCAAGTTGTTGAGTGTCGTTCCCCAGTGTTTTAATCGCAAACTTTAACTCGCCCTCGTTTATATTCGATAAGCAAGTAAAGGGGTGCCATTGCCGAGAAAAATTTTTAGAACAAAATCTTAAATAGTAGTATTGAGCTGTGCTAGTGACGAGTGAATTTTCACTTGCAGGCGGTGATAAGATTAGTTCAAATACATTTGAATTTAATGAATTCACGCTTTTCACTTTGAAGGGAACCCCCCAGCACGCCAGTTGAGGCAAAATTTGGGACCGGACGATGGCCATAGTGCCTAAAAGGCCAAGACTAACATAGTAGGTGAAAAGCCAATCATTAGAGCGAAACGCGTAAATGTGCATGAGACAAGAGAACCATGCCAGAATTCCTAAGCGATGTATTCTTAACCATGTTTTATGCTTCAGAGAATTAATTCTGGCAAAATACACGACAACAATAAACAATAAAACGGCCATCCATGCCCAAAGCAGGCCCGGCTCTTGCCATTGCGCAGTTAAACTTTCCAGTTCAAAACCAAGTGAAGCTACCTCGATTGCACCGTGAAAAAAAATAAGAGCGATTCCAGTAGTTGCTGTGTAGTGATGTAAGATAAATAAATTTCTTAACCCCTTGAAGACCTTGTCTGAGCATGCGGAGCGTATGGAGAGAATAAGAGAGAGGGCCAAAGATGTAAGGCCCATCAATGCGAAAGCGGAAGATAAATCCGTCATTGAAAATTTACCATGTACCTAGATATTAGTATGATCTCTCGACAGGGTTCGGTGCCAGGGTCTTAAAAATGACCTCAACAGCTAACACCGTTTTGAAAATAGGTAATCATGGTGGGTAAGTTGATCCACAAGTGAGTATCCGTTCTCTGATAAATAGGCTTCCAATCTTTCTAAATCACGGCATTCTATCAGCATGTACTTAAAGCTGTATTTGTTGAAATCAATCCCCTTAAGGACATCAAGCTCCGCACCTTCCACATCAAGTGAAAGTAAGTCAATCTCTCTTGGAGCTTGACTCTCATCTAGAAGAAGTGAGAGTGGCTTTGCCAACGCTCCAAATTTCACATTCATTTCCAACAAATTCTTCCGCTGGGACTTTAAATGCCTCTTCTTGTCTTTCAAATCGAGATCAAGACTAGAGGAAATCGACATCAAACCAGCATAATCAATATCGACATATTTTTCACTGTAACCAAAAGGGGCACAAGCACAACAAAAGAGATGATTCTTTGAACATCCTCTAAAGTAACATAGCTTTGAAAAAAGATAGGGACTTGGTTCAACAAGAACCCCGCGCCACCCCCTTTTTTTCTCTAAAAAAAGTGTATTTGATTGTGTGTATCCATCGTTAGCGCCGAGCTCTACGAAAAATCCGCCGGAATGAAACAAATACTTTTCTAATTTTTTATCTAAGTTGTTTAAAGCAAAACGGCCTCGTTTCAAAAAACGAAATTTAAAATACCGAAGAACATCCCAAACTTGAACAGATAGCTTTCTTTTAAATAAATCATACATTGCTTATGTTTCCAACTTTCGATGCATAGGGGAACCTTAAGGCTAACATTGGTGTCTCGCTTCAACAAGAAGTTGAAGAACTCTAGATTCAGCTAACAAAAAAAGGCCTCTTATCCGAAGATAAGAGGCTTTAATGAGCAATTGGTTGCGGGAACAGGATTTGAACCTATGACCTTCGGGTTATGAGCCCGACGAGCTACCAGACTGCTCCATCCCGCAGGAGTGTCATCCCCTATCTCTCCAAACGTGTCAACCCCCATCATTTCAAGCCTCTATAAGAAATCTTTCGGGTGGCTTTAGTGAGATTGAAGAATTGTGCGACGAGTTATTTGGGCGGAGTGATAGAGAAGTCCTTAGAATCCGAAGCTAAAAGCAGAGCCAAGCATGAATTGCTGAGGGGTTCGCCCCTTGCTTTCGGATACAGCACTTTCGCCGCCGTAAAAGCCAATTCCGTAACCTAAATAGAATTCCAGAGCCATGTTCTCCTGTAACTCCCAAGCATAGGCAGCTCTTAAGTTAAGCCCGATGGCACTATCCGTATAGCTACCAACAAAAGCTGCCCCAGCGGCCTCGACAAGATCTTCTCCAGTTGCAGTATCGCTTGCCTTAAACTTCGTTTGGGTCCGATCCCAACCTAAAACAGCATCCATTCTAAAGCTTTGAACCTTGTAACGAAACATGGGGCCAATCAGCCAACGTTTAGCGGTTCTTGAAATTTCTAAATTTAAATCCGTGTATTCCACTCGCTCGTGAAAGCGATTGAGTGAGATTGAAAAGCCAACGGCCATATCGGTGTTTAGGTGATACAAGCCAAACACACCCAACCCCCATCCAAAAGTATTGTCATGACTAAACTGATCGGCCCATTCAAGATGCGGAGCCACGCTAAAACGTGCGTTGTCAGCAAATTCTTGGTCTGCTTCTTTCCCGTCTCCTTTCTTTTTTCGAGCGCGACGAGGAGCTTTCTTTTGCTTGGCTTGAGCGGCTTTGGCGTCTTGGCCGTAAATGCTCTCAAACTCATCTAACAAAGGGTCGTTTGGCGATTCGCCCGAAGTTGCATTTGATCCCATATCAACGTTCTCAAAATCATCTGCATAAACATCGTTAGAAGGAGCCTCGGGTTCTTCGTCGTTTGCGGGAGAAAAGTCGTCTTGCAGAGCACCAGCTTGGGCAGGCATCATACCATCTTCTTCAAATCTATTGTCATCCGAGCCCGAAGCCGACGGAGCTAGCGGCACGTCGTCAAGAATGGGTGGCGGCTCGTCCTCAGGACTCGCCGGTTGGCGTGGATTAGAATCTCCTACTGGTTTTGGGCTTGTTTTCTTTTGTTGAGACACTCTTTGAGAAGCTGGCTTTCGACTGCTTAAATTTTTTCGAAGAATGTAACCGTCTCCGCCAGTGCCCAGACGAACTTTTATCCAATTTTTATCCGTATTGGCTCGAACGATTTCGACAGGGGTTCCGACTGGCAACTTGGCTCGTGCAGCTCCAAAGGAAGTTGGCTCAGACCAAAGATAAGTTGGCTTACTAACATAGGCGCGCCCGAAAACCTTCGACACTGGAGGAGCTGCAAGAACCCCTGCACTCAGCACAATCAGACACAATACTAATATTCGTCGCACAACCTTAGTTTATCTTTAGTTTTAAGCTAAAGCTGAGGCTATAATTTGACACCTTAAATCTCTAGTCAAAGCCTCACCCTAGTCTCTAGACAGCTAGAGCCAGCTGTGAAAAGCTTGGGAGCAATCATGCAGAATGCACGCCAAGTTCTCATTCACATTAGTGGTCCCGATAAAGCAGGCGTCACGGCAGGCTTATGTCAGGTCATAAGCCAAACGGCCGCTCAATTAGTCGACATCGGACAAACTGTGCTTCACGGACATTTAGCCTTGTCAGCCATTGTAGAAATTCCCCCCGGCTCCGATACCTTGCACCAGGTTCTTGAACACGTTTCTAAGTTGGGATTGCGTATGGAATTAGGGGACGTTCAATCAATAGAAAAACCCTCTAAACATGTAGCCGGAAGCCTCAGCCTGACCTTGATGGGTGAGCTCAGTGACAGCAAAGCGCTTGCTGAATGCACTAAGTTTTTAGCCACCGAGAATTTGAACCTTAGAGAAATCAAAGCTCTTAGCTGCGAAGCCCTCAACGGGATCGAAATCATCGCCGATCTAGAAGGCGCAAAATCCATAGAAGCCGATCGTTTTCAAAGCCTTCGGGCCGACCTTTACGCTTTGGCTTCAAAGCTTGGCGTGGACATTGCTGCCCAAAGAGAAAATGTGTTTCGACGCAATAAACGAATGATTTGTATGGATGTGGACTCCACCTTTGTGCCCGGAGAATGCATTAACATTTTGGGAGAACTCCACGGTTGCGGTGAAGAAATCGCCAAAGTTACTAAGGCAGCCATGGAAGGCAAAATGAACTTCGAGCAGGCCTTGCGTGAAAGAGTTTCAAAGCTCAAAGGCCTTTCACTGAAAACGGCTCAAGAACGCATGAGCCAAGAAGCTCCGCTCGAACAAACTCAACAAATGGTCAAAGCATTTAGGACCTTAGGCCTTAAAGTTGGAGTTGTTTCCGGAGGATTTGATTTCTTCGTGGACGAACTCAAATCCAAATACAACTTGGACTTTGCCTTCGCCAACAAACTAACCGTTAAGAACGGTGTCTTCACCGGAGAACTGGAAGGCGAAATCATTACCGCAGAACGCAAGGCAGAAGTGCTTTCGCACATGGCTCAGGCCTATGACTGCCCATTGCAGCAAACCGTAGCCGTTGGGGATGGAGCCAACGATATCCCAATGTTGAAACTGGCTGGGCTAGGAATAGCCTTTCACGCCAAGAGAAGCGTTCAAGAGCAGGCCGACACCAGGCTTAACTGCTCAAACCTAGAAAGCATTCTTTACCTATTGGGCTACAAGCAATCTGAGATTCGCGATCTAATTTAAGAAAACGGGATTATTTCCCGCAGCACTTTTTGAACTTGTTTTTGCTTCCACAGGGACATGGGTCATTTCGCCCTACTTTAGGAGCAGCACGGACCAAAGGAGCGGTTGCATGGCCATGATGATGCCCATGATTACAATGAGGTCCATGAACATGCTCATGTTCCATCTCAACTTCTTGGCCTTGGTTTTCGTTTTCTTTACTGTCGGTCATCGGCCTACAATCTAGCACGGGGACCTAAGTGGGGACCACAAAATATTGATGGGCCTAGCCAAGCTCGGTCACAAAGTAAGGGTCATGCCTGTAGCGATCTAAAGGACTTGGCTTGGTTTTATAAAGCTTTTGAACTCCATCAAAAAGCTGCATCAAATCAATGCCTATGGCACCAGGGTTTACAGAAACCGGCCCCACCTTAAAAAGAGGGTTCAGCGCATAGCGAACAACGGCCAGCTTGTTATTGGTGATGCTAAACTCGTCGTCGCTTTGAAGGTTCTTCAATTCCTGCCCAACAGGAGCCATTTTCTTCAAGATAAAACTCGTGTGCAAAACATAGGGGCCCGTCGAGACTCCTTTGAAAGTTCTCTCATCCAGAGTATTAACCAATTTCCGAGCTACGTAAGCAGAAAGGTAGGGATTCGAGGCTCTTATCTTCGAAATATGAAGCTTCTTTTTAGCTAAATCGAAATCGAACTCAATTCGCAACTGCCCCTCAATTTTTGCCTCCACCAGCTCGGGCGGATACTGGACTGCCCGGTTCACAACCTGAATCAAATGCCGATGCTTGGAATCGATCTGCAAATTCTTAATCTTTTGAAAGGCCGAAATCTGGACCGAGGCACCCTGAATCGACTCGGCGGCTTTTTCTCCTGAATAGACCGTGCCAGTTCCAGAGGCTTTCGCATTTGCAGAAGGCTTAGCCACGCCAGCAACCTCAGTTCCGAGATCAAAAAATCGCCCTAAGTCTTTGTTTGATGAATCCTTTTCCTTGGCGCCCTTTTCTTCTTTAGTGGAAGGCGCAGGCATCTTTTCAGAAGAAGAAGTAGCCTCATCTGGCAAAGCTGACTGGAGGTAGACCCACGAATCCACTTCAGGCCACTCGAAAGAAGCCTTTTTCTCTAGAGGAGTGAAAAACAACCCTAAAACAAAAACGCTCAACACTGCATGCAGCAGCGCAGACAAAATGATGGCAAGTTTCATTGGTTTCGAATCTATCCGCTCCCCTTGCGACTTGCAAAAGCTAGAGCAACAAGAACGAGCTTTAGATGTGAAAAGTAAACGGATACGTTTTCACAAGACAGGTTGTCATAGGCGGTGCGTCTAAAGTTAGGATACAGAGAGGGGGGACTGCCAGAAGTTTAGAAAATTGGTGTGGGTGTTAACTAAGAGCCACTTGAGAGGGTGGCACCGAAATTGCTCTCTCTAAGGCAAGGTGAGTAAATTTAATCCCAAAGATAGCATCCACAAAGCCAAGGAAAAACTGCTTTCTTACGCCACTAAACTAAAAAAGCTCAAACCAAAGAAGCGTCAAAAAGGCAACGACACTGAGCCCACCGTAGGGTTCGCAAAACTGAAGTCAGGGGTTTCAAAGCTCAAGGGCAAACTCAACAAACGCGACTTCCGCCTCACACAACTAAAAGGCATTCGCATCGACAAAAAGCATTTTAATCGCATTCTTGATCTAAGGGTCGAAAAGATGCCCGCCCTGAGCCAAATTCTTCCGCTGGCCAGAAAACTGAGATTTCCCCTCTTTTTCCTATTCGGTCTATTGTGTGCCGACCTAGTCATGAGGACCGGCTCCTACTTTCTACTGGGCGAAAGCGACACCAAAGCTCCGCGAGTGAAAGTGGCCATCCTTCCTAAAAAGTTCGTAAAAGCCAAAAGCACTTACGATGAGATTGTATCAAAGAATATTTTTTGCCCTGGTTGCCCCGTTCCCGACATGAAGACCATCGCCATTAATCGCCCTAAAGATTGCTCTAAGGCAAAGCCTCTTCGATCGAGCGCCAACCTCGTTGGAACCATCGTCCTAAGCAATGCCAACTATTCAGTGGCCACTCTTATTGATGGAACTCAAACCTTTGCTCTTAAGCGAGGCGAAGATTTCAAGAATCTGGGTAAAGTCTTTGAAATCCGCAGAACTCGAGTTTGTTTTGAGAACCAAGATGGACTTCTGTTTTTCCTCAATCTTCCCGACGTAGAAGAAGCCATTCCAAAAATAGTCGCAACGAATTCTAGCAGCGGCAAAAAACAGATATCTAAAGGAATCTTCCAAACTGGAGACAATGAACTAGAAATCGACAAGAACTTTATTGTTGAACAACTCAACAATCCCAACATTCTTTACGAAGCTTATGCCACCGAATACAAAGTCGACGGCGAAATTCAAGGCTTTCGCATTCACTCCATCAACCCCGGCAGCACCATCGAAAAACTAGGCTTTAAACCCGGCGACATCATCACCGAAGTTGACGGAAAACCAATGGACTCGGTTGGACGTGCCCAAGAACTCTATAATTCGGCAGCAACCACATCAGATATGAACATCTCTATTCTTCGTGATGGAAACAGAATCACGAAGTCGTTTACGGTAAAGTGAGGATAAAAGACTATGAAATGGCATAAAACTATAACGAAAAGCATTCCCTTGGCCCTGATGTTAATTAATACATCTTCTCACTCACAAACCACTCGGCGTTCCACTCCGGGCTCAGGGGCAGGCGATCAAGCAGGCCGTGCCACTGTGCCTCAACTAGGCGAATACATCGAGTTAGATGAAGCTCTTAAAAACGAAATGTATGGAACCATCGATTTCCCTAACGCAGAATTGACGACCATCATCAAAGCAATATCCAAGCTTGCCAATAAAAACTTTATCCTCGACAACAAAGTCCAAAACCACCGAGTCACCATTGTCTCTCCGGTGGCTGTCTCTAAGCAGGATGCTTATAACGCCTTTCTTTCTGCGCTCTACATGAACAACCTCACTATTGTTAGCGCTGGCAAGTTTCTAAAGGTTGTTGAAGCTAAAACCGCCTACGCCGAGAACACTCGTGTTTTTGTAGGTGATTACGCCCCTGCGACCGAAGAAGTTGTAACCGTCCTTTACCCTCTTAAGAACTTAAACGCCGATGACATCAATCGATTTGTCGTCGACCTTGTTCCCCGAACTGGGCGGGTCATCACATTCCCCGACACCAACACCATTGTAATGACCACCTCAGGCCTTATCTTACGTCGTGTGATTTCCATCTTAAAAGCGGTCGACGTTCCTGGTCATCAAGATCAGCTTGAAAGCATTCCTATTAATCACGCAAGTGCCAAACAAATCGCCGAACTCCTAGACGAAATTCTTGAAGCCCAGGGCGGTAGCAACAGCCGCAGCCGAACTCGACGTCGATCCTCGCGAACTTCAAGCACTCAAAAAACCCGGGGTGGCGGCATCATCACAAAGATTGTTCCCGATGAGAGAACTAATTCGCTAGTAGTTTTAGCAAACGGACGAGGAATAGCCGAACTTAAGCAACTTATTTCTAAACTAGACACTCCAAGCATTGCCGGGTCTGGCAACATTCACATTTACTATTGTAAAAATGCTGAGTCAGAAGCCCTTGCTCAAACTTTGAGTAACCTTATCCAAGCTCAAAAGACCGATCAGCCTAAACGAGACGGCGCTACAAACTTACCGGTTCCACCTCGTAACACCCGAAACAACAACAGCAATGAAGATGCGGTTGGAGGAGTTCAATTAGGTGGAAACGTGAGAGTGACTGCCGACAAGGCAACCAACTCGTTGGTTATCCTTGCCTCTGCATCAGACTTTGCAGCCCTGAAACAAGTGCTCACAAAGTTGGATCTACCTAGAAGACAAGTTTACGTTGAAGCGACTATTATGGAAGTGAAAGTTTCCGACGATCAAGAGTTTGGTGTGGGCGTAAACATCGCCGCAGACAACATTGGACAGGTAGGCGGATTTATTCCTTCGACAATCACCCAAAAAGACTTTCAAAGCATCGTCAACACACCCGCTGCTCTTAGTGGTTTGGTTGCGGGTATTGCCACTGGAAGAACGGTCACGCTTCAAGGAAGCGGAACCGAAATCAACTCGGTTATTGGCTTGATTCGAGCGATCGAAGACAATGCACAAGGCCAAATATTACATCAACCTCAAATACTAATATCTGACAACGAAGAGGCCGAAATCAACGTAGTCGATAAGATTCCGGTTCCCAAAAAAGAAAATGTTGCGATCGGAAACACCACCCAGGTTAACGAAACCTTTGAAAAAGAAGAAATTAAGATTAGCTTAAAGATCACTCCTCAAATTGGAGAAGACAATAATCTAGTCCGCCTAAAGGTCGAGCAGAAGGTCGATGACTTTTCGCCTTCATCGCAAGGACAAGGACAACTTGTTGTCACCGAAAGATCTGCCAACACAAGCGTGACTGTGCAAGACGGTAGCACCGTGGTGATTGGCGGTTTACAAAAACGTGAGAACAAAGACGTTCGAAGTAAATTTCCAATCTTAGGCGACCTACCTATCTTGGGTTGGCTATTTAAGGGATCAAACTCTACAGAAACACGATCCCAATTGATTCTCTTTCTAAAGCCAAGGATCATCGAGCAATACTCTGACCTTCTAAACCTTACAAAGAACAAGCTGGACACTCGCAAGCAAATAGGAAAGGGACTAGACGACCCTAAAGATCGGCACAAAGAAGAGATTGAAGAGTTCATCGAAACTAATAAAAAAGACATAGAGCGCAACGACAACCGCGGCTGGGGTCTCAAGAAGACTAGTAGAAACTCAAACCCTATATACGACAAGGGTGATTCTTTTAGCTCGGACGAAAGACTTGAAGGCGTTGACAACAAAAGTGTGAGCGATCTTGAAAGCGAGATCAATGCGATTGAAGAAAGCTTGAATCAGCCTGAAGTCACCGCACAAGCGCCAGCAAACCTGGACGCGGCTCCGTTTGACGACTCTCCGGCCCCACCGCTACAAGAACCTGGGCCGGAATTGATTCCTTCTTTTGAAGGGGACGAGTAGAAACAAAATGGCATACCAATCTTTAGAAACGCGCATTGGCCGAATTCTCATCGAGAACTCTGGCCTAAAGGAAAAAGACCTCGAAGAGGTTTTGCGCACTCAAAAAGAAACGAACAAAAAGATTGGTGAGATTTTAGTTGAAAAGAAAATCCTAAAACCCTCCGACATCGCCAAAGCACTCTCTCTTCAGCTTGGACTACCCTTTTTAGAGGATCTCCATTCCAAAGAGATCGACCCAAATGTTGTTCTTGGATTGAGCATTCAATTCTGTCGTGACAATCAATTGCTGCCTATTCTTATGACAGATTCCTTTGTTCGAGTGGCTATGGTTGACCCATTCAACTACGAAGCCATCGACACCCTAAGACTTCAACACGCTAAAGAGGTGGACTTAGTTCTAACTCTCCCACAAGTGCTGAGCGACGCCATCAACGTTGTCTTTGAAAAAAGCGACAACCTTCTTTCCGGCCTGGAGGAAGAGGACTCTATTGGAGATGAGCTATCTGAAACCATCGACTTACTAGAGACGAGTGACGATGAAGGCCAGATCATTAAATTTGTGAACTCGCTCTTGATTCGCGCTGTAAAAGAAAAAACTTCAGACATTCACATCGAGCCCTTCGAACGACACTCCATTGTTCGCTTTCGGATTGACGGCGTGCTTTACGACGTCCACCACGTGCCCGCTTCTCGCCATGCAGCGATTGCCTCTCGTATTAAAGTTATGGGCGAGCTCAACATTGCCGAAAAGCGCCTCCCACAAGATGGTCGTGTAAAGATTAAAATTGCCGGTCGCGAGATTGATATTCGTATCTCTAGCGTTCCTGTTAACTTTGGAGAGCGCATCGTGCTACGTCTTTTGGACAAGAGCTCTGTTGTCTTAGATCTACCTAAACTGGGCTTTGCCCCTAAAGAGCTTAAAATGATTCACGAGCTCACCACCAGAAAGTATGGGATCTTTCTAGTAACTGGACCAACTGGTTCCGGTAAGTCCACCACACTTTCGGCGGCTCTTAAAAACATCAGCACGCCAGAGCTCAATATCATCACCGTGGAAGATCCTGTCGAGTATGAAATCCCCGGCGTAGGGCAAATTGCCGTGAATCCTAAAGTTGGCTTAACCTTCGCCTCCGGATTACGATCTATCCTAAGACAAGATCCAGACGTCGTGATGGTGGGTGAAATTCGTGACCGCGAAACTGCCGAGATTGCCATCAACGCCTCGCTCACAGGTCACTTAGTGCTTTCTACGATCCATACCAACGACGCTCCTGGTGCCATCACTCGATTGATCGACATGGGTGTAGAACCCTTTCTTGTAAGCTCTTCGATTGTGGGTGTGCTTGCGCAAAGATTGATTAGAACTCTATGCCCTCATTGTTCTGAGGAATTCGAACCTACCGATGCAGAGCTTGAAACCGCCGCTATTTCTCGCCAAGAATTAGGCGCCTATTTTGAAAGTGGAAAGATTAAGCTGAGAAAATCGCGTGGCTGTAGCGAATGCCGACAAACCGGCTATCAAGGTCGAAAAGCTATTTACGAACTCATGGTCATCAACGATGCCATTAAACAACTTATCTTGGAGCGAATGGACGCAACAACCATTCGAAAGAAAGCCGCTAGCCAAGGATTGGAAACTCTGCGCAAATCGGCCATCGAAAAACTAGCTATGGGAATCACTTCGATTGAAGAAGTGTTAAGAACCACTCAACTGGAGACGTAAGAAGAAGTAATGGCAACATTTGAAGTTAAGGGAAGCAACAAGAACGGCAAAGATGTTAAACTTTACATCGACGCTGATTCCGTAAAAAGTGCACGAGCCAAAGCACGCGCTCAAGGTGTGATTCCCGTTTCAGTAAAGGGCTCAGAACAAGCTCCCGGGAGCCCACCACCCCCTCCAGGTTCAAACAAACCCAGAAACAAGAAGTTCCGCTCCACTGGGAAAGTGAGCGTCCAAGAGCTTTCGGCAATGACCCGACAATTTTCAACACTCGTAAAATCGCACGTCCCAATTGTCGAAAGCCTTTCTGCCTTGGTAGAACAGATTCAAAGCCCAAAAATTCAACCGATGCTCATGTCGGTGCGCCAACACGTTAAAGAAGGACAATCCCTTGGAGATTCCTTTGCGATGTTTCCTAATATTTTTGATCGTGTCTACGTTAACATGGTCCGCGCAGGTGAGAACTCGGGTCGCTTAGACGTCGTTCTAGCCAGACTTGCCGACTTTTCTGAAGCTCAAGTGCGTCTAAAGAACAAAGTTTCAGGAGCAATGATCTACCCAATCATTATGATGGTGGTAGGCCTATTGGTGATGGTCATGATTTTCACCGTCGTGATTCCTCAGATTTTAAGAATTTTCAAAGACATGGACGCAGAACTCCCCACCATGACAAAGCTATTAATTGGCATTAGTGATTACATGCGCGACTTCGGTGCCATCACGGCAGTTGTCGTCTTTGGTGGTCTCGTCCTCTTGCAACGCTTTTTTGCTACTGAAAACGGTCGTGCTGTTAAAGATCGATATCTGCTTAGAGTTCCTGTCTTAAAGCATCTTATGACCGCCTTAGCCGTCTCCCGCTTTTCGCGAACTTTGGGAGTTATGCTTCAAAGTGGCGTCCCTATGTTGGGAGCTATGAAGATTACTCGAAACGTAGTCAGTAACGTCGTTTACGAAAACGCTCTAGACTACTCGGCTGAACAAATTTCGGAAGGTCGCTCGCTCAATGCCGCCCTCAAACAAACAGGCTTATTCCCCCCCATTGTGATTCACATGGTGGGTGTAGGAGAAAAAACAGGTGAGCTCGAGAACATGCTCTTGTCCGTAGCGGATAACTACGACCAAGACATTGAAACTCAACTCAATCGCTTTACGGCTCTTTTAGAGCCAGCCATGATCATTGCGATGGTCTTTTTTGTTGGTTTTATCGTTGCGGGAATTCTGCAACCATTAATGCAAATGCAAAACTTTAGGTAAAAGGAGAAAACATGAAAAACAATAAACACGGTTTAACATTACTTGAGATCTTGGCGGTTATCGCCCTTTTAGGTCTTGTTATGAGCTTTTTGGGAACTGAAATCTTCTCAAAATTAACTCGAGGCAAAACAGATGCAACTCGCATTATGATCAAGCAACTAGAGCAGGATTTGGATCGTTATCGCTTCGACTGCAACACCTACCCCACCACAGCTCAAGGTATGAAAGCATTGATTGAAGCTCCAGGCGAAGAACCTACTTGTCGCAGTTACGATCCAAACGGTTACTATTCTGGAAAGAAAAAAGAACTTCCTAGAGATCCATTCGATACTGAGTTTGAATACACATGTGAAGACGGCATCAATTATGTAATTAAGTCTTACGGACCTGACAAAAAACCCGGCGGAGGAGACGACATCTCTTCGGACGATGAATAAATCAGGACTCACTCTTTTAGAGACTCTTCTTGTTGTTGCACTTTTGGCTCTTCTCACAGTCACTGTTATTCCAAACATTCAGACTGTGTTTAGAGCCAGCGTGCAAGCAAGCGTAAGACGCTTCTCTGCCCTTGTCCGATATTCCTATGATCAAGCAATTCTTACGGGAAAAATTCACCGCATCGTTTTAGATCTCGACAAACAAGAATGGTTTGTCGAGATCGGCGGCGCTGACACTCTGCCAGTTAGCACAAATGAAGAAGACCGTAACGACTCTGACTATGACTACAAGCCGAAGAGTCCAGCCTTCGATCGCATTGAAAAAGCCGACACACAACATCTTCCCAAAGGAGTTCTCATCGCCCGCGCGAGTAGCTGGCGACTAGGAAAAGACGTTCAAATCGACAAAGGCCAAGTCGCCATTTATGCGTTTCCCTCCGGACTTATGGATGAAGCCGGAGTTTGGCTGAAAGAACAAACTTCAACTCAAATATTTCATGTAAGCGTGAACCCACTCACTGGACGCGTAGATGTGGAGGCTATCGATGAAAAGCCCACGCCGTGATGGATTTACACTTTTAGAAGTCATTGCCGCCGTGGCACTCTTTGCCATTGCAGTTTTGGCCTTGACCCGTTCTGGAACCACAAGCCTTCGAAACACCATCGACAGCCAAAAGATGACTCAAGCCGTTCAACTCTTGCAGATGAAGATGATTGAAATGGAAATCAAATACCAAAAACTATTAGATCGTGGTGGACCAAAAGCCGCTCTAGGCGAAGACAAAGGCGATTTTGACGAGCCCTACGGTGAATTTAGATGGAGTGTGGAAGTCACAGAGAACCCCTTCCCACTTGAAGATGAAACTCTTGTAGGAACCATGACTAATCTCGGAGTGGACTCCGATCTGGCCGAACTCAAGATTCAAGAATCGGCCATTGCGCTCAACAATTTAAGAAAAGCACTCGAAGAGAACGTCGTTCAACTTTATCTGGAAGTCACCTGGGATGAGTTTGGTCGTGAAAAGAAGATTCCCTTAGTTACCCACCTCATTCCGGCCAAACCTAAGATTAGATTGAGGCTCAGCGGTGGCTAGAATCAACCCAACAAAAGCGCAGGCTAATGCGGGCTTCACTCTTTTGGAAGTGTTGATGGTATCGATGATTATGTTCTTTTTGACCTACACGGTGTTCATCAGTGTTCGACAGACCGTCGACATGAAAGAAAACATCGACGAACGCACTTCTTCCCTACAAGAAGTCCGCGCCCTTATGGGACTCCTTCAACGTGACTTAGAACAAACTATCTACGCTCTCCCTGAGGATCTGGGTTGGAACCCTAAAAAGCCCGACCCAAGAGACCCAGAGGCACCACCCCCGCCACCTAAACCTGAGACCATCCATATTTTTCAAGGAAGCGAAGATTATCTATTCATCAGCACTTCCACTCATCAACGCACTTTCCAGGATGCGCGCGAAAACGAGCAGCATTTTGTGACCTACCAAATTGTAGACAAAAGTCTCGTGAGGGCCGAATCCACCAGAGCCGTTTCATTTGCTGACCGCGAAGATCCTTCCCAGTTTAAGCAATTCGCCCTACTACCAAACGTCTCCAAACTTAAATTTGAATACTACAACCCAAAACGAGGCGATTGGGACACCTCTTGGGATACACAGAAAGAAGACAACAAAGATTTTACCCCATCGGCGGTAAGAGTTCTTTTAGAGTTTGAATCAGAGGACCCAAAAGTAAAGAAACGCCTCGGCAAACAAACCCTATACTCCGCCTTTCGCGTCGGCGAAGACCTTTTTCGCAACACAGGGAAAGTAGCCGAGAGACAAAGGCCAGAGGTCACACAATGAAGCAAGCTCCTAAGAATTCTGGTGTGGCCCTGATGATTGTTTTATTTTCACTTATTTTCATGTCGATCATCTCTTATGAGCTTATTTATGCATCAAGAGTTGATCTACGCATTAGCGCCAATGCCAGAAGTCGCCTACAGGCCTGGTATATGGCGCAATCCACAGCACGCCTGTCGCTCTTGCGCTTGCACCTCTATCAAAGTGCTAGAAATTTTGCAAACAAGAACAATAGTGCAAAAATACCCACTCAAATGATTGATCAAATTTGGAGTTTTCCACTGCCAAGCTTCCCATTGACCGGTCAAGTCTATGGGGAAGACCACAAGCTTCCCGGAGAAATGAATGCCATCATACGATCAGAGGGTTCAAAGATTCCGATTAATCTTTTAGACGGCAACATTCATCGAAACAGCTCCGAGGAGATCGCCACTCAAGTCTCTGACGAGATCAAACAAATGATTGAGAGCGCCCAAGAGCACGACGATAGCTTTAATTCCTTATATTCTAGCCTGCGACCAGAAGACCTCATCAATCCGCTTCTAGATTGGATTGATGAAAATACAGACAAGGTAGAGGGTGGAGATGAATTAGGCGACTACGACAGATACAAGCCGCCTTACGAGCCACGCAACAGCCGCATGCCTGTGATTACTGAATTACGAATGGTAGCTGGATGGAACGATGATCTTTACAATCGTTTTGCAAGCGAGTTTAGCGTCTACAAGAACTCAATCACTCTGAACCCTAACTATATATCGCTAAAGCGCCTTAAAAGCTTTCATCCCGACCTCGATGGGGAAGACTTAAAGAAGTTTGAAGAAAAACGCCGCGAAGAACCCTTCGGATCACTAAAGGAAATGACCGAGTGGATTAATGCGGAATTACCTACTGGCCGCGGCTTTGAATTGCCTTTCAAATTCACAAGCAGCACTCAAGAGACCATTTTTCAAATTGAAGCCACCGGTATTGTGGGACTGGCCAGAAGAGTCTTGAGACTCTCCGTGCGTTTGGACGAAAAAGAAGATCCCCAAACGACAAGACCTCCCCCTACCCAACCCCCTCCAGAAGGACAAACTCAGTCCCCGAAACAACTAAATGAACCTACTGTGGTAGGATTTGAGGTAATCGTATGACAAGAAGCTTAGGAATCGACATTGGAAGTTACTCAATTAAAATTGCCGAGGTAGATTACACCGGCAAAGAGTCCATAGTTTTGGGCTTGTTCGAAATTGCGATCACCCCCGAAGACAATCCCGCTGATAAACTAAAAACCTTCTTTAATTCGGGAACTGTTCGACCAGACCGTGTTTCCGTAGGCTTAGGCAACACTCCTGTCTTGGTGAAGAAGGTCTATTACCCTTTTGGAGACCGCAGAAAAGTAGAACAAGCTCTTATGGGTGAGTTTGAGGACTCTATTCCCTTTGATTTGGACGATTACCTTCTTGAGTTTCAACGTTTGGGTAAGGTTCAAAAAAGCCACGTATTTCTGGCTGGCCTCTGCCACAAGAGCAACGTAGCCCAGATCAATTCATACTTTGAAAACTCAGAGACTATCCCCAGCGCGTTTTGCTTAGACAATGAAATGCTTGCCCGCCTAGCCATTAAGCAAAACCGTTCTGAAGACCAAGAAGCCGAGACTTTTTGCATCTGCGACGTGGGCTTCCAAAGTACCAAACTCGCCATAGTTAAAGAGATTCCTAAAAGCGTAAAGACCATCAAGGACCTTGCTCAAAACATCATCGAAGTTAGAACTCTCGGAAAAGGCGCTCTAGAAATTTACGATTGGATGGATTCTCAGAGAAACATGTCCATGGCTGATTGCGAGCAATGGCTCACTCACCGAGCCAAGATCAAGAACACTGACGATGAGGGCGAAAAACAAATCAGCGATGAAACCAGTGACGATGTAAAAACCGCATTGAAACCGGTGTTGGTTGAGATTTACCAAACACTGCAAGCACTAAAGAGCAAGCAAGGGGTTACGCCCAGCTATCTTTTGCTGACGGGTGGACTTACTCAGCTACCGGGATTCGCAGAATTCTTCTCTCGTGAAATGCGAATTGAAACTCGTGTTTGGGACCCTTTAGAAGGTTTTGAAGTCAATCCAAGTTTAATTACAAAGAACAAACGGAATCGTTTTTCGATGGCGCTTGCTCTTGCCGAACGATTCCGCCCTTCCAAGCTTCCTCAAAGCTTTAACTTTAGACGAAGCTCGCTAGCAGATAGACGCCTGTTGAGTGGCTCATTTGATGCCCTAATGGAAACTAGCAACAAACCACTCATGGTAGGCTTTGTTGTCACCTTTGCGATCTTTATGGTTTATCAATTTGCTTCGGGCTTTTTTGTAAACCAAGAAAAAGATGGCATTCGCAGCGAGCTTATCGCTAACTTTAGAACTCTTGATCCGGTGCTTGGAAAACGAGCCGTGGAACTAATCGACGACCTGGATCGAGCCGAAGAGATGTTCGAAGCCGAAAAGCAGCGACAGTTAAAAAATCTTGACCCCAGCCGCCCAGCTAGAAGCGATTTACTTTTGTTGCTCTCTCAATCACTTCCTCCGTCCGTTGTTACTCAGCGTTTGCAAATTCAAGATGGCCCCAAAAGCTCCACCGCAATGAGCGTAGAAATATCAATGCCTACAGACTGGGCCCAGGACAGAAAGAATGCATTTCAAGAAACTCTTATGAAGAACTTAGAAGTTAAGGGCTTCAGCGATTTTATTAGAAAAACCAGCGGAAACACACTCAAATTAGAAGCTAAATGGCAGGAGAGCATGTGATGGAACAGCTTAGAGAACAATTAGCGAAATTAAAGTCTCAATTCTATCAACTCTTAGAAAGAATTGAAGGCAGCACACTTTTTGAAAGAGCAGTCTTTAAATACGAATCCCTGGAACCACGACAACAAGAGTGGATGCGCTTTTTAGGCAAAGTGTCTTTACTAGGGTGTATTTGTTTTTTCATACTACAGCCCCTGTTTAGCGCTTACTCTAAGAGAAGCGACCTCGACGGACTGTATGAGCTCAATTCTGCAGTAAAGCAATTCAACATGGAGTTGGCCCAAAAGAAGCAAGGTTACATTGCTCCTCAAGGTTGGGAGCGATTTGAAATCAATGATGCGAGCACTTTTCAAGAAGCTCTTAGCAACTATTTTGCACAGATTGGTATTAGTGAAGATTTTTACGATATTCAAACTCAAGGCAACTCGCTCAACATAAAGATTACAGAGCTATCCGTTCGGCAGTTGACGGCTTTGAGCTTTCAAGTCGATGGCTTTTTCCCAGTAGCCTACTTCTCACAATTTCAGACAAGCGTGCATCCAAGCAACAAGGAGCTCTTGCAATTTGATGGAGTGGTAGAATTCAAATCAGAACTTGCTGCGCAATTGCCACAAGGTGGAGTTAGAAATGGCCAACAAGGTAGTGGAGGCTATTCGCCTCCCAACCGCTCCGCTAGACAACAAACACCACCACCTGAATTGGACGACAGCCAGGACGAAGAGGCGCCCACCAGTAACCCTCGGAATCCAAACCGCCCTAGTCGAGTGGAGCGTCCAAGATTAAGCCCAAACCACGACTCAGGCCAAGATTCAGCCAATCCCCCTGCCCCCAATGAACCTCCTGAGTTTGGTAACGACATTCCACCACTTCCGGCAGACTTAGAACCTCCACCAGGCTTCCCTGGACCTGATGACGACGATGAATTCCTACCTCCCGAGCTAGCTCCACCCCCCGAGTTTTCGGAGGAAGAATAGCCATGAAGTTGAAAAGTAAATCCACGCTGGTTTTGTTAGCAGGCTTTATTGTGGGCCTTGTCTTATTTTTTCCATGGAACCCCTTAAAAGAAAAAGTAGCTAAAACAGCTAGCGCCGCTACTGGTGCTCAACTAGAGATTGGTAGTCTTTCGGGAAGCACGGGATACATGGCCGGACTTACAAGGGGATCAGTCTTTGGAATCAAAGGTTCTAACGTCAGCATCCAACATCCCTTCGGCATTAACCTTAGATGCAACAAGATCTACATTGCTCCAAGAATTTTGCCATTACTAATTGGAAGCCTTCAGTTAGGTATGAAATGTAAACAAAAAGATAATTCTTCTATAGCCGCCTTAGTTAAGGTGTATCCATTCTGGGGCGTTGCTACAGGCAACATAAGGGGCATTGATGTTTCGGTCAGTGCCGACGCCTTTTCACTTGCACTACTGGCAAACCTACCCGGCGCAGAAGGATTAACAGGCAAATTAACCGGCGACATCGATTTATCCGAGATGAGCCCTAACGGCGGAATGCCAGAAGAGCTTCAATGGGAAGTGGAAATCGACAATTTACAAACTCCTCCTCTAGACAATGGGCTCGCCCCGCTCCCCCCCATGAGCTTTAGCGAGGCCTCAAGTGAGGGCAGGATGACGCCTCGCAGCTTAGACATTCAAAAACTCTCTCTGGGATCCAAAGCCAACCCACTCGAAGCACACTTAAAATTGGAGCAAATTCAATTGGACTCGCGGATGAACCCTCAAAAAGGAAGCTTCCATGGGGCAATTCGCATCGATCCGGAGTTTGAAAAACAACGATTAAGCAAAATCAATTGGAATTCGGCTTTCGGGAAGCCCGATCAAAACGGCAAACGTGAATTCAAACGATCGGCCAAGGGTGCCTGGCACACCTTTTTGATCTTCGGCGCCCCCGATTAAAGTCGAAAACTTGAATCTCTAGTTGACCAAAATTACAAAAAAATTTAGCTTCGGAGGCTTCCAAAAGAGTGGGCCCATAGCTCAGTTGGGAGAGCGCCTGATTTGCATTCAGGAGGTCGCAGGTTCGATCCCTGTTGGGTCCACCAAATTTCTAGGAAAAATAGATTCTACGATTCTGATTCTACGATTCTACGATTCTACGATTCTACGATTCTACGATTCTACGATTCTACGATTCTACGATTCTACGATTCTACGATTCTACGATTCTACGATTCTACCCGCTTAATGGTGGGTTGC